>UOFH01000362.1_pt1 | contig 31204 bp, 34 predicted proteins | sample 1988451 | NCBI WGS metagenome assembly UOFH01 (sample SAMEA4712194, study PRJEB27164) | hydrothermal vent metagenome | biome: marine basaltic hydrothermal vent biome; feature: marine hydrothermal vent; material: mineral | place: Pacific Ocean | collected 2011-06-14/2011-07-23 | depth 1689 m | reverse complement strand
TATTTCGCCTCATTTAAAAAGAACAGCATAAGTTACAATGCGTTTTTATAATTATTTAAATTAAATGGATGAGACAAAAATGAAAGACTCTATGATTGACATGATGGTGATGATGATGCCATATATGAAACCGTTTATGTGGGTTGGTGTTGTTGCTGTTGTTGCTGGCATTTTGTTGGTAATAGCAAACCTTGTATTTAAAAGCAACACACTAAAAGCCAGCACATTATTAGGCCGCGTTGTGTTTGGTGTTTCAGTATTTTTTATTGGCGCACAACTTGCCGGTTATTTTTTAAATATGCCACCGACGATAAACTTTGGCGACTCAAGCAAGTTTGAATTTATTTTAGTTAGCTTTTGGCAAATTGGTGTCGCATTTCTTGTTGCAGGATTAATTATTAAATTTTCTCGCAAATCGAATAGCACAACGGCTTCTTAAGAATCAATCATTAAAATAAATATGGATTGCCACTGCTGCCCCGTTAACTATTATTGAATCAATTTATTCACTTGATACAAAAGTGTTTCAAGGCCTTAATGCTTCAGTTAAACATGAAAAGAAAAAGACAACGCTAAAAACGCAAATAACCGCTAAGTACGCAATATAAAGCATTAATGTTTTTAGCGGTTATTTGCGGGTTTTAGCGTACATTTGCGTTGTCTTTTTCTTTTCAAACAGTAGTATATATATGCTGGGCAGGGATGCAGATTATTTTTTATCTAAAACATTCTTGTTTTTAATAACGTGAACACGTATTTTTTATTAAAAAAATTCAGCCGAGCTTATTATTATTATTCCCGACTGAATTAAACCACTTACCAATTACAACTTATTTCACGCGAGAGAAGTCACCGCTAGCACAAACATTTGCAGTCGTACAACCGTCAATATGCCATGTATCATTAGTTGCCATCGTTAATTTTGAATTATAAGTGTCGCCGGTTTGTGGGTGCGCTACCTGTCCTAAAAAACTATTTCCATCAGGCTTCAATTTTGACTTAATCATTTGCATTCCCACATTTTTAGGGCCTGAAATAACTTTTGCACAAACTTCAGTTGCATCGCATTTGGCAACTTCAATTGTAAAGCCTTCCCATTTCCACGTACCAATCATGCTGGTAATTTCATTCGTAGCCATAGCCGACGACATAACGCCAAGAGACATTACTGCCGTGCAAGTTAATAGTACTTTTTTCATCTTGTTCTCCATTGGTTCATAATATTAAAATGATTCGAAATGTTGAAATTTATTATTAATCTATTTTTTTCTTATTAACGAGGCTGAAATAAAGGATACTCACATAACTGTATCTCAATCCTGTAGGTGCGAATTTATTCGCACGAACTCATACAGAGCGAAGATTGTGCGAATAAATTCGCACCTACAGCTTTAAAAATAGCATTCGTTTAAAGCGTCTTATTAATAAATATGATTGCTAAAATATAGAGGCTGGAAGTTTATATTAGTAATGAAATAAATATGAGGAATGCTTCGCAAAATATTAATTATGAAAAACCAAAAACATGTGGCGGCACACACTTTTCAATATTTCAGCTCATGCCGTTTAAATAAACAGAATTATTCAAAGAGAAGCATTATAAGCCTTTGCACACGGCATTTTTCAACTATGCGTGTTTCGTGTAAAGCTATCAAAGAGATTTTTTAAGAAAATATTTTTGATTCAAAATAATATAACAGCTTTGGAAATGGGGTTTTGATAAGCGCCCAAGCCAGTAAAACACCGGCTGTATTTGCCAGCATATCATTTAATTCAAAAAACCGAACGCCGCCTAAATCTTGTAAAAACTCTAAACCCACACCCATACTGATAAAAATCGCGGCGAGAATTTTTTGCATTTTTTTATTCTGATATATCTGTAAAAACCACCCCATCAAACCAAAGTAGCCAATTAAGTGCATCGCCTTATCTGATAATTTAAACCCATCCATGCCAGGGGGATGCGCGGTTAACGATGCGTAAACAACAAATAATACCATCGCGAAACCAACGGTTAACCATAAAGGTTTGTATTTTAATTCCACCATTAGCTAAAATCCGCAAACATAACAAATAAAAATATTGCCAGAATAATTCGATAAATAACGAATGGCAACATACCCATTTTTTCTAATAACTTTAAAAAATAATGGATGCAAAAATAAGCACTCACGCCCGACAATAATGCGCCCAACATAAGTGGTTGCATGTCATCTAAATTGGCTTCTTTTAAATAGTCTAACGTTTTTAATCCACCGGCTAATACAATAACGGGAATGGATAATAAAAATGAGAAACGTGCCGAGGCTTTACGACTTAAACCTAAAAACAAACCTGCGGTCATAGTTGCGCCGGATCTTGATGTGCCAGGAATGAGTGCCAGCGCTTGCGACAAACCAATAAATAAAACATCTGTCCAACGCAGCGAATACTCATCACGGGTTTCACGCCCTTTTGCATCGGCCCACCATAATAATAAGGCGAACACCAATGTTGATGCGGCTAACACTTGCGGCGAACGTAAATGCAGTTCAATAAAATCTTTAAATAGCAATCCAGCAATTCCCACGGGAATCGTTCCAAACAAAACAGCCCATGCCAATTTTGCATCTTTATCTAAACCTTTGCCAACAACCGAAGCACTCCACGACACCGTCATTTTTATAAGCTCTGCTCGAAAATATAAAACTACAGCGGCTAAGGTTCCCACATGCACTGCCACATCGAACGCCAAACCCTGATCTTCCCAGCCGGTTAAAATGGGCACTAGTATGAGGTGTGCGGAGCTGGAAATAGGGAGAAACTCGGTTAAGCCCTGCACTAATGCCAGTATTAATATTTGTATAAAATCCATTGTTTTTACTGCTCTCTATAAATTAATTAATTTTGTGAGACCTTTGTGTTTTTCTATTTATAGAGACCTTTGCACGATAGAGGCGCAAAAGAAAAATACGCTAAAATTTTACTTGTGATTCTATCGTGCAAAGGTCTCTTATAATCGATAACGAAAATCACGCACCTCAAAACCCGGTATATTTTCCGTTAAGCCTTTTGATAAACCGATCACTTTAAAACGCTCGCCCATTTCCCCAGGCAAACTCAATGTTTTCATTTGTTGTGCGATTTGTAAACGCTGTATCTCGTTATCTATTTTAGTTTGCTCGACAACTTCTGCCAACCCAGCATTAATTAAAAAATTCCCCTGCGAGGTAAATCCATCGACATCAAAGCCGTTTTCAATTGCGCCTTCTGCCACTTCGGTAAAATCCACAAAGGCGGTCAAATCTTGCAATCCTGGATACCACAACGGCGCATCCATTGAACGATGCCGATAATAGCCCATGCACGTTCCCATGTGTCGATCATCAGCATAATATTCGCTGCGCGGATAACCGTAATCAACAATATAAATTGCCGCCTTTGTTAAGCATTGTGATAATGATTTTATCCACGGTTTAATATGCTGATTTATCTCGCTGCAATACGCGTGTTCTTCACTGGTAAAATTAATGGTTAATGATTTTACTTTTTCGCTTAATGGGCTATCGGCTTTTTTATATTTTAATTGTAACTTTTCATCAACAACTTCCACACCCAACTGCTCTACCTTTTTATTTTTTAGCGCAAAACGCGCTATTGGCATCGCATCTAAAACTTCATTTGCAATCACAATTGCATTGATAGAATTTTCAGGGAGCTTCGATAACCATTTCACTCGCGCCAATAAATCGGGCGCTTTATTTTTAATGGTTTGTTTTTGTCGGTGCTGTAACTCGGCGCTTAATTCAATAATTAAATATTCACTCGGCAGTTTATTTAATGCTTGCAACGCCAGCAATAAATCGGCCGCCATTTTTCCCGATCCCGCACCAAACTCTATTATTTTTGCATCGTTAATATCAGCCATTAATTTTGCAATTGGGTTAGCTAATGTTTGCGCGAATAACGGGCTGACTTCGGGGGAGGTTATAAAATCGCCCTGCTCGCCAAACTTTTGCGCGCCGCCGCTGTAATACCCCAGACAAGGCGCATATAATGCCAATTGCATATAATGCTCGAAACTGATCCAGCCGTTTGCATTTTTTATTTCTTGTTTTATTACATTCAGCAATTTTTCGCTTTGCTCAATTTCAGCGGCACTGGGCGTTGGTAAATCTAATGACTGCATTAATGCTACAATGGTTAAAAATAATTACCGACATTCTATCATGCAAGACAAATCGTTTCCTAAAACCGTACTCATTACCGGCGCGGCGGCACGCATCGGTGCAGAAATATCTCGCACGTTACATGGCGCAGGAATGAATATCATTATTCACTATCGCAGCTCAGCACAAAAAGCTGACGCGCTCTGTGCAGAGTTAAACATAATGCGCGAAAACTCAGCGGCCGTTTTACAGGCGGATCTTTTACAAACGGCAACGCTTGATGAGCTGGTTAAACGTGCCAGCGCAATATGGGGGCAACTCGATGTATTGATTAATAATGCCTCCAGTTTTTACCCAACACCAGTGGGTGAAATAACCGAAGCACACTGGGATGATTTAATGGGCAGCAATTTAAAAGCGCCCATTTTTTTATCGCAAGCCGCTGCGCCTTTTTTAAAAAAAACGCAGGGCTGCATTATTAATATTGTCGATATTCACGGCTTTCGACCAATGAAAGCACATCCGGTTTATTGTGCGGCCAAAGCGGGTTTAGCGATGCTCACGCAATCGTTAGCAAAAGAGCTGGGGCCCGAAATTCGAGTTAACGGTGTTGCGCCTGGCGCAATTATGTGGCCGAACACTGAATTGGATGCAGACGTGCAAGCTTCTATTATTGAGCGCACCGCATTAAAACGTCAGGGTTGCCCGCAAGACATTGCAAAAGCGGTTAAGTTTTTAGTGCTCGACGGGGAATACATTACGGGACAAGTGATACCCGTAGACGGTGGTCGAAGTTTGAATATTTAATGCCCTTCGACATCACGAAAAAAATAAGATAGATTACATTTTAGTTAACTAACTTTAAACGTTTTCACGGAAGACAAAAAAATGAGTGAAGAAAAAACAAAATGTATCGCCTGTAAAGAATTTATTTGGGCGGATGCAACTATTTGCCCGCAGTGTCAAACACATCAAAAAAAACAGCTTGGCAAATCGTTACTGACGGCACTCAAAGAACTGAGCGCAGTAACGGTTGTATTTACACTTATTTTTGCGGTAATGGAATTAAACCGCTTTGCCGATGCGTGGTTTGAAAATTCTACCTACGTTAGCCGATTAGTTTCTTCTGCATCGATGTTAATCGAAGCCGGTGAATACTCCGGCGCACGAAGGTTACTTGCAGATGCAAAAAAAATATCGCCCACTTCCGATGAAGTCAATATTTTGCAAATGCAGTTAGCGATGATTCGCATTCGAAAAAGAGGCGGATCAGCACAAGACATTAATATTTCACGCAACGTGTTGTATCACAATCTTGGCCGGTCACCTAAAAGCGATGCCACTGTGCTGGCTCATATAGCATGGGCAAGTTACTCAGACAACGGCCGCGATAAAAAAATCGATATCAACCTGTATTTGGAAAAAGCTTTGGCATTGGACGAAACCTCTTTATATGCCAATATTTATAAAGGAATGTGGTATTTAAGAGTCTACCCATATTTAAAGCTTAGCAACCCTCTAAATAATGCTCAGATAACCGCAAAAGCTCAACATCATTTCAACATGGCTTTACAACAAAATATTAATTCGCAATACGTTCGAAGAATACAGTTATCATCACTGATTTATTCAGCGGATAATAGAACCGGTTTTGAGGAGTATCAAAAAATAGTGTTTGCTATGTACGCTAATAATGATGCGTATTTTCTCAACGAGAGAAAACGCATCATATCCAAGTTATTAAAACCCTATACTTTCGCTATTTTGGATGCGGTTGATAACAAAGACGTATATTTAAATAACACTTACCTGAAAAAAAGTGAGCGGTTAATAAACACCCTCAAAAAAATTAGCGTGAAAGAATCTCCCTATATTAAAACTGTACCCTTTGTTTTGTTAGCCATTGCGAGTGACCACAAAGGAGATTATTTATCCGCCATCGAAAATTTTATTATTGCTTACAAGATTGTTATGAAAACATCGAGCAATATGTCTCGCGACATTCCCGTTTTTATCAAAAGAATATGCGATAACCCTGAAAAACTGGAACCCACATCAATCGCGCGCTGTGATTATTTTTTTACTGATGTATTTAAGGCAAGATAACCTAACCTATCAATATATGAATATTGTAAATTATTTCTGAATCTGCCTAGTAAAGTAACAATGTAGGTGCGAATTTATTCGCGCTGATTATATGCGAATGAATTCGCACCTACATATTTAACAGGCGCACCAACTTATATTGTTTGATTAGAAAATATCTTTTCAATATTGATGTTTCTAAAAAATATTTTGATTTGAAAGATCAACCCGCCACTTTTAAATAATGCACACTAAATAATTTTTCAGCATCCACCCAGGTTTTTACGCCCTCGAAACCCGCCTGCTCTGCCAGAGATTGAAAATTATCTACTGTATATTTATGCGAATATTCAGTGAGTATTGATTGATCTTTTTTAAATTCAAAGCATTGATCTCCCACGGTTACCTGCTGATCTTGCAAGCTCACTAAATGCATTTCGATACGACTTTTTTCTTCGTTAAAAAAAGCATGATGCTTAAAATTTTTAACATTAAAATTCGCACTTAACTCATTATTAATTCGCGTTAGTAAGTTAAGATTAAATTGCGCGGTAAACTCTTCTTTATCGTTGTATGCTGCATTTAAAATAGTTGCATCTTTTTTTAAATCAACACCAATTAATAAGCCGCCATCTTCGCCCACCATATTATTTATTTCTTTTAGAACACCCACCGCCTGCTCGGGTAAAAAATTACCAATTGTCGAGCCAGGAAAAAACGCAACTTTATTGCTTGCCTCCACATGATAGGGTAATTTTAATTCGCCGGTAAAATCAGCACACACCGCATGCACATTAAGCCAGGTAAATTCTGCGGCTAATTTTTGTGCTTCGTCCTGTAAATAACGCCTTGAAATATCAATCGGCAAATAAGCAATCGGGCGCAGCGCATCTAAAAGCAAACGCACTTTATAACTGTCGCCGCTACCCGGCTCAATTAATAAACACTCGCGGCCTAAGTTATCGACAATATCGTCAATGTTATTTCTTATAATATTAACTTCTGTTCGCGTGGGATAATATTCTTCTGTGCCACAAATATCTTCAAACAATCGTGAGCCGGTTTCATCATAGAAATATTTTGGCGAGATATAAGGATTTTTTGCGGCAAGCCCCTGCGTGACGTCCGTATAAAAATCGGCCGCTTTAGGGTGTTGATCAAAAAACTGAAATCGTTCGGTGGAGATTGTCATAGAACAAAGCACTCTTTAAAGTTCACCCTATAATACATCTTGCACAGGGTGTAGACTAGCGCTTAACAAAAACAATAATGACAACCCACAAAACATTACGCTATTACATGAATAATTCCAATACAGTCCCCGTTATAAAAGATCTGGTATTAGTTGGCGGTGGCCACAGTCACCTTTCAGTGCTTAAATATTTTGCGATGAATCCACTACCGGGGCTACGTTTAACGTTAATTACTCGCGATTTACACACGCCTTATTCGGGCATGCTACCCGGTTATATTGCAGGGCATTACGAATACGATCAGGCACATATTGATTTACGCCCCCTCGCACAATTTGCACAGGCGCGCATTTATCACGCTGAAGTTAACTCAATTGATTTTGCCAATAAAAAAATAATTTGCCCCGATAGACCGCCGATTAATTACGATTTGATTTCGATCAATATTGGTTCTAAACCAGGCACGCTTCACATTCCAGGCGCAAATGAATTCACCATTCCCGTAAAACCCATTGATACTTTTTTGTCGCAATGGGATGCGTTAATTGAAAACACATTAAACACAATCCAAAAAAAGGTAACCTTTAATCTTGCGATTGTCGGTGGCGGTGCGGGCGGTGTTGAAATGGCATTGGCAGCGCAATTTCGTTTGCAACAATTGTTAACACAAAAAAAGCTTAATTTAGATTGTTTGAAAATTAAACTTTATTGTGAAAGTGAAACTATTTTACACACACATAATTCACAAGTTAGAAAACGTTTTAATCGCATTCTTCAACAGCGCAATATTATTGTTCACACCAATAAAACCATTAATAAAGTTGAAAAAGATACACTTTATAGTGACGACAATTCCAACTACAAAGCCGATGCCGTTTTATGGGTAACTAACGCATCAGCACCAAACTGGTTAGCTGATTCAGGCCTTGAAGTTGATGCGCAAGGTTTTATTTCTGTAAATGATTTTTTACAATCGACGTCTCACAAAGATGTTTTTGCAGCGGGCGATATTGCCTCTGTAATGAATCACCCGCGCCCTAAGTCGGGTGTTTTTGCGGTGCGCCAGGGAATGCCACTTGCACGAAATTTATCGTGCGCCATTCAAAACAAAACACTTAAACCCTTTTCTCCGCAAACTAATTTTTTAGGTTTAATTAGCACCGGCGATAAATACGCCATTGCTTCGCGCAGCAACTGGTCTTTAGAAGGTGCGTATTTGTGGAAAATAAAAGACTGGATTGATCGCAAGTTTATGGACAACTTTAATAAGTTGCCCGAAATGAAACAAGACGATTCGCTGCAATATAATCGCGCGATGGCCGATGAAAAAACCATTCATGAAATTTCTGCCATTGCCATGCGTTGCGGTGGTTGCGGCGCAAAAGTGGGCAGCACGGTTTTATCTCGCGTGGTGAACCGCTTAAACCCGATTAGTCGTGAAGATGTAGTCATTGGCTTAGCCGACCCCGATGATGCGGCGGTAAGTGAAGTGCCTGCGGGAAAACTCATTGTACAAAGCGTGGATTATTTTCGCAGTTTCATAGACGACCCCTACCTCTTCGGACAAATTGCCGCCAACCATGCACTCAGCGATATTTTTGCAATGGGTGCAGAATCACAAACCGCCATGGCTATTGCGACCATTCCCTACGGCGTTGAAAACCAGATTGAAGATCAATTATTTCAAACCATGTCTGGCGCGTTAAATGTTTTAAATGCTAGCAACACCGCATTAGTTGGCGGACATTCGAGTGAAGGCGCGGAGCTTTCTTTCGGTCTTTCGGTAACCGGTTTAGCTGATCGCGAACAGGTAATGCGAAAATCAGGAATGCAACAGGGCGATGTTTTAATCTTAACAAAGGCACTCGGCACCGGCACTTTATTTGCCGCCGACATGCGCTTAAAAGCCAAAGGCCGTTGGATAGATAAGGCACTGCAAAGTATGTTGTTATCAAACCAAGCCGCCGGTTTTTGTATGCATCGACACGGCGCTACGGCGTGCACCGATGTTACCGGTTTTGGTTTATTAGGCCACCTTGTTGAAATGACGCGCTCATCCGAAAAAAGTGTTGAGGTTAATTTAGACGCACTGCCCATTATGGACGGCGCACTTGAAATGATTGCCAGTGGTATTTTTAGTTCGCTACAAGAGCAAAATATTCGTTTGCGGCGCGCGATAAAAGATCCTGGCTCGTTACGCGAACATAAACATTTTCCTTTGCTTTTTGATCCGCAAACTTCCGGCGGATTATTAGCGGCAATCCCTGCAAAAAATGCACCAGCATGTTTAGCGGAGTTACTGACATTAGGCTACCCTGCAAGCATAATTATTGGCGGCGTTACAGATGACACGAAAAACGTGGAAAGCGTTACATTAAAAAACAACTCTAATTAATAATACAAAATTAGTATTTATAAATGCTGCTGTTAAAGGCCATAAATATTATTTTTTAATACCGGTTAGTCTGTTGATTTAAATCTTGCATATTGACACCTTTTTTTAGCACAACCATCAACAAAAAAAGAGAGTATATAGTGACAAAATATATTTCATTTTTAAGCATTTCCCTATTCTTGGCTATTAGCAATGCATGGGCTGATGATTACTCTGATACGAAAAACGTATTTAAAAAAGCAGGTCAAAGTGGAAGCTTTTTCAAAAACAGTTACGGCTATGCTATTTTCCCTACCATTGGTAAAGGCGGTTTTGGTATTGGTGGCGCACACGGTGAAGGACGCATTTATAAAAAAGGTGCGTACATTGGCGACACCTCAATGACACAAGTTACATTTGGTTTGCAAGCTGGTGGACAAGCATTTAGTCAAATTATTTTCTTTCAAGACAAACGTGCATTTAACGAATTTATTAGTGGCGAATTTGAATTTGGCGCACAGGCTTCGGCTGTTGCCATTACCGCTGGTGCGCAAGCATCCGCAACAACAACGGGGCGTTCAGCTGGCGCCAGTGGTGGCTCAAAAAATGCCAGCACCGCTGGTAAATACTCTAAAGGCATGGTGACATTTACGGTTGCAAAAGGCGGGTTAATGTATGAGGCCTCAGTGGGGGGCAATCATTTAGTTATAAAGCCAAATAATTTTTTATAATTTCGCCATCCTGTTTTCAAACAGGATGGCGATTTACATTCAGTTAAAACCAGAGAAAACTATTTATCTACAAGGTAAACCTGTCCACGAAGCTCGCCCTTAGGAAACTTGCTTGTATGAACGTTGATATAAGTTAAGCCTTTTTTCAACACTTTAATTGCAGACTTTATATCACCTGGATAAATACCCTGGCCTTTAGGACCTTCGATATCTTTGTATGTGATTTTCCCTTTTACCCAACCCGAATAAGTTGGACACGGCTTCGTGTAATTTCCGCCACAAAGTGTTGCGATAATACCGCCGCCATTTGCAAAGCTTTGGCCAAAGTGAATGTGTGCCGATTTTGCATCACCTAACAATGCGTCATAGTACATTTCGAAATAAATGTACTTTCCATATTTATCAGGCACCGCTTTAAACTTTCCCCAAGCTGGCGTATAAACAGAAGGGATAGACGAAAAGCCACTTAACTTTGCCGCATATATTGCTTCATGATTATCAGCCAATACTGCATTTGACCAAACATTAAGCATTAAAGAGAAAACACCCACACTAACAATTTTTTTCAACGAAAGTAACGTCGTTTTTTTCATTTCATTATTCCTCGAATTTTTTAAAAAATTAATGGTTTTGTTGCGATACTTCACAGTAAGAAAAATAACAAAATGCTAAATTGTATTACCGTGCGATGGCACATTATCCGATGCATTTCATTCCTGCCAATAAAAAGAATTTCGTTTTTGCCCATATTTTTTTTATGTAAATACCGCACATATATAACACGCGATATCATGTCGCACATAAAAGTCACGCATAAAACATACGTGCAATAATCACGTTCATTTTATGTGCTTTTTCAAGCCCTTGTTTTTTAAGAAAATACAAAAAAATGTTTTAAGAAAAAAATAATGATTATAATTTCATCGGGGACTTTTAGATAATGCCACAGCCTAAAGCAATACAATATAATTAAATTATCAATAAGTTATTTCAAAAATAAATAACATCTTATTTACTTTTCAATGTTTACAAAGCGAGAATAAGGGCTTGTTACGCAGAGAAAACAGCTACTAGGAAATTAATTATTAAAAGACACTATGAAGCAATAGCCAGACATTAACCTGAAATTGAGCTTCATTCTCATTTTTCAATTCTATTTATAAGCAAAGCATCTATAGTCGCTGAAACTATTTTGCAATCCCCACATTAATAACAGAAGTTAAAAGCAGAGGTTATTAGTGCGGGGATTTACAGTTGTTCTCCCATAAATCCCACCTCGCAACGTAACCTGATTTAAAAAAGGTAAGTGAGTGCGTCTGGATAAATTACGTTTGAAAAACATTTCATTAGAAAAATACGCAAAGGACATGCGGAGTCTATTTATGAGTTATGAGGCTTTTTTATTAAATAAACCAGGTGTTACAAAACTTAAAAAATAGTATTTAAAGTCAGGATAAAATCAATGTGACTAGACTTACTGAATATGCAGAAAAGTTCTGACCACCTTTTTAAAAAATATTACCCTTACTTTTTAGAGTATCTAAAAAGCACCAGCATTCCAGATATAAAAAGCCATAATGATGCCGGCAAGGGCACTGATGAAATTGTTGTATTAACATCAGTAACAGTAAAATTAATAGCCAAAAAATCACCCAACAACTCATCTTGCACATTTTCAGCTATAAATATACGTCCACTACCAACTAATAAATTATCCATATTAATTAATTGCAAAGGCACTTCAGTATCAGATAAAAAACGCTCTGTTATTCTTAAATTGAGATTCAATATATTGAAAGCGCTATCATTTCCTCTATAAAGCTCTTCAGGAAAAGAATCGCTTGCCCCATATCCCGTAGTATTGAGTGCCGCACGTTCACTACCATTAGCATTATTAACATCCATTCTCAATGGACGATCTCCAAATATACTAGACCCCCAAGTGTACCCTGCTGAGGGAATAGTAAAACTTAAAAAAGCCTCGGGATCGGTATAACGAAATACCCCGCCCCCTGGTGAACTTTTTACAGGATCTGGATTTGTATGATATGTCAGTGTGCCGGTCAGTTGGTCGCCTGCAAAAATATTATTATTAACTCTATCAAGCCAGCTCTCATCAGGAGTGGGTGAAAAGGCATCGAAGTCAGCATTAACAAATGTAATATCAGCTGTAAAAGAGATTGTAACTGTCGCTGACAACGCTGCTCTAGATGAGCATAGCAAAATGCCTAATATTAAAAACTTACTTAGCTTAGTATTTATATTCATAACTTAATCCTTATTGTCAATTTGAAAATAGGTATTACATACACACAAGAAAACATCGAAATTAAGCATGTTATTTTTAAATAGGAGTACTAGCTAGACTAGTGTTTTAACATTCCCTTTAAAACATAATGACTTTATAGATGTAATATTTTTATATCATACACATATCGTTCACGCCAGAACATAAACTGTTAAATGAGGTACAGGTCAAAGTATTAGATGTGGAAAGAGGTTGGCCATAATCATCAAATAAACCCTCATAATAAAGCGTATGAAGCAACCACACCACCCACTTCATTTAGTGAAAATACGCCGTATTTTCTGCACCCAGCATCGAAATTTCTAACAAGTTATTTTGTTGATAAAGTAAAGGAGATATTACTACCACTTAAACCGGAACCAATTAAATCACCATTATTAATAGCGCTTGCCACTGCAGCATTATCTTCTATAAATAAATCAGATAAAACACTATTTTCTAAAATATAACCTACATTATTAACAGAACCAGCAATTTGGCCACTATTATTAATGTCATTGACAGTATTACTTACAACGTCTGAAGCTGGTGGGAGATTATCTGGCAACTGAGTTAATGCGTCATTTTCATAATAAAAACGCGTCCGGCTATCTGTGAATTATTGTTGATGACGATATTATTTAGACAACCCAGAGTTACTCGCGCCTAAATCAGTAATGGTGTAATTGTCCGCATTAGATGCGTATGATATACAAATCAAATTACTGCGATAGTAAATTTTATACTTTCGTTAAATGACAACTTCATTTGTTTCTCCTTTTATTTATTTTATATTCAGCTGTTTTCCGTGAGCTTCAATTACGAACCGGAAACGGAATATTTTTTAACACAGATTTAAATATTCCCCCCGTAATAAGTTTCCATTTTTATTAATTCTTAGAGACCTTTGTACGAAACACTTTTCATCATCTGCGAATGCCCATGCTTATCGTACTGGTCGGAGATCCAACGACCTTTAATCGCTATTGCTACCCCTTTACCTGAGTTGTCACTACAGCCACCTTAATCCAGCCTCTCCAACGATCATAAAAAGGCCCACTTTCTAAAGTTACCTCAACGGTTAAATCTTTTTTGTCATCTGATATTTTATATTTTGGCGTACTTGCATGGTTTATCGTCTCGACATCTAATTTAACATCTGAAAAAACATAACCTTCCTCAGCCCTGTATGATTTTTTATAATGTTTTTTCTTGGGTTTAATACTGGAATGATAATTATTGGTTTTAGCAAATAAATACGTTTTTTCAAAAACCCCCGAATCTTCTGCCGCGCCTTCATTTATCACATTTTTATTTTTCAATACCTGACTATTGGTTTTTAAACCCATAACTTCCTCAGCATAAGCAGACGAAATCAAAGTAAAACGATTAACCATAGATTTGGGCGCATTAGAAAACCATTGCTCCTGCCTCCCATAACCGAGCCAAACATCCGCATTATCATATACTCTAATTTTTAAAAATTTATTATTTTTAATTTCAATATCTTGCTTAGTAATTGCCCGCTCATCCCAGTGTTCGTTTTTAAGCCTTTCATTTTTTGATTCACTAGCACCAAGAGGAATATTCATAATTGAAATATAAATATCCTTGCCTGCATTGATCACCGAAGGAATAACAACAAGCAGGGCGGCTAAAGAAACAATATTGCTTTTCAATTTCATAAAGAAAGAATTCTTTTCTCCGTTTTGATTTTCATTTTTTTTAGTCATTATATTCTCCTTATTTTTATATTTAATTCACTATAGCTCTGTCAAATTTCACATAAAAGTTTCTATTTGCACTCATAACAAAAATTTATAGGAAAAATCAAAGTGCATTACCCCCAGCCAGTTTCTATAAATTCACAAAGAAACTAACTTCCATAATAAGATTTTTGGCTTTGATGTCAATACCAATAGAGGTAACCATTAGCATTACCAATAACTTATTTTTCAACTTAAAAAATTCAAATTTAAAAAACCATACGACGCTTATGTCGCTACGTTATAATAATCAAAACTGTGTACATGTTTTCTATTTATCGTGCTATGCACTATATCTTAACGACCTATATAAGGTCGATAAAATAACAAATGAATAAATTTTTAATTGCCCTTCTTATTGTTTTTATTTCAAGTTGCGCAGCCGTTAAAGAAGAACCTTTTTCGATGAAAACTTCTGCATTTATACCTAATGAAAAATACTGTAGAGGCGGCAATTATTCAGTATATGTATTTGCTAACAAGTCCTTAATAGCAAAAGATAATGTAAAAGTTGACCTACATAGAATAACAAAATCAATGGTAGAAAGAGCGTTACTATCTATTGGAACGGTAGACTTAACTAAAGTCAAAAAAGAGGCCGACTACGTTGTTGAAAGCATATTGGAAACAGCCAACTATGGAAAAAAAACGGCTGATGGTCAGCGTTACCACATAGCGTCCACTACGGGTAGCGTTAGAATTTATAATAAAAAGGGACAACTCATAAAAGACATACCATTTGATAATAACGCAAAAGAAGTGTCTGTTCAGTCTGCTAGTAGAGATACTATTTACAGGGAAGCCTTATATGCCTCAATCGGCTATGACGTATACGACAGTCTGGAAAATTTTTTCTCACCAAAGGGGTTAATTTTAAGCGGCAAGAAAGCTGGAGACAGTTACCATCTGAAAGCCAGATTAAATAGCGGCCTAGTGGAAGTCGATGATGAAATTGAAGTATACGCGATTGAAAAGCTGGATAACTCACTCTTAAAAATAAGTGAAATAAATCATAAGAAAATTTGTGATGGTGAAGTTATTGATAGCTCTGACTCATCTGTTATAGAAGTTTCAGTTGACAATGACTGCAAGGTTAAAAAAGGTTATTACATATCCAAAAAACATGATGTTAGTTTTATAGACGATAGCTTAAATTTTTTAGGTAAAGGCTTTAATAAAATGTTACGGAAAAACCCAATAAAATAATTGCTTTTTGACAATACTTTAATAAATGCACCTGATTTTTCGCCGCCCAGTTAAAATTTCAGAATAAATTTTAACGCCATAAAATGGAGGATACTATGACAAAACGTATTTTATTAATCGACGACCAAGCTCCTGACTCAGCTCTATTATCAGAGAGTGAAGCACTTGAGTTTTACAAAAAAATATAGTCATGAAGAATTTGCAAAGTAAAAATATGTGCCGCACTCAATAATAAAATTCAGGCCATGTAGCTGACACCACTAAATAATGCTTACAACTAAACCACCATCGAATATACCAACCCCAACACCGCGCTAATCCCAATCACCGTCACAATTCCCATTTTAAGCCGGAACAAGGCAACAAATGCAAACGCACCAATGATCGCTGAAAACCATTCTAAGTCTTTTAATATATTGGCTAACGATGCACCGTCTGCAAAACCTTGCGGCCATAAAACATGATACGCAAAAAACACCGCTAAGTTTAAAATAACGCCAACCACTGCGGCGGTGATGCCGGTTAATGGCGCGGTGAACTTAACGTCGTCTCGCGTGGCTTCAACCATGGGTCCGCCTAATAATATAAAAAGAAATGACGGCAGAAAAGTAAATAACGTGGCGACACTTGCGCCTGCAACGCCAGCGATAAATTGCCCTTCGGGGCCAAAAATTTCTTTTGTCCAGCCGCCCACAAACCCGACAAATGCCACCACCATAATTAATGGCCCAGGCGTGGTTTCACCCAGCGCCAAACCGTCAATCATTTGCGTACCGCTTAACCAGGCGTAATGCTCAACTGCGCCCTGATAAACATAAGGCAGCACCGCATATGCGCCGCCAAACGTGACCAGCGCCGCTTTGGTAAAGAACCAACCCATTTGTGTTAACGAGCCATCCCAACCATAAAACTTTGATAACAACGCCATGCTTGCTGCCCAAATTGCTAAGCCTACGCAACTAAAAATAATTAAGCGCGACCATTTAAATTTTGCGTGATCCGGTGCAGCAGTGTCGTCATCAATAATGGCGCTGCCGTAATCACCTTTGCCGCCATCGCCGTGTCCGCCAGCTTTAAATTTTTCGGGTGCAAATTTCGATCCGGCATAAGCAATAATGCCAGCCATTAAAACAATGTACGGAAAAGGAATATCAAAAAAAGCAATCGCAATAAATGCACCAACGGCCATCGCTCGCAACACATTATTTTTTAACGCTCTTGAGCCAATTCGATAGGCCGCAAAAATAACGATGGCGGTTACCGCGGGTTTGATGCCATATAAAACACCGGCAACCGCAGAGACATCGCCGTAAGATAAATAAACCCAGGTTAAGCCACTCAAAATAAACAGCGAAGGCAACACAAATAAAACGCCCGCGGCGATGCCACCCCACACGCCATGCATTAACCAGCCAATGTAAGTAGCCAATTGCTGTGCTTCGGGACCGGGTAAAACCATAGTGTAATTTAGCGCGTGTAAAAAACGGTGCTCTGAAATCCAGCGACGCTTTTCAACTAACTCTTGATGCATCATACTTATTTGACCCGCCGGCCCACCAAAACTAATAAAACCTAATTTTAACCAGTAAAGAAGCGCGCTTTTAAATGTCATCGCTTCGGGTGGTTGTTCATTTATTTGTGACACTTTTTTTCCTTATTTTTTTAAAATACTTTTGCACGAAACACTTTTCGTTATTGCCGAGTGCTTTATCGGGAATAACGGCAATGCCAGTAAGTTAAGCCGCATAGGTGCGAATTTATTCGCACCGGGTTGCGCAATACGTGGCTTTGTTCGAATAAATTCGAACCTACATACTTACTGACATTGGAAATGACAATATTTACTGAGGCGCTAGATTATACTTCATCTGCAACAATCGCACTGGACAAATAAATTCCAGCTCAACTGAACTTAACTGCAAATCAAGTTCGGTATTTTTTGCGCCGTACATTCGATCGCCTATTATCGGAAAGCCCATTGCCGATAAGTGTCGTCTAATTTGATGTTTGCGCCCAGTTTTTATGGTTAAGCAAACCGTGGTACATTGTTCATCGTTATTTATTTCTAATGCAATTATTTCTGAAATAGCGGTTTTATTATCTAAATTATTTTCAATTTTATAGGGCAGTTTTATATCGCTCATCACGCCTTCAACCACCGCTTTATATTTTTTATATATTTGTCTTTTTTCAAACAGCCGAGAAAATTTTGCTGCGATATTTTTTTTATGCGCAATAATAATTAAACCATTTGCCGCTTTATCTAAACGATGCACAATAAATGCGGGGCGCTGCGGCAACAAGTGTTGCTCAGCCCACCGATAAATGGTGCAATGATCGCCCCACTTTGTGCCCTGTGAATACATGCCACAGGGTTTGTCCCAAATAGAATAATCGCCTTCATCGGCAATAAGTGTTGCTGGCGGCGGATGACTTGCCTGTATTTCAGAATCGTAATAAATATGTAATTGATCACCCCGATTTATATTTTTTTTGGCTCGGCGCACGCGATGAATGCCAATACTATTTTCCAGCCACACCGCACCGTTTTGCATGAGTTTTTTTAATTGCTGTTTACTTAATTCTATATTTTCATTTAAGCAATCTAAAATAATTTGTTCGCTTTCACAAACGATATGTTTTTCAAATTTATTTTTCATTTAATACTTTATTTAATTATCGACAATATCAAAATAGCCTTCCGCCATTTTCACCGCGTGACCACCCAGCTGCACCCCCACAACCTGATCCGCATTTTTATCAACACTAATTTCCATAATACTAATTCGCGTTTTTTCGTCTCCGCGCTGTATTAAACAGGAGCGATGATAATCGTTAATGCCATAGGCTAAATATAAACCAAATGCAGGCGCCACTGCACCGATTGGCGGGTCGTCATTTAATGCAATATTTTTACCCATTAACCGCGCGGTAAAATTAATTTTGTTATACGGATGCTCGCCTGTAAAGAGTAAAATGTGGTCGGCTAATGAGGCGACAAAAGAAAGCTGCCATTTGTTTTCGTGAAATTGGGCAGCACGTAAAGCCGTATTATTTTCTAGCGGAATCATTAAACAGGGGTGTGGGCAACCGGCAATCATTGGCTTATAATTCTTATAACCAATTGCCGATTCATCAAGCCCAATGATTTGCGCTAGTTCTTTGTTCGATGGAACAAAGCTGTCATACTTCTCATCAATGGGTATATTAATTTGTACCTTTTGATTTTTATGACTGTGAATAACATCTAACGGCTGCGCATTTAATTCAACGCGGGTATCGGAACCCTGCACTCTACCCGATGCCGCCATTTCATAACAGGCAGCTACCAGCGCATGCCCTGCAAACTCGCTCTCACCCTGCGGTGAAAAAATTTCTAATTTTGCGTCACACGATTGCAAATTAGATTGCGAGATAAAAACCGTTTGTGTTAAATTTAATTCTTTTGCCAGTAATAACTTTTGTTGTTGATTTACATTATCTGCCTGAGCAAATACGGCAATCTGTGCGCCATTAAATTGGGTTTTCGTAAATGCATTTAATACGGTATATTTCAGTTTCATAAAATAAATAACTCATGTTGTACAACAAAATAATCTATAATCAACTACACATTATGAATATAAAGCAGGCCTCAATTGATTAATTAAAGATAACATAATGAGACCTTTGCACGATAGAGGCGCAAAAGAAAAATGCGCTAAAATTTTACTGATTGAGGCAGGAAACGCAGTTAATATCCAGATATTGACAAGTTTTCTAACGAAAAGCAGTGAAATTTTAGCCATTTTTACTTGTGATTCTATCGTGCAAAGGTCTCATAATATTAACGACTTAACATGATAACGCCAAAACTTAATACCGACGGTTTTACCGGACATATATTACTAGAACCTAATAGACCCATTAGCTGGCACGATAATATTTTTTTTATAAAATGTTTCGCGCTGGTTTCATTTATTATTGGCAGCGTTGCCATGTACCACGGCCTGCTACTGGTTATGCCTTTTTCTGGTATCGAAGTGCTTTTTGTTTCGGCCTGCCTTTATTTTGTTTATAAACATTATTCCACCTGCCAGATAATTTATTTCACCGGCGATAACGTCATTATTGAATCGGGAGATAAAAGCGCGGAACAACGATTTGAATACCAACGTTATTGGTCGAAATTCCATATCGACAACAAAGGCCACTACAACATTCCTCGGCTACAAATATGTTCAAAGGGGCAAACAACCGAAATAGGTGAATTTCTAAATTATAAAGATAAAATAATATTAATTAATCTGGTTAAAAATTTAACGCTTAATTTTCAAAACAAGACGCATTCATAATTTAAGTTTGCTGAAAATACGCCTGTAAATAATCATCAAAACTTTGTGAGTCACTGGCTTCAATTTGTTTTTGTTTTTCTAGCGATTTAATGCTTTCATCATCAAAAAACTGGTTGCACTCTTCGCTCAATGTCAGCTTGGTAAAATAGCGATTATGTTTTTCTGACATGCGTTTTGCAAAATGATAAAAAGGTTCTTTGTTTTCACGCATTTCATTTAACATTATTGCTGATGGCGTTAAATCTGAATCGATTATTTTATTTCGCTGATCCTGCAACGCATCGTTATAAGGTGTGCCATCTTTATGTTGATCGAGCAATTCACAAATGGGCTGCATGGCTGTTAATAAATCTGCACCCCAGTCCTTTAGTTTTAATTTAGTTGCATTTAAATATAATTCTAATTTTGGGTCTCTGCCATTGTGCGCAACTAACAATTCATTTCTGTCTATTTCTTCCCTTTCACTAAAACAGATTTGTTCACTTTCAGCTAACAAACAAAACAACATAAATATTTCAATGAATCTTAATTGCGTTTCATTTATGCCCAAAGGGTCAAATGCATTGACATCTAACGATCTTAATTCAACATATCGAACGCCGCGTTTTTTTAGTGCTAGCGTTGGCTTTTCATTGCCTTTCAATATTTGTTTTGGCCTGACTGTGCTGTAATATTCATTTTCGATTTGCAATAAATTCGCATTTAGCTGTTGGTACTCTCCATTTACTTTTACACCAATTTTTTCGTATTCTTCAAATGGTGTTTCGATTGCCTTTTGTAATGTTTTTACATAAGAATTTAAATTTCGATAGCAGGCTTTTACACCGGTTTCATTTTCTTTGTTATTTTGATAACCAATATCGCCCATGCGCAACGATGTTGCATAACGTTCATAATAAGTATTTTCATCAAAACTTTCTAAGTTAGTTTTCGCACCATTTAAAAAAGATTTACAAACCGCGGGAGACGCACCAAACAAATAGGGAATTAGCCAGCCGTAACGTTGCAAGTTTCTAATCATTGAAAAATATTGTGCCGATTGAAACTCGCTTAAGCTCTGTTCATTCTCGTTTAATAAATCTTTATAAATCGGCCAAAAACTTTCGGGTAAAGAATAATTAAAATGCACACCGGCAATCACCTGCATTGCTCGCCCATAGCGATGGCCTAATCCGCGCCGATAAACCGTTTTCATTTGCCCCGCATTCGAAGTGCCATATTTGGCAATGGGAATATTACTTTCGCCTGCCATCACACAGGGCATACTGGTTGCCCAAAGTATTTCATCCTGCTGCAATTTTTTATAAACGTAGGTTTGCGAATCGCGCAAAAAATTTAATGCCGATTCAATATGTTCTGATGGAGGGGTGATAAATTCAAGTAGTGCTTCAGAATAATCGGTGGTGATATAAGGGTTTGTCAGTGCCGAACCAAGCGCTTCGGGATGCGCCAACTGCGAAATACCACCTTTCGGTGAAACCCTGAGGCTCTCCTTTTCTAAGCCAATTTGACGACCATTCAACAACCCGTTTTCATTATAGTCAAAGAGCGCTTTCACCCGAGACTCGACATGCTTATACAATTGTTTTTCCCAATTTCATGACTGTTTACAAGCTATCACCCCATTAACTGGCAATTACAGTATTTAAGAATTTTCTAAGATAGGCAGCATATAACAGGTTGCATCGTCGCTCAACACCTACTTAATTGATAATAATCAATACTCCCCCTCGCTTTCTCTAATATTCTACTCCTTCAACTTCCCCTAATCTAACCCAAGTAGACTCATGGAAACAAACCAACACGTTGACCGTAATTTGAAACGTGCTGCCAGTAATCTGGGGCAGTATGAGTTCATATTAAACTGGTATAAAATCAACGGTAAAGCGCTACTCGATGAAGAAACGCTGAGTAATTTATCCATTGATACATTACTCAAAATTTTGGGCGACCCCATTTGGAATGATATTTATCATTGTTGGGCGATCGAAAAAAAACACATCCCCGCGTTACAGACCTACACCCAGCACACATTTAAACCGGATACGTTCACCTATTTCATTGAAGTTTATCATCACACCAGTTAGTCAAAAACAATTAATCACGTTTACTTTTTCGATACATAAACACTTCGTTTTATTTTTACTCTAAATATGAGTAACTTTATTTTACATTTAAAACCATCCTGATATCCTACCAACCACACAACACATACATTGATATTTTTAACCCAAAAAGATATTTTAAAATGCCAGAAATTAAAACGCTTAGTTTCCCAATCAGTCAATGGGAACACCTTTATTCATTGCAGCAAGCCATTAGTCATCAGCAACAATTAAACGGCTGCGAACTTGAAATTAGTGGCTGCATTTCCAATCACGATTTTTTGCAAAAAAATGATACGCCTGTTTCTATTAAATTTTTATTGGTTGATAGCCCACCGAATTATTCTTTATTAGACTCTAAGCTGTATGAACTAGGTGTAATGACATTAACGAATCAACAACTCGAAACCGAAATTAAAATTGAACGCGCGGTGTTTGAAGAATTACGTAAAAATTTAATGGAATACGGTGAGATTGATGGCATTCACATTATTGTCACACTAGGCCTTCTCTGTGATGCTGAACACTGGGCCGAGCATTGGGCTGAAAATAAATCACTGCAAATCGTGCAATTAGATTATGCAATGAAAGGTGATGCATAATGCCATTTACACTACACCCTCAACTGCAACAAGATTGTTACACTTTAGGCGCATTGAATGAATGCACATTATTGCTGCATAAAAACGCTCTCGTGCCTTGGTTTATTTTAGTGCCACACACGCAGGTGAACGAAGTCTTTAAACTGGAGCCACCTCAACAAACACAAATACAAAGCACCCTTAATTTACTCGCACACTTTGTTGAAAAAGAATTCACCACTGACAAACTCAATATCGCCACCATTGGAAATATTGTGCCGCAATTGCATGTGCATATTATTGGTCGATTTAAAAATGATTTCTGTTGGCCCAATCCGGTTTGGGGGCAAGCCGATTCAACTTCCTATGCGCCCGATGACGTGCAACGCATCAGCAAAAACATTGCTAAACAATTAGAAGACTTTCAGCCCATTAACAATGTTGCGTAAAATATAATGTAGGTGCGAATTTATTCACATATAATCTACATTATATACGATGAAAACAAACCGATTCATAAACCGCAAACATAATGGTTAAGCAGATGACATTAGAAAACACGCCTTTACTTTTAGAAAATTTATACTGGATAACTTTACTCGCGGTTTTTGTTTCATCAGCGTCAGGCGTGCTTAAAGCCGGTTTCAAACAATTTGATTTATTCGGCGTTATCATTATTGCAACTGCCACCGGCTTAGGCGGTGGCTCATTACGTGACATGCTACTTGGCCGAGATGTATTTTGGATACACGATCAAGTATTTTTTATTGCATCGTTCGGTAGCGCAATCGCTGTTTTTATTGCCGCAAGATTAATAACCGTTTCGCCCAAATTTTTTCTGGTTGCTGATGCCGCAGGCTTAGCGACTTTTGGCATTGCCGGAACACTCGTTTCACTTATGACTGGAGCGCCACCCATTATCGCCAGTTTTATGGGCGTAATGACAGGAACAATGGGGGGGATTTTTCGCGACGTGTTATGCAATGAAACACCGGTAGTATTTCTAAGCCCGCTTTATGCAACCGTTTCTTGGATTGGCTCATTATTTTTCATTGGGCTTTTATATTTAAATTTAGAAATAACGATAGCCGCAATTATTTCTGGGTTTATTATTTTCATTTCACGACTACTCGCTATTTATTTTAATCTCAGCCTGCCTAGATTTCGTTTCAAATCTTGAACAATGAAATTTGAAATACAAACTTTAAAAGCAAAAGACATACCTTCTGTGTCAAAACTTATAGATCACGCTTTTTCAGAATCAGTTGCCTCCACCTTAACTGATGAGGGAATTCATAATTTCAAAATAGGTACAACACCTGAATCCATCAAAAAAAGATTTTTAAGCGGCAACACTTTTATTGTTTGCAAACATAAAAATAACGTAGTGGGTGTTGGCGAAATTCGAAACAACAATCACCTAAACTTATTTTTTGTTGAGCCAAGCTTGCAAAGAAAAGGAATTGGTAAAAAATTATTTAATCACTTATTAATGGCTGTAATCGAAAACGAAATCACGGTTAACGCATCTCTTAATGCCGTTAATGCTTACACTAAGTTAGGTTTTATAATAAGCAGCTCTGCCAATATAATAAGAGAAATTAAATACCAGCCCATGGTATATAAAATAAATAAACAGTAGTTTGGTTTTATTTCAAATTATTTTACCTTTTCTATTGAATTGTTTTCACAGCTTAAAAACACAAGCAATAACTAAGCCCTTTATCGTGATTTTATAACCTTAATTTTTCACAACAAATACCATCTAAACCTACCACTGCATCTCATAATGCGTTAAAATACCCCACTTACTTTTACTGCAGCGATTAAACATGCTATTAAAACTACTTCGAAACGCACTGGGGCACCTGGTTATTTTTATTAGCCTGTTTATCCCCATTAAGAAAATAACTCGGTCACGCGAAGATCAAAATTGTGTTGATAGCGCAACCGCATCTTTATCGCTGTACCAATTTTACGCCTGCCCTTTTTGCCTGAAAACACGCCGTGCTTTTAAACGCCTCGGCTTAAACATACAAACACACGCAGCGCAAAATGAACCTGCTCGTGCAGATTTACTTGCCGGCGGCGGGCAAATAAAAGTACCTTGTTTGCGCATTGAAACCAAAAACGAGGTTATCTGGATGTATGAGTCTAGTGAAATTATTGCTTACCTCGAGCAACGCTTTGGCGAAACCAGCACGCCTTGTAGTGAGTTAAATTTTTAATCTAGCGTAAGCGTGCATTCACTTCAGCTGCCGATACTGTATACCTTTCGACGCTGCCCTTATGCAATACGAGCCAGACTCGCAATACGTTACAGTCAACTTCAAGTTGAATTACGTGAAATTGAATTAAAAAACAAACCTGCAGAATTACTGCAGGCATCTGCTAAAGCAACCGTGCCGGTTTTAATTTTAAACGAGCAAACGGTGATTGATGAAAGCCTCGACATTATGCATTGGTCACTTCATCAATATGATCCTGAAAATTGGTTGCAAACGTCGCACAACAAAAAAATTAATTTTTTAATTCAACACAATGATGCGCAATTTAAAATCGATTTAGATCACTATAAATATGCCGATCGTTTTCCGCTACACGCGCCTCATTACTATCGACAACAGGGCGAGAGATTTCTTATTCAACTTGAAAAACGTTTAAATCAACATCAATTTTTAATTAACCATTGTGTCTCTATTGCGGATATTGCATTGTTTCCTTTTATACGCCAATTTGCTTATGTCGATATTAAATGGTTTGAAACATCGCCCTACCCAAAATTGCGCAGCTGGTTGAGTTACTGGTTAGAGTCTGAACTCTTTCTATCTATTATGAAAAAACATCCTGTCTGGCAGAGCAGCACCAAAAACAAACCCCACCCTATTATTTTCTAATTTTTTATTCATAACAAAAGAACGCATTATTCACTATGCGTTTTTAAAATACTGTTCTAAAATATTAATACCATAATCATCAATAATTAGCACTGGGAGAATAATATGTCTCATGCATGGCACTCAAGTTATCCGCAAGGTATTCCTCATGATGCAAACGTCGCTGCCTACCATTCATTATTAGATGTTTTTGAAGAAGCCTTTTCAACTTACGCAAATAACCCTTGTTTTTGTAATTACGGAAAAACACTGACTTATCAAGAAATAGATATCGCCAGCAAAAAACTGGCCTCTTATTTTCAAAATCAACTGGGCATGAAAAAGGGCGATAAAATTTCGATTATGATGCCCAACTTATTACAAAATCCTATTTCAATATTTGCCGCTTTGCGTGCCGGTTTAATCGTTGTTAACACCAACCCACTTTACACAGGCAACGAATTAAAACATCAACTTTGTGATTCGGGCGCTACAACTATTATCGTTTTAGAAAATTTTGCATCAACATTGCAAAGCGTTATAAAAGAAACACCCATAAAAAATGTTATTGTTACCCGCATGGGCGACATGCTTTCTTTTCCAAAATCCACGTTAATTAACCTTGTCGTTAAGTATGTAAAAAAGATGGTGCCCGATTTTAATTTACCTAACAGCTTATCTTTTAAACAATGCATTGCCCAAGGTGATTTGGCAAAATATACTCGCCCCGACATCCATCAAAAAGATTACGCTTTTTTACAATACACCGGCGGCACAACCGGCGTTGCCAAAGGAGCCATTCTTACCCACGGAAATATGGTGGCAAACCTGCAGCAGGTTTCCGAATGGATCGAACCTTTTGTTGAAAAAGGCAAAGAAATTGTTATTACCGCGTTGCCGCTTTATCATATTTTTTCATTGCTTGCGAACTGTCTTTTCTTTATGAAAATGGGCGGACTTAATTATCTCATCACCAACCCTCGTGATATGAAAAATTTTGTGAAAGAATTAAACAACATAAATTTTACTGCTTTCACTGGCGTAAACACGCTTTTCAATGGATTAATAAACACACCCGGTTTTTCAGATATTGATTTTTCACATTTTAAATTAACCCTCGGCGGCGGTATGGCCGTGCAAAGAAGTGTTGCTGAAAAGTGGCAAAAAATAACCGGGCAAACGTTAGTTGAGGCTTACGGTTTAACTGAAACCTCTCCCGCGGTTTGCATTAATCCCATGAATTTAAAAACCTATAATGAAAAAATTGGTTTACCGATGCCTTCCACAAATGTTTGTATAAAAGATGATAATAATAAAATTTTACCTACGGGTGAGCATGGCGAAATTTGCATTAAAGGCCCGCAGGTAACCCAAGGTTATTTTAATCGCCCCGATGAAACCGCTTTGGTGTTTGATAACGATGGCTGGTTTCACAGTGGCGACATTGGTTTTATGGATGAGCAAGGTTTCTTTCAAATTGTTGATCGCAAAAAAGATATGATTATTGTTTCAGGTTTTAATGTTTACCCTAACGAGGTGGAAAGCGTTATTGCCAGTCACCACGATGTAACGGAAGTGGGCGTTATTGGCATACCCGATGAAGTCTGCGGTGAAACCGTGATGGCCGTTGTGGTGAGCAGCAACCCCCAATTAACTGAGCATGATATTCGTGCGCATTGCGAGCTTTCACTCACCCGTTACAAACTCCCCAAACGCGTAGAGTTTGTTGCCGAAGTACCTAAAACAAATGTGGGTAAAATTTTGCGTCGTGAATTGCGCGATCAATTTATAAAATAAATTTTGCACCTGCTCATTATTGCACTCGCGAGACAACGCATATTCGAGTAAAATATGCGTTTATATTAAACAGCCTTTACGAGCCTTTCCCATGACCCCGAACACGAGCTTGCACACCAGCCACATTAGTAACCTCACATTACGTCACAAAGGAAAAGTGCGCGACATTTATGATATTGATGATGAACATATGTTAATTATTACCAGTGATCGCATCTCTGCATTCGATGTGATTATGCCTAACGCGATTCCCGAAAAAGGCACGATTTTAAATGACGTTACACGCTTTTGGCTAAACAAACTCGAACACATTATTCCCAACCACCTTGCCGATATTCCCCTGCACGAAATCATTACCGATAAGCAAGAATTAAAAGCCGTTGAAAAACACGCCATGGTGGTTAAAAAATTAAACGCCCTACCCGTTGAAGCCATTGTGCGCGGATATATTATTGGCTCTGGCTGGAAAGATTACCAAAAAACCGGCGCTATTTGCGGCATTAAGTTACCCGAAAATTTACAACTCGCCGATAAACTTCCCGAGCCCATTTACACACCTTCGAGCAAAGCCGATGTCGGCGATCACGATGAAAATATTGATTACGCCGCAACTGAAAAATTACTCGGTGCAGACCTCGCGAAACAGGTAAAAGAGGTTAGCTTACAACTTTATAAAACCGCCGCCGAGTTTGCACTAAGCCGTGGCATTATTATTGCCGATACTAAATTCGAATTTGGTGTTGATGAAAATAATAAACTGGTTTTAATTGATGAAGTGCTTACGCCAGACTCCTCTCGCTTTTGGCCCGCAGATCAATACCAGCCTGGCAGCAGCCCAGTGAGTTTTGATAAACAATTTGTACGCGATTATTTAGAAACACTCGACTGGAATAAAACATCACCAGGGCCGGAGTTGCCGCAAGACATTATTGATAAAACGGCTGAAAAATATAAAGAAGCCTTACAAAAATTAACCGCCGCTTAATGAAAGGTTTTTTTATTACCGGCTCAGATACCAATGTGGGTAAAACCTATATTGCTTGTCAAATTGCCCGTGAATTAGTTAATAAAAATTTTAATGTTATTCCACGAAAACCGATTGAATCGGGTTGCGAAAAAATTAACGATGAATTAATTCCATCCGATGCACAAAAGCTTATGCTGGCTAGTCAGTATAAGTTAGGTCTGGATAAAGTTTGTCGCTACCGATTTGAGCCCGCCATTTCACCTGCACAAGCTGCAAAATCATCTCAACAAAAGATATCACTTGCTGATTTAAAATCTGCCTGTGAAACACACAGTGATTTGAATAATGATTTTTTAATTGTCGAGGGAGCCGGTGGTTTTTTTTCACCGCTGTGCGAAAACGCATTAAATGCCGATTTGGCAGTTGAATTAAATCTGCCTGTGGTGATTGTTGTTGAACATAAATTGGGTTGCATTAATCAGGCACTGTTGACTATTAGCGCCGCTAAAAAATATTCATTAAAAATACACGCGGTCGTTTTAAATGCAAAAATATCTAGCGAAAATGTAAAGCAAAATATTGATGAAATAAAACAGTTTACTGATGTTGATATTTTTAGCTGCTTGGCTAACGATAAATTAGATTTGGCGTTTTACACGGGGTTATAAAAACATCTACTGCTTAAGGCTACAAAAGACACAAGCAAAAGATTTAACGCAAATGAACGCGAAGTTTGCAAATGTACGCAAATTTTGTTTTTATAAAACATTGAAAGCCTCACCCCGAATGGGATGAGGCTTTTATTTTTTTAAAAACAATAATTAGCGTATTTCTAATAACTCGACATCAAACACCAGTGTTGCGTTGGGCGGAATAACACCGCCAGCACCGTGCGCGCCGTAACCCATTTCGGGTGGAATGGTCAACTTGCGTTTGCCGCCAATTTTCATTCCTTTTACGCCTTCATCCCAACCTTTAATGACCTGACCTACACCCAGTGTAAAACTAAATGGATCACTGCGATCAACGCTTGAGTCAAATTTAGTGCCATCGGTTAACCAGCCAGTGTAATGCACAACCACCACTTCTGCACCTTCACCTGCGCCCGCTTCTGCACCTTCGCCTAGGTTTACTTCTTCAATTTCTAATTCAGACATCTTCTCTCCAGATTTTTATTTAAAATAATTTACGGTTTTCAAAAATATTAATGGCTAACTTCACTGGTGTCCCGTTAACTTAAAAAACATCATTCCCGGGTGCTTATGCCGGGTATCAATGCAGATTTATAAGTAAATGAATCGATATAACCCTCACCCTAACCCTCTCCCAGAGGGAGAGGGGATCACGACACTCTCTCTCCCTCTGCCCGCTCGGGAAGAGGGCTGGGGTGAGGACAACAGTTTATCGCTTCAATCGATTAATTCAAATATCAATACGTCGTGCCCTTTACAAACCCCTTCCTGATAAAAGTGTTCGATGCGACAATTTAAGGTCACTAGATTCCCGACCCATATTATAAGCATGAGCACTCGGGAATGACCGGTTTTTCTATTGCTTTATTATTTAAATTACGCCCTTTAGTTAGCAGAATAAAGTAAGCCCAAATAAAATTTGCGTTCATTTGCGTTAAATCTTTTGCTTTTACTTTTGCTTTTACTTTTGCTTTTACTTATGTTTTTCAAAATATTCATTCTTCATTTTTTTCACTAACGCACTTAATAAAACCAGCGCGATTAAATTGGGTATCGCCATTAAAATATTGGTGATGTCTGCAATATTCCAAACTAATTGCAGTGGCACAACTGCGCCAACAATAATCAATAGTGTGTAAATGATGCGGTAGGGTAAAACCGATTTTTCACCGAACATAAATTTCACACTGCGGTCGCCGTAATACGACCACGCGATGATAGTCGAAAACGCAAACAATGCCAAACCGCCGCCGACAATAATCGCCCCCGAGCGGCCTATCGACTGACTAAATGCGTATGCCGTTAACGAGGCACCGGTTACATCTTCGGGTGCGTTTATATATGCACCGGTCACCACAATGGCAAGGCCGGTCATGCTGCAAATGACCAGCGTGTCGACAAAGGGCTCTAACATCGCCACTAAACCTTCGCGCACCGGCTCATTGGTTGTGGCCGCTGCGTGCGCCATGGGGGATGAGCCTAAACCGGCTTCGTTTGAAAATAATCCGCGCGCCACACCCCAGCGAATGGCTTCGCCAACCGCCGCACCGCCCACTGCCCACGGATTTAATGCGTGATTAAAGATGGTCGAAATCGCGGCGGGAATTTGTTGATATTCATTGATTAAAACCAGCATGGCAACGCCGATATAAACTATCGCCATAAATGGCACAATGGTGCAGGCAACTTTTGCGATGCGTTGTACGCCGCCTAAAATCACCATGCCGACCAACATCGACATAATTAAACCCACCCCCCATTTGTAATCTTTTATTTCGGGATCGATAAAAACCAATCCATCAACCACCGAATTAACCTGCACTAAATTGCCAATTCCAAACGAAGCAATGGCGGCAAACAAAGCAAAAAACATGGCCGTGCGTTTCATTTTTAAACCGTGCAATAAGGTGTACATGGGGCCACCGGACACGCCACTTTGATCGATCTCTCTAAACTTTAACGCCAGCGTGCTTTCTGTAAATTTGGTTGCCATGCCTAAAAAGGCAGTGACCCACATCCAGAATAATGCACCAGGCCCGCCCAGTGAAATGGCGGTTGCCAC
>UOFH01000317.1_pt1 | contig 31785 bp, 33 predicted proteins | sample 1988451 | NCBI WGS metagenome assembly UOFH01 (sample SAMEA4712194, study PRJEB27164) | hydrothermal vent metagenome | biome: marine basaltic hydrothermal vent biome; feature: marine hydrothermal vent; material: mineral | place: Pacific Ocean | collected 2011-06-14/2011-07-23 | depth 1689 m | reverse complement strand
AATGCCAGCAAAAGAAATGCATAGAAAATATTATTTATTGGCATTCAACTGCGCATTATATTTTATTGCCACGGCCTGACTTAATTGATACACCGCCATCGCATACAATGGGCTGTGATTGTAACGCGTGATGACATAAAAATTATTTAATGTCATCCAGTATTCATCACCATTTTTACCGCTTAATTTTAATAGCGTAGCTTGCGCTGCATCATCAAATTTACGAATCGGGTTTACGCCTAATTTTTTATACGCGGCCACACTTTTCTGTGGCTTCATTTTTTTGCTGCCTAATTCTCTTGCTGCGGGGTCAACTGCTGCACGGCTCGCAACCGGCTGACCTTTTTTCCATCCGTGTTTTTTAAAATAATTTGCCACACTGCCTATGGAGTCTGCCGAGCCATTCCAAAAATCGCGACTACCACTGCCATCAAAATCGATTGCATAAGCCCTAAAGCTGCTGGGAATAAACTGCGGCATACCCATTGCACCCGCATACGAGCCTTTTAATTTTCGTGGGTCCACTTTTTCTTCACGCGTCATTAATAAAAATTCTTTTAATTCTTTTCTAAAGAAAATTTCTCGCGCATCTCTTCTTTTGGCTGTTGTGTTTTCGATGGGGTAATCAAAGCCCAACGTGGTTAACGCATCAAGCACCCGATAGTTACCCGCGCGTTTTCCGTAATAGGTTTCAACACCGATAATGGCAACAATAATTTGTGCCGACACGCCGTATTCTTTTTCTGCGCGCGCTAAAAGATCGGCATTGTTTTTCCAGAACGTTACCCCTTTATTGATGCGGCTGTCGTTCATAAATATTTTTCTATATTTCGCCCAAGTCAACACGCCTTCTGCGGGGCGGGAAATTGCCTCTAATGCGGTTTTTTGTTGCTCGACGCCTGACATCCAGTAACGAATTAAATCGACATCGAAGCCATGCTCTTTATGCATTTTTGTAATAAATTCCTGCACATCTTTACGCTGACTATAATTCGCGTAAGCGCTAACCGGCAACAAACTTAAGAAAAGAATAAACACACTGATTTTTTTTAACACTAATTGATTTTTCATATTTTTAAAATTTTATTTATACAATAAGTTAACTGTTTTACAAACTACTTCGCCCATAATTTTCGATGCGAATTTATCGACATTAACATGCCAAAACTCGCCATCAATGTCACCATTGATGTACCACCATAACTAATCAGCGGCAATGGTACCCCAACCACAGGCAAAATACCCGATACCATGCCCACATTTACAAACAGGTAAACGAAAAAAGTTAAGCTTAAACTGCCGCCTAACAAACGCGCATAAGTATCTTGTCCCTGCACCGAGATCATTAAACCACGAATAATAATGAAGCCATAGAGCACCAGCAAAAATAATCCGCCCATCAGGCCAAATTCTTCGGCATAAACCGCAAAAATAAAGTCGGTTGATTGTTCTGGCAAAAAGTTCAGGTGCGACTGGCTGCCATTAAGCCAGCCGCGCCCGTAAACCCCGCCGGAGCCTATGGCTATTTGTGATTGGATAATGTGATATCCCGAACCTAGAGGGTCGCTTTGCGGGTCGAGCAATGTCATCACTCGGCTGCGTTGATAGTCGTGCATAAAATGCCACAACACGGGTAGCATGGATGCGCCAAACACAACCATACCAAACATGAGTCGCCAGCTTAAGCCCCCTAAAAACAGCACAAAAAAACCGGCTGCAAAAATAAGTAGCGAGGTGCCTAAGTCGGGTTGTTTTGCAATTAAAAACGTGGGCACGAGTATTAACACGCTCGCAATAAATAAGGTGCGCCAGGAGGGCGGCAAGGGTTTTTCTGCAAAGTACCAAGCCACCATCATTGGTGTGACCAGCTTCATCATTTCTGAGGGTTGAAAGCGAATAAAACCTAAATCGAGCCAACGCTGCGCCCCCTTACCAACATCGCCCATCACCAACACTAACACCAGTAATATCACGCCAATCGCATACATCCACGGCGACCAGAAACGCAACACCGATGAGGGAATTTGCGCAATCACCAGCATCACTGCAAACGCTAGGGCAATGCGTGTGAGCTGACGATTAATGAGCGCCATTGATTCATCGCCAGCGCTGTATAACACACCCAGCCCCAGCAATAATAATATGCCGATTCCCAACAGCAGCACGTGGTCCAAATGCAGCAAGCGCATCAGCCGTAAACTAAAACTGGGATAGTAGTATTTATCTTGAATGTTTTTCACTTGCCGATTTTTCCACCATTAATGCGCAGCCATTCATCCACCACTTTACGCGCAATGGGTGCGGCTACACTGCTGCCATGACTGCCATTTTCAGCAATAACCGCCACCGCAATTTTTGGATTTTTATACGGTGCAAAGGCAATAAATAAAGCGTGATCGCGCAATTTTTTGGCGATGGTTTTTTCATCGTATTCCGCATCCTGTGCAATGCCAAACACTTGCGCCGTGCCGGTTTTGCCTGCCATTTTAAAATCTAACCCGTAACCCGAATTTCGCGCCGTGCCTCTTAGCCCGTGCAATACGCTCACCATTCCCTTTATAGCACGCTGCCAGTTAACCTCGCGTTTCAGCTTAACGTCTTCTTTTGGAGCCCAGACAATAGTGGTTTTTTCATCGCTGCCCTGCTCATCTATTTGCGCCAAAAGATGCGGCGGCATCACTTTGCCGTGCATTCCCAAAATAGATGTGGCACTGGCTAATTGCAATGGCGTGCTGAGCATATAGCCCTGCCCAATTCCGGTAATCAGGGTTTCACCCGGAAACCAGATTTTTCGTTTAACGCGTTTTTTCCACTCTCGGGATGGCAGCAAACCGGCGCGCTCACCAAATAGATCGATGCCGGTTTTTTGCCCAAATCCAAACTGATGCAAGAAAGCGTAAATGCGGTTAATGCCCATTCGGTAAGATAGCTCGTAGTAATACACATCGCAGGATTCAGCGATTGATTTATTCATATCAACCAAACCATGCCCGGTTTTTTTCCAGTCACGATACTTACGTTCTTCGTTGGGCAGCAAATAATGCCCTATGCAATTTATTTGTTCTTTGTGGCCAATCGTGTGCGTCTCTAAACCACCCAGCCCCATAAAGGGTTTCACCGTAGAGCCTGGCGGGTATTGCCCCATTATTGAGCGATTGAACAACGGGCGATCGGGCGAATCGCGCAGGCGTTTGTAATCTTTATGGCTAATACCGTGAACAAATAAATTCGGATCAAACGACGGCAAACTCACCATTGCTAACACTTCGCCGGTGTGCGGTTTCATCACCACCACCGACCCACTAAAGCCTTGCAGTGCTTTTTCAGCGACTTTTTGCAACCGCGCATCGAGGGTGAGCCACAGATTATTTCCGGGTACTGGCGGAATTTTATCCAGCACCCGCAACTCGCGTCCCTGCACATTCACTTCAATATTTTTGTAGCCCACCAACCCGTGCAACTGATCTTCATAATAGCTTTCAAGCCCCGTTTTGCCGATGTGCGTAGTGCCTTTGTAATTGGTTACATCAACGCGTTTTAATTCTTTTTCATCGATGCGCCCCACATAACCCACCACGTGCGCCATGCTTTTGCCCTGCGGATAATAACGCCCCAAACGTGCTTTCACTTCTACTCCGGGGAATCGATGCCGATTCACCGCCAGCTTCGCCACTTCTTCTGCGGATAGTTTGGTGCGCAGCGGCACGCTTTCAAACTTGCGACTGCGTTTTAATAAGCGCTTAAAACGCTTTAACACGTCCTCACCTAACGTCACTATTTGGCCGAGCTCGTGCAAGGTTTCCGGCATATTCTCGACTTGCTCGGGAATAAGCTCTAATTGAAAAAAAGGACGATTCTCTGCCAACACCACACCGTTGCGATCATAAATCAAACCTCGATTAGGCACTAACGGCGTTAAGCGAACACGGTTGTTTTCGGATAAAGAAGCAAAATGGGAGAATTCAAAAAACTGCAAATACACCAGCCGTGCAAGTAACACAAAAAGAATCAGCACACTGAGTATGGCGGCCACCAAAGCACGCCGCTTAAACAGCAGCGCCTCTAATGTATGGTTTTTAATTAATGCACGACGTGCCATTTAGTAATCAACAACGCCTTGCAGGTTTTTGTTTGGCCATTTATTTGCTGGCATTATAGCGTTCAATACTCGTTAAAATTTCTTTGTGTGCACGATCAACGCCCACCCAGCTTTCAACCTTAACCCATTTGCCGGTTTCCAGCGCTTTATATTGTTCAAAAAAATGGGTAATTTGATTTAACATATCATCGTGCAAATCTTGAGGCGTTTGCACATCATCATACAGTTTAGTTAATTGACTCACCGGCACCGCCAGCACTTTGTGGTCTTCACCCGCCTCGTCTGTCATTTCTAACATGCCAACAGGGCGGCAGCGAATAACAGAGCCGGAAATCAGTGGCACGGGGGTGACCACTAACACATCAACCGGATCACCATCTTCTGATAGCGTGTGCGGCAAAAAACCATAATTACAGGGGTAAAACATAGCCGTGCCCATAAAACGATCGACCACTAACATACCACTGTCTTTTTCTACTTCATATTTCACGGGTGAACCGTGAGCCGGAATTTCAATAACAACATTGATATCTCTGGGTACATCTTCACCTAGCGGGAGGTTATCAAGATTCATATTTTTTGCCTTATAATTGCGCTGCAATTAAATTTTTCTATTCATTGATTAAACATTATATCAAGAAGCGCAACCAGAGAATACTCGACTTATGCTGAACATTGATTACAATTCGTGACTACTGCCAATTTTAATCCTTGAAAAAACCTGTAACAGGGGGGAGAAAAAGGATATGAGACTCGTACTACTCGGCGCGCCCGGCTCCGGCAAGGGCACACAAGCCAAACTATTAGTTGAAAAATTAAACATTCCACAAATTTCTACCGGCGACTTACTGCGCGCAGCAGTAGAAGCGCAAACGCCTTTAGGCCGGCAGGCCAAAACCATTATGGATGCGGGACAACTCGTGCCCAACGATCTGGTTTTAGGCATGATTCGCGAACGCCTAAGCAGCCCCGATGCATTAAATGGTTTTATACTGGACGGCTTCCCACGCAATGTTGAACAGGCTGAAGCACTGGATGAGCTGCTCAGCGGCATTGCTATGCCCATTCAAAAAGCCATTTTAATTGATGTTGATTTCGATATTTTAATGCAGCGCCTCACCGGCCGATTAACCTGCGAAGAGTGCGGCGAAGTGTTTAACATCTTCACCAATCCTCCAGCATTAGACGAAGAATGCGACAAGTGCGGCGGCAAACTGCACCACCGCTCAGATGATAACGAAGAGACCATCGGCAAACGCCTGCGCGTTTACGAAACACAAACCCAGCCGGTAGTGGAGTTTTACAAAACGCAAAATAAACTCTCGGTAGTGGAGGGCAAAGGAGATATTAAAGATATTTATTCAGCGATACAGATTGCACTAAAAAGTGCGCGCCTATCCAGCAATCTGGCTAGCAGCATGAAAGTACCTCCTGCGAAACCCGCCATAAAGCCCGTTGAAACTGCGCCAGCTCAACGCGCACCCGCACCATCAAGCGAGCCTAAAGTGCAGAGTACGCCAGTACCTGCTACAAAGCCGGCACCCGTACAAACAGCCGAAGCTGCAAGTAAACCCGCTGAGAAGTCGCCTGAAAAACCTGCTGAGAAACCCGCCGCTAAAAAACAGCCCGCCCCCAAAGCCGCAGCAGCAAAGCCCTCAACGGCCACTGAAAAACCCGCAGTAGCAAAACCGGCTGCAGCGAAAAAAGCCCCAGTCAAAAAGGCCGCGGCTAAAAAATCCCCAGCAAAGAAAAAAGCCGTTGCTAAAAAAGCACCTGCAAAACCCAAAACAGCGGCAAAAAAACCGGCATTAAAGAAAAAAGCGAAGGCAGCTACTAAAAAGAAAGTGGCGGCTAACAGCAAAGCGAAGAAAGCGTTAAGCGCTAAAGAACTGCTCCAACAGTTAAAAGCCGAGCTACAACAAGTTAATGCTGACCTTGCGCAGACAGAAAAACGTAATAAAACATTGCTTTATATCGCGACAAACAAAGACGCCATACGTAAGCAGTTTTCAGCTAAATGGGAGAAAGACGTAAAAACCCTGCTGAAGAAAATTAAGTAAATCATGCGATTATTTACACGGAAGATCACCAGCGATATCTTTCGTGTAAATAAAATCGACACACCCATACGCCCCATCTTATTGTTTTTTATGGAAAAATAAAAAACAATACTCTAAAGAAAAATACCGTAAAGCCTGCCGACAGCGAAGACCTCCTAAGCCATTGTTTTTCATGCCTCTTTTCTCTCACCCTTTCAAAGGAGTCGGCAGCCTTTACATTTAACGCGCATGAAATTCGATAAAAACCTATAGACAACTGTTTTTTAAGATTTTATTAAACTTGGAACACTTCATGCATTTACTAACTCCCACCTGCTTAGAACTGAGTCACCACTTAAACCAAGCAAGTGAAAATGATAAAACTCAAGGGAAGATGCAACTCGAAGATATAATTCTTGGAAAACACTTTGAGCAGACAACCAATAAGGGAGACGGATAAATCATTTTAACTTGGTAATGGATGTTCATTATGCAGTCGAACACAATCACGACTCACAGCACAATCTTCGGGCTAATTTTAGCGTTAATCACTTTCGGCGTAAGCGCTGAGCACGCTACAACACAGCCCCCCCAACTAAGTGCCGCATCAACGGCTGCACAGCCTAACTCGCAACTCAACTCACAACCGAGCCCACTGCAACAATACCAACTGGCTTTAAATTATTTACTGGGTCGAAACGGTGTCGAAAAATCAGCTGAAAAAGCGGCGAGCATGTTTAAAACGTTGGCCGAGCAAAACTGGAGCTCAGCTCAACACATGCTTGGGAATATGTATTTGCGTGGTAAAGGCGTCGAAAAAAATGATTTGCTGGCGTATAAATGGCTAAGCCTGGCATCAAAAAACAACCTACAACTGGCTCGAGCCATTCACGCTAAACGTCGCCAATTATATGAAAATTTACAAAGTAATTTATCAATGCAATCCCTCAATAAAGTGGAAACATGGATTACTGAGTGGGAGCCGAATAATGGCAAAACGCAGTTAAACTAAGCATTAAGTTATTGCATTGTGAGCACCCTTTTCAGGGTGCTTTTTTTATGTGAATGCCCATATTATTTACGCCCCTTTAACAACAGCTAAGCGCAGCACCCGTGGCCATCAGAAAACACACCCGAATACTCTATTTCTCCCGATAGGCGCTTTAAATAATACTCCGCATTATCTTTAAAAACAGACAAACAATATGGGCACTTACAGAAATATAGCGTCTCATCTTTGTAATTAAGCGCCACGGTTTGAGCTATGGGTTTTTCCGCCAAACAGCTTGGGCACACAACAAGATCTTTAGTTTCATTGAGTAATGCTTCAGCTGCGTTATCAAACAAAACAGCACAGCCATCGCAGCAAAATGAATAAACTTTATTTTGATACTCTCGGGTTATTACTTTTTTTCTGCTCAGTCCCAGCCTGACAAGTGAGCAACCGCATGTTGGGCAAATTAACATTTGCAATTTACGACTTTTGCTCAGCCTGAGCCGTTTCAATATCTGCTTTTACTTTTGCCATATCCAGTTCTTTCACTTGCTGAATAACCTGCTCAAACCCAGATGCCGGTAACATGCCTGCCTCAGAATAAAGCACAATTTGTTCACGAAAAATCATCAGCGTGGGAATAGAACGAATTTGAAAGTGCGCAGCGATACCCTGCTCATCTTCGGTGTTGACTTTTGCAAACACAATATCAGGATGCTTTTCGGAGACCTCTTCATAAATAGGCCCAAACGATTTACACGGACCGCACCAAGGCGCCCAAAAATCAATAATCACAATATCGTTTTCTATTACGGTTTTTTCAAGTGATGCTTCATTTAACTCAACAGTTGCCACGGGCTATCTCCTAATTAATGGTCGAACTTAAGACGTTAAAGCAGCCGGGTGGTTCGCCCGTCTGCCCATTTAGATACAATTGCCAAATATTAACATCAACTTATATTGAGGTCGACTCACAATATTCAATGCCATTTCGTATTTTTCATGGATATACTACTTTAATTATCATTAAAATAATAAATGAATCCGCAGATGTCGACCACACAAACACATCACTCAAACTTAACACTCGTTATCGATCAGGGTTCACACGCCAGTCGGGTTGCAATTTTTGACGACACCGGAAAATTAATTTATTTAAAAATCAAGGATGTCGCCACGCAATCATCCGCACCAAAGAATGCCGAACAAAAAGTAGAACAGGATGCCCATGAAATACTCGATTCGATTCAAAACCTGCTCAAAGAAATTCCTCCAACGCTGAGCCAACACATTCAATGTGGCGGATTATGCACGCAACGCTCAACCATTGTTGCCTGGCACAAATCCACAGGGCAAGCCTTAGCGCCCGCAATCAGCTGGCGAGACACCCGCGCGCAAACACTGATCAATAAATTACAGCCTTTTTCAGAAGAGGTTAAACACATTTCAGGGCTGCCGCTTTCTGCACATTACGCCGCCAGCAAAATGCACTGGCTCATTCGAAACAATGCGGAGGTGCAACACGCTGCCGCTGAAAAACAATTGTGCATCGCACCTTTGGCCAGTTTTTTACTGTTTCATTTGCTTAAAGAGCAGCCCTTTATTATTGATCACAGCAATGCGCAACGTTGTCAGCTGTTCGATATTCAATCACTAAATTGGTCTAGCACGCTTTTAGATTTATTTGAAATACCCCGAAACACACTGCCCGAATGCGCGCCAATTATGCACAATTACGGCAAACTCAAATTCAATAACATTGCACTTAATTGCGTATGCGGCGATCAAAATGCGGCGTTGCACGCGTACCCGCCTTTACAAAAAAATAATGCACTCGTTAATATTGGCACCGGTGCGTTTATTTTATCTGCCGCGAATGAACGTAAAAATCAGCCGCAAACATTAATAAAAACCCTTTGCCGCAGCGATGCGCAACACATAAATTTTGTCACCGAAGGCACGGTAAATAGTGCGGGCTCGGCGCTCACATGGGCACAACAAAACCAGCCCTGCACCGATCTTTTTGAGCAACTTCCCCACTGGCTTGCGCAGATAACATCACCGCCTGTGTTTATTAACAGCATATTAAATTTAGGTTCGCCTTGGTGGTGCGACGCGGGTGAGCCTGAATTCATTACCCCTGAATTCAGCAATACGAAAACCCCATCACAAAGCGAACAATATGTAGCGATTATTGAAAGTATTGTGTTTTTAATTTTTAACAATATTCAGCAATTATCCGCGCCACCCGAAACAATTTTTATTAGCGGTGGTCTATCAATATTAGATGGCTTATGCCAAAAGCTCGCCGATTTATCTCAGGCAAACGTGTTACGCTTTACCGAAGCAGAATCAACGGCAAGAGGTTGTGCGTGGTTAGCCTGCCAGACATTAAAAAGCGCATCTAAAAGCTGGCAAGTTTTACCTGTTTCACAACAATTTATTTCACATAAAAATACACTAAAACAAACCCGCATAGTTGACCGCTATCAACAGTTTGTCGGAGAATTAAACAGGCGTTGCAACAAGTACTAAACTTGCAACACACCTATTAATATATTGAGTAAAGCATGGCGATACCTCATCTTGTTGCGCACCGCGGCCTCATGGAAACCTATCCAGAGAACACGCTAATATCGTTAGAGTCTGCTTTATTAAGTGGCGCAAGCTTTATTGAATTTGATGTTCAGTGCACCGCCGACGGTCAACTCGTTGTGTTTCACGACACCGAGCTCCTGCGCACCACTGGCGTAAAAGGCAATCTGTTTGAAATGACTTATGCCGAACTGAAACACATTCGCGCACACGAACCCGAACGCTTTTCACTGGCTTTTTTTAATCAACGCATTCCCCTTTTAAGCGACGTTGTTCAGCTACTCCAATCATATCCACGAGCCACTGCATTTGTTGAGATAAAAGAAGAAACACTGGCACGCTTTGGCACACGGCAAATCATGCCCGAGCTATTAAAAACATTAGATATTATTCACTCACAATGCATTATTATTTCGTTTGATAAAAGCGCGATTGAATACACAAAAAAACACAGCGATGTTTTGACTGGTTGGGTGTTGCGCGAATATAATGAAACAAATCATCAAACCGCAAAAAAATTAATGCCTGATTATTTAATTGTTAACCATCGTAAAATCCCAAAAAACACCGACCCCTGGCAAGGCAGTTGGCACTGGATGGTATATGATATTACCGACCCAGAATTAGCGCTGCATTATGCCAGCCACAACATTCCCCTGATTGAAACACGAAATATCAGCCGCATGTTAGAGCACCCGATTTTGGCTTTAAACATGGCACCCAATCAGGCCAATCTTTAATCGCTAAAAAATGTCAGCTGAAAAAACACCCGAAGAAAAAATTTACGATGTTGTTATTATTGGCGCAGGCATACAGGGCGCAGGCGTTGCGCAAGCCGCCGCCACCGACGGTTACAAAACATTAGTCATTGAAAAATTTTCACAGGCCGGTTTAGGCACGTCTTGTAAATCAAGCAAACTTATTCACGGTGGGCTCAGATATTTAGAAAGCGGACAATTTAAGTTAGTAAAAGAGTGCTTACGCGAAAGAAAAACGTTACTTAAAAACGCGCCGAATTTAGTGAAATTAATTCCTTTTTATATTCCTGTTTATGCACACAGTTTGCGCCCAGCCTGGTTAATTTTTACTGGATTGTGTATTTATTTTTTATTTAGTTTAAAGCCTTTTTCAATTGTAAAAAAAACAGCCTGGTCATCGCTTGATGGATTAAATTTGAAAAACTTAAAAATCGTTTTTAAATATTATGACGCACAAACCGATGATAAAAAACTAACGCAAGCCGTTATAAACTCCGCAGAAAAATTAAGCTGCGAAATAATTTACGACGCAGATTTTTTAAGCTCTCACACACAAAACAAAACACATTTATTAAGCTATATAAAAAACAAAAAAACACATAATATAAAATGCCAATGCATCGTAAACTGCACTGGCCCCTGGGTGAACGAAACACAAACAAAAATATCGCCAACGCTTTCCACACCTGCTGTTGATTTAATTGCCGGCACACACATTATTGTTGATAAAGAACTAGAACAGGGAATTTATTATATTGAAGCGGCAGACAAACGCGCCGTATTTGTTATGCCTTGGAAAAACCAACAAACACTTATTGGCACAACCGAAAAAAAATACACGGGCGATATAAATAGCATTGCACCCAGCGAAGAAGAAAAAACATACTTACTTAAAACATACAATCAGTATTTTAAAACCCAACTGTCGCAAAAAAACATAGTAACCGCATTTGCCGGTTTGCGCGTATTACCGCGCAGCGAAAACAGCGCCTTTAATAAATCACGAGAAAGTATCATTATAAAAAACACAGAATCCCCCAAACTCATTACACTTGTTGGTGGCAAGTTAACCGCTTATCGCGCAAGCGCTGATGAGGTTTTAATAGAAATAAAAAAAGCCATAAAACCCAGCAGCACCACCAAACCCTACAGCACAAAAGACATTCCACTTTAAGTTACATAAAACCTTATCACTTAACGCTATTATTTTTTTAATACATCAATTACAATTCACGAAAATTTAATTCAGGTATATATTATGTCTTCACTTCAGGCTTTAATTTTCGATGTTGATGGAACCCTTTCCGACACAGAACGCGACGGTCACCGCGTTGCATTTAATCAGGCATTTGAAGACGCAGGGCTAGACTGGAACTGGTCGGTAGAACTCTACGGTGAATTACTGGCGGTAACCGGTGGCAAAGAACGCATGGCGTATTATCTTGAAAAGTTTAACACAGACTTTCCCACCGACGACAAAACTCCGTTAATGATTAAAGAATTGCACGCATCGAAAACCGTACATTACACTGAGCTACTTTCAAGCGGCGCCATTCCTTTGCGCCCCGGTGTTAAACGTCTGATTAACGAAGCGCGAGAAAACAATTTGCGCATGGCTATTTCTACCACCACCACGCCGGCGAACGTAACCGCATTACTCGAACATGCATTAGAAAAAGGCTCGACAAAATGGTTTGAAGTAATTGCCGCGGGCGACATTGTGCCAGCAAAAAAACCCGCTGCTGATATTTATGTTTGGGCGCTTAATGAACTTAAATTAAATGCAGCAGATTGCTTGGCATTCGAAGATTCCGAAAATGGCATTAAATCATCTTTAGGTGCAAACCTTAAAACCATTATTACGATTAATGATTACACTAAAGACCATGATTTCACTGGCGCGTCTTTGGTGCTAGATCAAATGGGTGAACCCGATAATGGTTTTACAGCACTTGCAGGAAATAATTATGGCGCTCATTTTATTAATTTGGAATTACTTAATAAAATTTATACGAATAAAATATAACGCTGCTCTTTTCCAGCCATAACGCCTACTTTAAAACATAAGCATATAACCATAACCCCTATGCGTTTCGTTTTAATTAAGTATTGATGTTTTTAATATAATAAACTGCTATATTCAACAGCGCAGTATTTAAAACATGCTACAAAATGACAATCATAAATTAGGAAGGACATGTTACTATGACAACTAATCGCTGTGTTTATATTCCATTTACAAGAGAACAAGCTGGGGATTTTATACAAGAAGCTGAAAAAGCTAACTCTCTAGGCTCAAGCGGAAAAACCCACCACGCAAGAAAGTTCACGGTGATATGTTATGGCGATCCGGGCAAAGGTCTTAAAGCGCTCGGCTGCGCAACAAATACCCGAATATTAATAGCCGGACATGGTTTAGCCGGACGTCCCTATATAAGTAATAGCGCAGGGCAAGGGCAAAAAGAATACCTGCCCTTCAATGCTGTTGTTGATCGAATGATTGAATCCGGTCTTCAAAAACGCTACTTGGGCACCATCTCTTGTGATGTATGCTACAGCTCATTAAAAAGCAGTAAAAACCCAGCCTTTGCCGATTTAGTTTCTCGTTATCTACATAAAAAAGGTTATCGACTAGCACATACCATTGGGTACATGGGGCCTATGGGAGCAGTTCACGAAAAACTACAGGGCGAGCATAAATTTCTTCATCGCGTTGTAGACCTTATGGATGAAAACAATAATACCGTAACGGTCAAATCAAAAGATGCAAAGGTTCGCTTCTGGGGTATGAAATCCATTCCTAAACATTTAGACAGCCTAGCCTCTTCATTAAATACCTGCCCCCCGTTTTAGCGTCATCAACATTTTGCACGAAAGCAATAATACAAAAAACATTTTTTCGTGCCGACGCTTCACAAAACCATTAGGCTGAGCTGAATGAATACGCTCGTGCAATGCGGCGCATTGGTGCCCTGCTTTTAACAAAACGCGGCTCACATCAATTAAGCGCAACATGCCAATCTAGGCAATAACGTTAAGCCCATCCCAGCCTTAACCCAATAACCTTAAATCTGTCAGCTATACTTTAATAAAAACAAAAACAGGAGAAAAAAATGCCTGACACATCGCCACAAATCAAAACCGATGAACTCTACCGCCTGTTACGCGAAGGCAAAATGGACGAGTTTAACGCGCGCCGCGAACAGGGCGAGAATTGCGATTTAACTTCATCTGATTTTCGCAGTGTTGATTTAACCGGCATTAATGCCGACGGTTTAGACTTGAGCCACTGCTATTTTAGAATGAGCAACCTGCGCGGCGTTGATTTTTCAAACACGCGTTTAGAGGGCGCTAGCATACACGGCGCACAAATTTCTGGGGCGTTTTTCCCCGCAGCTTTAGATGCTCATGAAATATTACTTTCGCTAGAACATGGCACTCGCATGCGATATAAGGTATAAATTGTGCTAATGAATTTAACTAATCCCATAAAAACAGCTTTTAAAAAACTGCTAAATCAGCCGGATGATGACATCCGTTTGGCTGAGGCCGCATTGATGATTGCAAAATTTGAATACCCTGAACTCAACATTAATGAGCAGTTATCAAAAATAAAAAGCATGGCCGAAGAAATAAATAATCGCTTGCCCGACTCTGCCAATGCAGCTGAAATTTTAAAACAATTGAATCACGTTTTGTTTGTTGAAAAAGGCTATGAGGGCAACACCTCGTCTTATTACGATCCACGCAACAGTTTTTTAAACGATGTAATTGATCGCCGTTTGGGCATTCCCATTAGTTTATCTATTCTTTATATTGAGCTAGGACACGCGCTGGGTTTGCCCTTAAGCGGCGTTGCATTTCCCGGGCATTTTTTAGTTAAACTGGAAATCAGCGATGGCGCAATTGTGCTCGACCCCTACTTCGGCGGCATTTCTCTGGACGAGGAAGACATTGAAGAACGCCTGCGTGAATACTACGGCACAGCACTCAGCAAATCACGCTCACAGGGTGTGCTGGCAAGCAGCAGCAATAAAGACATTATTTTACGCGTTATGCGTAATTTGCGTAATTTATATGTGCAGGAAGAAAACTGGCAAAAAGCCCTGCCGCTCGCGGACATGATGGTTGAAATGGATGACGACCAGGCCGATGCACTAAAAGCTCGCGCAGCAATTTACGATCAACAGGAATGCCACATTCCCGCACTGGCAGACTACACGGCCTACTTAAAACTAACGCCCAACACGCTGGGCAATCAATTTATACGTGCGCGGGTTATTGATTTGGCAAAATCCGCACGCAAAGTTTGTTAAACAAAAATTACGCTTTTTTGACACAACCTCATTATAAAACTAAAATGCTCATCCTGAATTTACGGGTCTGGTTTAATTGTAACTCTAAAAACCAATTAAACATCAGAAGCTTTTTACCGCTAATGAACACAAAAAAACGCGAATAAAATATCGTATTACTGAGAATTTTATTTGCGGTAAATACCTTTAATACCCGTATTTGAAATATTAAAAATCGTAGTAACCAATTAAAATGAAAGTTTCAAAACCACCTGTTGTACTTTGTTTTTCCGGTTTAGATCCAACTGGCGGCGCGGGCATTCAAGCCGATATAGAAGCCATCGCCAAACACGGTTGTCATGCCGCACCCATTATCACCGCAAACACCATTCAAAACACGCACAATGTTATTGATTTTACATCCATTAATTCAGTCATGATATTAAAACAGGCGCGCACAATTTTGCAGGACATGAACGTTAGCGCCATAAAAATAGGCATGCTTGCCAGCGGCGAAACGGCTGAAACCATTTACACATTATTAAAACAACATAATGATATCCCGGTTATTTTAGATCCGGTGCTCGCAGCGGGCGGCGGCACTTCTCTCGCACAAAAAAACTTAATCGACGCCATTAACACACTCATCATTCCCAACACACATATTTTAACGCCTAACATTCCTGAAGCGCTGCTACTCACAAACACAAAAACACGCCCTGAAATTGCCGCACAACATTTAAATAACATGGGCGCTGATTATGTTTTATTAACCGGCACTCATTCAAAAAATATAGATGTGAAACACAAACTCTATCACCAGCTAAAAACACACAAAACATTTACTTATAAACGTTTAAAAAATGAGTATCACGGTTCTGGCTGTACACTAGCTGCAAGTTTAGCCGCATTAATCGCGCAAAAAATGGATCCCATTAACGCTTGCCAAAATGCATTAGACTACACTTACAACGCACTTAAAAAAGCCAATGCATTGGGCAAAGGGCAACTCATCCCTAATCGAAATGTATGAATAAAAAACTATCAGGACTCTACGCCATCACCAATGAAAAATTAATGCCCGAAGCTGTTTTTTTGGATATGGCCGAAGCGGCACTGGCCGGTGGCGTTCGCGTGTTACAATATCGCGACAAAAGCACAAACCAAACAAAACGCCAATATCAAGCAACCGAACTTAAAAAATTATGCGCGCAATACAGTGCCACTTTTATTATTAATGACGACATTGATTTAGCAATGCAGGTTGATGCCGATGGTGTGCATATTGGTAAAAATGATTTGTCTTTTTTAAATGCGCGAAAAAAATTAAGCACGAATAAAATAATTGGCGTTAGCTGTTACAACCAAATATCGCTTGCCCGAGAAGCAATTAACTCGGGCGCAAATTACATTGCCTTTGGGCGTTTTTTTGATTCGTCAATAAAACCAGAAGCCCCAATTGCAAATATTAATTTGATTTCGAAAATAAAAAAAACATCAAACATTCCTCTGTGCTGTATTGGCGGCATTACTAGCGAAAATCATTCACCGCTAATTAATGCGGGTGCAGATATGCTGGCGGTAATTAGTGATGTTTTTTCTCAGCAATCAACCATTGATATTACAAACAAATGCAAACAGTTTTTATTTTTCAGGGACAATATGTAGGTGCGAATTTATTCGCACAAACACAAGACAGTTTATCCTTTGCAGCATTTTTTATAACAAGCACAATCCGTCGTGTGATCATTCACCATTCCCACCGCTTGCATATATGCATAACAAATGGTTGTACCAATAAATTTAAAGCCACGTTTTTTTAGCGCCTTACTCATTACATCAGATTCCTTTGTTGACACCGGCACTTCTGATAATTTTTTCCATTTATTCACAATCGGCTTGCCATTAACAAATTGCCAAATATATTCAGAAAAACTTCCATACTCTTTTTGGATTTCTAAATAAATTTTAGCATTCGTTATCGCTGCATTCACTTTAAGTTTATTTCTAATAATGCCTGGATTCTGCAATAACTTATCTATTTTTTTCTGCGTGTAGCGCGATATTTTTTTCGCCTCAAAATTATCGAATGCTTTTTTATAAGTCTGTCTTTTTTTCAAAACAGTGATCCAACTTAACCCCGCTTGCGCACCTTCCAAATTTAACATTTCAAATAAATGCCTGTCATCATAACTGGGCATACCCCATTCTTCATCGTGGTATTTTTGATAGAGTTCGTTTTCGCCCACCCAATCACATCTTTTTTTCTTCACCATCATTACATACCTGCAATAAATAATTACTTAACGTTTGCGATTCACCGGCTTTAAACAGCTCATCACTTGTTTTATATTGTTCTATTCTATCAATGCGAAACTGTCGATAATCATTGCGCATTTCACACCAGCCAACCAGCGTCCAGACTTTCCCCCAAAAAAACAAACCCAACGGCCAGATTATTCTTTCTGATATTTCACCATCTGCACGTTTATATTTTAATTTTATTTTACGATGTATTTTAATTGCGCTGCGTATGTCGGGCAAAATTTCGGCAACATCACTAAAAATATGAAATGCCGGCACTAATATTTCCTGACACTGTAATGCGTGTTTTAAATTCTCTGGCAATATACATTCTATTTTTTCAATGACTCGCGTTGCCTCTGCGGCCATCTTTCGATCACTCCACGATCGCACCATTCGCGCACCCAGCAAAAGCGCTTCCAACTCATCTTCATTAAACGTAATGGGCGGTAAGCTATACGCTGCATCAATGGAATACCCCACGCCCGTTGCAGAAATAATCGGCACAGATGAAAGTGAAAGATCCTGCATGTCTCGATAAATTGTGCGCTCCGATACATCGAGCCGTTGCGCCATCTGTTGTGCGGTAATACTTTTATGCGTACGCAGTAATTGCACTATTTGAAATAATCGATCACCACGTCGCATAAATAGTCTCTTTACATTGCGGGTGCAAAATGCCCCCTTTATTTTAAATACGCATTTTAAGTTATCACTTTTTATTCAGCATGTGAATGCAGTGCAATTTTATTTCCTTCGCTATCGCCGATATGCGCAATATATCCCGGATCACCAATATATGTTTTGGGAATATACACTTTTGCGCCCAGTGCCTGCGCGCGCTCAATAACATCATCCATCACACCCTCTGCATTTAAATACACCAGACTCCCCTGCTCGCTAGGCTGTTGAAAATCGGCTTTAATTAATGCGCCCGAAACTGCGGGCTCTTCAGCAGAAAATATGGCGTAGTTTACTTCGTCTATAGATTCTCTTTGAAGCCTGGTATCGAACACGCTTTCATAAAAATTAATGGCTCGCTCATAATCGCTAACGGGAATTTCAAACCAGCTAATGGCATTTTTTACATTCATTTTTTCATCCTTTTATTATGTGAGCGAGCAGTGTAATTCCCCCCTACTGACAACCTACTGTCAGTAGGGTTTTAGATTATTAAACATCGCTGAACATCGGCGCGTTTTAATGTAAAATACTCGTCCTCATAAAAATGGTATTTAGGAACCCCCGCTATGTCGCAAAACCCATCTCAGGCCGAATTATTTAACCAGGCTCAGGCCGTTATTCCTGGCGGAGTTAATTCTCCGGTAAGAGCATTTAAAGGCGTGGGCGGCGACCCTGTTTTTATTGATCGCGCAAAAGGCGCCTATATTTGGGATGCGGATGACAAGCGTTATATTGATTATGTGGGCTCTTGGGGGCCGATGATTTTAGGGCATGCGCATCCTGACGTTATAAATACCGTGAAAATCAGCGCCGAAAAGGGTTTAAGCTTTGGTGCGCCCACGGCCATCGAAACGCAAATGGCGGAGCGTGTTTGCCAGCTAGTGCCGTCAATTGAATCGGTGCGCATGGTGAGTTCTGGCACTGAAGCGACGATGAGCGCGATTCGATTAGCGCGTGGCTTTACCGGTCGCGATAGCATTGTGAAATTTGAAGGCTGTTACCACGGCCACTCAGATTCACTTTTGGTTAAAGCGGGTTCGGGCGCACTCACTTTGGGTGTGCCAAGTTCACCGGGGGTTCCCGCCTGTTTAGCCGAGCACACGATTACCCTTTCATTTAATGACCTTCAACAGGTTAGAGACACCTTTAAAGAGTTGGGCGATAAAATTGCCTGCATTATTGTTGAGCCGGTGGCCGGCAATATGAACTGCATTCCCCCCGTCGAGGGATTTCTTGAAGGGCTGCGTGAGGTTTGCGACGAACACGGCAGCGTATTAATTTTTGATGAAGTGATGACCGGATTTCGCACCGCACTCGGTGGCGCACAATCTATTTACAACATTAAACCCGATCTCACTACATTGGGCAAAGTGGTTGGCGGCGGTATGCCGGTGGGTGCATTTGGCGGACGCAAAGATATTATGCAACACATTGCACCAACGGGGCCGGTTTATCAGGCAGGCACATTATCGGGCAACCCCATCGCCATGGCTGCCGGTTTAAAAACACTGGAATTAATTTCAGCAGAAAACTTTTTTGAAGATTTAAATAAAAAAGTCACCACATTAGTTGACGGTATTTTACAAAAAGCCGTCGCACATAATATTCCAATGACACAAAATATTGTTGGCGGAATGTTTGGTTTATTTTTTACTAATGCGCCAAAAGTCACTAACTTTTCGCACGCAACTCAGTGTGACGTTGAACGTTTTCAATTATTTTTTCACGGTATGTTGGAGCAAGGCATTTATTTTGCACCGTCAGCTTACGAAGCGGGCTTTGTTAGTTGCCAACACAGCGACGAAGATATTCAAGCCACCATTGATGCCGCCGATATTGTTTTAGGAAATTTATAATGCCCGATAACTGTTTCGTTTATCGCTGCGCAAAAAAACAGGATATGTATATTTATCTTGCCGAAGAAAATGATTTTGATAGTATCGATGAAAATTTAAAACGTGCACTGGGTGAGCTCACTTTTGCATTAGCATTAAATTTAAACAAAAACACCAAGCTTGCAAAAGAAGACCCTGTAAAAATAATGGCTAATTTGAAAACTCAAAAATTTCATTTACAACTCCCTGCGGAAACATCAATTGAGTCATTAATGGCTATAATAGTAGAATAATATTCATCTTGCTCTATAACATTAACCATGGATACGACAATGCCAAGGCAAGATAAAATAGCAATCGAAGAGCTGCTTTACCGGTAAGAGTATTTTAAAAAATAATATTGGAGGATCTTGACTAACGATTAATTACTAACCGCATTTTTTATAAAAATGCACGCTTAATATATATCGAACATTTAATTTACAATATACAATTTTAGAAAACAACACAGATTTTTAATTAAAAATTTTTTTCTCATCTCTGTGAAAACATTTATCACTTTTGCTTTAGGAAACCAATATATGAACACAGCTTTACTTCGCACAATTATTATCAGTCTTTTAATATCTGTAATTGCTACAGGTATTTCCACACAAATTTTAACTAGCGAGAACTTTTCTTCAATTCGCGGTCTAACGTTACTTGCTATCTTGATATTCGCATCAACTTTTATTTCCGCATTAGTTGGCTCTAATAAAGAAAAAATTAATTCAAATAAAAGTGCGCAAAAAGACGCAAATTTAGATAATTCTCGTGAATCCGGTATTGTAAAGTGGTTTAATACGAGTAAGGGCTTTGGCTTCATTACACGCGATGCGGGCGATGATGTCTTTGTTCACTTCCGTTCAATTCGTGGCCAAGGTCATAAGACTTTGTTTGAAGGGCAACGCGTTGAGTTTAGTATCACCGAAGGTGATAAGGGGCTACAGGCAGAGGATGTCGCCATTGCTTCGTGACGTTGTGTCGTTGATATGCTTATGGAAGTGTGTATCAATTAATTGATTTATTAAAAGGTATAAGTAAATGTCTGATCGTGAAACTGGAACTGTTAAGTGGTTTAACAATTCAAAAGGATATGGCTTTATTGAACGTGATACGGGTGATGATGTATTCGTTCATTTTCGTGCAATTAGAGGTGATGGATTCAGAACCTTGAAAGATGGTCAAAAAGTTGAGTTCAACTTAATTGACAGTCAAAAAGGCTTACAAGCAGAAGACGTTAGTAACGAAGAAGCTGGTAACGCTGAATAACAAAAAAAGACAGGTTTATTAACCTGTCTTTTTTTTAGCTTATTCGTTTTTTCAGTTTTGGTTTTGCATTTTTAATGCCTAACTATGACTCGCCCCATTTGGGTTGCAGTGTTTGCTGTATACCTAAATGATCGAGTATGCGCGCCGCCATAAAATCCACAATATCGTCTACGGTTTGTGGCTTATTATAAAACCCGGGATTCGCCGGTAACATAACTGCGCCCATACGAGAAAGCTTAAGCATGTTTTCTAGATGAATGTCTGAGAACGGTGTTTCTCTGGGCACTAAAATCAGTTTTTTGCGCTCTTTTAAAATCACATCTGCTGCTCGTTCCAGCAGGTTCGCGCTCGCCCCCACGGCAATGGATGACAAACTCCCCATCGAACAAGGGCATACCAGCATCGCGTCCACACTCGAAGACCCACTGGCAATCGGTGATGTCCATTGCGATTCACCACACACTTTTAATTGCTTTTCATCAACACCATAGCGTTTGCATAATTGGTCGTGCAACTCACGATTATTCGACGGCCACGACAATTCCGTTTCCATACTAATCACCACATGCGCCGCACGCGTCACTAGTAAATAAACATTATGCTCGTGCGTTAATAGCTGCTCCAAAACACGAATGCCATATTGCACGCCGGACGCACCGGTAATTGCGAGAATAATTGTTTTTTTATTTGTACTCATTGGAAAATATCCTTTGCCACTTTTAACTCAGTGCGCTTAATATTTTTTTATGTATTCCGCCAAACGCGCCATTACTCATTACCAGTATGTGATCGCCAGGCTGACTTTGCTCAGCTAACCGTTTAACAATGTCATCAATCGAACGCATTAATTCTGCCGAACCTTTCACGTCATCGACAACCGATTGCATATCCCAATCAACATCTGCCGGTTGAAATAAAATAACTTCATCTGCCAAATTTAACGATGCTGCAAGTTGTTGCTTATGCACACCCATGCGCATGGTGTTTGAACGCGGCTCTAAAATTGCCCAAATTTTTGCATCACCCACCGCATCTTTTAAACCCTGCAAGGTTTCGGTTATTGCCGTGGGATGATGCGCAAAATCATCATAAATGGTTTTATTATTTATTTCACCCACCACTTCCATGCGTCGTTTAACACCCTTAAATTCTTTTAGCGCATCAATAGATTGCGCCACCGGCACGCCCACATGCTGTGCGGCGATGATTGCGGCGAGCGCATTCATTCTGTTATGCGGCCCTAACAAATGCCCAACAACAGTCCCCTGTTTTTCGTTTTTAAATAACACATCGAAACAACGGCCATCCGCTGAAACATTTTCGATTTTCCACAGTGATTGTTTTTCATCTGTATTTTTATTATTATTTTCTCCACTGCTAAAACCGGCTAGTTCACTCCAGCAACCTTTTTGCAAAACATCGTCAATGTTTTTTTCATCTTCATTGTGCGCAATTAAACCTTCGCTGGGTACGGTGCGAACCAAATGATGAAACTGTTTTTTAATGGCATCTAAATTTTCAAAAATATCGGCGTGATCAAATTCTAAATTATTTAATACAACGGTTCGCGGATGATAGTGAACAAACTTCGAACGCTTATCGAAAAAAGCAGTGTCGTACTCATCGGCTTCCACAACAAAAAAAGAACCTTCTCCTAAGCGTGCAGAAATACCAAAATTGGCTGGCACACCACCAATTAAAAAACCGGGTTGTAAACCGGCGTATTCTAAAATCCACGCTAAAATAGAACTGGTTGTGGTTTTGCCGTGAGTACCGGCGACAGCCAGCACCCATTTATCTTTTAATACATTTTCAGCTAACCATTGCGGCCCCGAGGTGTAAGTTAAATTTTTATTTAGCACATGCTCAATCGCTTCATTACCGCGCGACATAACATTACCCACTACCACTTGATCCTGTTTCACAAGATGCTCAGTTTTATAACCCTGCATTAATTCAATGCCCTGCGCTTCTAATTGCGTACTCATTGGCGGATAAACATTGGCGTCCGACCCGGTGACTTTATGTCCCGCCTGTCTCGCGAGCACGGCAACGCCGCCCATAAATGTTCCGCAAATACTTTATGTCCGGCCTGTCTCGCGAGCACGGCAACGCCGCCCATAAATGTTCCGCAAATACCCAGTATGTGAATGTGCAAATTTAAACTCCGTTGTTATTTTTAACAAAATAATACAAATAAATATGCAGGTGAAAAAAATATTTTAAACTTTTTTTACACCTGCATTAAAACCTTATGAAACCTTTGCACGAAATGCTTTTATCGGGAATGACGGTATTTTTTAATTATTCTTGTTTCGTGTAAAGGTCTCGTTATATTTGAAATAATTTAGATTGTTTCTGTTTGCCCCGTTTATAGCCTATAAATTTAAGCCAGCTCTGGAAAAAAAACAGTGCTTATAAACCAAGATATAACGATGTAGCAAATAGTCAAAATCATTGCCACTGGCAATCGAAGACCAAAAGACTCTCTGAATAAATGCGCATAAACAGTCAAGTTCCAGCTAAAAAAAAGTAAAAACAAAACAGGTAAAATAGGTGTTGTTTTCGCGACTTCGGGGTCTGAATTTAATACATAAAGAAGCGGCAAAACCATTAACTGAAACACCACGCCCACACTGGCAAACCCAGTCATGCTTTGTGTAAAGCGTTCAGACTTAGAAAATGCTCGTAAACAAAAATAAACAAACCCCAATAAAACAATAATATCTAATGCCATAATTAAAACGGCTTGAAAAAAATCAACGCTAATCAGTAGCCGCGGCAAACCGGTGACGAAATAAACCATCAAACACAAACGCATTAAAACAAATGAACAGGGAAAATCTTGAGGGCCTTTTTTTAACAGCAGATTACCCCATAAAATATTTAAAAAACTATTCATACTTTTTTTCAACTAAACCTTCTGTAGATAATCATTGGAAAACGCCGGCGAATCTACGATAATTATAACTCAAATTGATGAAGATCCGATAATTATGCAACTCACTTTCACTCAGCCAGATGACTGGCACTTACACCTGCGCGATAACGAAGCACTAAAATACACCGTGCCATTTACCGCGCGCCAGTTTTCTCGCGCCATTATTATGCCTAACTTAACGCCGCCGAGCATTACCACCGAACAGGCGTTGGCGTATCGTGAACGCATTCTTTTAGCCGTGCCTGCCGCGTATAATTTTCAACCGCTGATGACATTATATTTAACCGACAACACGCCGGCTAGCGAAATTGAAAAAGCCAATCAAAGTGGGCATGTTGTTGCGGTTAAGTTATATCCCGCGGGAGCAACCACTAATTCGGATGCGGGGGTCACCGATATTAAAAAATGCTACAAAACCCTCGAAGCCCTGCAAAAACATAATATGCCACTACTGGTTCACGGCGAAGTAACCGATTCAAATATTGATATTTTTGATCGTGAAAAACGTTTTATTGATAACGTATTAATTCCCACACGCCACGCGTTTCCCGAATTAAAAATGGTATTTGAACATATCACCACTAAAGATGCAGTGGATTACGTTCTGTCACAAAACGCAAATACCGGCGCCACTATTACACCTCAACATTTATTGTACAACCGCAACGCGATTTTCAAAGGCGGCATTCGCCCTCACTATTACTGCTTGCCGGTTTTAAAAAGAGAAGAACATCGCCTCGCATTAAACGCGGCGGCAACCTCGGGCAATCCGCAGTTTTTTTTAGGTACCGACAGCGCCCCCCACGCACAAAATAAAAAAGAAGCCGCCTGCGGTTGTGCGGGCATTTTTTCGGCACCTTTGGCTATCGAACTTTATGCTCGTGCATTTGAAGCTAATAATGCGCTCGATAAACTCGAAGCATTTGCGAGTTTTTTTGGCGCCGATTTTTATGCTTTAAAACGCAATACACAAACCATTACGCTACAGAAAAAACAGTGGACTGTCCCTCAAAGCTATCCTTTTTTAGACGGAGACATTGTGCCACTACATGCGGGCGAAACAGAAGACTGGCAACTATTAACAGGTCAAAAATAAAAACACCTTTGCTTTAGCCGGGTTCCCACGCAGGAGCGTGGGAATGAGAAAAAAACCAATAACTAAGATTAATTCATGCGTTCACTGTTAATCTTTTATTGGCGTATTTAGCGGTTATTAACGTGCATTTGCGTTGTCTTTGTTCTTACTCAAAATAATGCTCCAGCTTACGATTCATTAATAAATAGACGTAACCACATAACCCTGCTGTTCTAGCAAATGCAGCACCCCAGTTTTACCTGGTAAATGCAGCGCACCAATAGCAATAAACGCATTACCTTTTTTTAAGATCGGTTGCGCACGCTTTGCCATGCGCACATTTCGCACGTTCAGAAGCTGGTGCATAAACCGATCATCAATTTCGGAATCTTCATACATAAAGGCCTGTTGAATAGCCACCAGTTTTGCCAGATCCCGATCAACATACGCATCTACCATTTGCGGAAACTGGGCGTCGGTGGTTTTTATTTCATCGATGGATCGATTCAACATCCACAACTGATCTTCTAAACTCATCGACTCAAATACAGACACCTGCTCTTCAATGGTTTCCAGCCCCGATACCTGCGCATTGCGTTGCGTTGCGCGACGATACAACACCATATCTAACGCCGCCGCGCCCGTTGATTGCTGATCGGCCGGCACCATTAACATCATTAACACCGCCCAGGGCTTCATGTGTTTAACCACACTTTCAGAAATAAACAATCGCTCATTAATCAACCGCGTTAAACGTTCGTATTCAGATTGGTGCATAATTTCTTTCAAGGTACGCCCGTTATCAAAAAAACTTACCTGCGCCATATACCCCATGGCTTCGAAATTCATCAGCACTTCCATCACAAAATATTCAGCCTTTACAAATGCGCGCTCAACCGGCGGTGCTAATTTTGTCACCCGCGGATCAGAAACATGCATCGTGCCATAAAGATAACTGGGCGGCATTCCCTGCTTTTCAATTTTCCATAACAAGCCTTTGGGGTGTAGAATACCCCGCTTATTCTCTAGTTCGGCAGATACATTTTGCGTAGCCGCATACAACGGCGTAAACAGTGAAACGAACAGCAGAACTAGAGCTAACCTTAATTTTATATTTTTCATAATTTAAATATATTACAACCTACTAAAAGAATCATTACCTTAATGAGTATAGACACAGATAAACCCACCCCCATGTCACGCCGCTTTAGAGGTTTCATGCCGGTTGTAATTGATGTTGAAACCGGCGGTTTCAACGCTAAAAAAGATGCTTTGCTAGAAGTTGCAGCAGCCACATTAAAATTGGATAGCAACGGCATTATCGAAATCGATGAACAAATTTGTCGCCACATTGTGCCCTTTGAAGGCTCAAACATGGAGCCAAAATCACTGGAAATAACCGGCATCGACCCCTATCATCCGTTTCGCATGGCCATAGGCGAGGCGCAGGCGTTAGGTGAGATTTTTTCTTTTATTCGTAAAAGTCTGAAAAAGAATCAATGTAGTCGTGCCATTATGGTGGGTCACAACACGGTGTTAGATTTAAGTTTTATTAATGCCGCAGCCGAGCGATGCAATATTAATCGCAACCCGTTTCACCCATTTAGCACCTTCGATACAGTTTCTTTCGCTGGGCTAGCTTACGGGCAAACCGTACTTTCCAAAGCGGTTAAAGCCGCAGGCATAGAATGGGACAGCGACCAGGCTCACTCAGCCAGTTACGACACACTTAAAACCGCCGAACTGTTTTGTATTATTGTCAATCGCTGGCGCAGATCAACCGGATTAGTCTGGTCTGCACAGATTGACGATTAATGTTAAGCTGCACAAACGCCTGGTAATATCTTTGACGTAGGTCATAACAATAGTTTTCAGGATGAATAAACTCATTATATGTTATGAGTAAAGGGAATAACTGTAGACCTTTTATAAAAAGGGCAGGTTTATATTTAATTTATAACCACAGTTACAAATTAAAGCTATAATTCAAAGGGTAATATCATGGATCAAGCGTATGCTCGTCTATCCTACTTAGACAGCTATCATAAAAACAGGGCTCGCAACAAACTACCTATGTCAAATAAAGACGTATCCATCATCATTGTTGATGACATGCAATTTAGTCGTGTAGTAATTCAGGCCGCTTTAAAAAAAGCCGGATTCAGTAATATTCGGGTTGCATCACGTGCTCGTGAAGCACTGGATATGATGGCCGATAGACATGCTGATGTCGTACTCGCAGACTGGATTATGCCAGAAATGGACGGCTTAGAACTCACTGACATCATTCGCCAAAACGATGAAGAACTCGGTGTTTACACCGCCATTATTTTATTTACCGCACAAGAGGGCATTGAACCTTTGGTTGAAGCTTTCGATCGCGGCGTAGACGACTACATTAGCAAACCGCCAAATCCACATGAACTCGCGGCTCGCGTTAACGCCGCAGCCAGAATTGCCTCACTGCAAAATGATTTGCTGGAAACCTCTCACCAACTCGAAGACACCGTAAAACATTTAGAAGAAATGGCACTCACCGACCCGTTAACGGGCGTTGGCAATCGCCGTTTACTCACCCGTCAATTAGAATACCATTTACTCGATGCATCAGCTCGCCACGGCGGCGTGTGTTTTGTAATGCTAGATATTGACCACTTTAAAAAAATCAACGATACCCACGGTCACGACGTAGGTGATGAAGTGCTCGTTGGTTTCACTCGCCGTGTTCGGCGCACCGTGCGCCCCACTGATTTAGTGGCGCGCATGGGCGGTGAAGAGTTTGGCATTATTATGCACTACACACGCGCCGAAAACTTCCGTCACTCAACACTCGAGCGCATGTTGGCCAGCATAAATCAGCGTCCTTTTAAAACATCTGTGGGTGATTTAGACGTCACCGCCTCTATTGGCGTGAGTTTTTATAAAGGCGAAGGCGAGCAACCTTCTGTGCAAGGATTAATAAAAGCCGCGGATGAAAAACTCTATGAAGCCAAAGCCAATGGGCGAAATCAAATTGTGTTTTAAATAGAGACCTTTGCACGAGACACGAGTAGTTAAAAAACACCTTCATTCCAAATACCCGTAAGTTAAACAGCCAGTAGGTGCGAATTTATTCGCACCGGGTTGAACGATGGCAAGCTTTGTTCGAATAAATTCGAACCTACATTATCCGCATTTCTCTTAACTTACTGGCATTCGCAGATGACGAAAAGCAAACATAAAAAAACACGCATTCAGCGTGTTTTTTTATGTTCTAAATTAAAACCGAAAAATAAAGCCTATCCAACCGCCTCATCAATCATCTTTTTCAACTCGCCTTTTTCAAACATTTCCATCGTAATATCGCAGCCGCCAATTAATTCACCATTAATATAAACCTGCGGGAAAGTGGGCCAATCGGCATAGCGCGGTAAATTCTGAAAAATTTCCTGATCGGCTAACACATTGCAGTAGCCAAATTCTTTTTCACACTGCTTTAATGCATCGGATGTACGACTCGAAAAACCACACGATGGAAACTGCGGTGTACCCTTCATAAATATGAATACTTTATGATTTTTTACCGCCTCGTCAATACGCTCCATTACGTCCATACTTCACCTCAAAATTAAATAATCAAAAATCGTTTTACGCTATATTGGGATTATTTTACGCATTTCAAGCTTGAGATAACACCCTGCGAATGCGGGGTATTAAACTGGCGATGGTGGTTAACCTTGGTTGCATTTTAAGAAAAGAAAAAGAAAACGCAAATGAACGCAATACAGCAAAAGCTTAATGAGAGTGTAGTGCGCCGACGGCGCACAAACAAAATATTCGCGTTTATTTGCGTTTTCTTTGTTCTTTAGTTTTTAATATACCCGCAATCAAACTCATTAGCAGTAAAAACTAAATATTACGCTGCAACCACATTTCCAGCAACGCTAAATGCCACAACTTACTACCCTGCAAACGCGTATGATAACTCTCCGGTTTAGCCAGTAATTTCTCCACATACGCGGGTTGAAACAAGCCCCGCTGCTGCGCCGCTTCACTGTGCAAAATTTCGCGCATGAAATCTAAAAATTCACCGCGCACATATTTTAATGCCGGCACAGGAAAATAAGCTTTGGGGCGATCGATTATTGGGTCGGGCACAATGCCTCGGGCGATGCTTTTTAACACATGTTTGCCCTGACTGCGCAATTTTAACTCCGCCGGCATACTCGCTGCCAACTCGACTAGTTCATGATCCAAATAAGGCACTCGCGCTTCCAGCCCCCACGCCATGGTCATATTATCGACACGCTTTACCGGGTCATCGACAATCAGCGTGGTGACATCCAACTTTAACACTTTATCTAAATATTCATCTGCATTGCCTTTTGCCAGCAGTTTACTGATTAATTGCCCCGTGTGATCTTCGCCCTGAAATGGCTGGCTTACGGTTTGCAAATACTCTTCGTGATCTCTATCGAAATAACGCGAAGCGAAGCGCGCTAAATCTTCTTCACCCTGCGCCTCGTGCATTTGCGGATACCAGAAATAACCACCGAAAACTTCATCGGCACCCTGCCCGCTTTGCACCACTTTGACTTCTTTGGAGACTTGCTCCGACAACATATAAAATGCCACCGCATCTTGCCCGACCATTGGCTCGGCCATCGCATCCACTGTGTCCGGCAAGTAATCTAAAACTTTGTCATTGCGAATAAAAAACTTGTGATGTTCGGTTTGATATTTATCGACAATTAAATCGGAAAACTCAAATTCATTACCTTTTTCTTCGGGCTGATCTTCAAACCCCACGGTGAAGGTTTTGATATTGCCGACACCGGCTTCGGCTAATAATCCGACTAACAAACACGAATCTAAACCGCCCGACAATAAAACACCCACGGGAACATCGGCAATGGTTTTACGTTTTTCTACGGCAGATTTTAACGACGCGTGAATCGCTTGCGTCCATTCGACTTCATCCATTTTTTCGGCAGGGCGCGTTGCATTTAACACCCAATATTCGCGCTCGCTCAAACCACCATCGGCACTAAAACACAAACAATGTGCGGGGCGCATTTTTTTAATGCCATTTAAAATTGTGTGCGGCGCGGGAATAACCGCGTGCAAAGTGAGTTGATGATGCAGGCCAACCGAATCAATTGAAGTATCAATATCGCCGGTTGCCAACAGCGCTTGCGCATTCGATGCAAACAACAAACGATTGCCGTTAACACTATAATACAAGGGTTTAACGCCTAAACGATCACGCCCTAAAAACAACCGTTGCTTGCGCATATCCCAAATAGCAAAGGCAAACATGCCGTGTAATTTTTCAACACAGGCCTCACCCCATTCGGCATACGCTTTTAAAATAACTTCGGAATCACCGCTGGAAAAAAAACGGTAGCCCTTGCTTTGCAGCTCGGAACGCAGCGCGGGAAAATTATAAATAGTGCCGTTAAAGACTAATGCCAGCCCCAATTGTTGATCGATTAAAGGCTGGTTTGCGTGTTCGGATAAATCAATAATCGCCAATCGACGATGCCCTAAAACCAAAGGCCCGTCGGAATACGAACCTCCGTGATCGGGCCCGCGACGCTCTAAACGCGTCATCATTTTTTGGGTGCGCGCTAGGTCGGGTATTGAGCCATCAAAACGAAATTCGCCGCAAATGCCACACATAGTTTTCTCTTTATAATATTGAATTTAATTGAAAGCGTTGCACGAAAAAAATTAATAAAATTATTTTATCTCACCTGCAAAAACAGGTGCTTCGTATTTGTCGTTTTTTTCAAAGTCACTGGGCTCCTGCCTTCGCAGAAGCGACGCGAATTTATAAATTAACTACCCTTAAAATAACTGTTCAGGAATATCGCCTTTATTCCCCGAATTTGCAGGCAACCTCCCCCTTGAAACTTCCTGCGGCGCAAGCTCTTCTCTAAACACTTCGAATACAACATTGGTATCCTTTGCATTGGCTAACTCACCGGTTTCCGCATTAATTTTAACGTTCACCAAACCTTCTGGGCGCGGCATTTGCGTTTGCGCTGCGCCTTTTAATGCGGTGCGCATAAATTCAATCCACATCGGCAACGCGGCTTTTGAACCGGTTTCGTAATTGCCCAATGACAATTGCTGCTGATCGAATCCCACCCAGGCGGTGGCAACTAAATCATTATTAAAACCATTAAACCAGGCGTCTTTTTGATCGTTGGTGGTGCCGGTTTTTCCGTGCAAATCGTTGCGCCCCAGGGCACGCGCTCGACGGCCTGTGCCGCGATTAATTACATCTCGCAAGATGGTATTCATAATATAAATAATGCGTTCGTCCACCGTGCGCTCAGCTTGTTTGGGTAACTTGTAACCTAAGCTGGTTTCCGGTGACACTACTTGCTCGATGGTTTGAGACGGCTCACCATTTGCTGTTTTTTGCAAAGCCGGCTGTGCATTTTTCTGCTGCAGTGACTGGCTTAATAGCTGCTCCTGCCTCAACATTTCAGCGGCTGCGTCTTTTTCTGCACCGACTTGCTGGGGCAACACAATACCTCTGGCTTTCAGCTCGCAGCTAACACAAGCCACTTCTGGGTCAGCTTCAAATAAAACATTGCCATCAATATCTTCAATACGTTGAATAAAATAAGGTTTGATTTTATATCCGCCATTGGAGAAAACCGCAAAGCCGGTGGATAGTTGCAACGGGCTTACTTCACCACTGCCCAATGCCAGCGATAAATCATGCGGCAATAAGCCGGAATTAAAGCCAAAGTTTTTTGCAAAGTTTGTTGCGTAGCGCACACCGACTGAGCGTAAAATGCGAATCGAAACGAGGTTTCGCGATTTAAATAATGCTACCCGCAAACGTGTGGGGCCAAAGAA
>UOFH01000145.1_pt1 | contig 31878 bp, 30 predicted proteins | sample 1988451 | NCBI WGS metagenome assembly UOFH01 (sample SAMEA4712194, study PRJEB27164) | hydrothermal vent metagenome | biome: marine basaltic hydrothermal vent biome; feature: marine hydrothermal vent; material: mineral | place: Pacific Ocean | collected 2011-06-14/2011-07-23 | depth 1689 m | reverse complement strand
TCTGGTGCCATCTGAACATAATCATTAATAATTTCATCTGCAGGCACATTTAACATGCGCGCATAACTGCGTATATAGCCCTGCGTAAAGGTTAATGCAGGCAATGCATCGGCCTGTGAATTTTCTAAGGCTTTAATAACGTCAATAGATATTAATAAATGCTCGGCTACTTCTACCTGCGACAGGCCTAACTTTTCACGTGCAGGGCGAAAGCTCGCACCAAAATCTTTTTTTTGCAATAAGTCTTTTACTTCATTGCCGACGTCATCTAATTTTTTTATTTCATCTGTCATAAATTAGATAGCCCCATTAACTTATCCGCTTCATCTGATTTAGGAAAGTTATCTAATAAAACTTTCGACACTTTTAAAAAATATTTTTTATCGCCTAAAGCATATTCAGCCTGTATCTGTATCCACAAACTGTGTGCAGTCGGTTCAACAAATGAATGTAGGCGTTGTGAATAGGCTCTGGCCATTAAATATTGTTTTGTTGCTACTCCCATTTCAGCCATCGCTAACATTGCCGTTGGCATGTTTGGTCTTAGCTTTAAGGCTTTGCGTAAATGTTTTTCAATTTTTTTATAATTGGGTTTTTCTGTTTGCAATAAACAATAACCAATATTGGCGTGAGCCACTTCGGGTGTTTTATAAAATTGATTACGCAAGGTTTGTTCAAATTCAGCTATGGCCTCGTGATACTTTTTTATGCCACATAAAAAAGTGCCATAATTATTATGTAAATCGGGGTCTTTCGAGTCAAGATTTAAGGCTTCTAAATATCGCTCCTCAGCTTCTTCGGGTCGATCTAACATCGTCAGTAAAACAGCAAGCGTTACATATGCAGGAACATACTCATCATCATACTTAATCGCTCTTAATAATTTTTCCTGCGCCACTTCCAGCTCGCCTCGGCGCATATACCCCGCCGCCAGTTGTACATTTATTTCTGCGGCTTCATTGTCTTTTTTTTCTTGTCGCACTTCACTAGGCGTTGACGCACATGCCGCAAGCGTGCTTAATAAAAATAGAATCGACCACAGTTTAATTTGCATTATTTATTCATTCCCATTCGGGGTTCTTTAAATTTATTTTCACGACGACTTTTATCCGCGACCTGCCCAACCAGTTGTCCGCAAGCCGCGTCAATATCTTCGCCACGGGTTTTTCTAATAACCGTAATTAAACCGGCATTCATTAAAACATCCTGAAAACGATGCACTGCATTATTCGATGAGGTTTCATAACCTGAATCCACAAACGGATTAAAAGGAATGAGGTTAATTAAAACAGAAATACCCTCGAGTAATTTTATTAAATCTTGCGCATCCTGCTTTGAATCATTAACGCCGGACAGCATAACATACTCTATGGTTAGCCTTGAGCGGGGGGAGCGCGTTTTCATAAACCGCTTGCAGGCGGCCATTAGTTTTTCTAAATTATATTTTTTATTGATCGGCACAAGGTCGTCGCGTAACACATCACGCGTGGCATGCAGCGATATTGCCAGCTGCACATCGTGGCGCTCGGCCAGTTTATCCATTGCCGGCACCACACCAGCGGTGCTTACCGTAACACGTCTTTTGCTTAAACCATAGGCAAAATCATCGAGCATAATGTCGATGGCTTTCATTACATTTTCAAAATTAAGCAACGGCTCGCCCATGCCCATTAAAACAATATTAGTAATTTTTCGACCGGGTTTTTTCTCTTCATCCAGCAAACGGGTGGCTAACCAGATTTGCGAGATGATTTCTGCCACACTTAAATTTCGACTAAAACCCTGACGAGCCGTCGAGCAAAAACTGCAATCTAATGCACAACCCACCTGTGATGAAATACACAGTGTGCCGCGATCATCTTCAGGAATATATACGGCTTCAATGCGATTGTTATCATCTAAACCCATCACCCATTTACGCGTGCCGTCTTTGGATATTTGATCGACAATCACATCAAGCGGTTTAATGCAGGCTTTTTCTTTAAGCTGCACGCGCAGGGCTTTGCTGATATTGGTCATATCATCAAAGTTATCCACGTTTAGCTGGTGTATCCATTTGGTTACCTGAGAAACACGAAAGGCCTTCTCACCTAAATTGGTGAAGAAGGCCTCCATGTCCTGCCGGTTTAAACCCAGCAGATTGGTTTTTTCAATGTGTGAAAACTTAACGGGTGCGCTCACAAAGTTCCTCAGCTGTAAAAAAGTAGTCAATTTCGACTTTCGCCGTTTGCGGTGCATCGGAACCGTGACAGGCATTTTCATCAATCGATGATGCAAATTTGCCGCGAATCGTATGCGCTGCCGCATCAGCAGGATTGGTTGCACCCATAACGTCGCGGTGTGTTGCAATGGCGTTTTCACCTTCTAAAACCTGAACCATAACGGGGCCAGAAATCATAAAATCAACCAGGTCATTAAAAAAAGGGCGTTCTTTATGCACCGCGTAAAAACCTTCGGCCTGCGCCTGACTAAGATGCGTCATTTTAGCGGCAACAATGTGTAAACCGGCTTGTTCAAAGATAGTATAAATTTCGCCGATGACATTTTTAGCAACTGCGTCGGGCTTAATAATAGAGAGTGTACGTTCTAAAGACATTCCAAAAAAATCCAGATAAAGTTAAATAAGTATATTATTATATACGATAATTAAACTTGCCGTTGCCGGTTTATTGTAACACCGTGATTCTATTTTATTTAAAAAAGAACACTCACCACCGTGTTTATGCGAGCAATCTCATACTCGCGTTTAATGTTAATCTTTTTCTTCAATCCACATCATTTGAATGGCTTCGAGAATTTTTTCACTCGACTTTTCCGGGTCATCATCAAACGCGTCTAACTCACAAACCCACTGATGCAAGTCGGTAAAACGCACATATTGAGGATCAACATCGGCGTGCTTTTCATCCAGCTCGAACACAATGTCTAATGTGTCTGTCCATTTTAAACTCATGCTCTACCCCTTAGTGATTTTCTGAAACCATATTGATGGTGTATTTAGGCAGCTCAACCACCAGGTCTTTATCTGCCACAACGGCCTGACAACTTAAGCGTGAATCGGGATCTAAACCCCAGGCTTTATCCAGCATGTCATCTTCGTCTTCAGTGTTTTCATTTAATGATTCCAGACCTTCACGAACGTAAACATGACAGGTTGTGCAAGCACAGGATTTTTCACAAGCGTGTTCAATTTCGATATCGTTACGCAAGGCGGCATCGCAAATGGTTTCGCCAGGTTGCGCATCAAATGCAGCCCCTTCAGGGCAAAGTGTTTCGTGGGGCAGGAAAATAATCTGCGGCATTTTAATCTCTCTTTACATTGTATCTGTATTGTTTTGCTTTTTTTTAAACGCTTAAACATTTTCCGCTAATGAACGCGAAAAAACGCTAATGTTCTGGTTTATGCGCCTGCGGCGCATTGCACAAAAAGCCTTTGCTTTTATTTGCGTGTTTCGCGTTCATTAGCGGAAAATGTTTTAATTTTTTTACTTATTAAACTCTTCAACCTGATGCCCAGCCATTGACTTTTGTACGCTGGCATTCATTCTTCGTGCAACATATTCGGCGCTGACTTTTTCCAGTTTCGCCATCGCCTCTTTTAACACTTGCGTTTGCGTTGCATTGTGTCGTGCAAGCGCTAACTCGGAACGCGCCTGTTGAATTTTTTCGCGCTCTTCAGTGCTTAACATTTCTTCGCCATCGTCTGCCATTGCAGAATCTATGGCTTCGAGTACGCGATCGGCTTCCACCTGTTGTTCGCGCAAACTGCGTGCATCTTTATCTTCACCGGCAAATTCCATCGACGATTTTAACATGGCTTCTATTTCAGAATCCTGCAAGCCGTAAGACGGTTTAACTTCAACGCTGGCTTCAACGCCAGACACTTCCTCTTTTGCCGAGACACTTAACAGACCATCGGCATCCACCTGAAACGTGACGCGAATTCGCGCTGCACCAGCAACGTGCGATGGAAATCCGCGCAGTTCAAACTTTGCCAGTGAGCGACAATCGTCCACTAACTCGCGCTCGCCCTGCACTACGTGAACCGCCATTGCAGTTTGCCCATCTTTATACGTGGTAAATTCTTGCGCGCGTGAAACTGGGATAGGCGTATTACGCGAAATAATTTTTTCTGCCAGCCCACCCATGGTTTCTATTCCCAACGACAGCGGCAAGACATCCATTAATAATAAATTACCTTCAGCGTCATTTCCCACTAGTGCATTCGCTTGAATTGCAGCACCAATGGCAACCACTTTATCTGGGTCGATATCGACTTTAAGTTCGGCCTCAAAAAACTCGCCCACTTTTTCACGCACACGTAATGCGCGGGTTGAACCGCCCACCATAACTATATCAACAACCTGATCTTTTTCGACATCTGCATCACGCAATGCACGACGGCAGGACATTAATGATTTTTTAATTAACGGATCAATCAGTGAATTTAATTCATCGCGATTTAAGGTGCCCGACCAGTTTTTATTTTTTGCAAATTCAACCTTTATTTCAACTTGCGATGTCTCGCTTAGTGCTTCTTTTGCGTTGCACGCTTTATGCAAAACCAATTGCAATAAACTGGAATCTAATTCATCAGGTTTAACATTGGCTTGCTGCAACATCCACTCAGCAATAGCGTGATCAAAATCATCGCCACCGAGCGCACTATCGCCGCCGGTAGACAATACTTCAAACACGCCTTTTTTAAGTTGCATAATTGAAATATCAAACGTGCCGCCGCCTAAATCATAAACTGCAACAATGCCTTCTGCACCAGAGTCTAAACCATAAGCAACCGCTGCAGCTGTAGGCTCATTTAATAAACGCAGCACATTGATGCCCGCTAAAGTTGCCGCATCTTTTGTTGCCTGGCGTTGTGCGTCATCGAAATAAGCCGGCACAGTTATAACCGCACCTTCGAGCTCATCGCCCAACGTTTTTTCGCCGCGATTTTTTAATGATTTTAAAATATCCGCTGAAATTTCTATCGCGGTTTTATCACCCGTACGGGTTTTAATTTTTGGCACCGCAGAATCGGTTTGTGCAAACTCATACGGCAACGCATCACTTAAGTTTTCAAACTGTGATTTAACATCGTTAATGCCGCGCCCCATTAAACGTTTAATGGATGAAATGGTATTGTGCGGATCTTCAATTTGATTTTGTTTTGCCGCTGCACCGACTATTATTTCATCGGTTTTATATTGCACAACCGATGGCAATAAATGCTCGCCCTTTTCATCGGGCAAGGTTTGCGATTGCCCACTGCGCACCGCAGCCACCAATGAATTGGTTGTGCCTAAATCAATACCAATGGCGAACTTATGTTCGTGTGGTTTGGTAGACTGACCGGGTTCTGATATTTGCAATAACGCCATTAAATTAATTCATCTTCTAGTTGTTCAGAAATTTCATTTATTTCTTTTTGAGCTTTATGTATAAACTGCAGCTTGCGCACAATTTGTCGTGCGTTTTCCAAATCATCATTGGTAAATGCCGAATCAAATTCGGTTATTAAATTGACTGCATCTGTTTTAAGTTTTGCAGCCATGGCATCTAAAACATCGAGCGGATCTTGCTGATTGCGCACATCGGCTATGGCTTCACGCAATTCCATTTGTTCCATTAAAAAAATACCGTCCATTGCGGTATCGGTTTCGCCATTCATGTCGATGCCTTTTAGCGTCAACATATATTGCAATCGAGAAACTGGATTTTTTAAAACACCAAACGCTTCATTTATTAGCGAGGTTTTTTGCATCGCTTCACGTTTTTCTGCGTCTGAACTATTGGCAAAACGATCGGGATGAACCTGTTGTTGTAATTCTCTGTTTTTTTCTTTGAGTTGATTTATATCTGGCGCAGTTGAAACTGGCACTGAAAATATTTCAAAGTAGTTTTGTTTGAGTATTTGATTTGACATGTTTGGTTTAAAATCAAAAGATAAAAGAAAACGCGAATGAACGCAAATTCACGCAAATGCTTGCGAAGTTAAATGTATAAAATATAGAGTTTGACATTGATTTTAATTTTTATTAAAAATAAAAAACAATTTAAACTGTAAAACTTTCGCCGCAGCCGCAGGCATCTTTTTCGTTTGGATTATTAAACGCAAAGCCTTCATTGAGGCCTTCTTTTACAAAATCCATTTCGGTGCCGTCAATGTAAACTAAACTTTTTTTATCGACAACAATAGTAACGCCATTGCTTTCAAAGGTTTCATCCTCGTCGCCATTAATTTCATCTACAAATTCGATAACATAAGCCATGCCCGAGCAACCCGTTGTTTTCACGCCCAGGCGCACACCTACTCCATTGCCGCGGTTTGCAAGGAATTCATTGACGCGCTTTGCGCCCTGCTCTGTGATTGTTACTGCCATGACTGCTTTCTCTTGCCTTGTTTAAAATTACATAAAAATTTGTATTGTAATGCTGGACTTTAAAATATTTATTTGAGACCTTTGCTCAAAACAGGAATAATTAAACAACATCGTCATTCCCGAATGCTTGTATCGGGAACCCAGTGACTGATGCTGTATTACTTCAAAGTCACTAGGCTCCTGCCTTCGCAGGAGCGACAGGGTTAATCTTTTAACAACTCTAATCTTTCTCTGCGCCTTTGCGTCAAAATATTTTATCCTTGACGCAAAGGCGCAGCGTTTTTATTGGTCACTCCTGTGCAGATACGACAAACTCTTCTGTTTGTTAAGCGTCTTTCTTATTTAAATAATCTTCCACCGCTGCACTAATTGCATCTTCGGCTAACACTGAGCAATGCACTTTTACGGGTGGCAGTGCTAACTCTTCAGCGATGTCTAAATTTTTGATTTGTTTTGCTTCGTCCAGTGTTTTGCCTTTCATCCATTCGGTAACGAGTGAACTTGATGCAATCGCTGAACCACAGCCGTAGGTTTTGAACACGGCATTTTCAATAACGCCGTCATCACTCACTTCGATTTGCAGGCGCATTACATCGCCACACGCGGGTGCGCCGACCATGCCGGTGCCGACGTTTTTCGCGTCTTTATCTAATACACCGACGTTGCGGGGATTTTCGTAGTGATCGAGTACTTTATCACTGTAGGCCATTTTCTTTCTCCGGTTATGCTGTTTATTTTACACCTTTTGATTCGATATCGCAGGGTATAGTTTTTGTCTTTTTCTCGTCAGTCCGAATACTTGTATCGGCGATAACGACTAACTTGTTTTTCTTTCAACTCTCAAACATTGGGCTAAACGGCTGAGTTTGTCGTGAGCAGCAACGCGGGTATTACTGCAAAAATCAGCTGCAAAATCAGCCGTTTAGTGTGCCGCCCATTCCACGCTATTTAGATCAATGCCATCTTTAAACATATCCCAAAGTGGCGACAGGTCACGCAGTTTATCAACCGCGCCTTTTACCAGTTCAATGGTGTAATCAATTTCAGCTTCGGTGGTGTAGCGCCCAATCGTAAAGCGCAGTGAGCTGTGGGCTAATTCGTCGCTTCGCCCTAGTGCGCGTAGCACGTAGCTGGGTTCTAAACTGGCAGATGTGCAGGCTGAACCACTGGAAACGGCGATGTCTTTTAGCGCCATAATTAAGCTTTCGCCTTCAACAAAGTTAAAGCTGATATTTAAATTACCGGCAATGCGATGTTCTAAATCACCATTCACATACACTTCTTCCATGTCTTTAAAGCCATTGTAAAGGCGATCGCGCAATTTTCTAAACTGGGCGTTTTCGCTGTCCATTTCTTCTTTGGCGATTCTAAAGGCTTCGCCCATGCCCGCAATTTGGTGGGTGGCTAATGTGCCGGAGCGCATACCGCGTTCGTGTCCGCCACCGTGCATTTGCGCTTCGAGACGCACACGGGGCTTTCTGCGCACATAAAGTGCGCCGATGCCTTTTGGGCCATAGATTTTGTGCGCCGAGAAACTCATTAAATCGACTTTGAGCTTTTCTAAATCAATCGCCACTTTGCCGGCACTTTGTGCGGCATCCACATGAAACAGGGTTTTGTTTTCGCGACACATTTCGCCTATCGCTTCAATATCCTGAATAACGCCAATTTCGTTATTGACGTGCATAATGCTGACTAAAATGGTGTCGTCGCGCAGTGCGGCTTTTAATTTATTTAAATCGATTAAGCCACTGGGCTCGGGATCTAAATACGTGATTTCGTAGTCTTCGCGCTCTAACTGGCGGCAAGTATCTAAAACCGCTTTGTGCTCGGTTTTGCAAGTGATGATGTGCTTGCCTTTTTTGTGATAAAAATGCGCGACGCCTTTGATGGCTAAGTTATCCGATTCGGTTGCACCGGAAGTCCAGACGATTTCGCGCACATCGCAATTCACCAGTGCCGCAACCTGTGCGCGGGCGGTGTCGATCGCATCATCAGCGGCCCAGCCAAAACTGTGGCTGCGCGAAGCGGGGTTACCGTAATGACTCTCGACCGTGAGGTATTTCATCATCACGTCGGCAACGCGTTTGTCAACCGGGGTGGTGGCCGCATAGTCGAAATAAATGGGGAGATTCAAATTGGATTTATTGGCGTTGGCACTCACGTTAGCTTACATCTCTCATTAAATTATGGGTTAAATTGCTGTTTAATATCATTTAGTGCTTTGATTAATTGAAGCACATCGTCACGGGTATTTTGTTCACCAAAGCTCACACGTATTGCGCCTTTGGCCGTTTCGGGTTTTACATCCATCGCCAGCAAAACATGGCTGGGGTCGCTTCGACCACTGTCGCAGGCCGAACCGCTGGATACCGCAAAACCTTTTTTATCTAATTGCATTAATAGCATTTCGCCATCTATGGCATCGAGCGCGAACATCACTGTGTTTGGCAAACGTTCAACCGTTTGCGAAAACACCGTTACACTCTGCCTGTTTTTCAATTGCTCAACTAATTGCGTTTGCAGATCAATTAAATGCGCCTGCCTGCGCTGCATATCTTTTGCCGCTAATTCGGCAGCGGCACCAAAACCCACGATTGCCAGCAGATTTTCTGTGCCACTTCGGCGCTGTTTTTCCTGCCCACCGCCGACGATTAAGGGTGCCAAATCAACATGGCTTTTTAGCACTAACGCACCCGCACCCAGCGGGCCGTATAGTTTATGCGATGACAAACTCATTAAATCGAGTTTTGTCTCGGCAAAGTTAATGGGCAATTTACCTGCCATCTGGCAGGCATCGCTGTGAAACAGCACATCACTGTTTACCGCCTTTGCCGCCGCTACCAGTGCCGCAATATTTTGCAAAACACCGGTTTCATTGTTTGCAGCCATCACCGACACCAGTTGCGTCGATTCGGTGATGGCCGCCGATAATTTATCGGCTTCAATCACCCCCTGCGAATTCACAGGTAGGGTATTCAGTTGCCAGCCCTGTTTTATTGCTAACTGAGCCGGTGCCATAACGGACGCATGTTCGATTGCACTGATCGCAAAATCGGTTGGCGGGCGATTGGCCAACACGCCCCTAATGGCCAGGTTATTAGCTTCAGTGCCACCCGAAGTAAAAATCACTTCCTGTGGCTGTGCGCCCAGCAAATTGGCCACTTGCATTCTGGCCTGTTCCAACGCGTCTCGGGTTAATCGACCATAGCGATGCACGCTAGATGGATTGCCGTATAAGCCCGTCATATAAGGCATCATTGCGTCAAGCACCTGCTCATGCAAAGGTGTTGTTGCGTTATGATCCAGATAGACCGACATATTTATTCCAACGTATTTATTTATGGCTCGATCGTAATCGAGCTTATTTCTTTTGCCTGATGTTCGCTCTCGGAATTTTGGCGTTTTGCCACACCGACGACATCTTCGCGGGCTTTCATTTCAGCGAGGGTAATACCATTTAAAAAACCGTGTATTTCCTGACTTAATTCTTCCCATAAATCGTGGGTTAAACATTGGTAGCTTGCGCCGCTGCAATTGCCTTCTCCAGCACAATTTGTTGCATCGTAACTTTCATCAACCGCATTAATAATTTGCGCCATTGAAATATCTTCTTCTGCGCGGGCTAATGAATAACCACCACCGGGGCCACGGGTGCTGGTAACGACGCTATTTTTGCGTAACCGAGAGAATAGCTGTTCTAAATAAGAAAGCGAGATACCTTGTCGCTGCGATATGTCGGCCAGCGAAACAGGGCCTTTTTGATGGTGAAAAGCCAGATCTAATACAGCGGTTACCGCATAGCGGCCTTTGGTGGTTAGTCTCATAGCAATCTCGGTACCTGGCTACAACCTGAAATCAGGTGTTATAATCGAGGCGCAAGTATACTCAAACCCGAGTATTTTAGTCAAGTATTATAAATCGAGCTAAGTAACTCAATTTTAAGGTTTTTCAGAGTCCCCTTTCTCAGCGCTATGCTGACTTTGTGTGGCGCTTAATTCATCCGATTCGGTTTTAATTTCCAAATGCTCAAGCTTGGGAATTTGAATATCATCCAGCTCGGCATCCAGCGCCTTAAGCGCCTTGCACATGCGTTCCATTTTTTCATCCATGACGTGAATATGATCGAGCATGCAGTTGATGGCTGTGGCCACGGGGTCCGGTGCATCCTGCGCAACGCCGTAAGCATCAAAACCTATTTTCTTTGCGGTTTCAGCGCGCCGATCATTCGCCCTGGTTTTTTCTTTTTCAATCACCCGCCCTGGCACGCCTATTACCGTTGCGCCTTCGGGCACGTCTTTTGTTACCACGGCATTCGAACCCACACGGCCACCGGTTTTTATGGTGATGGGACCGAGCACTTTTGCGCCTGCGCCGATAACCACATTATCTTCCAGCGTGGGGTGACGCTTGCCTTTGCGCCATGTTGTGCCGCCCAACGTCACGCCATGATATAACGTGACATCGTCACCAATTTCGGCGGTTTCACCAATTACAATGCCGGTGCCGTGATCGATAAAAAACCGTCTACCTATTTTCGCGCCAGGGTGAATTTCGATGCCGGTGTACCAACGCACAATATTGGATAAAACCCGCGCCAACCATTTAAAATCACGTTTATATAATGCGTGAGAGAAACGATGAAAAATCAGCGCATGCACGCCCGGGTATGTGGTGATAATTTCAAAAAAATTACGCGCCGCCGGATCACGGTCGAATACGCTGTTAATATCTTCTTTTAAATCAGTTAGAAATGAAGACACAAGAACCCCAATATTAGTTAGTGTTAATCTTTGTATAATGTAAGAAAATCACCGATGCGGTCAAGTGCCATCTGCAGTTTTTCTATATTTTGTATGTAGGCAAAACGCACATATTGATTTGCCTGATATTCACCGAAATCTATTCCGGGTGTAATTGCCACGTGCGACTGCTGCAATAATGCGTGACAAAATTTAAAACTATCGTGAGTCCATTTGGCGACATTGGCATAAATATAAAATGCCCCGCCGGGTTTCACGTTAATGTCAAAACCGAGCTTGATTAACCCCGCCAGTAAAAATTGACGACGTTGATTAAGTTCATCGCGCTGCGCATCTAACACCTTTAGCGTTGAAGTTTTAAATGCCGCCAATGCCGCATATTGCGAAACCGTGGGCGGCGCTAAAAATAAATTTTGTGCGAGTCGATCGACCGCATCGGTAAATGCATCGGGCACAATTAGCCAACCGAGTCGCCAGCCGGTCATCGAAAAAAATTTCGAAAAGCTATTTACCACAAAAATATCGGCACTGAATTCTGCCGCGCTAAAATCACTTTGCTCGTAAACCAGCCCCTGATAAATTTCATCCACTAATAACACGCCTTTTTTGTTTTTTACCACGGCTATTATTTTTTGCATTTCATCGCGGCTAATTAATGTGCCCGTTGGATTAGACGGCGAGGCAATTAAAACCGCAGCGGTGTTTTCTTGCCAGTGCTGCTCTATTAAGGCAGCGGTTAATTGATAATGCGTGCGCTCATTAACTTCAATGCTATGCACCTGCGCCTCCAGCAAACGCACAAAATGTCGATTGCAGGGGTAGCCCGGATCCGCCATTAAAACCGATTGATTTGAATTCACTGCCACCGACAACGCCAATTGCAGCGCGCCGGATGCACCTGGCGTAATCATAATGTTTTTTGTATTGACATTGGCGTGCAAACGTTGCTGATAATAATTTGCAATTTCGTTTTTTAATTCGGTGATTCCCGTTGCGGGTGTGTATTTTGTTTTGCCCTGTTTTATCGCGTCAATAGCCGCTGCGTTTATTGCGGCTGGTGTAGCGAAATCGGGTTCGCCCACTTCTAAATGAATAACATCGTGACCTTGCGCTTCAAGTTGTTTTGCCTGCGCCAGCAAATCCATAACATAAAATGGACTGATATGTTGCATACGATTAGCGACGGGATTTTGTTTCATTTATAAATGGCTTTTGATTTTTTTATTTAACGCATTATATACGATGTTAAATTAATCTTTGATTTTTTGTAGATGATTTTAAAATTATGATTGTTGAATATTATGTAAAATAACATATTATATTAACAAGCATTGGATTCCTGCCTGCGCGCTACTGTTCGAAATAAAAACGTCGTCATCTGCGAATGCTCGTAAATTAAGCCCTGTAGGTGCGAATTTATTCGTATCTGATTGAGGCGTATTCGGTTTTGTTCGAATAAATTCGAACCTACACTTCTCTTAAATTTACTGGGAATAACGAATCTATTGTAAAAATGACAGCATTGATAATAATTTCATTTGCCTGTTTTGAAATTTCAATCCCCATTAATTGCACACAAAAATTGCATATAAATTATATAAGTACAAATAAATTATGAAACACCTTATTAAAATCAGCTTACTTCTACTTTTTATTGCACCCCATTTTGCTTTCGCCTTTCCAAAATCCAATCCCGTACCTGGCGGCATTGTATTGTTATCCATAAACAATAACCACCAAGCAAACACGGCGCGTTATAAAAATAAAAAGTTGGCGGTGATTTCACAGCAGGGGAAAAAATACGTTTTGGTGGGACTATCGTTAAGCACAAAACCGGGCGCACATTTTATTAATATCAAAAACACCACGGGAAAAACAGAAAAGCTCCGTTTCACGGTAAAACCCAAAACCTACAAAGCTCAATACCTCACAATTAAAAACAAACGCAAAGTTAACCCCTACAAAAAAGACATGACGCGTATTTTAAGTGAGAAAAAACGTAAATCGGCGGCAAAGAAAAACTGGTCACCCGTGCCTCCGCACGCAGATTTTAACGTGCCGGTTGAGGGTCGCATTTCAAGTATTTTTGGTTTGCGACGTTTTTTTAATGAGCAGGCACGCCGCCCGCATTCAGGATTGGACATTGCCGCCCCTCAGGGCACGCCGATTAAAGCTATTGAATCGGGCACGGTTATCGAATCAGGCGATTTCTTTTTTAGCGGCAATATGGTTTATCTCGATCACGGACAGGGGGTGATTAGTTTGTATGCGCACATGCACACCATCAACGTTAAATCGGGCGATAAAATAACCAAAGGCCAAATTATCGGAACCGTGGGCGAAACCGGGCGTGTCACTGGCCCACATTTGCACCTGGCAATTATTGCCAATCAAACGCTGGTTGACCCGTTACAATTTTTACCTCAGCTGTCTGATAAAGCGGCGAAATATTACAAATCTAAATAAATAACGGCAATTAGGTCGAAAGCGCTTGCTTAATGTGTAGAATTATTGATAATTGTGCCGCATTATTTATCTCATTGAGAAGTTGAATGGCAAAAGAAGAAGCACTACAAATGGACGGCACGGTTTTAGAAACCCTGCCCAATACCATGTTCCGCGTTGAACTCGAAAACGGCCACGTTGTAACGGCGCATATTTCTGGTCGCATGCGTAAACACTACATTCGGATTATGACGGGTGACAAGGTGACGGTTGAGTTAACACCTTACGATCTTGAAAAAGGTCGCATTGTTTATCGCGAAAAATAAATAAAAGCCAATTCATTAAAAAGGCCGTGTAGTGATACACGGCCTTTTTTGTTTATGAGCAAAAGCAAAAGATTTACCGCTAATCAACGCAAATAACGCTAATGTGTGCTTTGTGCGCCTGCAGCGCCCTACACACATCTAAACGCTTTTGACTTTATTCGCGTTTTTTCGCGTTCATTTGCGGCAAATATTTTATCTTTAAAACAGCTCCACGGCCTTTTTTGTTTATGAGCAAAAGCAAAAGATTTACCGCTAATTAACGCAAATAACGCTAATGTGTGCTTTGTGCGCCTGCAGCGCCCTACACACATCTAAACGCTTTTGACTTTATTCGCGTTTTTTCGCGTTCATTTGCGGCAAGTGTTTTATGTTTTATCTCCAAAAAACTACCCAGCAACCGCCTCCTTCTTCTGCACTTCAACCTGCAAATCGTCAGTATCTTTATTTAAGCTAACCTTAACCTCGCCACCTTTAGACAAACTACCAAACAGCAACTCGTCTGCCAGCACCCGTTTTAAGTGTTCCTGTATCACCCGTGCCATTGGCCTTGCGCCCATTTTAGGGTCGTAACCTTTTACGGCTAACCAGTTTCGTGCGGTGTTATCCACATGCATGGTGACTTTTTTCTGTTCAAGCTGATGTTCCAGCTCAATAATAAACTTATCCACCACATTTCCTATCGTGCGCTCATCCAATGGTTTGAATTGAATAATGCCATCCAGGCGATTTCGAAATTCCGGCGTAAATAAACGCTTTAACTCTTCCATGCCATCGGTTTCGTTATCTTGCTTGGTGAAGCCCATTGAGCGACGACTCATCATTTGTGCGCCGGCATTGGTTGTCATAATTAAAATCACATTACGAAAATCGGTTTTGCGGCCATTGGTGTCGGTGAGCGTGCCGTGATCCATTACCTGTAGCAGCAGATTAAATACATCGGGGTGCGCCTTTTCGACTTCATCTAAAAGCAACACTGAATGCGGATGTTTGTTAATCGAATCGGTTAACAAGCCGCCCTGATCAAACCCCACATAGCCTGGAGGTGCGCCAATTAAACGCGAAACCGTGTGGCGCTCCATGTATTCCGACATATCAAATCGAATAAACTCAATGCCCAATACTTTGGATAATTGTTTTGTGACTTCGGTTTTGCCGACGCCCGTTGGACCTGAAAATAAAAATGACCCCACCGGCTGATCGGGATTGCCCAAACCAGAGCGCGACATTTTAATCGCGTCAGACATATTATCAATCGCTTCATCCTGCCCAAACACCACCAGCTTCAAATTGCGTTTAAGATTTTTTAACACGGTGGTATCGGAAGACGACACGGTTTTCGCGGGAATACGTGCCAATTTAGCGATGATATTTTCAATATCATTCACGTTAATATTTTTAGATTTGCCGTCTTTATTATTCATATTGCGATGCGCACCGGCTTCGTCAATTACGTCGATGGCTTTATCCGGCAAAAAACGATCCATCATGTAACGACTCGACAACTCAACCGCAGATTTCAACGCATTGAGACTGTATTTCACATTATGATGGTCTTCGTAGTGCGGCTTTAATCCGCGCAGTATTTCAATGGTATCGGCAACGCTGGGTTCATCCACATCAATCTTTTGAAAGCGACGAGTTAATGCCCGATCTTTCTCGAAAATGCCGCGAAATTCTTGGTACGTCGTCGAGCCAATACATTTAAGCTCACCCGATGCCAGCATCGGTTTAATCAGATTAGACGCGTCCATCACACCACCCGAAGCTGAACCTGCACCAATAATGGTGTGAATTTCATCAATAAATAGAATCGCCCTGGGTCATCCGACAATTGTTTAAGCACGCCTTTTAAGCGCTTTTCAAAATCGCCTCGATACTTGGTGCCGGCAACCAATGCGCCTAAATCTAGCGAATAAATGGTGGAGCCATTGAGAATTTCGGGTACTTCATCATCAACCACTTTTTTAGCCAAACCTTCAGCAATGGCGGTTTTACCCACACCGGCTTCGCCCACCAACAACGGGTTATTTTTACGACGACGACATAAAATTTGCACCATGCGTTCAACTTCCGCATCGCGCCCAATTAATGGATCAATCTTATTTTGCATGGCTTTTACGTTGAGATTCACCGCGTATTTATCTAGCGGCTGATTTTCGGTTTCACCGGCATCATCTACGGCGGAATCAATATCTGCCTGATTTTCATCGTCTTCCGATATTTTGGAAATACCGTGGGAAACATAATTAACGATATCAAGACGATTAACATCTTGATGATGAAGCAGAAAAATCGCCTGAGATTCCTGCTCACCATAAATAGCCACCAGCACATTTGCACCCGTCACTTCTTTTTTGCCGGAGGATTGCACATGGAATACCGCACGTTGCAGCACGCGCTGAAAGCCTAGTGTTGGCTGAACTTCGCCAATTTGATCTTCGTGAAATACGGGGGTATTTTCGTCTAAATATTCTGAAAGCTCACCCTTTAAACGCGACAAGTCAGCACCGCAGGCCTTTAATACCGAATTAGCACTGCTATTATCTAGCAAAGCCAACAGTAAATGCTCTACCGTAATATATTCATGTCGCTTATTTCTCGCTTCATTAAATGCAACATTTAGTGAAGCTTCTAGCTCCTTACTCAGCATAGCACCATCTCACTTAAGTTATGAGTGGCTGAGCCATTGTGGCTCAGCCACTTTTATCAATTAATCGTTAAACCTACTGTTTAACTATGATTTTCTATATTATGATTTTCTATTTTATGATTCTTCCATCGTACACATCAAAGGGTGTTGATGTTGCCGAGAATAATCATTCACCTGCTCCACTTTGGTTTCCGCTATTTGATAGCTAAACTCGCCACAAACCGCCTCACCTTTTGTGTGCACCAAAAGCATAACTTGTGTAGCCTGCTCCTGATTCATTTTGAAGAATTTACTCAAAATTTGCACTACAAACTCCATCGGCGTGTAATCATCATTTAATAATACGACCTTGTATTTTTTGGGAGGTTTCAATTTAGGTTTGGCTTCATCTACCGCCAAATCATCATTTAAATCCCAATCCGATTCATGATCACTCATGCCTTACTCTCATTGTAGTTCAAGCCTTTCTATTTTTTCAAAAATAGCTTTGTTTTAAATATATGGGGTTGATTTCGACAATCACAACACCCCGTTTTTTAAGGTTATTTTAAGCATTTTACATGAAAATAATGGCAATTAGTCACACCTTTCATAGACTCTTTGAAATTAATTAAATATTATTTAATTTTGTGTGGCGTATTTATTCATGTTTTGTACTACTCTTAGTTCAGACATTAGTATAAAATTTAATTGCTTACATTAACCTTTTCTCAACCTATCTCAGCTGAAATAAAGCGCTTTAAAACCTAAAAATGAAAATCAAACAACTATCTTCGCTCTTTATTTTTATATTCATAAGCGCATACACACACATCAATTTACAGGCCGAAACATACGATTCCTCTTCATCCGTATTTCGTTTTCAAAAACAAATGGCAAAACGCGGCAATGCCGAATCTCAATTCAAATTAGGCTTAATGTACGAGACTGGATCCGGCATTAAACCCAGCCAAGCACTTGCCATTAGCTGGTATAAAAAAGCTGAACGCCAACATTATAAACCCGCCAGAAATCGCTTAACTTATTTAGATATTAAAAAATCAGGCTTTAATGAAAGCCATGATAAATGGTTAAAAGAACTTGAAAAAGATGCACGTTTTCACGAAGGCGAGGCCTTATTTTTATTGGGGCAAATGTATTCGGAAGGCACCGGCGTAAACAAAAGTCTAACCCGCGCATTGAAACTGCTACATAAAGCAGCCAGTGCAAACATTCCCGGTTCGGAAACTGAAATAGCACGGGTTGAGCATGAACTTTCTCTACTACAACAACAATATATTAGTGAGGAAGAAAAGAAAAAAACACCGCCAATCGTTGTTGTGCCTGTGAAAAAAATAGCACCTGCAAAAAAGACAGCCAAAGTAAAACCCAAAACTGCGCCAAAAACAACAAAGGTAAGCACAAAAAAATCGCAAAAAATTACGCCTAAAAAAACATCAACAAAGCGCGCGCACGTTTCAACAAAAACGGTAAAAAAACAAAGTGAACCCGAGTTACACCCAATGGATAGAATATGTGGTGGGCGCAATCGATTTAGCCGAAGCTGCCGTTAACTTTTATTATATATAATCCTTGCTTTCTGTTCTATAATTCAACTTTCACAAAACACTTTAACGTTTCATCGCAGCATAATAATTACAATATTAAAAAGGGTTTAAACCATGTCTGATAAATTCAGCTTAACTAATTCTTCAACCGGTGATTCAGTAGATTTAAATTTAATAACAGGCACTGACGGACCAGCCGCGCTCGACATAACAGCACTGTATAAACAAAAAGGGTTACTTGCATTCGATCCGGGCTTTGTTTCAACCGCCAGCTGCACAAGTTCTATTACTTATATTGATGGCGAAAAAGGTATTTTACGTTACCGTGGTTACCCCATAGAGCAACTTGCCGCCAACAGTAATTTTCTCGAAGTTGCGCATCTGTTACTTTATGGAGAGCTGCCAACGCAAACCGAATTAAACGAATTCGAAAGCATCATCACAACTCACACAATGATTCGCGAAACCATGCGTACATTTTTTGATGGCTTTCATTATAACGCTCACCCAATGGCAATTATGATTGGTGTCACCGGTTCAATGTCTGCGTTTTATCACGACTCATTAGATATTCACAACCCACGTCATCGAGAAATTTCTGCACATCGAATGATTGCAAAAATGCCGACTATTGCCGCAGCCTGTTATAAACATAATGTGGGTGAACCGTTTATGTATCCACGCAACGATTTAGATTATTGCGGTAATTTTTTACATATGATGTTTGCCACGCCTTGCGAAAAATATGTACCCAGTAAAACTGCAATTGAAGCGATGAATTTATTATTTATTTTACACGCTGATCACGAACAAAATGCCAGCACATCCACCGTGCGTTTAGCAGGTAGTTCGGGAGCCAATCCTTTTGCCTGCATTGCATCGGGCATTGCCTCTTTATGGGGGCCGGCGCATGGCGGCGCAAATGAAGCGGTATTAAAAATGCTTGAAGAAATTGGCGACGTTTCAAATATTGATAAATACATTGCCAAAGCAAAAGATAAAAATGATCCGTTTCGCTTAATGGGTTTCGGGCATCGTGTTTATCGTAATTTTGATCCACGCGCAACCTTAATTCGCGACATGTGTCATCGCGTACTCGCCGAACTTTCTGATGAAGACAATCCGTTACTTGAGTTGGCGAGCAGGCTTGAAGAGGTGGCTTTAAAAGATGAATATTTTGTTGAAAGAAAACTATATCCAAACGTAGATTATTATTCGGGAATCATTTATCGCGCGCTAAATATTCCAGCCAATATGTTTACCGTTATGTTTGCCATTGCTCGAACTGTCGGCTGGGTTGCGCACTGGAGCGAAATGATTTCAGATCCATCACAGCGCATTGGACGACCACGACAAATTTATGTTGGTGCACAACAGCGTGATTACATACCAATGAACAAACGCTAAACTATCAAATCTGTTTCAAACAAAAACACGCCATTGGTTTTTATACAAACGGCGTGTTATTTCAAACTTTATTTATCAACGGTTTTAAAAACTCATACGGATTCAATTTCGGCACACCTTCCGCATTCATTCTTTTATTAATTGAATTTTGCAAATCCCAATAGGTTGACCAGTAATCACCGGTATTCACCCACGGGCGAACAATATATTCAAAATAGGTTTCATGTTGTTTGTTCAATTGAATAGTCGGTGCAGGCTCAGATAAAACAGCTGGTGCCGCAGCAACCTCCTGAGTAAATATTTTTTCAACTTGTTCAAGATTAGCATCAAAACTAATTTTAAAAACCAGATCAATACGTCGTGTTGTTTCACTGGTGATATTTCTAATTAAACTACCCCAAATGCTATTGTTCGGAATCACTAATCTTTCGTTATTAAATGAAAGCATTGTCGTCGACACCATGCTCATTTCTTTAACCGTGCCTTTCACTTTTGCAATTTCAACCACATCCCCCACATCGTAAGGGCGATAAATCAAAATCATTAACCCCGAAGCAAAGTTAGATAAAACGCCCTGCAAAGCAAAACCGACAACAAAACCCAACACACCTAAACCAGCTAATAAAGGGCCTAACTCAACGCCAGTTTGAGACAGTGCAATTAACGCCCCAATCAGCATAACAAAACGCCGCACGCTCACCACAAAAAAATCACGCAACAATTTTGATACTTTCATTTTCGAAGAGTCTATTGCTCTTCCTAACAATCGCCCTGTAATCAAGGAAATCAATCTAAATACAATGAGTATAAAAACAATAATAATAGAAGTAACAACAAAACTTGAGGCATTTAATTTAAGCCATTTTTCAAACTCATGTTTCCATTGCACAAAAAGGCCCACGATGACTTCTTTATCAAATATTTGCTGATTTATTGTGCCCGAGCTTGTTATCAACAACTGACTTAACTTAGTTGTATTAATATCATGTTTTTGCATTAATGTAATTAATAACGACAAACCATCTATAATACCTTTACGTTTTTCATTTAATGCATTTAATTCCAGATTTAAATTCTTTTTATTTTCAGCGCGGGAACTGGATATCTCATTTTTTTTATTTTTAATTTGTGTCGACACCAACTTAACACGTGAAGACATATCGACAGATATATCTAACAACATATCAGAAAAAACTCTGACATCATGCTCATTATCAATACTTAACATTGCCTTTATTTCTATAACCTGCTGAAGTGCAAAAAGTATATCCGATATAATCAACCTTGCTTTATTAAACTTTTGCTCATAAACAAAACGTTTTACAATTTCAATAGAGGAAGCCTCTTTAGCATACTTATCTATTTGTTTACCCATAAACGCATACATTTTATACAACTGTTTATTACGTCTATTTAAATGCTTATGTAATGTTTTCGTATATGTTTTACTTTCAGCGCCCTGTTGCTTCATTTCCTGCAAAAGCGATGCAGCAGATTTTATTTTAATGGCAGAACTTTTATTTAAATCCAATATCCGCACACCCAACAAGGCGCGCGCTTCTCCTTGCAATGTCTGCAGCTCTTCAAGCTTTATTTTAATGCCGCTTTCTAACGCCTCAACTTCAAGAATTAACTGTTTAAAAACTTCGTCATTAGTCGGCGTTTTCTCTACCATCTTTTCATCTGTTTTTTCAATCTGTTCTGCTTGCGCAAATAATCCAGTAGAAAAAAACAAACAACTAACCATTATTAAATATTTCATATATATCATTTTATTTATCTTTCAAATTATTCCATTAGGATTATTTACAGGCGCCTTCAGCATAACTCACTATTTTAGCATTTGAACAAGCCGTACATGCATTGGAAAATGTTTTATAATTACCGTCCACTTCATAACCGCACACTGGTTTATATTCCCTCGTGCATATTTGCGACTTAGGCGTTTTACACTTAGTTAACTCTACCTCTACTACTGCCTTTTTTTCTGTCGCTGCACAGGAAAAAAGAGAAAACGACACCAAGAAAATGGCCAGTATATTTATTTTGTTTTTCATCATTGCTTTATTTATTCCCTGTTGAAATTTTAAAAATAGCTGATTTTATTTCAGTATCCAGCTTGTTGCTAACTTGCGTCATTAAACGACTTTCAGCATCATCATGTTTAAGCGCAGAAACTTTTAAAGGCCATTGCACGCGCCCGCGCACTTTGCCATTTGACTCTATCATTTTCACACTCAACTTACCTCTTAACCAATACCAACCCTGACGAAACCCCAAATCTTGCACATCTAAATTCACTACCAGCGTGAATTGAGACGATTCATCACCTGCAGAAAATCCCGCGTTACCCATTGCTGATTTTAATAACTGATTTAATTCCCCAATGGGATCAGAGTCGACTGCTGCGCCTATACTTAACGTTGAATATTGTTTTTCAAGTCGCCCCTGCAACTCAGCCAAACTCCATTTTGATGGGTCGCCTTTACCACGAACATCTATTACCTTAAGTGTTTTGTGCAAAGCCTGACGTTCAAATTGCAACACAACCGCTTTATTTAATGCCGACAATGAAAGCAGCGCATCTTTTTCTTTTTCACTGCGCTTCATCTGTATTTTCGTATCCCTATCTATGCGCCGCATTTCATCCTTTATATTACTCCCTGCTTGCGCTCTATCTAAAACAGCCAAAGCATGATAAGTAAATAAAGCTTCATCCTTCCACAGTTCCACTATCTGCGCGCCACTAATTATTTTATCGGTACGCAGCTCAATTTTTTGCGATAAGAAAATATTTTTAGATATATTTTCTTCACTGTCTTTTTTAACCACTTGCGTATCAGATTGACTTACTGACAACACTTTAATATGCGTTTCAAATATTTTACTTAAATTAGCCAGCGCTCTATTTTTTGCTAACTCTTCATTTGAAGCCGAACCCGTTGCTGACATATATTGATTATTAGGATACGTTCTAACGTCACCGTTTACCCAGCCTGGCTTAAGTTCAGCCGCAACAAAGCTTGAACTAAGAACAAATAAAAACATTACCCGTTTAATAAATATAAGTATATTTTTCATTCTGCATACATTCCACTAATCAAAGTTTTTTACTCATTAAGACTATAAAACCACGAATCATTGTGCTGTCACCCGCGCCGCGTGCAAAGGTACAAACTTAATTTCAGGTGATGTCCAACGTTTACTAATAATGGTTTTTTTACCTGTCTTTATTTTTACTTTACGTTTTATTGTATCGATCACATTACCCATTCGCCCTACCACTTCTATTTCAATATCATATTCGCCCTGCGACAAAAAAACCCGAGCTAACTCAAACTCCTGTGGTAGTGTATTCCAACTACGTGTGTCGGCAATTTCAGTATTGTGATTAATCACTAACATGGCCAGCTGACCCAAAACACCGCCCTCTTTACCGGCAGCCATTTCAGATTTTTTCTTAACCACTGCACGCGCAATAGCACGTGCCGTTATAGCCGGCATGTCTTCTGCTAAAGATGATCTTGCCAAGCCATCAATATTTGATACAACTTCTAGCGGGTAGTATTTATTATTAATATGCAAGCGCACTTTTTTTAATACGCTTGGTGGATTAGGGTAATCAGGAACAGCAACTCTTACATTAAGTGATAGCGCATAAGAAAAAGTTTGAAAAATAATTTGTTCACGCTGAGGCGCGATGCCATTACCAAATATAACAATTAACTCACCCTTGCCAGTTACATCGGGTATTTCATATTCTGCAAAGGCAAATTGTTTTTTATACTTTTCATATTCATTCCGCAAGTTCAAAACCGCCAGCATTCGCAGTAAATCATGTTTAAGTATTAACGGAACATTAATACCATGTTTATCTTTAGTGTTGCGATAAACATCAACAGCTTTTCTATAAGATACCGTTGCCGAATCATCTTCACCTAACATTTCAAACAGTATGCCAGAGAAGTATCGCATAAATGGAACCTCATCTTTTGGTTCACCCCATTCATCCATTTTAACCTGTGATTGCAGCAACTCAACTCGCGCAGAATCAATGTCGCTCATTGAAATAAAATTTGATGCCATATACAAATGAATTAACACCTGCTCAAACTTATAACCTCGGAAACTAATATTTTCATCGTTACTAATAAATGCACTGGCTTGCTCACTAACTGATTTAGAATAAAGCAAATTAATTTTTTCTTTGGCAATAGAAAACGCTTGATTACTTTCTTTATATTTTTTATTTAAACGACGCAAAAGCCCCACGTTCATATTTTCCATTACGCCATCAGATGCATCGGCTAAATGTTTTTCAGCTTCTATTAAAGCTAAATCGTGGCGACTCAATTCCATCAGCTTTCGCATATCGACTGTTTTTTCTGCTGAGGTTGTGCAACCCTGCAACAATAAAAAAAACAGCATCGACAGAATAACGCCCATAGATTTCAACTGTTGAGCACGCATTATTTTATTTTTATTACTCACTAATATTAACTTTACTTAAAATAACAAATCTTCCCTGACTAATGTTTTTTACTTTTAAATAAATATAATTTCCCTAAAAACGCCAGCTGCTTTTATCTATTTGTTTTTTTATTTTCTTTTGCCCAAGCCAAACTTTTCGATTTGTTCGCATATCAATTAACGTTAAATCAATTTGATAAAAACGCGCCTGCGAACCGCTTACTGCATCAACAATGGTATTAATTGACCCCTTTAACATAAAGTCAGCACCGGTTTCATTACCCATTTCTTTGCGCGTATTTTCACTGGCATTTAAATCTTGATCACGTCGCTCAGAACGAATTTCATCTCGCTCTGCGGCGGATGCCACAAACTGAACTTCACCCGAATTAATTAATTCTTTTTCAAGATCATTGATAAATGTGCGCGTGTTGATATGTTCGTGACTCAAGTTTCGCACCGCGCCCACAATCACCGTGGGTGCTCGACTTTTTTCGCGATTAAAATCACTCAACCAACGTCGACTCAACACATCACTGACCATTTCGCGCGACACTAACCCCGAGTCGGTATCGTTCCATTTACCACTTAAATCGGTAACTTCATTTGTTTCAAGCCGAGTGACTTGTTGGCTACACCCAGTTGTAAAAGCCAGTAAAGCGGCTAAGAGCAAAACATTAGCCATGCTATTACGTTTAAATGAACACATATTTTTTCTCCGTTTATGATAGAACAAGTATTCTTTATTTCATTGTTATATAGATCAATTTGAAGGCCACGCGGTGAACTGATGAAAAATTGAATCAAATGAAAAACGATTATGCCACCTTTAGATAATTACTTACGGCTAATAATCTATTTTTTATATCGGCTGCCGACACATTTTTAAGGCAACGCTTTTTTAATCAAAACTATTTATACCACTATTCACTATTTAAAACAGTCTTTTAGCGCAAAAACTATGCTATCTTTCCGCTCATGAAATCTGTTGACTCACTCTTACATGCGCGCTGGATTTTACCGGTTACGCAAACCGACCCGCTTTTACACAATCACTGCATTGTCATTGATGACGGACGCATTGCCGATATTTTGCCCAGCGCCGATGCGAGCAATTTATATTCTGCCAGCATCGAAAAAAACTACACACAACACCTGCTGATGCCCGGGCTAATTAATGCCCACACTCACAGCCCGATGAGTTTATTTCGCGGCATCGCAGATGACCTGCCACTCGAAGACTGGCTACACAATCACATTTGGCCCGCCGAAGCCAAATGGGTGAGCGATGAATTTGTTCGCGATGGCACACAGCTGGCCATAGCCGAAATGCTGCGCAGTGGCACAACCTGCTTTAATGACATGTATTTTTTTCCCGAAGTCACCGCGCGCCTGGCTCGCGACATTGGCATCCGTGCCTGCATTGGTTTAATTGCCGTAGATTTTCCCAGCGCCTGGGCGAGCAATGCCGATGAGTACATCAACAAAGGCTTGCAATTGCGCGATCATTTTCGCAGCGACAGTTTAATTCACACGCCCTTTGCGCCCCACGCACCCTTCTCTGTTTCTGATGAACCCTTAAAACGCATTCGCATGTTGGCCGATGAAATGGATTTACCGATTCATATTCATCTGCACGAAACCGCCGATGAAATTGAACAATCATTGCAACAACACGGCAAACGCCCACTGCAAAGATTACACGAACTGGGGCTGGTTTCGCCCAATTTAATGGCCGTGCATGTAACCCAGGTTACCGACGATGAAATTGCCTTGCTGGCCGAATCCGGCAGCCATGTTGTGCATTGCCCCGAGTCCAATTTAAAACTTGCCAGCGGCTTTTGCCCCGTCACTAAATTAATAGATGCGGGCATTAACGTTGCGCTGGGCACGGACAGCAGCGCCAGCAACAACGATTTAAATATGCTCGGCGAAATGCACACCGCCAGCCTGCTCGCCAAAGGCGTCAGCCAAAACGCAACCGCACTCAGCGCCATGCAAACCGTGCGCATGGCAACCATCAACGGCGCAAAAGCACTTGGGCTAGATCAAGACACTGGCAGTTTAGAAAAGGGAAAATACGCCGATGTTATTGCCGTGGATTTTTCAAGTTTAGAAATGAACCCCGTTTACGACCCCGTGGCAAATTTAATTTACAGCAGCAGCCGCGAACAGGTGAGCGATGTTTGGGTGGCGGGTAAACACTTACTAAAAGATCGCCAACTCACCACATTGGATGAGCAGGAAATAATGCAAAAATGCCAGCAGTGGAATGATAAGATAGCGGCGCTGGAATAGTTAAAAAGAATTTACCGCAAATGAACGCGAATGTACGCAAATAAAAGCAAAAGCATAACTGGGGTAATGCGCCGCAGGCGCATAAACCTGAAAACATTTGCGCTTATTTGCGTTCATTTGCGGTAAATTCTTTAATCTTCTAAAAAAAACCAATTCAAAGACACAACAAGATGAACACACTAAACGTAGACCCCGCCGAAATAGCCAAATTCGAAGAACTCGCCAGCCGCTGGTGGGACAAACAGGGCGAGTTCAAACCGCTGCACGAAATCAATCCACTGCGCCTGCATTACATTGACGAGCGCGTGCAGCTTAACGGCAAGCGCGTTTTAGATGTGGGCTGTGGCGGCGGCATTTTATCTGAAAGCATGGCGCAACTCGGTGCTGATGTCACGGCAATCGACATGGGCAAAGCACCGCTGTCTGTTGCCAAACTACATGCGATGGAAAGTGAGGTTGACGTTAGCTATCAACAAATTACGGTTGAAGAATTAGCCGAGCAACAACCCCACTCGTTTGATGCGGTAAGTTGCATGGAAATGTTAGAACATGTGCCCGACCCATCGTCGGTAATTAAAGCCTGCCAAACACTGGTGAAACCCGGTGGCTCGGTATTTTTTTCGACCATTAATCGCAATCCAAAGTCGTATTTGTTTGCCATTGTTGGTGCAGAATATGTGCTTAAAATGTTACCCCGCGGCACTCACGAATACGCCAAATTCATTAAACCGTCTGAGTTAGATGGATGGGCGCGTGCTGCCGATTTGCAACTCAAACACATCACCGGCATGACCTTCAACCCACTCACCAATCACTACAAACTCGGCAACGATGTCGATGTCAATTACATGACCCACTACCTCGCCGACATTGAATAATCGCGATGCATAAAATCAATACCGTGCTGTTCGATTTAGACGGCACCCTCATCGACACCGCCCCCGACATGGCCAATGCGCTGAATATTCTGTTAGCCGAAGAAGGCTGCGCAACGTTAAACTTTACCACCATTCGCCCGTCGGTCTCTAACGGCAGTGCGGCGCTGGTGCAATTAGGCTTTCCCGATTTAAAAGACGATGCGATTATCGAACGATTAAAAAAACGTTATTTAGAAATTTACGAAAACCAGTTATGCATCGATTCGGTTTTATTTCCTGGCATGGCGCAACTACTCGAACACATCGAAAACCAGCAAATGAACTGGGGGGTGGTCACCAATAAACCTGGCTGGTTAACCGACCCGCTAATGCAACAAATTGGGCTAGCAAAACGCGCCGCCTGTATTATTAGTGGCGACACCACAAAAAATCGCAAACCCCACCCCGAGCCCATGTATTTGGCGTGCAAACAATCCCGCAGCCAACCCCAAAATTGCATTTATATTGGCGATGCCTTACGTGATATTCAGGCCGGTAACAATGCGGGTATGCGCACGGTGGTGGCCAATTACGGTTACATCGACAAATCGGAAAACATTGGTGAATGGGGGGCGGATTTTGTGATTGAAACGCCGTTTGAAATAGCCGAACTGATCACGGGTTAATCAAAAAAAATACTCGTTCCCACGCGGAGCATGGGAACTAAGGAATAAAAATCACTTTCACAGGTGAGTAAAATCATCAAAAACCATTTTTTAAAAATCTCTACTGTACTCAAAACCACTTCACCGCTATTATGCGCAAAATTCAACTTGTCATAGGTTTGTAACAACTTTGAAATATAATGCCAACATTATATCCAACCCTAAACTGTTCAAATAACAGCTGCTTTGCGAGGAATCTCCTTTGGAATTCAAAGATATAAAAAACATAGATAAAGCCAACCAGTCTGGCCGTGGTGAATCATTACGACTCGGCCTTTCGATGGTCTTTATCGTCGGCATTATGCTGGTAACCGGCACCGCAGTTACGGGCGTTGAAAATGGATTTTTATTAGTCGCCGCAGCGATGATTGGCGGCTACATGGCCATGAACATTGGTGCGAATGATGTTGCCAATAATGTCGGCCCCGCGGTTGGCTCGCGCGCACTCACCTTAACGGGCGCGATTATTATTGCCGCCATATTCGAAGCCGCCGGTGCATTAGTTGCTGGTGGTGAAGTGGTGAGCACGATCAAAAAAGGCATTATCGACCCGAGCATGATTGCCGATTCCAGCACCTTTATTTACTTAATGATGGCGGCGTTATTATCCGGTGCCATCTGGCTTAATTTAGCCACCGCGGTTGGCGCACCGGTTTCAACAACCCATTCCATTGTGGGTGGCGTGTTAGGCGCAGGCATTGCCGCCGGTGGTTTTGCTATTGCCGACTGGGGGAAAATGGGCCAAATAGCCGCCAGCTGGGTGATATCGCCGGTACTTGGTGGCTTAGTTGCCGCGCTGTTTTTGTACACCATCAAACGCACCATTACCTATAAAACCGAAATGACTGCCGCCGCGAAAAAAATGGTGCCGATATTAGTTGCCATTATGGCCTGGGCATTCTCAACCTATTTAATTTTAAAAGGGTTGAAAAAACTGGTTAAAGTGGATTTTTTATCCGCGGCCGGCATCGGCATTGCCATTGCCATCGCTATTTATTTTATTGTTAAACCACTGATTGCTAACGCCGCCGATTCCATCAGTAACGATAAAAAAGGCGTAAATAAACTGTTTACCATCCCCTTAATTTTTGCCGCAGCGCTGCTCAGTTTTGCCCACGGCGCAAATGATGTCGCCAATGCGGTTGGCCCACTCGCTGCCATTAACGATGCCATTATGCACGGCGGCGTAGCAAAGAAAGCCGAAATCCCCCTGTGGGTCATGATGATTGGTGCAGTGGGTATTGCGCTGGGATTAGCCCTTTACGGTCCCAAACTCATTCGCACCGTTGGCACTGAAATTACCGAGCTCGACCAAATGCGCGCTTTCAGCATCGCCATGGCCGCATCAATTACGGTGATTATCGCCAGCCAGTTAGGCCTGCCGGTTAGCTCAACGCACATTGCCGTGGGCGGCGTATTTGGCGTGGGCTTCTTGCGCGAATATTTAAAAACCAGCTATTCAACTATGGTGGAAGAAATCAAAGCGCACCACGACGAGCAAGACGAAGAAGTGATTGAAGCCTTTTTAAACGATTTCAAAAAAGCCTCGCTGGATGAAAAACAGGCTATGCTAAAACAACTTAAAAAGCACTCAGCCACCGCCGAGCTCAGCAAAAAAGAGCGCAAACAATTACGCAAAATATACAAACACGAATTAGTTAAACGCTCACAGCTCGTTAAAATTGCTGCGGCCTGGGTGATTACCGTACCCGCCACCGGATTAATGGCGGCGATGATGTACTTTATGATTCGTGGTGTGATGTTGCCGTAAACAATCTGGAGAATATGGGGTCAGAGTCAAGCCAGTAAGTTAAGCTATTTTATAACCTAACGTATTTTGGAGATGGGGGCTTTAGCCCCGTCATAGGCGGGACTAAAGTCCCGTTTCCAATTTAGATATGCTTAACTTAATAGTATTGAATAAATTTGCGGTTATTCGCTGAATTTAGCGTGCATTTGCGTTGTCTTTTTCTCTTACCCTGTTCCCCCACACCCACGCTTTCAATTGCCCACAAACGGTAAATCCGCAATTGCTCAAAACATAACCACAACATCTTGTGCTTTCACCCAAAACCAAACACAAAACACGACCGTTCATCCATAAAATTGATTTTTTAAAATTCCCCTGAAAATAGCTACAATCACCCCACAATAAGCTTTGCTCGATGTTATACATTTTTATCCACAACTTACCCCCACTATATTAGTAAACTTTAACTTGAAACCACAACATCTTGTGGTATTTAATATACATACCACAACATAAGCCGGTTACAGAATATTTTTGAGTGATAACGTTTAGCCAATAACTTTAAACATATTATTAACACTCTGATTTAAAAATATAAAAACGAAAATTATAAGGATAAATGAATGAGCGCACCGCAACTGCAGGCTGTTCCAAACAATATCAACGAAGTCCCCTACCAGAAAGCGTCACTGGATATCTGGGACACCAAATACCGCCTCAAAACCAAAGAAGGTGATGCGGTTGATAGCGATGTAGATGCCAGTTTCGAGCGCGTTGCCAAAGCCCTCTCCGATGTTGAAACCACCGATGAGCTTAAAAAACACTGGCACGAAAAATTTTTATGGGCACTGCGCCACGGCGCAATTCCTGCGGGGCGCATTATTTCCAATGCCGGCGCACAAGAGCACAAGCCCGCCACTTCAACCATTAACTGCACCGTGTCAGGCATTATTGAAGATTCCATGGACGGCATTTTAAACAAGGTTCACGAAGCCGGTTTAACCTTAAAAGCCGGTTGCGGCATTGGCTACGAATACTCCACCCTGCGCCCCAAAGGTGGCTATGTTTCCGGCGCGGGCGCTTACACTTCCGGGCCACTGTCATTTATGGATATCTACGACAAAATGTGTTTTACCGTGTCATCTGCGGGCGGGCGCCGTGGCGCACAAATGGCCACCTTCGATGTGGGCCATCCCGATGTGTTCGACTTTATCAAAGCCAAGCGCGAAGATGGTCGGCTGCGCCAATTTAACTTATCGCTATTAATTACCGTCGATTTCGTCGAAGCGGTTAAAAACGAAGGTGAGTGGCCGCTGGCATTTCCGGTTACCGCAAAAGAATGCGCACAGGACGGCATGGATTTAACCGATGCCAGCAAATTCATCTGGCGCGAATGGCCGGTTAAAGGCGATTACGTCACCAACGACACCGGCTTAACCGCCTGCAAAATTACCCGCGTTGTGCCCGCCCGCCGTTTGTGGGATAGCATTATGGCCTCCACTTACGATTACGCCGAGCCGGGTTTTATTCTCATCGACAAAGTGAACGAAATGAACAACAACTGGTTTTGTGAAAACATCCGCGCCACCAATCCCTGCGGCGAGCAGCCCCTGCCCCCTTACGGCAGTTGTCTGTTAGGCTCAGTTAACCTAACCCGTTTCGTGAAAGATCCGTTCACTAAAAAAGCCACTTTCGATTGGCAAGGCTATAACGAAACCGTCAACATTTTCACTCGCATGTTAGATAACGTCGTCGAAATAAACGGCTTACCCCTGCCCCAACAACGCGATGAGATTATCAGCAAACGTCGTCACGGCATGGGCTATTTAGGCTTAGGCTCCACCTTAACGATGATGGGTGTGAAATACGGTTCTGATACCTCATTGGCATTCACCGAAAAAGTCACCAAAGAAATGGCCATGCAGGGCTGGCAAACCGGATTGGAACTGGCCAAAGAAAAAGGCGCAGCGCCCATAATGGACACTGAATTTGATGTCACCCCCGCAATGCTGTTCAAACGCCCCGAAATGATTGACGACGGCTACACCGCCGGCGATAAAATTAAAGGCAAAGTGTTGCACGCAAAATACAGTCGCTACATGCAGCGCATGGCCGAAGCCAATCCCGAGTTAGTTGATGAAATGGCTGAACACGGTTGCCGTTTTACGCACCACAGTTCCATTGCACCCACCGGCACCATTTCACTGTCACTCGCCAATAATGCCAGCAACGGCATCGAACCCAGCTTTGCACACCACTA
>UOFH01000252.1_pt1 | contig 33673 bp, 28 predicted proteins | sample 1988451 | NCBI WGS metagenome assembly UOFH01 (sample SAMEA4712194, study PRJEB27164) | hydrothermal vent metagenome | biome: marine basaltic hydrothermal vent biome; feature: marine hydrothermal vent; material: mineral | place: Pacific Ocean | collected 2011-06-14/2011-07-23 | depth 1689 m | reverse complement strand
ATCGCCTTTCCAAAACGATTAAAAACCTGCGTGGCCAGGGTCGAATTACCGAAGACAATATAAAAGAGTCGATGCGCGATGTGCGCATGGCACTGCTCGAGGCCGATGTTGCTTTGCCCGTGGTGCGCGATTTTGTGGATCGCGTTAAGCAAAGAGCGGTGGGGCAAGAGGTGATGAGCAGTTTGTCGCCAGGGCAAGCGCTGATCAAAATAGTCAACGATGAGCTGGTTGCTACTATGGGTGCAGCCAACGAGGAGCTCAATTTAGCAGCCCAGCCCCCCGCGGTTGTGTTAATGGCCGGTTTGCAAGGGGCAGGTAAAACCACCACCGTAGCTAAACTGGCGAAGTTGCTGCAAGAGCGGCACAATAAAAAAGTGATGGTGGTGAGTTGCGACGTGTACCGCCCCGCGGCGATTAAGCAGTTGCAGACGCTGGCCGATCAGGTGGGCGCAACGTTTTATCCCAGCGAAAAAGAACAGAATCCCATTGATATCGCAACATCGGCTTTAGATGCCGCAAAGAAACAATTTCAAGATGTATTGCTGGTGGATACGGCGGGTCGCCTGCATATTGACGAACAAATGATGGGCGAGATTCAGCAGATTCACAAGGCCGTAAACCCGGTAGAAACCCTGTTTGTGGTCGATAGCATGACGGGGCAAGATGCAGCCAATACCGCGAAAGCGTTTAATGATGCCTTAGAATTAACCGGTGTGGTATTAACCAAAACCGATGGCGATGCACGCGGCGGTGCGGCTTTATCTATTCGACAAATCACTGGCAAGCCAATTAAGTTTTTAGGCGCGGGTGAAAAAGTCGATGCGTTAGAGCCATTTTTCCCCGATCGATTAGCCTCAAGAATACTCGGCATGGGCGATGTGCTGAGCCTAGTCGAAGAAGTGCAGCGCTCGGTTGATGTAAAAGAAGCCGAAAAACTCACCGCTAAATTTAAAAAAGGCGCAGGTTTTGACTTCAACGATCTAAAATCGCAAATGGAACAAATGATGAATATGGGTGGCCTCACCGGCCTAATGGACAAAATGCCTGGCATGGGTGGCAAAATGGCCGCCATGAAAGACAAGGTAAATGATAAAGATGTGAAACGATTGATTGCGATTATCCAATCGATGACCCCACAGGAACGGGCTTTTCCCGACATTATTAAAGGCTCGCGCAAAAAACGTATTGCCGCGGGTGCGGGCGTGCAGGTGCAGGAAGTGAATAAGTTAATGAAGCAGCAGATGCAAATGAAAAAGATGATGAAAAAAATGAAAGGCGGCGGCATGAAAAAAATGATGCGTGCGATGCAGGGGAAAATGCCGCCTGGTATGGGGATGTAGGGATTTAAAGTCAAAAGCTATTTACCGCAAATGAACGCCAATGGACGCAAATAAAAGCAAAAGCATTTAGTTGTTTGTGTGCCTGCGGCACACAAACAAAAAACATTTGCGTATATTGGCGTTCATTTGCGGTAAAACGCTTTTAAAGAGTAAATTAGGGCTTGCTACTCTCCCTAAAAACCACTAAAATCCCGCTTTTCCCGTGACCCGAAATTCATATTTTAGGCCATTATGTGGGACACAAATTAACTAATTTTGAGATAAATACTAATGGTAACGATTCGTTTATCACGCGGCGGCGCTAAGAAAAAGCCTTTTTATCATGTAGTTGTAACCGATTCACGTATGCCACGTGACGGTCGTTACATCGAACGTGTAGGCTACTTTAACCCTATGGCAAAAGGTGCTGAAAAGAACCTTGAAATCAGTCTTGATCGTATTGATCACTGGGTTAGCCAGGGCGCAGGTACATCTGACCGTGTTGCTTCACTGGTTAAGCAAGTGCGTAAAGCGGCTACTGCGGCTTAAAAAACGTTAGTTGTATTGCAGGCGAGCGATGGCTGAGAAGGCTACAACTAATGGTTTGGATGCCAATCAAGCAATTTCGCAACTAATCTCGCTGGGTAATATATCCGGCGTTTTTGGTGTGAAGGGCTGGGTAAAAGTGCATTCTTTTACCGACCCGCGAGAAAAAATAGTCAAGTACGGCAGCTGGCAAGTTAAGCATCAGGGTCAGTGGCGAGAGGTAAAGCTCGATGGCGGTAAACGTCAGGGCAAAACCGTCGTCGCTAAAATTGTCGGGCTCGACGACCGTGATGAAGCGATGCTTTATCAAGGTGATGAAATTGCGATTTATCCGCGGCAGCTAGATTCGCTGCAATCGGGTGAATACTATTGGCATCAACTCACTGGATTAAAAGTGGTGACAGTTGAAGGTGTCGAGTTAGGCGCAGTTCACCATTTGCTGGAAACCGGCGCAAATGACGTGTTGGTTGTTCGGGGGGATCGAGAGCGATTAATTCCGTTTACGGTTGGTAATGCGGTTATCGAGGTAGACCTCTCTACAGAAACCATTACGGTTGATTGGGATCCGGAATTTTAAATAGAAAATGAAAAAGATATATTTCATTTTCGTCATCCCGAATGACAGGTGAAAAATGAAATTTGATATCGTAACCCTGTTCCCAGAAATGGTAGAAAGCGTTGCGAATATCGGTGTATTGGGCAGGGCGCTTAAAAACGGCCAAATTCAGTTAAACAGCTGGAACCCCAGAGATTACACAAAAGATAAACATCGCACTGTCGATGATCGCCCCTACGGTGGCGGCCCTGGCATGTTAATGAAGGTGGAGCCACTTAAGTTAGCAATAGAAAGTGCGAAAAAAACGGCGCCACAGAGCCGAGTGATTTACATGAGCCCGCAAGGCAAAACGCTCACTCAGCAAAATGTGAAAAAACTCGCCGAGCAACCGGGGTTAATTTTAATCGCCGGTCGCTACGAAGGAATAGATGAGCGCATCATCGAAACCCATGTTGACGAAGAATGGTCAATCGGAGATTACGTGCTCAGTGGCGGCGAGTTACCCGCACTGGTATTAATTGATGCAATCGCGCGGATGATCCCTGGTGTATTGGGAGACGAGCAATCCGCACAACAAGATTCGTTTATGCAGGGCTTATTAGATTGCCCGCATTACACGCGACCGGAAGAGATTGATGGTCGCACCGTGCCAGCGGTTTTGCTGAGTGGAAACCATCGAGATATTGAACGATGGCGATTACAGCAAAGTTTGGGACGAAGCTGGTTAAGGCGAGCCGATTTAATCGACGCCTTAAACCTGACAGAAGAACAGAAGCAATTGTTGGATGCCTTTAAACAGGAAACCGACAATACTTAACAGTATTAACATATATTATTGGTGGAGTAAGACCATGAGCAACATCATTGCAGAGCTCAATGCAGAGCAAATGAAATCAGATATCCCAGCGTTTTCGTCTGGCGATACTGTCGTCGTGCAGGTAAAAGTAAAAGAGGGTGATCGTGAGCGTTTACAGGCTTTCGAAGGTGTTGTTATTGCCAAGCGTAACCGTGGTTTACACTCTGCATTTACGGTGCGTAAAATCTCCAACGGCGAAGGCGTTGAACGTGTTTTTCAAACACACAGCCCAATGATTGGAAAAATTGAAGTTAAGCGTCAGGGCAAAGTGCGTCGCGCTAAACTTTATTATTTACGTGGCCTAACAGGTAAGGCGGCACGTATTAAAGAAAAGTTATAAGCTGTATTTGTTTGCAGTTTATTTAAAGGGTTGTTAAAAAGGGGGTGCTATATGCATCCCCTTTTTTGTTGTAACTTAAAATTGTAGGTGCGAATTTATTCGCATCTTTATTCAGGCTCATGCAATCGATGCGAATGAATTCGCACCTACATTTATGAAAAAATTATATTTTATTTTTTTGGTTATTTCTTTAATGATTCAGTCTCTGCACGCTGAAAACAATGCCAATGAAACAGCGGAAAACCATGCCACAAAAATAGCAGAACAAAGAGAAATTCATTTTAAAAATATCGACGAGTTAGTGAATTTGCGCGCACCAGAATTAGCCCTAAGCTATATCAAACGCGAGCAATCAAAATATAATAAAGATGAGCCAGCCGAGTGGCTTTACTGGGAACAAAAACGAATTTCACTTTTACAATATATGCAGCGATGGAAATTAATTAATGCACGCGTGAGCAAACAACGCGAAAAACTAAATACCTTTAAAATAGCCACTGCCGACAGAAACTGGTTTTTAACGCAGCAATTACGTGCACTCATTAAATTAAAAAAATATGATGAAGCTTTATCTAAAGCACGCTTGCTATTATGGAATGCAAATGATTTAGTGCGTGCCAATACCTATGCCGCGTGGCGACGAATTATTATTCAAATATATTTAAATCAATTACAAATAAAAGATGCGCAAATTGCGATGCGCCGATATCAACAAGATTACGGTGAATTACAAAATGAAGACGGCTTAAGTTGGTTGCAATTGCAGGCCGAATTATTTATTCAATTGAATCAAAATAATGAAGCTATTTTATTATTAAAACAAATTGAAAAACCGGAAGCGCAGGCGCTGGTGTTACTAGCAAAAATAAATGCGCAAGTAATATCGCCTACAAATGCACTGGATGATGCGCAATTAGTGTTGGCAAGTATTGAGGAAAATGATCCGCGTAAAAATTTATTTCAGTATGTTGCGCTAGTGTCGGCGATTGCGGCGGATGATGTTGAGCAGGCTATATTATTATTGGAAATATTATTATCGGAAAAAAATCAGTTGCTTTCCGATTCTATAATTCGAATTGGCGGTACAAAAATTAATGCCGACACTTTGTGGGAATTATATTTAAAAAAAGGCAATCTCACTGCAAATAGAAAAGGCTTGTTAAAGGGCGATGATGTGAGTTGGTATGCCTTAGGCAGTAATTTATTTTTAACCGATCCACTCACCGCAAAATCTTTATTTGCAGTTTTATCTCTAAAAGCAAAAGAACTTCAGCACCGAGAGTTGGCGATGAAACAACTGGTTAAATTAATGGATATTAATCAGCAGCCCTTAGAATTGGTGAATCATCTTTTTACGCAATCTAAATATATTTCTACCATGTCGGCGGTTGTGCCTGAGGTGCGTTATCGATTAATTGATTTTAATTTGTCGCATTCAAATGTAAAAGCCGCTGCGGTTTTAATGGCTGATTTAAAGCAGCCGCCGCAAGATCAGCCACAGTTCGACTGGAATTTACGTCGCGCAAGAGTGCTAATTTTAAGTGGGTCTTTTGCACAGGGCGCGAATGTATTAAATGAGATGCTCGACAACGAAGATTTAGAAGAATTACAGGCAGATAAATATTTACAGGTGGTGTTTGATTTGCAAGCCGTCGAGCAGCATAAACTGGCTTTGGGTTTATTTAATAAGTTACAAAATTTAACGGAAGATGTGCGCTTAAATCGAGAAATTATGTTTTGGAAAGCGGAGTCGTATCACGAATTAAAGCTGTTTGAACAGGCGGCATTTCTGTTTTTAAAATCAGCTCGTTCGCCTGAAAATGTGTTTGATCCCTGGTATCATACGGCGACATTTCGAGCAGCACAAAGTATGTTCGATGCCAAATTATATGAAGATGCAAAACAGCGTTATTTGCATCTTTTGAAAATCACCCAAAATTCAGCGCGCAAAGCCGTCATCCGACAGCGCCTGCAAGCCATTCAGCTCACACGACAAAAAATATTGTAGTGAAAAGGCTTGAAATCAAGCTTACGAACCCCATCTGAGAACTCAGAATTTACTCTTTTTCACCCGAATTTTTTGGAGACCCCAATGAGCGTAGAAGCCTACAAAGAAACCCTTGAATTTCAGGCAGAAGTGAAGCAGTTATTAAAACTGATGATTCACTCTCTGTATTCCAATAAAGAAATATTCCTGCGTGAGCTGGTATCCAATGCATCTGATGCTTGCGATAAATTACGTTTTGAAGCGCTGGGTAATGATGATATTTATGCTGGCGATTCGGATCTTAAAATTCATATTGAGTTTGATAAAGACGAGAAAACCCTAACTATTTCGGACAACGGCATTGGTATGTCGCGCGAAGAAATTGTCGACAATATTGGCACCATCGCCAACTCGGGCACGAAGAAATATTTAGATTCTTTAACTGGCGATCAAATGAAAGATTCACACATGATTGGTCAATTTGGTGTGGGTTTTTATTCCACATTTATTGTTGCAGATAAAGTAACAGTGAAATCACGACGTGCGGGACAGGCGGCAGACCAGTCGGTTTTATGGGAATCGGAAGGCGAAGGTAATTATACGCTGGAAACCATCGAAAAAGATTCGCGCGGTACGGATATTATTTTACACATCCGCGAGGGCGAAGAAGAATTTCTCGATAGCTGGCGTTTAAAAACGATTATTCACACCTATTCCGATCATATTTCGTTACCGATTACGATGCCAAAAGAACCGGAGCCGGTTGCCGAAGATGCAGAAGACAAAGAAAATGATGAAATCGTTGTGCCTGAAAATGAAGTCGTCAATAAAGCATCAGCATTATGGGCGCGTGCAAAAAGTGAAATAAAAGACGAAGAGTATAAAGAGTTTTATAAACACATCGCGCATGATTTTGAAGACCCAATGACATGGAGTCATAACAAAGTTGAAGGCAGTCAGGCTTACACGTCACTGTTATATATTCCTGCAAAAGCGCCGTTTGATTTATATGAGCGTGATCGCAAACAAGGTATTAAGCTTTATGTAAAACGTGTTTTTATTATGGATGATACCGAACATTTAATGCCGCAATATTTACGTTTTGTTCGCGGTGTAATTGATTCGGATGATTTGCCATTAAATGTGTCGCGTGAAATTTTGCAGCACAATAAAGTGATCGATAAAATTAAATCGGCATCGGTTAAAAAGGTGTTGGGCTTATTGGAAAAAATGGCAAAGAATGACGCTGAACAATACGCAACTTTCTGGAAAGCGTTTGGCAATGTAATGAAAGAAGGACCAATTGAAGACTTCGCCAATAAAGAGCGCATTGCAAAATTATTCCGCTTTGCTAGCACTGAAACCGGTGCGGAACAAACGGTCTCGTTAGAAGATTATATTGCGCGCATGAAAGAAGGTCAGGAGCAAATTTATTACATTACATCTGACAGTCACGTGGCGGCAAAAAACAGCCCGCACTTAGAAGTATTTAAAGGCAAAGGCTTAGAAGTTTTATTATTATCTGATCGTATTGATGAATGGTTGGTGCAGCACTTAACCGATTTCGAAGGCAAGGCGTTACAGAATATTGCCAAAGGCGATCTCGATTTAGGTAACTTCGAAGACGAAAAAGAAAAGGAAGCGCAGAAAGTAGCCGAAGGCGATATGAAAGGTGTGGTTGAGTTAATGAAAGAAAAGTTAGTGGATAAAACCAAAGAGGTGCGTATTACGCATCGTTTAACCGACTCGCCGTCGTGTTTAGTACTAGATTCAAATGATATGGGTTTGCAAATGCAGCAAATTATGCGCGCTGCTGGGCAAGATGTGCCAGCGAGTCAGCCTATTTTAGAGATTAATCCAGAGCACGAATTAATTAAGCAATTAAAAGATATGGCAGATCAGGCGAAGTTTGAAAATTGGTCGCATATTTTATTTGATCAGGCAATGTTAGCAGAAGGTGGGCAGCTGGATGACCCTGCTGCGTATGTTAAACGTGTGAACGATATGCTTAAATAAGTTTTACATGCAAGCTGGAATTCTTTCTGCTTTGGTGTTTTAATGTTGTCTTTACAAAGCCACTCCCCCAAACGGGTGAGTGGTTTTTGTTTGTCAGTTATCATAATTAATATTTTACTGAATTAGGCGTGTTAATTGAATAACTTGTCACTATAATTTCGTTAGGTATTTAATCATAAACGGGGCAGCGGTATAGACTCGTCATTTATATAATGTATAAAATTACACAACAATATTTCGCTTATAAATATAGCCTGCTCGGGCTAATGCTACTGTGCTTGCTAATTTCTTTCAGTGCTGCCGCTGGTAAATTTAATGCTCAAAAACGTTATTTGTATGTGCAGCCAGGGCAAAGTATTTTTAGTGTGGTTAAGGTTTTATACCCTAAGCAACAAAGTCAGTGGCCAAACATAATTAAACAAGTTGTAAAACTCAACCCGCACGCATTTGTTAATGCAGACGCAACAAGAATAAAAGTGGGTGAGCGTCTTGAGCTACCGCCAGTTTCAGGTAAAAGCAGGGCATCTAATAAGCCCGTTACCTTTAAAAAAATTCAGGCAGTTGGGCAGGTTATAAAAAGCAGAGGTAAAACTTTTGTTATTTCTAAAAAACGTAAAAAAAGAAATCTGCAAGTGGGCAGTGAAATATACGTAGGTGATAGAATATTTACCGGTGTAAAAGGCTTTATCCGTTTAAATATGATTGATGAAGCAAAAATAGATTTGCGCTGCAATAGTGAAATGTTAATTGAAGATTATCAGCTTATGCGTGGCGGTAACCGAAGCGTGATTTATTTAATTAAAGGTAGCGTTAAAAAAATCACCGGCACCATCGGAAAAATAGCCGATGATATTTATGAAATGCACACGCCAGTCGCCACCGTGGGTGTGCGAGGCACGGAGTATGCTATTCGCGTGTTACAGCAATACGGTTGTGATGGCAGTCTTGATGTAAACAGTAAAGGCTTGTTTGTTAAAGTGAATCGCGGCGCAATCGATATTAAAAATAAAAAAGAACAGAAAGCAATGAGTCAGGGCGATGTTGCCTTTTTGGCAAATGAAAAAAGTAAGTTAAAAAGCATCGATGCCCGTGATGGCATGTTTGGTGATGTTAACGACAGCGAAAAAAGTCATTTTCTCGGTTCTATCTTTTGGCTGATGTTATTTATGCCGCTTATTTTTACATTAAGAAAAATCAAAATTCATGGAAGCTGAAAACCAGCAACGGCTTGATAAATGGTTGTGGGCCGCGCGATTTTTTAAAACACGTTCATTAGCTGCCGAAGCGGTGAGTGGCGGCAAGGTTCACTTAAATGGTGAGCGAGTTAAACCTTCGCGGAATGTAAAAAAAGGGGATTCATTGCAAATAACCCGTGGACAATTTGTATTTAAAGTGACAATTGAAGGCTTGAATAAAAACAGGCGTCCTGCCATAGAAGCGCAAAGCTTATATCTAGAAAACGAAGAAAGTGCTGAAAAGCGAAAACAGCTGGCACAATCATTAAAGATTTTAAATGCCAGCATGCCGCACAGTGAAAAACGCCCGAGTAAAAAACAACGCAGGCAAATTGTGCGACTTAAGCGTGTGGATAGTTAGAGGTAACAAATTGCGGAGAGTATTTATGGTTATGAGGGCGCTAAATTGAAATGTATCGCAGTTTAGGCGGTGGGATAAAAAGTCTTCAAAATCTACTTTGGAAGAAAATATTTACTGTCTGGCTGAAGATATCTGCCTCTTGTCATAAATAGCGATGATTTAAAATTTAAAGTATAGATATCATAATAAAACACTATTTTTTTGGGTAGAAAAATTTCCAATATTTGTTCTTTTTTCATTATTTAATTTTTTGCGTTAAAAAATCAATATATAGCTATTTTAGTAACTTAAGCTATTGATTTCTATATTTGTAACCCGTTTGGGTGACAAGTTTGTTACTGGGTTCTGCTGCAAAAAAAGCCCACTTTATTAATGTTTAAATTATAAAGTTCATGCTTTAAGTTAATTTATCTCTTAACTGTTAATCTACTCACATAAAACGGCTATGTCTTTGCATATAATGCAGGCAGAAACAAATAAATGCCCCAGGTGGAAACACCTAAATGACAGAAAAAAACTGGGGCTAGATTAACAACAAGAGGTTCAGGTTCATGTGTGATTTAAAGCCACTGGCGTTCATATTGCTGGCGACACTTTCCATTGTGGGGTGCTCACCAAGCGAGCCAACAGGAAAGGGTTCGTTAGAAAATTTCCCAGACGAGTTAACGAAAACTGAATATGATGCTTTAACTAATGAGCAAAAATATGCAGTTTCAAATAAGTTAATGACAACGATGTTTCAGGGAATTCCCGTTGCAGATTTTTATGACTTATCGCAGGGCATGGACAATTTGGCTTTAAGCTCTGCGGGTGAAAATTTGCTGAGTGACACAAAGAAAGCGGTAATTACATCATTATCAGAAGAAGATCGAGTGTTTAATGACATGGTCATCACGGGCTTTAACGACATTGGTGGTGATCGTAGTATTAACAGTAAGTTTGCGTTGTTTAACAGAGGTATTCTTGTTGAAGATTGGCCTAAGCAACAGCCAATGGCGCGCATGATGCAATTCCCCCTTAGTAAAGAAACATTTGATTATTACGTTGCGTATATTCTTGTAAACACCATTTTATTTGCACCGGCTGAAGAAATAGACAGTGCGACCATTCGTGATGTGCAAAAAGTATTTAATAAGTTATATGACGATCTAAGAAAAAATAGAACCATGTCGGAAATTATTTCTCGTCATCAACGAACGCAGGAAAACTGGCGACGTTTTAGATCACCTGAAGATAATACTCGTGAAATGATTGAAATTTATCTGGGGTTATTTGATCGAGATGAAGATGTACCAAGAGCCTCAATCGCCTGTCAGGATTTATATCTAACCGATGCAGATAACGATTATGAATTATTATCTACAGGGTTTGCCAATACAGAGCCGCAATTTGTACTTGATACATTCGTAACATCATGTGGTGATTTTTACGATGTTGTTGCGAATCATCCACTTGTTGTGCCAAGAATGGCAACCGTACTAACTGAGTATTTTTTCTTTAGCAGTACAAGTGATGTGCGTGCAGCAATGGTTGGAAAAATATTGTCGGGCGGGCCATCAACTTTTCAGGACATTGTTAAAACCATTATATTTTCAAAAGAATATTTGTTAAATAATGAGCGTCCGAAGTCATTTGAAGAAAACTTTTTTGGTATGGCGCATCAAACAAAATGGAGACCTTATACCGAAGTGTTGCGAGATTTAACCAGAGAAGCCGGTGAAAATGGTGAGCAGAAAGTCAGCTTATCAAATATGGGTTGGGCTACAATGACATTGAAACTCGGGCGTTTTACGGGCGTGCCTTTAGATGCATTGAGTTTCGCAAATTATCACCGTGCATTAAGAGAAACAATATTAGTAGATGGTACTGGTGGTGCTAGTGGATCATGTGGAAACACAAGATCAGAAAGTAGTAATACACGATTTACATCAGCTAACTGTGAATGGCGTGAAGGTTTAGGCTTAATATTGCCAGAGGAGCCTATAGATCCGGCGTTACGTGAAGATGAAAATGGTGACCTTTTAACAAGCCAACCATTAGAAGAAGAGCTGGATAAATACGCAGTGGATTTAGCCGAATACAATCGTCGGTTAGTGGTGTATGAGCAAGTTCAAGCACTGTCTTTAGATGAATATTTTGATTATTTGTTTATGGCTGTTGCGAGTCGTAAAGCCAGCGATATTGAAAAAGCTGATTTAATTCAATTAATACGTGAAGAGAAAACAGGTGGTAGCGCATATATCAGAGAAGATGCAGATCAAAACCTATTTATCTTTGTAAATGAGAATAGTACGGATCGTGATGGACGTACATTCTACGATGAGGTTGCAAGGGTTACATTTGATTATCTTTCTCGTCTTCCTGAAACATATTACTACCACAAAATTAACTAGAGGTATTCGGTCATGAAACGTAGACGTTTTATTAAATCAATGGGTGCGCTGGGCGCCACTATGGCTGCCCCTCAAATTTTCACCAATAAAGCCTTTATCAAAAAGGCACATGCAACGGCGAGTATTAATGATTCAAATGTCATATTTCCTAATGTTCGCCCACAGGTTATTAATATATTTATGTACGGCGGGCCGTCTGAGCTTGCGGGCAACTTAACTAATATTAGTGAGATTACAGCGAACTCTCAAAACCCTTATCCATCGGGCGTTATTGCACTAAATAATAATGGTAATGGGGGAAAGATAACCCCCAATGGTTTTTGGGGTGAAGATGATGGTGTTTTCGACCCTAACCCAAATAATCATAATGGTGCGGGCGGGGGCGAAATGGAAGCGATGTTGGCCGAGGGTCACATGTCTATCTATCGCACCATTAATCGCCTAAAGGCAAATACACGTGCCCACAGAAATAGTATTCATACCAGCCAAAAAGGTGCGTTAGACTTTGAAGTCAGCGGGGGAATGGGAACTAAACTGGCTTTGGTTCTTGCTCATAACGATGCCGCGTTTGAAAGTCAATATGGCAAGTCTGTTAGAGATTTGATACTTCCATTTGCATCTTTTGAAGGTGATACAACAGCGTTAGCGGTTGATTCGAACAATCCGTTAAATATATTAAATTTAAAAGGAATTAGTTTAGATACTAATCTGAGTAATCCATATACGCGTTCTGGGAATGGCAATGCGATGGCTGCAAAGATTGACGCGCTGGCAGAAAAAATTTCGCCATCAAATCGCACAGACCGCTATACAAAAGTTGTCGAACAGTTTAGCAACCGAACTAAGCTTGAGTCGTTAATTGATGGCTTTGGTGCCCAATTAGATGTAACGCCAATTATACCAACCGGAGCGACAGAAGACTTAGGCCCTGCGAATGAATACGGCACAATTGGTGGTCAAGTTCAGTACCCAGATAACGGTTTCGCAGATCGACTAAAAGCTGCAGTGACGCTGGCGTTAAACAACCCTGATTCATTATTTATTGCCGTAGGCACAGGTGGTTTAGGGGGTTGGGATGATCACGATAATTCAATTCCTAAATACGAACAACGTATGCGCAATTTAATGAAAGCCATGCGTGCAGCAATGCTACATATTCAATATGCGGGTGATGCACGAAATGCAACGGCAGATGCTCAGGGGCTTATTGCCGATGTTGCGGGTCGTCAAACAGATAATATTATTATTAATATTCACGGTGATTTTGGTCGTAATGTAAACCTTAACGGCTCTATGGGCTGGGATCACGGTAATAACCAAAATTTATACACTTTTGGTGGTGCTGCGGTACGGCCTGCAGGTGCGCTAGGCAAGGTCGTTGGAAAAACAGAACGCATTGGTTCGCCAGGTCAAAACAGACAGTGGACGAATCCAACAGATGATAGCTATCAGGCGGAGCCTATGTCTATTGCGTCAAGTGTGTATGCCTATTTTGGTGTGCAAAACCCAGAAGTATTAACATCGGATTTAAATATTAACCCATCGGGTGATCCTAAAATTGATGAAACAGTGGCAGGAGAACCTACGTTATTTTAATGCTTAAATCGTTAAATTAATAAAATAAAAAACCTGCGTAATGCAGGTTTTTTTATTTCAAAAGGAAATGAGTATTAATTAAGGCACGCACCAGTATTTAACATCTTGCGCCTTTAAAAAATCATCTGCATTATTTCCTTGTAACATCGCAAAAGTAGAGAGCATACCTGCTTCTATGCAGGTGTTAGCAATGACGGTAACGGAGCGGGGAGCATCGGGAACAGGGTAGCCTGTTTGTGGGTCAAGAATATGGCTATAACGTACGCCGTCTTTCAATAAAAAACGCCGTGCATCGCCGCTGGTTGCTAAGCCACCCTGATACAATGCAATTTGCCCTACAGCGTTTTCGCCTGTGTGCGCAGGGTCATCAACCCCAATATTCCAGGGTGTTTTTTCATCCCTGGGCTTTGGACAGGCAAGGTCGCCACCAAAATTAACTAAAAAGCTTTTGTCTGTATGCTGTTTTAAAATGTTCGTCGTTGAATCAACGGCGTATTCTTTACCTATGCCGCCTAAATCTATTTCCATATTTTCAGGTAAGGTGATTTCTGAATTTTTCCATTTAACTTTATTCCAACCAATATTGGGCTTAATTAGATCAACTTCGTCTTTTGTTGGAATGTTATCGCTGCCATCAAATTTCCATATTTTTCTTAACACTCCCGAGGTGACATCAAATTTACCATCACTTAATTCGTAGCACTGATTTGCAAAGTCGAGCATTAAGCCCGTTTCAGCATCGACTTTCACAGGTGTGCCATTAGCGTTATTAATTTGATAAATAATATTATCGTTAGTGTAACGACTAAATTTTTTCTCGATGCGTTTTGCTTCGTCAAAAGCCAGTTGAGTAATAGACTTAATTAGCAATTTATCTTTTGAGTCGAGCAATATCTCGCAGGGGCAAGCCATAGCGCTAAAGCGGCCAATGCTGTAATTTTCTTTTATTTCAATGCTTATGTCTGCCACAAACCATTACCGTTGTTTTTATATGTTGAGTTTAGAAAGGTAATAATATCTTTTTTTGGTAATGGAGTGGAAAATAAAATGGCGTTACAGATGCCTAAGTGCAAAGCCAAATATATCAGAATGAATATTTGGCTTTGCACTTAGGCATCTGTTGAATTAATAGAATAGCTTCTGATAACTAATTTGAAATACGAGGGCTTTCGTCTCGTCATATTCCGCTTCTTCATATTGCCAGTTAATAAATTCAAGTCGAGATCGAAAAGTGCCGCTGGATAGTTTCATGCCATATTCTATACCGGCCGTTACAGCAACAGCGGCATCAAGACGATAATCCGCACTAGCGAACTCAGGCAAAACAAGGGGTGTGGATAGGTCTTCATTCACAAAGCTGTGTACAAAGAAATCAGCAGCCGATTGTTGATAATAGCGAAAATGCGGCTCAATATAACTGCTAGAGAAAAGCGGGGTGCGATGAGTTAAATCAAATGTGTTTGAAGAAACCCCCCAATCGTCGGTATAAAACCGATATGAGGCATGAACCGTTTCACCTGAGTCACCATACTGATGCGCCATAGATGTGTATATAGCGTGGCGTAAGCGAGTATCGGGTCGAGCTTCATAGTAGCGATCGAGCTCAGCAAAGGCAAATTCACCAGTTGCGGTATCTTCCACTAAGTTGACTTCCGAAATAACTTTATAAGGGTCGGTGTGATAGCCATCCGAATAGCCAAGGGTGTAGTTTAATAGGGCAACGGTTTTACGATTTAATACCTTAGACATGCCCATAATAAAATCATAAGTAAAACGTTCGCCATCTGAAAAAATAATGGCATCGGACACTCGGCTAAGCGGTTTAGGTGTGCCATTGGTTTTTCTAAAAATTTGATCTAAAGAACCGGCAAAACCAAGCGTGTATGTGGTTAAGCGGTCTTCGGTGTCGCGATTATAGCTAAGGCTGAGGCCGTAAGATTGGTAGTCTTTTTCAACCGACAAACTGCCCCCATAGTTAAGAGTGGAAAGTCGGTTCACCATGTGAGCCCAGCTCAGTGCAATGCCTAGGCGGGTGTCACTAAAGTTAACACGGTCAACCGATGCACCATCAATGGTAGATGAACCCGCGCCAGATGCGCTAGAAAACGAAACGCTGGAGTTTTTACTGCGCACAGCACCAGTCGGTGTCGCACCTGACATGGTGTCGAGCACTAAATTGACATTAACGGTGTCTTCGTTAGAAATGTCACCGGTTAACAGGGCAATGAGTTTTCTAACCGTGACACGGTCATCTGCTTCACTGTAAAACAGGAAAGAGGAATCAAGATCCCAGGCGTTTTCGACGGCTTCTGCCTGAGGCGCTACACTGCCTAATAATGAGCAAGTCGCGACTGATAATTTATTTTTTACGTTATTCATCATGCTTAGTTACAACCACATCCACCGCCACCAACACCACGTCCACCGGTTGAGGCTTCTTTACTAAAATAAATGTGATCATCGGCAAAAGAACGCATAGGATCTGGATCGAGCTGCATATCATCCTGTGCCAAAACATCACGCTGCCAGGGTTCTACATTTTCCATGCTAAATGCGTCGCCGGTGGCACTAAAAAAGGAGCAGCTGCTAAGCGATAAGCTAAGTAAAATGCCCATTGTTAATGTAAAAAATAACTTAATCATAACTATTTAGCGCTCATTTTTTGTTCAGTGCCTGAACGATGAGCTTTTCAAGTTTATCTTTTTGATCTTCTTTAAAGCCCTTGTGGATATTTACCAAATTGCCTTTACGGTCAATCAGGTACGAGGTTGGCATCACTCTCAATTTGTATAAACTGGGTGTTTCGCCCTTTGGGTCATAAGCAACAGTGAAGTTTACCTTGTTTTTCTGTAAAAATTTGGTTGCAGCAGAGCGTTCGCTGTCAAGGTTAACGCCGATAATTTTAAAACCGTTTTTGCTGTATTTAGTCTGCATTTCATTCATAAACGGAAATGATTTTTTGCAGGGTTTGCACCAGGATGCCCAAAAATCGACGTAAACGACTTTGCCTTTATAAGCAGATAAGGTGATTTTCCCCTTGTCGCTATCCAGCGAAAACTCGGGCGCCTTCTGGGCAAACGACTGGGATGAAACAGAAATGAATAACAGGGTGGTTACAGTAATGATTTTATTGAAATGATTTAGCACAAACTTCTCCAAAAAAGGCTATTTAAGGGTAAACTAATAACAGCAGTTTTAATTGCAATTTATTTATTTTAGTTTATTTTCCCTTAAGGTTTCATTAAATGACGCAATTTAGTTGAATTCAAATAACTTCCTTTAGAAATGTGATGACCCTCTCATATCTATTGAATATATTTATAAATGCGCATTCGTCGTGTAATATTTATTAATAATAAATTAAGCATACAAGCTTAATTTGGTTTGTGCACAGGATTATTTTAGTTATGAAGTTTCGTTTTATAGTTTTAATACTATGTTCTTTGGTTGTTCTGCCTGCATCGGCAACAAATTTCTATATTGGTGTGAATGCCGGTTTGATGAATCAATCAGGTACATTCAATGTGATTGATGGTGAGCTTGATCCAACTGTAGGTCTCGATAGACCTAAAGATTATTTCTTAGAAGAAAGCGATGATCTAACCTATTCTGGGTATGTGGGCTACAAGTTGGGATCAGATTTATTTATTGAAGTAGGTTATGCGAAAAATAGTGAAGTAAAAGGTGAGACCCGTAGGCTTTCTTCTTTTCCGCCTGAGGCAGAAAGAGGGGCATTTGAAGATTATGAAACGAATTATGTATATACTTCCTTTGTCGGTATATGGCCAATGGGAAAACGCTGGGCGATCAGTACACGCTTAGGTTTTTCTGTTTGGAATATAGATTATACTCAATCCTCCTCTGATATACCTGCTTCGGGCGAGCTACCTACACGAGAACAGATAGAGTCAGGTGAAGTGCCAGTGAATAATATTCTTATCACTAAGCTCTCCGATAACACCTCAGCATTGTTGCTAGGCTTAGGCATCAGTTATGCACTAAATAGAAATATTGAATTTAAATTGGCAGTAGAAAATCATTTTCTTGATTTTTCATTCACCAATGTTGAGTTAGATTATACAAGTCTCAGTTATACGTTAGGTGTTGCGTATCACTTTTAATACCATTCACACTCTGCGCGGTTTTTCGTGCTTCTGTGTCAGCTATTTTGAGAATGCATTCAATATTTAAACATGTCTTATAGCTAGTTCCTTCTTGTGTTAATATCATTCGCAATAGTTTAAATTTAATTTGATAATGGCGATATAGCTCACACATAGATGACCCAGCCCACAATTATTCCCCGTCCCGAACATAGTATTTCTCGCGATAATATTGATGACACCGCATTAAAGGTTTTATATCGCCTGCACAAAGCCGGTTATCGGGCAATGTTAGTGGGTGGCGGTGTGCGTGATTTATTGCTGGGGCATGCACCAAAAGACTTTGATATTGCCACCGATGCACACCCCGAAGATGTAAAAAAACTGTTTAGTAATAGCCGTTTAATTGGCCGGCGTTTTCGATTGGCGCATGTGTTTTTCGGGCGCGAAATCATTGAAGTTGCCACGTTCAGAGCGGCACAGCAAGATGAAAATCAACAGGGTGAATTAGATCGCGCACACGATGATAGCGGGCGTATTTTACGTGATAATGTTTACGGCCAATTAGACGACGATGTGTGGCGTCGAGATTTCACTGTCAATGCCCTGTATTACGATATCGCTGATTTCTCGATTGTTGATTACACCTCGGCAATGGACGATGTTAAAAACAAAGTCATGCGTTTGATTGGTGATCCCGCAACCCGTTACCGAGAAGATCCAGTGCGCATGTTACGCGCCATTCGTTTTGCCGCAAAATTAGATTTCACCATTCATCCCGATTCAGAAAAACCCATTTATGAACTCGGCCATTTACTCGCCGACATTCCCCCCGCGCGTTTATTTGATGAAGTATTAAAATTATTTCATTCGGGCAAAGGTGTGGTTTCACTGCAACTATTACGCAAATACGATTTGTTGCAATACTTGTTTAAAGCCGCAGATGATTCGTTGAAACAGGGCGACGAAAATTTTGAAGCCTTTATTCATTTAGCGCTCGAGAGTACAGATAAACGAATTAATCAGGGCAAGCCTGTTACCCCAGCTTTTTTATTCGCAGCGATGTTATGGGGAGCAGTGAATCCGTTATCCGAACAATTAAAACTCGCAGGCGAAGTGGGCTCGATTGCCATGCAAAATGCCAGCTCAACCGTGTTGTCACAACAGGTTAAAATAATTTCCATTCCAAAACGATTCAGCATGGTGGTGCGCGATATTTGGCAGCTGCAGCATCGTTTTCAGTTCAGACACGGGCGGCGGGCAAAGTCATTATTAATGCATAAAAAATTTCGCGCGGCTTATGATTTTATGTGCATTAGAAGTCAGGCTGGAGAAGTGAACGATGACAGCTGTGAATGGTGGACGCGAATACAAACGTTAGGCGCGCAGGAGCAGGAAATATTACTCAAGCCGGCAAAAGCTAAACCGCGTAAAAAAAAGAGTGCGCAGAAAAGTAAATAGAAAAAAATAAAAAAAATAAAAAACTTAAGTAGAACTTGATAAATAAAAAAATGTAAGCCGATGAAACAGAATGTAAAAAACCCGTGTTATATTGGTTTCGGAAGTAATCTTAATCAGCCACTGCAACAACTTAATAACGCAAAAAATAAACTATCTAATCTGCCGCAAATAAAGGTATTAAAATGCTCATCAATTTATCAGAGCAAAGCCATCACATTAGATAATAAACCACAAAACGATTATTTAAATGCGGTGATTAAAATTGAAACATCACTGGATGCAGAAACATTACTAGATACACTGCAACAATTAGAAATAGAGCAGGGCAGAGTTCGAGAAAAACGTTGGGGTGCACGAACACTAGATTTAGATATTTTATTATTCGGTGATCGACAAATAAAAACGGCGCGATTAACTGTGCCGCATAAAGAAATAGAGAATAGATATTTTGTGTTGTTGCCATTATTTGAAATTGCTCCGGATATAAAAATTCCGGAAAAAGATAGTCTGCAAAATTTATTAGAAAAAACTAATCATCAGGTGTTAAAAAAAGTGAGTCAGTTTAATGGATAAGCCCGAGTTTATTGTTGTTGAAGGGCCGATTGGTGTTGGCAAAACAACACTGGCAAAGAAACTTGCACACAGTTTTGGCAGTGAGTTATTGCTGGAAGGTGCGGCTGAAAATCCGTTTATGTCGCGCTTTTATGAAAACCCAAAAGCCGCGGCGCTATCAACACAGTTGTTTTTTTTATTGCAGCGCGCAAAACAAATGCAGGAAATACGCCAGGCCGATATGTTTAACCCAGTACGCATCGCCGATTTTTTAATGGAAAAAGATCGTTTGTTTGCCGAGTTAACATTAGATGAAGATGAGTTAACATTATACGAACAGGTGTACGATCAATTAACACTCGATGTGCCTGAACCCGATCTGGTTGTGTATTTGCAAGCACCAGTAGAAGTACTATTGGGCCGAATAGAAAATCGTGGCATTCAGCATGAGCGATTAATTGAAGCGGCGTATTTGCAGCGTTTGTCCGATTCGTATGTCAACTTTTTTTATCATTACAATGATGCACCACTGTTAATTGTTAATGCAGCAGAAATTGATTTTGCGAATAATGAAAATGATTACGAACAATTATTAGAGCGCTTAAAATCTATAAATAGTGGCAGGCACTACTATAATCCTAATCCGCAATTAATTTAAATTTATAAAAAGTTAAAGAAATAAACTGATGAGTTCACAACCAAAAAAAAACACTAAAGTCACGATTAATACATTGCGTGAGATGAAGCAGGCAAAAGAAAAAATAGCCTGCCTTACGGCGTATGACGTGAGCTTCGCGCAATTAATAGACGAAGCCGCTGCTGATATAGTTTTGGTGGGCGATTCATTAGGCATGGTTATTCAGGGATTAAACTCAACGATTCCGGTAACCATGGATGAAATGATTTATCACGGGCAAGTGGTATCGCGTGGATTAAAGCGCGCATTTTTAATTTTAGATATGCCATTTATGGCGGACGCATCCACCGCGCAAGCCGTAGAAAATGCGGGGCGCTTTATGAAAGAATGCGGCGCGAATATGGTTAAGCTAGAAGGCGGCGCAGATCAAAAAGAACTGGTTGAAACCTTAACGCGTTTGGGTATTCCGGTTTGTGCGCATTTAGGTTTGCAGCCACAGCGTGTTCATAAATTGGGCGGCTATAAAGTGCAGGGGCGTGATGCGGCGAGCGCTGAAAAAATGTTGAACGACGCAAAAGTGTTAGAGCAAGCCGGAGCCGATTTATTATTGCTTGAGTGTGTGCCAAATGCATTAGCAAAAAAAGTGACAGAGCAGGCCTCTATTCCAGTAATTGGAATTGGTGCAGGCAATCAAACCGACGGCCAAATTTTAGTGCTGTATGATATTTTAGGAATTTCGGCTGGGCATGTTCCCAAGTTTTCAAAAAATTATATGCAACAGGCAACATCAATTCAACAAGCTGTTGAGCAGTATGTTGAAGAGGTGAAGGCGATTAAATTTCCTGCGGATGAACACACGTTTAATTAATTTATATTTAATATCACTGCTGTCCCGTTAACTATTATTAAAAACAAGAAATTAGCTTGATTTAACAACGCTTCAAAGCTTTAACGCATCCGTTAGACATGAAAATATAAAATCGACTTCGTCATACCTGCGCAGGCAGGTATCCAGTGTCTGCGGTCTTTCAAAGGCACTAGATTATAAAGTGCATCCTTGCACTTTACCCTGCGGGTCATGCAGAGCATGCTTAAATTTGATTCGGTCAAATTTATCCTGCCTACGCAGGAATGACGACACTTTTTAAGTTAACGGGACAGCAGTGATTTAATATGAAAATTTCAAAAACGCTTTCTTCATTAAAAGATATTATTGTGCAATACAAGGCAGACAATCAAAAAATTGGCTTTGTACCAACCATGGGGAATTTACACGCGGGTCATATTGAATTAGTCAATCAGGCAAAATTAAATTGCGATAAAGTGGTGGTGAGTATTTTTGTTAATCCGTTGCAATTTAATGAATCGAGTGATTTTAATGCGTATCCCAAAACGCTGGATGACGACCAACAAAAACTCATTGCAGCGCAAGCCGATTGTTTATTTTTGCCCAATAGTGAAATGATGTATCCAAATGGGCAGCAGGAAATTACAAAAATTTGTGTGCCGCAAATAACGCAAATGTTAGAAGGCGAACATCGTCCCGGACATTTTGATGGTGTATCAACGGTCGTCAATAAATTGTTTAATTTAGTGCAACCCAATGTTGCTTATTTTGGCGAAAAAGATTATCAACAATTATTGCTGATTAAAAAAATGCTTGCTGATTTAAATATGCCAATAGATATTCAGGCCGTGCCAACGCATCGAGAAAAAAGTGGTTTGGCAATGAGTTCAAGAAATTCACGTTTAACTGCAGCACAAAAAAAACTGGCTCCTGAATTATATAAAGCATTGCAGCAGGTATCGGCGCTAACCATTGAAGGGCAAAAATCACTGCCTGAAATTGAGCAGCAAGCTCAAAGCACACTACAAAAAAAAGGTTTTGAGGTTGAGTATATTTCGATTAGAGACCGTTCTAATTTGAAAATATCCAGTAATAAAAAGGCTAATCGACTCGTATTAGCGGCGGTGTGTTTGGGTGAAGTCAGGTTAATTGATAACCTGATTATTGATTAAATTTAAAAATCCAGCTATACCCGCATATAAGCATTATCTTAACTTGATAGAATCCGTCGATTCCATCATAATTGCGGTTTCGTATTTATTAAAAGTTTGAACAGGAAAACCTATGCATCTAACCATGCTCAAAGCCAAGCTGCATCAAGCCCGCGTCACACTCTCTGAATTAGAGTACGAAGGCTCTTGCGCGATTGATGGAAAATTATTAGACGAGGCGGGTATTCACGAGTACGAACAAATTCAAATATATAATTTGGCAAACGGCAATCGATTCACAACCTACGCCATTCGCGGTGAAGACGGCAGTGGCATGATTTCAGTTAATGGTGCGGCAGCGCATAAAGCCAGCCCGGGCGATCGTGTGATTATTTGCAGCTATGTGCAATTAGATCAAAAAGAAGCGGCCACATTCAAACCTAAGCTAGTTTATTTAGACGAACAAAATCAAATTACCCACACCAGCGATCGCATTCCTGTTCAGGTTGCTTAATTCAATACAGAGACGGTTGCATGAAGCATTTTTCATCGTGACCTGCGAACGACGATGTTTTTAAGTTATTCGTGTTTCGTGCAAAGACCTCATACAATATAATTTTAAATAAATTTAATAAAACAAAATTTAAATGTACCCATAAAAAAGCAGCGTACCTAAATTCAAAGGTAAACTGCTTTTTGATTAACGCGAAAAGCGAACACCGTTATCCGGTATTACGCATTCCCGCCGCCACCGCACTAATGGTGCGCAGTAATGGATTAATCCACGTGTTTTGCTCATTCTCTGTTGCCTGCTCATCGCGGTAACGGGTGAGCATTAATATTTGAATGTGGCTTAATGGGTCGAGATATGGGTCTCTGCGTTGCAGTGATAGTGCCAGTGTTGGACTATCTGAAAGTAATTTCTCATTGCAGGTAATCGCTAAAATATTTTCAACAGTGCGTTTATGCTCATTGAAAATTTTAGTAAACACACGCTGCTCCACTTCTTTGTCTTCACACAATTCCGAGTATTCTTTTGCCGTCGACATATCCGCTTTTAACAATGCCATTTGTGTATTATTTATCATGGCTTTGAAATAAGGCCAGTTAGCATTCATGTCTTGCAGCAGGCGCAGATTTTCTTCTTTGCCGTTAATGAAATTTGCTAGCGCGGTGCCAATGCCATACCAGGCAGGCAAAGTGGTGCGCGATTGCGCCCAGCCAAATACCCACGGAATGGCACGAATAGAGGCCTTTGAACGATTCGCTTTGCGATGCGACGGGCGCGAGCCGATATTCATTAAGCCAATTTCGGTAACCGGTGTGGTTTCGTAAAAAAAATCTAAAAAGCCTTCGGTGCGATCGGTTAAATCGCGATAGGTATCTTCGCCATCTTTAGTGAGCGATTGCATAGTTTGCAAAAATTCCGTTTTTGCCGGTTTGGCTTTTTCGGTGACAATCGATTTGCTGGCTTTCATTAAGCCCGACACACCCATGGTTAACTCGTAAATTGCGGTTTCCTGATTGCTGTATTTATACGACAGCACTTCACCCTGTTCAGTGAATTTAATTTGCCCGTGAACCGTGCCCTCGGGTTGCGATAAAATCGCATCGTGGGTTGGACCGCCGCCGCGACCGATGGTGCCGCCACGACCGTGGAATAAACGACAATCAATTTCAAATGCATTGGTGAGCTTAATCACTTTTTGTTGTGCATCGTATAAATTCCACGAAGAAGCCATAATGCCGCCATCTTTGCACGAGTCTGAATAACCCAGCATGGCTTCCTGTAAATTGCCCGAGGCTTTAAGCAGGTTGCTATACACGTTATTTTCGAAGAGGGTTTTTAGCACCGATTCAATGTGCTCTAAATCTTCAATGGTTTCAAACAGCGGCGAAATACTGATATTGCAGAAGGTTTCACCCGCCGCATCTTTGCCGGTTAAACCTGCCAGCGTGGCTAAATACATCACTTCTAACACGTGGCTGGCGGCGTGGGTCATAGAAATAACATAGGTACCAAATGCGCGGTGTGAAATTTCGCTGCGCATATTGGAGATGAGTTCGAATACTTCGAGTGTTTCGCAGTTTAATTCGTCTAGCTGTTTTTTATCTATGTTTAATTCAGGTGGGTTTTCAATGTATTGCGATAATAATTTTTGACGTTCAGCTTCATTTAAATTTGCATAATCCGGTGCATCGGAAACTTGTTTAAGAATATCGGCAACCGCATCGCTGTGGCGAGTTGATTCCTGGCGCACATCGAGTTTAAGTAAAAAGAAGCCGAAGGTTTCTGCAACGCGAATTAAATCTTTTAAATCGCCGTTGGCAATGTTTTCATCGTTGTGGCTAATGAGTGAACTGCGAATGAGCTGTAAATCGGCAATAAATTCTTTTTCAGATGGGTAGGCCTGTGCAAACTCTTCTGCGCCGTCGTCAATGGTTTCACCCGCAAGGCGGGCATTAATTAGCGCTAAATTTTGCTGCAAACGATAATGCATAAATGAGAGCTTGCGGCGATACGGTGCATTGGTAAAGGCATTGGGCGATGCCGCATACACTTCGAAGCGAATGTTTTCGTCGGCTTCCAAACTGTCCATAAATGATTTTGTGGGCGTACACAGATCGATTGAATGGGTAAGTTGTTTATTAACTTCAACCACGCGATAAATGTATTCCTGCAAAATAACCTGCGTTTGCATACGCAGCGCCATTGCCGTGGTGGCGGGTTTGACAAAGGGGTTGCCATCGCGGTCGCCGCCAATCCATGAACCGAAGCTTAAAAAACTGGGCACAACAATGTCGCTGTTGGGGTAGTGTTTGTTTATTTTGCGTTCTAAATTACGATAAATATGTGGTACGGCGTTAAACAAACTGGTGCGGAAATAATACATGCCGTTTTTAATTTCATCGCGCACCTGCGGTTTGTGTTCGCGGACTTCATTGGTGCGCCACAATTGTTGAATTTCTGTTTCTAGATCGGCGGCGAGCTCTTCACGCTGAATTTTGCCAACGCGCGTATCGTTGAGTTTATCGTTTAATAAAAAGATGCGACGTAATGCATTCATTACACTGCGGCGTTTCGATTCGGTGGGGTGCGCGGTGAAAACCGGAATGTAAGCTAACTGGTCAAGCAAATCCTGTACCTGTGTGGCGCTCATCCCATCTAAATGAAAGCCTTCTAAGGTGTCGTCAAACGAGCCTTTCCAAAGGGCTTTTCCATTAAATACCAGCTCGCGGCGTTGCAAATGCTGGTAATCTTCTTCGGCGATATTAATTAAACTGAAATAAAGGCTAAAGGCGCGCACCACTTGGGTAAGGGTGTCGGCGTCGAGGGTTTCAATAAACGCCATTAACTGCGCGCGTTTTTTGGGATTATCGGTTTCACGCAAACTGATATAACCCTTGCGCAATTTTTCTACCGCATCATAAACATGTGCGCCAGCGAGATTTTTGAGAACGTTACCCAAAAGGTTGCCAAACAGTTTTACCCGCGCGCGGAGCTTTTTGTCATTAGGAAGTGTCGACTTTTTAGCAGTACTAACCATGTGTATTATCTAACCGGAAGTTGAATCAAGGGGGCGTATTATACATGAATGATGATAAATGGGCTAAATTTGATTGAGGCATTGAAAAAACTGATTAATAATCATACTCTTGTGGGATATTCTTTTTAAGACGCCTGCGCTGAGATGAAAAAGGAAATTTCAAGAATCACCAGCGAATAAAAAATCACAATACATAAGATTGGGGAATAATGAGTAATTTAACAGAATCAAAACAATGGAAAGCACTGCAAAAACATTTTAAAGACATGTCGGATGTTCACATGCGGGACCTGTTTAAAAATGACCCCAATCGATTTAAGCAATTTTCAGTTGGCTTAAATGACATTTTATTAGACTACTCAAAAAACCGCATCACCGATGTTACGTTTAAATTGTTAATGGATTTAGCGCGTCATTCACAGGTTGAAAGTTACCGCGATAAAATGTACGCCGGTGAAAATTTAAATTGCACCGAATTGCGCCCCGCGTTGCACGTTGCTTTGCGCAATCGCTCAAACACGCCGGTAATGGTAAACGGCGAAGATGTCATGCCGCAAGTGAATGCGGTGTTGGCAAGAATGCGTGATTTCTCTGAGCGCGTGCGCAGTGGGAAATTTCGCGGTTATAACGGTCGGCGCATTCGCAGCATTGTTAATATTGGCATCGGCGGTTCAGACCTTGGTCCGCAGGTGGTGTGCGAAGCCATGAAGCCCTTTGCGCAACGCGATTTAAAAGTGCATTTTGTGTCCAATGCCGATGCCACGCATTTAGTGGAAACCCTAAAACACGTTGAACCCGAAACCACGTTATTTGTGATTTCATCAAAAACCTTTACCACGCAAGAAACCTTACTTAATGCACACAGTGCGCGAAAATGGTTTGTCGATTTAGTGGGCGATGAAAAAGCCGTGGCGAAACATTTTGTTGCGGTGAGCACCAATTTAAAAGCCACCAGTGAATTCGGTATCAACCCCGAAAATGTTTTTGAATTTTGGGACTGGGTGGGCGGGCGTTATTCATTGTGGTCGGCCATTGGTTTATCGATTGCGTTGTATATTGGCATGGATCATTTTGAAGATTTACTGCAAGGCGCACACGAAATGGATTTGCATTTTCAAAGCGCACCGCTAGAAAAAAACATGCCGGTTATTCTGGCGATGCTGGGTATTTGGTACAACAATTTTTTCGATGCACAAAGTCATGGGATTATGCCTTATAGTCAATACTTAGAAAGACTGCCCGCCTATTTGCAACAGCTCGATATGGAAAGTAACGGCAAAACCATCGACAGACAAAAACAACGCGTAAATTATTTAACCGGGCCGATTATCTGGGGGCAATCGGGCACCAATGGGCAGCACGCGTTTTTTCAATTATTACATCAGGGCACAAAACCCGTGCCCGCCGATTTTTTAATTCCTGCACTAAGTCAAAACCCACTAGGTTTACATCACCGTGTTTTATTTTCAAATTGTTTAGCGCAAACCAAAGCCTTAATGTTAGGCAAAAAATACAGCGAAGCCTTGCAAGAAATGAAGGCTGCGGGTAAAACTTCCACCGAAGTTGAAGAGTCGATTGAGCACAAAGTATTCGAGGGAAATAAACCCACCAACACCATTATTTTTGAACGCTTAAATCCGAAAACATTAGGTTCAATTATGGCGATGTACGAACACAAAGTTTTTGTGCAAGGCATTGTGTGGAATATTAATTCATTCGATCAATGGGGTGTGGAATACGGCAAAGTGTTGGCCGGAGAAATTCAACAGGATTTAGCGCAACAGGGAAATGTAGATGAGCATGATTCGTCTACTAATGGGTTAATCAATTACCGTAAAGAGGTTTATTTTAAGAGTGCGAAGAAAAAGCAGGATTGAGTTGTATTTAATAGTGGGGTGCATGAAGGATGGATGAGCATAAAAAATTAAACTTCCATGCGCATCGCGGCTTACCGTTGTTTTTTAAATTGACGCATACTCCTGCACAATTTTTTGATAATTATTAAATCGCAACTGTGAAATTTTACCATCTTTCAATGCCTGCTTAATAGCGCAACCCGGCTCATGAATATGACTGCAATTAGAAAATTTACAGTGGCCAATGTAATCGTGCAATTCTATAAAGCCATTTAAAATTTCTTCTGCCGATGTATTCCACAACCCAAAATCACGTACGCCTGGCGAATCAATTAACACGCCTTCGCAGGGCAACGTGTAAAGTGTTGAACTGGTAGTTGTGTGCGTGCCTTCGCCGCTGGCTTCGGATAATTCACCTACGCGAATATTTAATTCGGGCATTAAATGATTAATTAAAGACGATTTTCCCACGCCGGATAAGCCAACAAAAATACTCGTGTGATTTTTTAATGCCGTTAATAAATTATCAAAGCCGTGATCGGTAACTTTGCTGGCGGTAATGACTTTGTAGCCAATTTTTTCGTAACTTTTAATTAGTTCATTAATAGATATTTTGTCTTCGTCTTTTAATAAATCCATTTTATTAATTAAAATAATCGGTGTTGCGGGCAGGTTCTCCGCGGCAATTAAATAGCGATCAATTAAATACGGTTTGGGCGGAGGCTCTATTGCGGAGACAATGACAATTTGATTAATGTTTGCCGCCATGGGTTTTAGTTTGCCGCCAAAGCCCGGTTTTTGTAACAGCGATTGGCGTTCTTCTACGGCAACAATAACACCTTCATTATTTTCTGCGAGAGCAGCCTGCCAAATAACCCGATCGCCACAAACTAATGCGCCCAGGTTTTGCCTTGCCACGCAGCGGTGTAATTTTTTTTGTTTATCTTCAACGATTAATGCCTGGCCGTAGTTGGTTATAATTAAGCCGGTTTGTTCTTCACCTAAACCTTGTTGTGAAAGGGCATCGGTTTTTTGTTGTTGATTGCTGGAGGCTTTTTCACGACGCTTTTGTTGAATGTTTTTAATGCGTCGTTGTTGTTGGTCGTTAATGCGTCGCTTTGCCATTTTATTAAAAACAGCGCTGTTGGCTTACGTTTAAAATTAAATTAAACCAGCTAGATAATGATTTTGTTACAAACATAAACGTAATTAAAATTTGTAATAGCGTTCATTTAAATATTCAACAACAGAGGTCGATTCGGGTAGTGTCCACTCGGCTTTTGCTGCGGCTTTCATGCAGTTGTTAACTTGATGTTCTAAAGCAGCTTTGGTTTTTACCGTGCGATCTTTGCGCGAATAAACACTGTCGCTGTGGCAACTGGTGCATTTTTTGTCGTGCAAATCTTTGCCTTTGTGGTGTTTTGCATCAGAGGCATAAACGCTTGTACTTAAACTTAAAATTGAGGTTAGCAAAGTAAAGTATATTGTTTTTTTCATTATTTTATTCCTTCTTTAATTTTTGTTAATGATTGGCCAAATGAGCAATGCGAACCGGTGCCGGTGGGTGGCTATCATAAAACGCAGAATACAATGGATCGGGTGTTAAGGTGTTGGCGTTTTCTTTATATAAATTAACCAGCGCCTGAATTAAATATTTTGCTTCCGATTGCTGTGCCGCATATTCATCGGCTTCAAATTCATTTTTGCGTGAGAACATGCTCATAATTGGGCTAAGTAAAAAAGTAAACACGGGCATAACAATGGTAAATAATAATAGCGCCATATAAGTTGAAGGCGTGCTTACGCCAAGCGCATTGTAAAACCAGTCTGCTTTCATTAGCCAGGCTAAAATAGCCAGGCCGATTAATGTGGTAGCAAATGAAATGGCCATGCCTTTAACAATGTGTTTGCGTTTGAAATGCCCCAGCTCGTGAGCGAGCACGGCTTCGAGTTCATCGTCGTTTAGTGATTCCAGTAAAGTGTCGTAAAAAACAATGCGTTTGTTTTTTCCGAAACCTGAAAAATAAGCGTTGCCGTGACTGGAGCGTTTTGAACCGTCAATCACAAAAATACCGTCGCTATTAAAACCACAACGGTTTAATAAACCGGTGATGCGATTTAAAGTGTCGCCTTCTTCTAGCGGTGAAAATTTATTAAAAATCGGCGCAATGTAAGTGGGGTAAGCCCAAGCAATAAATAAACTAAACGCAGTTAAAACCACCCAGGTGTAAAGCCACCAGAAATCACCGGCCTGTTCCATTAACCATAAAATAACCCAAATTAATGGCACGCCTAGCGCGACCGAAAGCAATGCGCCCTTGAGCATGTCGATAACAAAAGTTTTTAATGTGGTGCGATTAAAACCAAATTTTTCTTCGATAACAAAGGTGCTGTAAAGTGAAAACGGCAGGTCGAGTGCAGATGAAATAATCATCATGCTGAGTATCACTAAAATGCCGGTGTAAATTGGGTCGAGTTCATAGCCGCGGGCGAACTGATCTAATAATTCTAAACCGCCGCCAAATGTCCAGGCGAGTAAAATAAGTGCATCGTAAATTAACGGCCAGCGGCCAAACTTTACTTTTGTTGAAGTGTAGTCGGCGGCTTTTTGATGATCGTCTAAATTGATTTTTTCGCTGAATGCATCGGGCACTTGCGCGCGGTGCTTTTGAATGTGTGATAAATGACGTTGCGATAACCAGAATTTAACCACGATGGAGACGGCGAAAAAAGTGAGAAATAAAATTGCAAAGTTGTGCATGTATACCTACTAAAATTTAATTTGTATCGCTACCGTTTCAGCCATATTGTTTCAGCTATATTGTCATTCCTGCGAAGGCAGGAATTCCGTGACTTAATCTTACCGGTTACAGACGCTGGATACCGGCCTTCGCAGGTATGACAGACAGATGTTTTCATTTGCCGATAATGATAACTGCAGATAACCAATAGGTAGTAATGTAATATGGTTATCGAAGAGACTCGTTTTTAGCCTCGTGGTAGATTATCGCTTTTCTAAATAAAATGTTCTACTGTGTATTTTGTAAGTTTATTAAATAATTGAATGGGAGAGAAATATGTCACAAGTGGCTGCCAGCGTAAATCCGGATAACCTTATCTGGATTGATCTTGAAATGACCGGCCTTGAGCCAGCGAGTGATGTGATTATTGAAATCGCCACCATTGTTACCGATAAAGATTTGAATATTTTAGCCGAAGGCCCAATGCTGGCGGTGCATCAAAGCGATGCGATGTTAGATGGTATGGATGAATGGTGCACCAATCAGCACGGAAAATCGGGTTTAACGCAACGTGTGAAAGACAGCAAAATCACCGATGCACAGGCAGAAAAAGAAACCATCGCGTTTTTAGAGCAATGGGTGCCGGCGGGACAATCGCCGATGTGCGGCAACAGTATTTGTCAGGATCGGCGTTTTTTAGCGAATTATATGCCGACGCTTGAGGAATTTTTTCACTATCGCAATTTAGATGTGAGCACATTAAAAGAGCTGGCAGCACGCTGGGCGCCGGATGTGGCGAACGGGTTTACGAAAGAATCGTCGCATTTGGCGATGGATGATATTAAAGATTCTATTGATGAAATGCTTTATTACCGTGAGCATGTTTTGAAGATTTGAAAGATTTTACCGCAAATGAACGCGAATGGGCGCAAATAAAGGCAAAAGCATTAATTTATGTGTAATGCGCCGCAGGCGCATAAACCAAAAACATTTGCGTCCATTCGCGTTCATTTGCGGTAAAAATCTTTAACCCTCAAACCTCAACCAACGTATCCCCCCGATTTCCCCACTCACTCCACGACCCCGGATATCCCCGCACCTTTTCATACCCCAAATACTTCAACATTAAATAAGACAACGCAGAGCGATGATGGCTCTGACAATACACAATAATTTCTTTATCTTGTGTCAAACCTAATTCATCGAGCATGGGCTGCAGGGTTTCTTTGGCGAGTAGTCGATAGTTAGTTGATTCGTCCATCGCTCGTGTCCATTCAAAATGTTTTGCGCCAGGAATACGGCCGGTCTTTTGGGCGTATTTCGTCTGTCCCATATATTCGCCCACGCTGCGTGCATCGAGCAGCCCAACGGCATTGTTTTCTAAATTGGCTTTAATGTAATCGGTATTAGCCACTACCGGTTGCAGTGAAAAATCAACTTTGTAATGTTGTTCTGTGGCATTGGGCTGGCGGGTGACCGGTTCATTGTTGAGCGGAAATTTTTCTCGATACCAGGCGATCAGCCCGCCATTTAACAGGCTGGTTTTATTGTGATTCATGGCGTGCAATGTCCAAATTAAACGCGCTGCTTTGCCACCGCCTTCTTCGTCGTAGGCAATAATGTGGGTGTTGGGGGTGATGCCCAGCGAGTTAATGATCTGTTCGAACTGAGCCGGTTCGGGCAGTAAGCCGGTATAGGGCTGATTCATGCCAACGATGTGGTTGTAATCGATAAACACGGCGTTGGGAATATGCGCCTGTTGATATTGTTTGGCGGTGCTTAAATCGACAATGAGCATATCTTCATTGTTTTGTATTGATTGCAGTTCTTCGGGTTCAATTACGAGTGCGATTGGTTTTGTCATAAAAAATGATCTTCTAAAGTCGGTGCGAATTGATTCGCACTAAGCCGGTTCAGTTATTGTAAATAGGTTCGAATAAATTCGAACCTACAGTGGTTGAATCAGCGGCTGAATCGGGGGGGGTGAGAATGGTGTTTACCGCTTCATCGTTTGTTTGTAAATAATCCAGTGTGTAATGTAATCCGCGACTTTCTTTTCTTTGCATGGCGCTGCGAATAATTAAATCGGCCACCACGGCTAAATTACGCAATTCGAGTAAATCGGCCGTTACGCTAAAGTTGCCGTAGTATTCATCAATTTCCAGTAGTAATAAATCCACCCGACGTTTGGCACGCTGCAGGCGTTTGTCGGTGCGCACAATGCCCACGTAATCCCACATAAAACGGCGCAGTTCATCCCAGTTGTGGGAGACCACCACTTCCTCGTCGGAGTTGGTGACGAGGCTGTCATCCCAGGGCGTTATTTTATCCCATTTATATGCGGTTTTTTTCGCGGGAATATGGTCTTTAATATGTTGAGCCGTGGCGCGTGCGAATACTAAACATTCTAATAATGAATTGCTGGCCATGCGGTTTGCGCCGTGCAATCCAGTGAACGCGGTTTCGCCAATGGCGTATAAATTGTCAATATCGGTTTGACCGTGTAGATCGGTAAGTACGCCGCCGCAGGTGTAGTGGGCGGCGGGCACAACGGGCGCGGGCTCTTTGGTTAAGTCGATGCCGTATTTTTTGCACTTGGCATAAATGGTGGGAAAGTGCGAGCGAATAAAGGCGGCGGGTTTGTGGCTGATATCTAAATATAAACAATCAACACCGAGGCGTTTCATTTCGTGGTCGATGGCGCGCGCGACAATATCTCGCGGAGCCAGTTCGCCGCGATCATCAAACTTGTGCATAAAACGTGAGCCGTCGGGTAGCAGCAAATGCCCGCCTTCGCCGCGTAGGGCTTCGGTGAGCAAAAACGATTTGGCGCTGGGGTGATATAAACACGTGGGATGAAACTGCATGAATTCCATATTAGCGACGCGGCAACCGGCGCGCGCAGCCATGGCGATGCCGTCGCCGGTTGAGCCATCGGGATTGGATGTGTACAGGTACACTTTGCTTGCGCCACCCGAGGCTAAAATAACTTGTTTAGCCTGAAAGGTTTCCACTTGCATTTTGTTTTTGTCGAGCACATAAGCGCCGATGCAGCGATTGTGTTCGAGACTGAGTTTTTTGCCGGTAATTAAATCGACCGCAATGTGGTGATCTAACAGTTTAATGTTGCTGCTGTGTTTTACGTGATTAATTAACGTGGTTTCCAGCGCTTGCCCGGTGGCATCTGCCGCGTGAATAACGCGTCGATGACTGTGCCCGCCTTCGCGGGTTAAGTGCCAAGATTTTTTGCCGTTTTTGTGTTTGTCGGTGGTGAAGGGTACGCCTAAATTAGATAACCAGTTAATGGCATCGGGGCCATTTTCGATGGTGAATTTTACGGCCTGCTCATCACACAAACCACCACCGGCGTTTAAGGTATCTTCAATGTGCGATTCAAATGAATCGCTCGGGCGCAATACGGCAGAGATGCCACCTTGCGCATAAAAGGTGCTGCCCTCGGTTTCACGATTTTTGGTGATGACCGCAATATTCATACTAGAGGGCAAACTCAGTGCAAGGCTTAAACCGGCTGCGCCACCACCAATAATTAGAACTTCGAAGCGGTTGGTTTG
>UOFH01000302.1_pt1 | contig 34043 bp, 29 predicted proteins | sample 1988451 | NCBI WGS metagenome assembly UOFH01 (sample SAMEA4712194, study PRJEB27164) | hydrothermal vent metagenome | biome: marine basaltic hydrothermal vent biome; feature: marine hydrothermal vent; material: mineral | place: Pacific Ocean | collected 2011-06-14/2011-07-23 | depth 1689 m | reverse complement strand
TATAATAGATGAAACTTAATACAACTATCTCGTCCAGCCGACATCTCCACGATAAGCTAAATTAACAAGACTGAAAATATGCTTTACATGAATTTCATTTGCCGATATCAGAGTTAAATTCAATTTAGCTTTCTCGCTGTGATTACATTAACTTTAAATTATTATTCTTACACATAGGCAGAATAAGTTTGAATAAAAAAACTCAACCATATTCTGTGTAATCAGATATAGAAATGACTTTATAATTTAATTCTTCCAAATAATAAACAGGCACTGGACACCGGCTTTCGAAAGCATGACGAAGCTTTATTTTTATACTTTAAATATACCGGTAAAATTAAAACAAATATAAGCTTATTTTAAAAAATTAACATTACCGTAGAAAATTGATTAAAACTTAATAATCTTTATATTCAGCCAAACCGTTTTCAACCAACTCGTCATTCACGCAAACACCATCAATCCACACGTCAGCTAACCAACGCCCATACTTACCTTTTTTATCTTTATTGGTAACTAATATAATTTCTTTATTTAAAACTCTCTCACGTAACCAGTCTCTTGAAATATAACCTTTTTCTTTTTCGTCGCCACGCACCTCTGGCGTGTTAATTCGAAACAACCTGAATTTTTCTTTTTTAAGTAACACGTTAAAGCCCAAGTCGACGTCCACCGTTATCGTGTCGCCATCATAAACTTTTGTAACGAACCCTTTGTAATGATATAAATTTTCCATAATAACGCCCTTTGTTTTTTGCTCTATTTAATTTATGTGAACAACCATTTCATCTCCAAAAAACGTAGTTTGATCCAGTTTACTACATTTAATTAAAACATTGCTTATGTAAAACTCGATGCCAACCATCTGGCTTTAAACGTATTCCGACCAGAAATTCCAACATCACCTTTCCATACATAGGCGCATTACACGAACCGACATTAACAGGGCACTACAGCCCATCATATTTCATATTAATTTTCTTAAATTCATTTTTTCAATAACTGAGAAATATATTGCCAGTCAAAATCAAATGTGCTGTGAGTAGAGTCGCCCATAAATGGAACAATAAATGCGAATACGGGCGAAAACAAACCGCCCATTGAAAAATGCTCATGCGTAGAAAATAGCAAACCTAATGGTAGCCACAAAATACCTCACTTTTTACTCATACTATTTACATTTACACTTTAAACCACGCTTCAAAAACATTGTACTCTCGAACAACTTTCAAAAGTCTTACTGAATCCACTATTCTAACATTTTTATCGTCACATAACTTTAGGAATAATTTTTTCTTATTTTTTAAAATTCAAAAAAACAAATCCGAGTATATCTATTTTTCAACCAGATCCTAAACAATGCTTTAATACCTTAACAAAACATCATAAAACCATTCCAGTTTAACTGGTGTTTTTTAAATTAGAAATATTATTAAAAAAAACTTGACCACAACAATCAAAATTCTTAACCTTCGAGACACTATATTTACGCACTAAAAGCAGAATACAACAACACATCAACTAGAGCTATTTATGTCATTATTATTAACCGTTATCATTTCAACATTACTCGCGGGGCTAGCTATGCCACTCGGCGCAGTAATAGCTAATTTCGAACACATTCAATCAGAATGGCTTAGAGAAGAATTCCGACATCGCGTAATGGCTTTTGGCGGTGGTGCACTTTTATCTGCAGTTGCACTTGTGCTGGTACCCGAAGGCATAGAAAATCTTGAACCTTTTTTTGCCGCTACCTGTTTTATTTTAGGCGGTTTTTGTTTTATGGCTTTAGATGTTTTTTTACATAAAATGAATACACCTGCCAGTCAGCTTGCCGCTATGCTTTCCGATTTTATTCCTGAATCAATCGCGCTAGGAGCCGCCTTTGCCACCGGTAATAATAATGCCTATTTACTTGCGGGTTTAATTGCATTGCAAAATCTTCCCGAAGGCTTTAATGCGTATCGAGAATTAAATGAATCACCTTCGTATAACCCTTTAAAAATTATTATCGTATTTATTTTAATGGCTCTGCTCGGGCCTATTGCGGGTGTAGCAGGGCTATTTTTATTAGCCGATTCACCCGTTATTGTTTCTGCTATTATGTTGTTTGCTGCTGGTGGCATTCTTTATTCTATCTTTCAAGATATTGCGCCGCAGGTAAAACTGGAGGAGCATTGGGCTCCGCCAATGAGCGCACTTTCTGGATTTGTTTTAGGCATGGTGGGTTCAATGCTGGTTACGTAATCAAACAACTATTAACTTAAGCATCAATACGATGACATTAAATTTCAACATATTAATCTCGGATTTAAGTAATGAATACGCCAACTAGAGTACATATAATATTAAGTGGCAGTCTTGCGGCAGGCAGTGTAATAGCGTTGGTTTTTGGGTTAACAGGTTTGCTGAGTGGCGGCATTTTAATATTAATCAACTTGTATCTTATTTTGATGTTGATTGAAGCCGCAAGAAAAGCCGAAACAAAACGCAAAACACAAGCGCAAATCCCGTCTCCCAACCCTGCATATTATTTTTCATTTCCAACTAAAGTCTGGACGGGCACACTGATTTTTTTAATCTCTATCGCAACGATTTGTGGGTTTGCAAATATGTATATTGACAGTGCAGAAATTGTTTATGTTGGGCCTCAAATAGATCGTGTTGTTACAAACAATTCAAATGTGGAACCCATTACAAAAATAAGTATTCCCGCGCCATCAATATTAAAGACTAAAACAGAAGCCATTTACTTTAGCCTCGTCACTATGATTACATTAGGTTATGGTGATTATTTACCCGCATCTACCGCTACCCGTTTACTGGTGATATGGCAGCTTTTTACCGGTGCTTTATTAGCACTTGGCATTTTTCCGCTTATTGTTTCACGTGTTGCAAATTTTTAAACTTAGTAAGAATCTTATCAAAAAGAATTGTTTTTCAACCACGCTGAAATATGATTAAAATAATTTTCAATCACATCACCTGACGACAAAACAATATCATGCACTGCATTATTAATGGCAATAACATCAGCATGCGGATATATTTTTCTACCAAAAAAATCAATATCATCCACATTTAATACGCCATCTGATTCATAAAGCAGATCATTCCATTTCGTTCCGAAATAAGATTTATTCGAATGAAAGATAATACTGGGTATGGTTTTTATTTGTTTTTTCTGGATGTTTTTTTGCGCTTTTAACACGCCATCAAGCCATCCCAAATACGTATTAAAAGATGGAACAGGTTTGTATTTAAGATTGAAATTCCATTTGCCTTTATAATTTTTATGCAAACTTTCTGTATAAATTGAAGTTAATTTACTGACTTTTAAATATGGTACAAAACAAGAAAACAGCGTGACAAAAGGCAATACAAACTTTACGAATTTAGACTCATTCAACTCAAAAAAGGGGCTATTTAACACAATACCTGAAATTAGATTTTTATACTCGCCATTTATTGCATAGTGGGTTGCCAGCAAACCACCTGTCGAATGGCCGTTTATAATTATATTTTTATGTCCATCATTTTTTATTTTATTCAACACAATAGATATTTCTTCATCGTATTCTGTTATGTCTTTAAAAAAATTTTCGTGCTGATGTGACTTTAAAGAAGCCCCGTATTTTCTTAATTCAATTGCGTAAAAGCTAATGCCTTTATCCATAAAAAAACTTGCGAGGTGATCTTGGAAAAAATAATCCATATAACCGTGAATATATAAAACTGCGGTGTTAGCTTCGGGTAAATTTGCATATTCGACTGCAGCAGAAACCTCGCCTTCGTAATCTTTTTTTAGCGGTATTATTTCTACGGTGTTAGCTTCGGGTAAATTTGCATATTCGACTGCAGCAGAAACCTCGCCTTCGTAATCTTTTTTTAGCGGTATTATTTCTAGTTTTAAGTTTGTCTTTTTCATATAACTTGCCACTGCTATCCGGTTAACTTTTTTATAATTAAATTGAGACCTTTGCACAAAGGGCTTTTCTCTATTTTATTTTTGCGCCACTATTTTTAAATTTGCTTTACTCCCCACCAACAAACTCGCAATCACACCATAAACTATAACCTGCAACCAGAGCTGTAACCACAGCCCTCGAATTTGATAAAACTCTGCACCCATTTGATTAAGCTGTAAAAAAGCTTGGATACCGGGAATCGCCGGAATTAATTGTGAAGCATAAAGCAATGGTGTGGGTAACATGTTGGTTGGCCACACAAACCCCGCAGAAAAAACAATGGGCAGCGATGTCAATAAAACTAACAGGGTTGCAAGCTCACGCCGTGGCAATAATTGGCTAATGCAAATTCCAACTAAACCCGTTGCTAAAATAAAAGGAATAATCAATTGAATTAATTCTAATGGCTTTGCTAATGTTGAAATGCCATAAAATCTAAAACAAAAACCAAAATAATAAATAGACAACACTAAATATATTAGTAAAAAAATAAATGCTCTGGTGAAAACCAGTTTCCAGCTGGGAACATTAATCCAGTACCCCGGATGACCGGTTAAGGTTTTTTCATTTTGTGTTCCGCCTAACAAACCAACGCCAATTAATAAAGTTTGATGCAAAATTAAAACGAATACCGCCGGCACAATGTAATTAATATACCCTGTTGTTGTATTGAATACTGGTCGTAAATTTAAGCCGATTGCCGTGTGTTGTTTTTTTGCCGCCACTAATGCTTGTCCCATCGCCACATCTCGCAACACTTTAATTTCTGCAGCCAATGTTGCACCGGCAGTTGCCAGCCCTTTTGCGACTTTGCTGTAAACCAAAAAATAAGATGCATCACCCGCGTAAGAAAGTGTGGGCGTTTTATTCAATAATAAATCTCGGTAAAAATGTTTGGGAATAACCATCATGCCAGCCAAGCCATCTTCAACAATGGCCTGTTGTGCTTCGCCAATACTGCTGACATATCTGTTCACCCGCACTTCTGGCGTGGCATTGACCATGCGTATTAATTTTCGGCTAAGGGCGCTGCTGTCCAAATCGACAATCACGACTTGCTGGTCTCGCGGCAACTGCTGGCTGTAAGGTAATGGGTAGAGAAATGAATAAAAAATTACGCCACCGAAGACCGTTAACAATAAAGCACGGTCGCTAAAAATGGCTTTTAGTTCCAGCATAAATAATTGCTGCCAGCTCATGCCATTGCTGCCTGTTGCTTGATGCGTATTGCCAATTTATACGCGAGTAAAAATACCACGGAAAAAAGTAACAGTGCACCCATTTGCGGCAAGGCACTTTGTATTGATGCACCGTGATTGGCTTGGTATAACTGGATGTCGATATAGTGACTCACCGGCAATAAATCGCGCCAAATTTGTGCGGGCATTGTCATGTCGGTAGCGGGAAAAGTTACGCCCATAAATGCAAAACTGGGTGCGGTGTAAGCGGCGGCTAAACTTAATGCGCGCGCGGGATCTTGCACCAGTAAAAAAATGAATAACGCGACAGCCTGACTCGCCAACACCATTAACAATTGGCTCAGCAATAAAATATCCCAACTGCCATTCATGGGCCAGCCCAATAAGTTAAACATCGCCCATAAAAAAAGGGCGCCGTTCAACCACAAAATAGCCGTATAAAGTAATAACTTACCTGCGATTGCGCTGATGGGATTCGCGCCCAACCAAGCCACAACACCTTGCAAACGAATTTCTCGGGATAGCGCCATAATAGTAATCAGCACAATTAAAATTTGCCAAACTGCGGGAATGAGTGCCGATGTTAAAAAATGTGCGTAGTTAGTATTGATATTAAATAACGGTGTTATTTGACTCGATACCGGCACTGCCGCGCCAATGGCCTGCGCTCCAATTTTGCCTTTTGCCATGGCTTTTACCATATCCAGTTTGGCGTCGAATGTGCCGTGCGCCTGTCTAAGTGAACTGGAAATAAGGTTGCCTGTGAGTAAAAATTGCGAATTATAAAACGCCGTCACCTGCGGTGGATTGCCGGTTATTGTGTGTTTTTCCAGTTCATAAGGAATCACAATCAAGGCATTAATATCTGCACTGCGCATGGCGGCACTGCCGGATGCAGTATCGCTAAACTGCTGACTAATGCGCAACCCTGGGTGCGCATCATATTGGCGAATTAAGGTGCGCGATAGATGACTGTTGTCTAAATCAACCACGCCCACGGTAAGATCACGGGGCAAGCCGGCAGAAAAAATCCACCACAGAATAAAAAATAAAAGCAGCGGAACCCAACTGACTACGCCGAGCAACCACGAGTCGCTTAACAACAGCTGCCATTCGCGGCGAATCTGTTGTTGAAATGCATTCACTGTTGAACCAGCACCGACATACCTACGCGCACATTTTCTAACGTTTCAATCGGCCGTGCTTCTATTTCGAACGTGCGCATATCAAATCCGCGAGAAGTATCTGTTGCTCGCCACGTTGCGTAATCGCCCATCACCGAAACGTGGCTAACTTTGAAACGCTGTGCGTTTTCGCCCAGTGCGGGAATAACCGCTGAAAATTCCGTGCCCATTTTGTAATTCATCAACTGATCTTCACGCACATGAAACACCGCCCACGCATCCTGCATATCAACAATGCTCACCACCGGAAAACCCGCTGGTGCAATTTCACCACTGCGCAACAATACCTGCGACACTTCACCGCTGTGCCAACTATTAACTCGGGTTTCGTCCGAGTAAGCTTTAACTTCAGCTACCGTTTCTCGTGCGGCTCGGGCTTTTTGTTGAGCCGCTATGCGGGTTTCTTCACGGGTGCCTTCTTTTGTCATTTCATACATTTGATAGGCTGCATTTTCTGTATAACGCGCGGCTTCTAATTGGGTATTGGCTTCATCTTTTTTCTGTTCGGCGATTACCCCATCATCAAATAAATTGGTGATGCGTTGTGCGGTTTTTTCAGCTAGCTCGGCTGCCACTTTGGCTTTTTGCCAACTATCTTTTGCGGCGGCAACCTGTTGAGATCGCGCGCCTTTATTCGCCGCTTTTGCCATGGCACTCGCCGCTTCGCTACCGGCTCTGGCTTGTTCCAGTTTGGCGAGTAACTCGGGGCTGAGCAACGTGAAAACCAATTGTTGTTCTTCTATTTGATCACCTTTTTCAACTAACACTTTGTCGATGCGCCCTGGCACCTTCGATGAAATATTATATTGTCGCGCTTCAATCTGCCCCTGTAATCGTTGCGGCGCCGGTTGATACGCCTGCCAAAACGAGCGACCAATCAGCATCAACAACACAAAAGCCACAGCCCAAATTAAAGCTGAAACCGCCTTAGCATTAACGTTACTCATAATGTCCCTTTAATTGGTAGTCAGAAAATTGTGCCATTTGATTACTTAACGCCAACAGACGCGCCAGTGATAAGACATATTGATACGCGGCAACTTGTCGTTGCGTTTTAACGCTAGCCAAAAATAGTTCCGCATCAACCACTTCCAGTGATGTAGATAAGCCCTGCGCAAAGGCTTCTTCGCGCATTCGAATGCTTTCATGCGCAAGTGCTAAACTGGGTGACAAGCCATTGAATTCTTCCCGCGCCGTGTCTGCCTCGCGCCAGGTTTTTTCAACTAACAGGCTAAGGTCGCGCACCGCCTGCGCTTTTAAATGGCCGATTCTTGATAACGTACTTTTCGCTGCTTTGAGTTTTCCTGAGCGACCACTTCGGCTACTTAGTGGAATAGAAACACCCACACCCACCACCCAGTCGGGCGCTAATTCTGCGGCCAATGTATCTTGCTGATACACATTGTAGTTACCAAAAATAAACGCCTCAGGCCAGTACTCACCTTCTTCCACTTCGACCAAGCCAAGCGCCTGCATGCGCTTGGCTTTTAAAATACCCAAACCGGGATGATTTGCCAACGTGGCATTAATTAATTCCACTAACACCGGAATATGATTATTGATAAACAGGCCATTAGTGGGAAGCGCGTTAACCTCTTCCTGCAATAACTGGTTAAGCGCAATTTGTGCGATTTCAAGATTACGTTGCGCTTTGCGTTGCTCAACTTTTGCCTGACTATAACTGGCTTCGGCTTTCAATCTTTCTACTCTAGCGATTTGCCCCTGTTGCTCGAGTTTTTTTGCAAAGTCTAAATGTTTTGCTAAACCTTTTTCTGCATCACTTCGCGTTAGCAATAATTGTTTCGCCAACACAACGCCAAAATAAAATTTATTTAACTGCTCAAACAAGGCCTGTTGCTTAATGCGCAATAAATGCCCCGCTTCCATAAACTGACCCTGCGCAATATCCTGTGCCGCATTAATTCGCCCGCCAGCATAAATAGGCCAAACCGCAGTGAGCGATGCAGTGACCACATCTTTTTCTGCAATCCGACTGGTGAAAGCTTCGTCAACACTCGCCGCCGAACTACCTAACGCACCTTCAAAAAATGTTTTTAATGTATCGCCGGCGGGCATAGAGTTAAACAGTTGAGAGGGGGCTAATGTAATATCTTCATCTAACCGCGAGTAACCGCCAGTAATATCAATTTTGGGTAAATATAAATCTGCTGCGGCTTCTTGCAGGTAAAGCGCTTCTTCTTTATTTGCTTTACTGGCGGCCAGGCCATCATTGTTTTGCAATAACAATTTCCACGCCTGTGAAAAAGTAAAATTGGCGGCAATGGCTTGACTAGAAAATAATAACGGTGCACTGCATAAAAAAATAAAAACCTTTTTTTTCAACTTAAAAAGAGAGTGAAAAAAACGCATAAGCACGAGTGATACCTTATTCAAAATTTTCCCTTTACGCATTGATTAGCATTTAACACTGTAGACATGTTATGCCGTTATAAAATCGTAACTTATCGTACTTAATTAAATATTACTTACACAAAATTCGATGCCAACCACCTGGCTTTAAATGCATTCCAGCCGGAAATGCCAACATCATCTTTCCATAAAGAATTAATGCCCATCGTCATTAAATCGGCAGATGCTCTAATGGCGATTTCTCCCCAGTTGTTTACCGGTCCACCGGAATGGTAATCATGGCCTCCGTGTTTTTCTTTATCTTGCGAGGCGTATTCGTATAGATTTCTGATCGGTAAAATAATATTTGCATCCGATTTTTTCAGGTCATGTACGGTTTGGGTAACTAAACGCTTGCCACCCTGGTAGCGTTGAGTATGCGCTGGAGAAAAGGAATCTTGTAAACTGTGCAAAGCCAGTGCTAATTCCTTAACGTAATAGTTATTTAAACCTAAGCCTGAATTTTGTAAAGGGCGAACAATTTTATCTTTGTAAACAGCCGATTCATATTTAAGAATTTTTCTTGAAGTGTCAACCCAGTTAAGTGTGTGTTTATATATAAAGTCTGTCGCATTATTATACGCTTTAATATTATTTTCACCTTTGGCTTTCATAAAATGATAACGCTGCCCTGCTGGGTCATCATGAGTCCAACGTTCATCTAAATCGACAAATGCAACGGCATCGGGTAATTTTACCGTTGATATTTTATCCGGTGTTACGCCATTTAAAACATAGTTGAAAATAGCCGATGTATAATTATCTACGGGTGTCGATTTATTTTTATCACCAAACCACATTCTAAAATCATCTTCAAACATAGGCGCACTACACGAACCGGTATTAACGGGGCATTGCTTTTTCATTCTTGATATTGCTTGAAGCGTTAACTTTACGTGTCCATCATATTTCATATTAATTCCCTTTATTTTATTTTTTTAATAATCGAGTAATATATTGTGTTAGCCCTACAAACACGGCCCCGCCTGCCCAAAAAAAGAGCGCGGGAAGATATACATATTGCCAGTCAAAATTAAATGTGCTGTGAGTAGAGTCGCCCATAAAGGGGACGATAAATACCGATATGGGTGAAAACAAACCGCCCATTGGAAAATGTTCATGCGTAGGAAATAGCAAACCTAATGGTAGCCACAAAATAATCCAAACAACTACGCTCCACTTTTTTTTCATATATTGTCCTTTACACTTTTAACTATTTTTTCACTGCTGTCTCGTTAACGTAAAAAATATCATTTCTAGGTTCTTGATTCTGAGTATTGTAACCCTCACCCCAGCCCTCTCCCAAAGGGAGAGGGAGCAAAAGCGTCGTGCCCCCCCTCTTCCCAAGAGGGAGAGGGGGCAAAAGCGTCGTGATCCCCTCTCCCTTTGGGAGAGGGTTAGGGTGAGGGTTACAGCAGTTTACCGCTTCAATCGATTAATTCAAATATCAATACGCCGTGCCCTTTACAGACCCCTGCCTGATAAACGTGTTCGAGGCGACGATTTAAAGTTATTTAAAAATATGTTAAATAATTATTTTCATGTCGTTAACAACTCAATACTTAAAACAAACATGATGTATAGACTTGTTACATTATTTTAAACTTCCTTAACGGGACAGCAGTGCTATTTTTTAATTGTTTTCGACATTTTATTCTGCACGGTTTTATTTTTTAAAATATTATACTTAATTAAGCACCTATAAAAAACTTACCAAATTCACAAATCTAAAATTTAAATTTCAGCCAAATTGCCTTTGCTTTCTAACCAAGCTTTACGGTCTGACGCGCGTTTTTTAGCCAGCAACATATCCATCATTTTATCGCTGTCATCACCGTCTTCGACAATAAGCTGCACCAATCTTCGGGTATCCGGCGCAATGGACGTTTCGCGCAATTGCAGCGGATTCATTTCGCCCAGGCCTTTAAATCGCGTCACCTGCACTTTACCTTTTTTCTTTTCTGCGGTGATGCGATCTAACACACCCTGCTTTTCTGCTTCGTCTAGTGCGTAGTAAACGTCTTTGCCCACATCAATTCGAAACAACGGTGGCATCGCAACATACACATGACCTGCTTCTGTTAAGGTGCGAAAGTGGCGTAAAAACAAGGCGCATAATAATGTCGCGATGTGATAACCATCGGAATCCGCATCCGCTAAAATACAAATTTTTCCGTAGCGTAAACCCGACAAATCATCCGAGTCGGGATCGACGCCAATCGCCACTGAAATATCGTGTACTTCCTGCGAGGCTAAAACCTGATCCGCATCCACTTCCCAGGTGTTTAGAATTTTTCCGCGCAACGGCATAATCGCTTGATTGTTTCTGTCGCGCGCCTGCTTCGCCGAGCCACCCGCCGAGTCGCCTTCCACTAAAAACAATTCGGTTAAATTCACATCGGAAGAACTGCAATCGGCAAGTTTGCCTGGCAATGCGGGGCCCGATGTCACTTTTTTTCGCGCGACTTTTTTACCGGCTTTCAAACGCTTTTGTGCGTTATCAATTGCCAGCATCGCAATGAGTTCACCCTGATCGGTGTTTTGATTTAACCACAAACTAAATGAATCTTTTACCACGCCGGAAACAAACGGCGCGCATTCGCGGGAGGATAAACGCTCTTTGGTTTGCCCCGAGAATTGCGGGTCTAACATTTTCACCGACAAAATATAACTGACTTTTTCCCACACATCTTCTGGGCTAAGTTTGACGCCACGGGGCAACAAGTTTCTAAATTCACAAAACTCACGAATCGCCTCGGTTAAGCCGGTGCGCAAACCATTGACATGCGTGCCGCCCTGCGCGGTGGGAATTAAATTGACATAGGATTCACCCGTAGAATCGCCACCTTCGGGCAACCATAATAGCGCCCAGTCCACCGCTTCACGCTCAGATGACAGTGTGCCAATAAATGGCGCACGCGGCAGTAATTCATAACCTTTTAAACTTTCTAATAAATAATCTTGCAAACCATCTTCGTAATACCACTCAAAACTTTCTGCGGTTTTTTCTTCTAAAAACGTCATCGTTAAGCCAGGGCATAAAACCGCCTTGGCACGCAATACATGTTTCAGCTGCACGACTGAAAATTTAGGCGAATCGAAATATTTTGCCTCCGGCCAAAAACGAATTTGTGTGCCGGTATTTTTTTTACCGACGCTGCCAATTTCTTTTAAATCTTCAACTTTATCGCCATGCTCAAAGGCAATCGAAAACACCTTACCATCACGACGAATTTCTGCTTCAACCCGATCGGATAAGGCATTAACCACCGAAACACCCACCCCGTGTAAGCCACCAGAGAACTGATAATTATCGTTAGAGAACTTTCCCCCCGCGTGCAATTTGGTCATAATCACTTCAATGCCAGGCACGCCCTCTTCGGGGTGAATATCCACCGGCATACCGCGCCCGTCATCAATTACGCCCAATGAGCCGTCTTTATACAACACCACTTCAATTTTGCTGGCGTGCCCTGCCACCGCTTCATCAACACTATTGTCTATCACTTCCTGTGCTAAATGATTTGGGCGGGTGGTGTCGGTGTACATGCCAGGGCGCTTTTGTACGGGTTCGAGGCCGGTTAAGACTTCTATGGCTGAAGCATCATAGCTCATTCAGTAATCTCGTTTTCTGTTATGAATTTGAGGGAACTATAAAAGAGTTGACGCGACTTCGCAATTTGTATGTTGATTTGTGGCTTGGTGAGCCACTGGATTCCTGCCTTCACCGAAATAACAAAAAAATCAACTCGAATAAATAAACAACAATCCCCCTGTTTCCCGTAAAATACCCAAATGAGTCAACAAGCCGCAAACCCAAAAATAAACGCCACCGTAACCGCCTCAGCCGGCAGCGGCAAAACCTACATGCTGGTCACCCGCATCGTGCGCTTGCTACTCGAAGGCACCGACCCCAGCAGCATACTCGCCCTCACCTTCACCCGCAAAGCCGCCGCTGAAATGCAACAACGTTTATCCGAACGACTCTACCAACTCGCCACCGTAGATGACGCACAACTTTTAAAATTATTAACCGAGTTAGATTTAAACGCCGACTATCAACACAAAGCCCGCGCATTATACGAAGCCCACCAATATTGCGACTACCCCGTGCGCACCCTCACCTTTCACTCTTTTTGCCAGGACTTGCTCTCACGCTTTCCACTCGAAGCCGACGTGCCGCCCAACTTTGACTTATTAGAAAGCTCAGACTTACTCAGGCAACAGGCACGCGACGCACTCTTTAATGAAGCCACTTTAAATATGAATGGCGAACTTGCCACGCATTTACAACAGCTCATGCAGCACTGCGACGGCTTGTTTAATTTACAAAAAGTGTTGGATGATTTTTTACAACATCGCAGTGACTGGTGGGCATTTACCGATCACGAAAAAAATAACAAAGCCCTGTTTGCCAGCCAACAACTGGCCGCTTCATTAAATTACAATGCTGAACTCGATCCACTCAATGATTTTTTTAATGATTTATTAATTCAGCGCATCACCCAATTTGCAAAACTGCTGGCGCAGGCAAAGGGTAAAAAGAATTTGGAGTTTGCCGAGCGCTTAGCTAACTGGCTAGTTAATAAAGAAAAAAACCATGCGGCTTTTCAGCTGGTGCGCGGCTGTTTTTTAACCCAAAAAAATTCACCGTTATCACGAAAAGACACGCCCGCTTTACGAAAAAACTTAGGCGATGACGATGCGGATATTTTTTTAGAATCGCACGACATTATCAGCCATAAAATTATCGACACACTCGAACAACTTAATAAACAACATTGCTGGCAACTTAATCACCACTGGTTTTTTTGCGGTGAAAAATTTATTGAGCACTATCAAACCTTAAAACGACAACAGCGTTTATTAGACTTCACCGACCTCGAATGGCGCAGTTATAAATTATTACAAGACTCTGAAAACGCACTGTGGATTCAATATAAACTCGATCAAAAAATTCAGCATTTATTAATTGATGAATTTCAAGACACCAACCCAACGCAGTGGCAATTAATTTTACCGCTGCTCGAAGAAATGGCCGCGGCCGAACCAGAACAACATCGCAGTGTGTTTTTAGTCGGCGATGAAAAACAATCTATTTACAGTTTTCGCCGCGCCAAACCTGAGCTGCAACAACAGGCATCAAACTGGTTGGCACAACATTTAAATGCGCAGGCGTTTCCATTAAATAAATCGTGGCGCTCATCGCCGGCAATAATTAATACGGTGAATGCGGTTTTTTCGCAGGATGAATATCTTGTTAACTTGCCCACATTTATCGAACACGAAACCCATCATAAAAAGCTTGCCGGTTTGGTTGAAGTGCTGCCATTGTGGCGCATGAATGACTTGGATGAAAAAGTCGAAAGCGTTTATTGCCGCAACCCCTTGCAACAACCCCGCGCAGAAACCGCCGGCATACACCAAAAAGAAGCCGCGCAAATAGCGCAACACATTAAACAGTTAATCAAAAATAAAACCGCCGTCGAAGAAAACAACAAACAACGCCCGCTTAATTACAATGACATTTTTATTTTATTACGCAAACGCGCGCATGTTGCCGATTACGAACGTGCGCTGCGCGATGCAGGCATTGCTTATTTGGGTACCAACCGCGGAACACTTTTATCCTGTTTAGAAATTCAGGATATGGAAGCCTTGCTCGACACGTTGTTAACTCCCTTTAATAATTTAGCCCTGGCACAAGTTTTAAAATCGCCTTTATTTAGTGCCAGCGATGATGACTTACAATTACTCGTCGCACACACGCATCAGGGAAACTGGTTTGAAAAACTCGAACCGTTATCGCTTGAACTCGACGAACATCACCCGCTGCATCGCGCCTGGTTTTATTTGAATGCGTGGCGCTCACTCGCCGATAAAATTCCGGTACACGATTTACTCGACAAAATATTTTCGCAGGCCGATGTATTAGAAAGATACAAACGCACCACACCCGAACCATTACAAGCTCGCGTGCAAGCTAACTTAACTTTGTTTTTAGAAATGGCACTGGATTTAGACAGTGGTCGTTACCCCAGTTTAATGCATTTTTTATTTTATTTACGCAGCTTAAAAAACACCCCCAGCGATGCACCGGATGAAGCGCCGATGCAAACCCGCGAACCCCGCGTGCGCATTATGACCATTCACGCAAGTAAAGGATTGGAAGCGCCGGTAGTTTATTTAGCTGACACCATTAATATTGCAAAAGACAGATCTTCATTAAGCACGTTAATTGACTGGCGAGTAGAAGACAAACAGCCCACGCACTTTCAATTAGTGCCGTCAGCTAAACGCAGAGATAGCATTACAAAAAAATTAACCGAACAATTAAAAGAAGCACAAAAAAAAGAAGATGCTAATTTGTTGTATGTTGCAATCACCCGCGCTCGACAATATTTATTTATTAGTGGTTGCCAGCCAGACAAAGGCCCTTTTAGTAACTGGTATCAACCGGTATTAAATGCATTGCAATCATTAACCGGCAACACAGAAGATGCATATTTAAGCTATGCCGTAGGCGAAAAAACAACGTGTGATGCCGCCGATAAAAAACAAACTTCTAAAGACAAAATAAAACCGGAGATAGACACGGCATTAACACAAAAAATAAAATCACACGAAATGCCGCAAACAATATTAGCGCCGAGCAAAATTAAAACCGATTTTTCAAGCAATAACATTGAACCCCTCAGTGAAAACTCAAGCATACAGGCAATACAACGCGGCACAGCAATTCACCGCATGTTAGAGCTATTAACTTTGGGCAATCATTCTGACGAACTTATCTTACAAAAAATCATGTTTGAAATACAGGTTGAGAATGAAAGCTCACTCAACGATTGGCTAAGCATTGCAAAAAACAATTATAAAAACCCTGCATTACAAAATATATTTAAACCTGAAAAAGCACTGCATGTTTTTGATGAATGCCCGATTCAATACAACAAAAATAAAAATGAAAATAAAAATTTAGTGTCTGGCATTATTGACAGATTAATTATTACCGAAAACAGCGTAACGATTGTTGATTACAAAACACATCAACACGCTACGAAAGAAAACCTGCAAAGCATTGCCGAAGAATACCAACCACAAATGCAATATTATGCCGACGGAATAAAAACCCTCTGGCCAGATAAAAAAATTACTGCTTGTTTGCTATTTACAGAATGCAGTGAATTGTTTTATATTGATGTTCACTGCTGTCCCGTTAAGGAAGTTTAAAATAATGTAATAAGTCCATACATCATGTTTGTTTTAAGCATTTAGTTGTTAACGACATGAAAATAATTATTCAACACATTTGTAAATAACTTTAAATCGTCGCCTCGAACACGTTTATCAGGCAGGGATTTGTAAAGGGTGCGCCGTATTGATATTTGTATTAATCGATTGAAGCGGTAAACTGTTGCCGCCCTCACCCCCCCCCTCTCCCAGAGGGAGAGGGGGCAAAAAGCGTCGTGATTCCCTCTCCCTCTGAGAGGGGAAGTAATAGCGCTGTGATTCCCTCTCCCTCTGGGAGAGGGTTAGGGTGAGGGTTTCAATACCCGGAACAAATACCTGAACATGATATTTTGTACATTAACGAAACAGCAGTGATTGATGTTTAAATATTGATTACGAGTAAAACATGAACCAGTCTAATTTTATTTTTGATGCTACCGAAGAAAACTTTCAGCAGGGCGTTATTGAAAACGCTTACAAAGCGCCGGTATTAGTCGCTTTTTGGGCACAACGGTGCGAGCCATGCAAATTATTAACTCCTATTTTAGAAAAACTAGCAAATGAATTAAATGGGCAGTTTGTATTAGCTAAAGTGAATAGCGAAACACAACCATCATTAAGCCAACAATTTAATATTCGCAGCATTCCAAGCGTGCTTATTTTTAAAGATGGAGATGTAGTTGAACAGTTTGAAGGAATGCAATCAGAAGAATTCATTAAACAACTAATTGAAAATCACTCCACTTCAGAAGCAGATATTTTACGCAATGCCGCATTTGAAATTATTCAATCGGGTGATTTTGAAAAAGGGCAATTAATGTTACTGGAAGCTGAAAAACTGGCACCTGAAAACGCCGCCATTCAAATTGATCTTGCGCATATTGAAGCCCGTGAAAAAAAATATGCAGCCGCTAAATCACGCCTGAATAATTTAAAAATGGCCGACCGTGAAAATGCACAGGTTATCAGCTTATTAAATAAAATAGATTTATCGTTGGCCACTGAAAATGCACCGAGTATGACCGAACTGGAAAAAACATTAGCCGACACACCCGATGCAAGCCTGCCTCGCTATCAACTTGCGATACAGTTAATTAATAATGACGACTACGAAAAAGGGCTCGATCATCTTCTTTATATTTTACTTCGAGATAGTGAATTTCAAGATGGTGCGGTAAAAAAATCGTTGCTTACAACGTTTGATTTATTGGGAAGCGAAAACCCGCTGGTTGGACAGTATCGACGTAAAATGTTTAATGCGATGCATTAACGGGGTTTAATGCTGTGAAGTCGCTGGATACTTGTCTTCGCACTATCTCGGCATGCCCCTGTTAATATACATGGGCTGGGATCCAGTGACTTTGTAACACCTAATGTCACTGGATCTTCGACCAATATAATAAGCATGGGCATTCGGAGATGAACAATTTTTTCTGTTGGTTTTATTTTTTAAGGCATTGTTTTCAGTTGCTGCAATAATTTTGCAGAAGGCACATAGCCTGGCAATAGCTGCCCCGACTCCAGCATAATGGCAGGCGTACCTCTAATGCCTAAGTCAGATGCCAGAATTTGATGTTTATTGATTGGATTTTTACAGGTTTTCTTTTCGATATCTGCGCCACTTTTGGCTAAATCCAGTGCTTTGTTTTGATCGTCTGCACACCAAACCGAAACCGAAGTTTCAACACTTTTTTCCCCTTTAAAGGGCACAAATATATAACGCACTTTTACGCCATTGTTTTTATAATCGGCCAATTCATTATGCAACTTTCTGCAATAGGGGCAGTAGATATCGGTGAAAACCGTAATGGTGTGTTTGACTTCGCCTTTGGGCATATACACCAGCATGTTTTCTTCGCCCAGCTCCTTTAACGCATTTAATCGAACTTCGCCTCGGGTGTCTTCGGTGATATTTTTTCTCAACTGCATATCATATAAGTCGCCGTCAAAGATAAAACGCGAATCTTGCGTCATGTACATAATTTGGCCGCTTGCTGTGACTTCGTAAATACCTTTAACCGGGGTCTTTTTTATACCTGCATTAGCTGCGCTTGGCATACGTTTGCTCAGTGCGGCTCTTAATTCTTTTATACCGGCATCTTCTGCATAAGCTGATGACATTGTGCTTAAGATAAATGTCGACACCAGCGCTAACAGCATCAGGCCTGATTTTGATAATAATTTCATAACGTTAAGTCTCTGTATTTTGTGTACTGCGTAAATAGACAGGCGAGATTATAATTAATTCCAAACTTAAAAACTGTGTTTTATTTGTTTTTTTTTAAATTAGCGTCAGCGCTTAGGCTCGCGGGTGATGTTGCTGGTAAATATTCTGTAATCGTTGATTGGCAACATGGGTGTAAATCTGCGTTGTAGAGATATCGCTGTGCCCCAGCAACATTTGCACCACTCTTAAATCGGCACCGTGATTTAATAAGTGCGTTGCAAAGGCATGGCGCAGCGTGTGCGGTGACAAGCTTTGCGCATCAATATTTGCCAATGCTGCATATCTTTTTAATAAATACCAGAACGCCTGCCGAGTCATGGCTTTGCCTCTGCGCGTAACAAACAGAGCATTACACGGCGGGTGTTGCGCCATTAAATCGGCTCGTGCGTTTTTTATGTAATGCTGCAAACATTCTATGGCGGCTTCGCCCAGTGGCACTAATCTTTCTTTGCCGCCTTTGCCGATAACTCGCACCACCCCCGGATCGATGGAAACTTGTGAGAATGCCAACGTAATTAATTCGCTCACTCTCAAGCCCGTTGCGTAGAGGGTTTCCAGCATGGCTTTATCTCGAATACCCAGTTCATTTTGTAAATTGGGGGCATTTAAAAGATCTTCAATTTGTTGCTCTGTTAAGGTTTTGGGTAAAGGTTGCTCGGGTTTGGGCGCTTCGATTAGCGCAACCGGATCTATTTGAATTTTTTTCTCGCGCAATAACCACGCATAAAAACGTCGCATTGATGAGAGTAATCTTGCCGAACTTCTATTTTTACTGCCCTGCTCAAAACGATGCGCTAAAAACGCCTGCACCTGCGTTTGCGATGTATTGAGTAAATCGCATTTATTTTGCCGCAGCCACAACGCCAAATTAGACAAATCATTTTTATAGGCCGATAACGTATTTTTACTTAAGCCGTGTTCCATCCAAAGTGCATCTAAAAAATGCTCAATAATAGATTGTTCTTTATCCGGTAGTTGATCTATAACCGCCATTTTAATGCTTAAGCTCAATGCAATTAGGGTTGTTTGAAATTAATTTATGATAATATTTCATGATTAAATAGATTACACTAAATTGCATAAAACACACACTCATGCATATTGATCGCAAAAAATATTACTTCGTTATGCCTGCGAAGGCAGGTATCCAATATCTTCTGCTGTTCAACGTCACTAGATTCCTGCCTGTGCAGGAATGACGACATTTCTTGGGTTAACGAGACAACAGTGAAATTAAATAACGAATCACTCAATGAAATTACGCTGCTCATTCTTGCCGGTGGGCGCGGGCAAAGAATGCACGGAAAAGATAAAGGTTTAATGCACTGGCAAGGCAAACCAATGATTGAACATATTATTCAACAAATTAATTTTCCCGCAGATAAAATCATTATTAGCGCAAACCGAAATCTAAGCGCGTATAAAAAATATACTGATCATGTTGTTGATGACAAATCATCTAACTTAAATAACGACTATCAAGGCCCTTTAGCTGGTATTTTAAGTGCAATGCAAGCTTGCACAACACCTTATCTATTTTGTTTGCCCTGCGATGCACCTGTGCTGCCCAACGATCTTTTAAATCATTTATGGCAATGTTTACAGGTGCAAAAAAAAACATCGGCGCTGTGTCATGACGGTAACCGTTTACAACCTTTGTTTTCATTGATTTCCTGCCAACACGAAAATCTACTCAATGATTTTTTGCAGCAAGGTCGGCGTAAAGTGCACGATTTTATTTCATTAATTGATCCCGCTATTTGTGATTTTTCTGCGCAGCAAAACCATTTTCATAATTTTAATCGTCCGGATGATATGAGCCAATGAGCACAACACTGAATGCCAATAAAATCATTTACGAAAAGCCATTACTCGGCTTCGCTGCATTTAGTGGCACGGGAAAAACCACGCTATTGCTCAAACTCATTCCCGAATTAAAACAACGCGGTTTGCGTATTGCGGTAATCAAGCACGCTCATCATAATTTTGATATGGACACCCCGGGCAAAGACAGTTACGAGCTGCGCAAAGCGGGTGCGGTGCCCATGTTAATTTGTTCGAGCCACCGAACGGTCATCACCATTGAAAACGAAATTGAAACCGATCCCGAATTACAACAAATATTAACGCATATTCCCGCGGATTCGGTTGATATGATTTTGGTGGAAGGCTTTAAAAAATGGCCTTTCGATAAAATCGAATTACACCGTGAAAGCACCGGCAAGCCGTTAATACATCCCGATGATGAAAATATAATTGCGATTGCGCATGATAATAAAACACCACTAAAAAATACCGACTTGCCGCAACTGGATATCAACAATATTAATGCCATCGCTGATTTTGTTATTCAATACCGTAAAACATAATTCGCCAAACCCTCATTTTAAAAACCCTTTTATAGAAGACACTCATTATGAAAAAACAGCCCTCTTGCAACGATGAATTCGATCCCAACTCCCTCAGCTTTGAACAAGCGCTGGATCGCATCAAAGAAAATATTTCGCCCATTAAAGGCAAAAAAAATGTCACCATTCGCGAAGCCGCAGGGCATATTCTTGCCGACGATGTTACCTCTCCTTTAGATGTACCTCCTTTTATTAATTCCGCAATGGATGGTTACGCGATTAATTCATCCGACCTCCCCCAATCGGGTGAGGCCACTTTACATGTTATTGGAAAATCGTTTGCCGGTGCACCTTTTGACGGAGAAGTAAAAAGCGGACAAACCGTGCGCATTATGACCGGCGCCGTTGTGCCCGAGGGTGCCGATACCGTAATTATGCAAGAGCACGCCGAGGTTGACGGCGATAATATAAAAATAGGCAACGAACACAAAGCCAAACAAAATGTGCGTAACCCTGGCGATGATTTTTTTACGGGCGATATTATTATTAAAGCCGGTGAGCGTTTATCTCCGGCAAAACTGGGCTTGCTGGCATCGGTGGGGGTTAGCGAATTTAAAGTGATTAGAAAACCCGTTGTCGCTTTCTTTTCAACCGGCGACGAATTAAAAGGCGTGGGGCAAACACTGCAACCTGGCGACATTTATGACAGCAACCGTTATATTTTATTTGGCATGTTAAAAAAAATGGGCGTTGAATGTATTGATATGGGCGTGGTTGCCGATGTTAAAGATGAAATTGAACAAACCTTAAAAGAAGCCGCCAACATTGCTGATTTAGTGATTACCTCTGGCGGTGCATCGGTGGGCGAAGCCGATTTTATTAAAATTATTTTAGATGAAATTGGTAAAGTGGGTTTTTGGAAAATCGCCATGAAACCGGGCAAACCACTTGCGTTTGGACACATTAATAACACGGTTTTCTTTGGCTTGCCTGGCAACCCCGTATCGGCAATGGCAACTTTTTATCAATTTGTGCAACCCAGTTTAAATTTACTGGAAGGCGAATTAATAAGCGAACCGATTCGTTTACAGGCAAAGTGTGTCAGCAATCTTAAAAAGAGGGCGGGGCGAAAAGATTTTCAGCGCGGCATTATGTCAAACGATGAAACGGGGCAATTAATTGTTGATACCACCGGCATACAGGGTTCGCACATGTTAAGTTCAATGGCAAAGGCCAACTGCTTTATTGTTTTGGAGCGCGACGCAGGAAATATAAAAGCCGGCGAAATGGTTGAGGTGCAGCCATTTAATGAGTTAATTTGATTTAATTTCGTGAGACCTTTGCACGAAACAAGAATAATTAAAAAACATCGTCATCTCCGAATGCTTGTGTCGGAGATCCAGCGACCTTAAACGCTACAAAGTCGCTGGATTCCCGACACAAGCATTCGGGAATGACGAAAAGTGTTTCGTGCAAAGGCCTCTTCGTATTTATTCAAAAGAAAATAATCACCCAATAAAAAAGGCCACCTTCTTTCAAAGGTGGCCTTTTTTAGATTTAGAAAAATCTACAGATCAATTCTAACGATCAATTAAGACTTTTTACGCTTTTTTGCTTTGCGTTTTTTAGGCTTAAGTGATTTTTCCATCTTAGAAAGCTGCTGCTTAGTCCACTTTTCAACGAACTTACCAATTGCAGCTTCTTTGTTAGCAGACATTTTCATCAATGCAGCTTCACGTTTTGCAGCTGTTTTCAGCTCTTCACGCGCTGCTGATAGGTCAGCCTGAACGGCAGCAACTTGATCTTTCATTGCTTTTTTAGCTTCTGCTGATTTCATTGCGGCGGCTTTTTTCTTGGCTGCTGCTTCTTTTTTCTTTGCTGCGGCTATTTTACGTTTTGCTGCTGCAGCTTTTTTCTTTGCTGCTGCGGCTTTCTTTTTAGCGGCTGCGGCTTTTTTCTTTGCTGCTGCTGGTTTTTTCTTTGCTACTTTTTTCTTTGCTACTGTTTTTTTCTTTGCTACTGATTTTTTTGCTGCTTTTTTCTTTGGACGGGCCATTTTTATATTCCTCTTCATCGGGTTGATGAACAGATTATAATTCTTATTTTTTATAATACAAATAAATCAAGGCGTTAAAGTCACTTTTTTTAAAAATAATTAACTTTTTTTGCAAAAAAAACCTGAAACAGGGTTCAGGTTTAATTTTTTTGCTGATTTTTTGTTTTTTTTATAAATTTATAAAATTTTAAAATTAAACAAAAAACGGATTTATATTTGTTTAATTTTTATTTATTTTTACAATTTATAACCCCATATAAAAATAAAAGGTCGAAGTTTTTTACACTTTTCAATATTAATTTAACTTTAAACGTTTACTTTTTCTCTTTTAAAAATGAAATCCGGTTTGCACAAACGCACCAAAAGAAGAATCATCGCCGGCAACAACGGCAACATCTAAATTAAATCCTAACCAAAAACCCACTCCAACGGATAATAAATCTGGATCAGTTGCACCCGATGCCAAATTAGTTTGATAACCCACTCTTAACTGTGCAACACTAAATGCATCAAACTCCGCACCCACTGAAAAAGATTTAGATGGGTTTTCAAATGCAATGGGTTTTATTTCCGTTAAATCCAGATCAGCGGCAATTCTCATAAAACCGGCATCGAATGCAGCACCAACACGATATTGTGTTTCAAAATTAATATTGGTTCCTAAACGGGTTGTTTTTGTTTCTTCAATTAAGTTTTTTGCAACTAACCCCACTCTAAACGTGTTAACAATATTTAAAGTGACACCTGCATCAAACGTAGTGAAGCTGCCAAGATCTTCGCTATCTTGATCGGGTATATTTTCTACATCAATTGTAGATAAACGTTCTGAGTACTCAATTACTTCAACTTGCATAAAACGAGGCGTTACGCCCACGGATAATTGCATGCCCGAAAAAGAAAAATCGGTACCAATCGGCACACCTATTTCAGTAATGGCAACACCCAATGCACGCACAACTGCATCGGGTTCAACTGGGTTAGCTAAAGTGGGAATAACGACATCGGTTAATCCCGCAGACACAACGGCATTTGCTCTTAAGGTAACCCCCATTGTAAAACTATCGCCTGAGTAAACAAATGCCGCATTTGGAATAACGGCGGCAATTAAACTGGCACCCTCCAGTTCCTGTAAAATTTCAACCTGTCGAAGAATAGATTCTTCTGATCCATTATCTATTGCCTGAAATTCATCAACTAAATCTATCACACCACCGTCATCTATTGCCTGCACACCAATTGCGGGTAATAACATTGCAAATGTATCATCGTTTTCATTTACCGATAACATGCCCGGGTTAGATAATGCGGCGGTGGTAATCCCCCCCGTTGCAACACTCACATTACCCATCGCCACTGAGCGCGCATCGTAAAAGCCATAGGGCAAGGCATGCACATTTGATATTGAGACTGCAATTAAACTTGCAGTAAGCAGGCTTCGTTTTAACATAATGATCTCCAGCAAAGTTTTTATTTGTATTTAAAAGAGTTTATATCAAAATTTAAAAAAAACTTGGGAAACGAGTATCAGTGATTTATTCGAAGATTGCTTAATGCATGAAACTGTGCAATCCGTTACAATTTCGCCTGCTTATAATTATGAATAGGGTTCCAATGTCTGATTCCACTGCTGATGCACCCGTTTCTTTAATGAAACGCTTGATATCCATTATTTATGATTCAATTTTACTCATTGCGCTTTGTTTTATTGTTGCCAGCATGTTCAGTATTTTTACAACCTTTCTATTTAATGATTTAAATGCCATCACCAAAGAACATCCTCTTTATCTTCTCAATCAAATTATTATGCTGAGCACTATTTTTATTACCGGGTTTCTTTTTTATGTCTGGTTTTGGTCACATGGCGGGCAAACACTGGGAATGAAAACCTGGATGCTGTTGCTGGTTGCGGATAATGGAAAAGAAATAACACGCAAACAGGCGGCTATTCGTGTTTTAGCGGCAACATTATCTTGGAGCGTATTTGGATTAGGTTTTATCTGGAGTTTATTTGATGCAAAAAAACGCACCTGGCACGATATTTTATCTGCAACGCATTTGGTGCAATTAGAAAAAAAATAGTCGTTTATTTTATTTCACTTTGCGCAACGCATAAAAACTTATCATTGCCACAAATATAACCGGCACAGATGCACTAACAAATGGATACACATGATAAACCTGCCCAAGGTGATTAACTGTTCGATTTAATAAATAAAAGCCAATACCCAATAGTAAACCGACCAACATTCGGTTGCCCGCACCGCTGCTGCGTTGCGACCCGAAAACAAAGGGCATGGCAATTAATAACATCACTAAGCTTGAAATTGGTGTAAACACTTTTATCCAAAAAGCTAATTCATATTGACTTGAATCTAATTCATTTCTTTTTAAATAATTGCTGTATTTAAATAAGTCCATCGCTGACATATTATCTGGTTCAACGCTCACCACATTAAATAAGTCGGGGTTTAATAATCGATTCCAAATTTGCGAATCTATTTTTCGACTAACGACATCATTATCATTAAATTCAGTTTGTTGAATATCATCAAGCCGCCATTGCCCACTCACATATTGTGCCGACTTTGCATAAGTCACCCGCTTGAGCTGATTGTTTTTGTGTAATTCGTAAATTTTTACTTCACCCAAATTCATTTCAGGTAATACATGGCTCACATATAAAAACCGCTGCCCATCGCGCGCCCAAAAACCACCTTCGCCTGCCAAGCTAATGGTTTGTTGCAAGTTTTTTGCTCTTAATGTTTGCGCCTGTCGCTCACTATTGGGCACCACTAATTCGCCTATAAAGGCCACACACACCAATAAAATAAACCCCGCACGTAACACCGAAAAAACAATGCGCATAATCGAAACGCCTGATGCGCGCATCACCGTTAATTCACTGTTGCCCGCCAGCGTGCCTAAACTTAATAAACTGCCAATTAAAACCGCCGTTGGAAATAATTCGTATAAGCGTTTTGGTAAACTCAATAAAACATATAAACCGGCCTGCAACATGTTGTATTGTCCCTTTCCCACATCATCCATTTCAGAAACAAAATCAACAAACACCAGCAATGCACCGAGCACCAACAAAACCATAAAGGTGCCACTGATGACGGTTTTAGCGATATAGTTATCAAGCAGCCTCATGATGTTTTCACCGCCGATTTAAGCGAATAATGAAAAAAAGATTTCACGCCACCTGCGCGTTTTATCCACCAATACACAATTAAAATAATCGCAAAACCATGCACCCACCACAACCCTAACCACTGTGGCACTTTTTCTTTTTCTACCCAAGTTTGACCAATGCCTAATAAATTTGAATAAATAAGATAAATTAAAATAGCTAACGCCAGTTTTGAATAGCGACCTTTTCGCGGCGTGGTATAACTTAACGGCAGTGCCAGCACCGCCAATAAAAACGCACCTATCGGTAAAGACAAACGCCAATGCAATTCGGCGCGATAATCTATGCGAGTTGAGTTCCACAGGTCCGTCGTCGACACCGCATTTTTACGACTGCTCTTTTTTAATGCCTGTTGCTCAGGTAAATAAATACCTTTTTTCTCATAACGCGTAATTCGATAATTTGACGTGCCTGGCTGACCTTCGTATATTTGCCCCTTTTCAAATAAAATAAAGTGTCGACCATTTTCATCTTTATAGCGTCGTGCTAAATCGGCCGATTCCATTTGATCGTATAAAGGGTTTTGCGCTTTTGTGTCGCCCTGATGCAAAAAGACATCTTGCATCTGTTTGCCATCTTCCGACTGACGTTTCAAAAACATAATCGCATCGCCTTTTCGTGACTGGTTAAAACGACCCGCACTTAAGCCAGTTAACTCTGAGCGATTTTCAATTTCTACTTTTAATTGCGCGGCCTGCTGCGAAACCCAGGGCATTAAATATAATGTGAGATACATAAACAAACTAATAAGCGGAATCAGCAGCATAAATAACGGCCGATAAAATTGCATCAAACCAATTCCGCAAGCCCCCATCGCCGCCATTTCATTGTCTTTATATAAACGACTAAACGTTAATAACACGCCCAAATAAAGACTTAACGGAATCAACAAAATAAGATAACGTGCGCCGGTAAAAAGTAATAACACCCAAATAACATCCCCCGGAATTCGCCCTTCCGCCGCTTTGCCCAACAATTGCACCAGCGTGCCGCTGAGTAAAATGAGCATTAAAACCAAGCCAACCGCAAGCCAGGTTAATAAAAGCTCTTTGAAAATATAACGATCGATAATAGAGAAGTAATGCTTGAGCATGGTTTGCGTATTTTTTATCCTTACTAATTATGGGTTGGGCTATTCTACCCTAAGAATTGATTAAATTGATTAAGCTTCTCCCGTTTACATAAATTTCACATATTGCTACGAAATCAGCATTTTTAAAAAAAATAGCATTTTTTCACAATTAAACCTGTATAAACCACCCGAAATTGCATAAAATTCCCCTCTAATTTAACCAGATCAATAGACGGTTAGCCTTGTTTTTTATGGCTTAGCTCAAGTTATAATAATAATTATCGGTCTATAATCAAAATCATCTTATTATATGGAGTAACTATGGAATTTTCTGTTAAAAGTGGAAGCCCCGAAAAACAACGTATTTCGTGTGTTGCCGTGGGTGTTTTCGACTCTCGAAAATTATCTCTTTCAGCACAAATTTTAGACGACGCCAGTGACGGCTTTATTTCCAATTTGATTCGTCGCGGTGAATGCGAAGGCAAACTGGGGCAAACGTTATTACTGCATAATGTACCCAATACATTATGTGATCGCATTTTATTAATTGGTTGCGGTCGTGAAAAACATTTTGATATTAAAGCCTTCCAAAAAGCCAATAGTGCGGTCTCCACTTTTTTAGATGACCGAGGTGCAACCGAAGTGTTTTCGTGCATGACCGAACTGCATATTAAAAATCGCGATTCGGCGTGGAAAGTAAGCCATGCAGTGCAAGCTACCGAAGATTCACTTTATACGTTTAACCAGTTAAAAAGTAAAAAAGAAAATGCCCGTCGCCCGTTGCGCAAAGTTATTTTTAGCGTACCCAGCCGCCGTGAATTACCCAATGGCGAGCAAGCGGTGCGTGAAGGTATGGCCATTTCATCGGGTATTAAATTAACTCGCGATTTATCAAACTTACCCGGTAATATTTGCACGCCCACTTATTTAGCTGAAAATGCAAAACAATTAGAAAAAATCCATCGCAATTTCAAAACTGAAATTCTTGAAGAAGATGAAATGGAAAAACTGGGAATGGGTTCGTTTTTATCCGTATCCAAAGGTTCACGTCAACCGGCAAAATTAATTGTCATGCAACATTCGGGCGGTGACAAAAAACAAAAGCCCATTGTGTTAGTTGGCAAAGGTGTCACATTCGATTCCGGCGGCATTAGCCTTAAACCCGGCGGTGCCATGGACGAGATGAAATACGACATGTGCGGTGCCGCCAGTGTAATGGGCGTAATGAGCGCCTGCGCCGATTTACAACTTGCGCATAATATTATCGGCATTATTCCCACCACCGAAAACATGCCCGATGGCTTAGCCACAAAACCGGGCGACATTGTGACCAGCATGTCAGGCTTAACCATTGAAGTGCTAAACACCGATGCCGAAGGCCGCTTAATTTTATGCGATGCGCTCACCTACGCACAAAAATTTGATCCCGATGTGGTAATAGACATTGCCACCTTAACCGGTGCCTGCATTATTGCATTGGGTAATCACACAGCCGGTTTACTCGGCAATCACAACCCGCTCATTAATGATTTGTTAAATGCGGGCAGAGATGCGGGGGATCGCTGCTGGGAGCTGCCGTTATTCGACGATTATCAATCACAATTAGATAGCAATTTTGCCGACATGGCCAACATTGGCGGGCGCGAAGCCGGCACCATTACCGCCGCCTGTTTTCTTTCGCGCTTCACCAAAAAATATCGCTGGGCGCATTTAGATGTGGCCGGCGTTGCGTGGAAATCTGGAAAAAACAAAGGCGCGACTGGCCGACCTTTGCCGTTACTGATGCAATACATTTTTGATCGCATCGCGGAGCATAAATGACCTGCGTTGATTTTTATATTTTACCCGACGACCAGTCAGAGAATTTGCAGAAATATGCTTGCACATTAGCTGAAAAAAACTGGCAGTTGGGCAAGCGCGTGTTAATTCAAACCGACACCGCAGAAGATAGCCAGCAACTGGACGATCTTTTGTGGGCGCTGCGTGATGATAGCTTTATTCCCCACGGCATTGCCACCTTAGAACCTGGCGATCAACAACAACCGATTTTAATTTCACATCAAAAAATAAACGATGCGGATTTTCAAATTATTATTAATTTATCGTCGCGCCCCGCCGATTTAAAAGCCAAACAAAATGTAACAGATGGCGATTTAAAAATTGACGAACTGTTAAATCAAAACGAGAACCGCAAAACATCGGGACGAGAAAATTATAAAATTTATCGTGAGCTAGGGTACTCGCTGGAGCACCACAAACTGGAGAACATTCATGGCTGAATTAGATGACAAAATTCCAACACTGAGCGACATTGTTTGCCCTGGCGACGAGGCGATGTTAAATCACTTCGATGCACACTTATTCGAAGAAGAAACAGAAGCAGACAATGACACAATCTCATTTGAAAATGCCAGCGAGCTTGAAAATCTAACTGAAATTGAAAACGTTATTGAATTAGAAGACACTGAGCCTAATGAAATTCCCTCGATTCAAATTGATGATGACGAGGAAGCCAATATTGCATCCGAGCATTTTTCTGGCATCATTCAATCCATTGCCAATAGCAGCAATGAAGAAATAGAAAGTAAAAAAATTGAAATTGATGCCGATGAATTAAAAAAGAAAATCAATCAAGCTATTAGCGAAGCATTGCCAGGCATTGAAGCGCAGTTAAAGGGCAAGCTTTATTCCAAGTTTGGAATTTAAATTTTCGCCCCGCAATCCCCCCCCCCAAAAAAAAACACAACCACCATCGCCACACGCGAAGGTTCTGTCAGCACCGAACATAGGCTATAATTGCGCTTCTTTTTTATAAGCCAAACGCAGAGCCCATGGAAACCACTTACAACCCGCAAGCAATCGAACAAACCTGGTACAAAACCTGGGAAGACAAGGGCTATTTCGCGCCCACATCAGCCGCCGATGCAGACAACTATTGCATTATGATTCCGCCACCCAATGTCACCGGCACATTGCACATGGGGCACGCCTTTCAAGACACCATTATGGACGCGCTTACCCGTTACCATCGCATGATGGGCGACAACACATTGTGGCAACCCGGCACCGACCACGCGGGCATTGCAACGCAAATGGTAGTGGAGCGACAACTGGCGGCAGAGGATATTTCTCGCCACGATTTAGGCCGCGAAAAATTCATTGAAAAAGTTTGGCAGTGGAAAGAACAATCCGGCGGTGCAATAACCCAACAACTGCGCCGCATGGGTGGCTCGTTAGATTGGCAGCACGAACGCTTTACCATGGACGATGGGCTATCCGAATCCGTGCATAAAGTTTTCATCCAATTATACGACGAAGGTTTAATTTATCGCGGCAAACGTTTAGTGAACTGGGATCCGGTTTTGCACACCGCACTGTCCGATTTAGAAGTCATCTCCGAAGAAGAATCCGGCCATCTGTGGCACATGCGCTACCCACTTACCGATGGCAGCGGCCACCTGGTCGTTGCCACCACCCGCCCCGAAACCATGCTCGGTGATTCGGCCGTGGCCGTTCACCCCGAAGACGAACGCTTTAAACATTTAATTGGCAGCACCATTACCCTGCCTTTAGTGGGCAGAGAAATTCCCATTATTGGCGACGATTACGTCGATATGGAATTTGGTAGCGGCTGTGTAAAAATCACCCCCGCACACGATTTCAACGACTACGAAATGGGTCAACGCCATGCCCTGCCCATACACAATATTTTTACCGTAGATGCCTGCATCAATGACGAGTGCCCAAAAAAATATCAGGGCTTCGATCGCCCATACACAATATTTTTACCGTAGATGCCTGCATCAATGACGAGTGCCCAAAAAAATATCAGGGCTTCGATCGTTACGAAGCGCGCGACATGATTCTTCACGATTTAAAAGAACTCGAACTGCTAGAAAAAATTGACGATCACAAATTAATGGTGCCTCGCGGTGATCGTTCCGGCTCGGTGGTTGAACCTTATTTAACCGATCAGTGGTACGTGAAAATTGCGCCGCTTGCCGAACCCGCAATCGACGCGGTTAAAAATGGCGACATAAAATTTGTGCCTGAAAACTGGAACAAAACTTACTACGAATGGATGAACAATATTCAGGACTGGTGCATCTCTCGACAAATCTGGTGGGGCCACCGAATTCCCGCTTGGTACGACGACAACGGCAAAGTTTATGTTGCCGACTCCGAAGCCGAAGTGCGCACAAAATATAATTTAGCTGACGACGTTAATTTAAAACAGGACGACGATGTTTTAGACACCTGGTTTTCATCTGCACTGTGGCCGTTTTCAACATTAGGCTGGCCCGAAGAAACGGATCGTTTAAAACAATTTTATCCCACCAGTGTTTTAGTAACCGGCTTCGATATTATTTTCTTCTGGGTCGCGCGCATGATTATGTTCGGCCTGAAATTTAAAGGTGACGTGCCGTTTAAAGAAATTTATAATTTAAAACAGGACGACGATGTTTTAGACACCTGGTTTTCATCTGCACTGTGGCCGTTTTCAACATTAGGCTGGCCCGAAGAAACGGATCGTTTAAAACAATTTTATCCCACCAGTGTTTTAGTGACCGGCTTCGATATTATTTTCTTCTGGGTCGCGCGCATGATTATGTTCGGCCTGAAATTTAAAGGCGACGTACCGTTTAAAGAAATTTATATTCACGGATTGGTGCGCGATTCAGACGGCCAAAAAATGTCTAAATCAAAAGGCAATGTGCTAGACCCCATTGATATTATCGACGGCATTGATTTAGAGTCACTGGTTAGCAAACGCACCAGCGGTTTAATGCAGCCGAAAATGGCAAAGAAAATTGAAAAGGCCACACGCAAACAATTTCCCGATGGCATTCCCTCACTCGGCACAGACGCATTGCGTTTTACCTTTGCATCGCAAGCCACAACAGGACGCGATGTGGTTTTATCCACCGAGCGTATTTCTGGCAATCGAAATTTTTGCAATAAAATCTGGAATGCCACGCGCTACGTTTTAATGAACACCGAAAATCAAGACAATGGAATTGACAATACAAACTGTGAATATTCTTTAGCTGATCGCTGGATTCGCTCACGAATACAAAATGTTGAAGACAATGTGCATCGCCACTTTAACAGTTACCGATTTGATTTAGCCGCGCAAGAACTCTACGCATTTATTTGGGAAGATTACTGCGACTGGTATTTAGAATTATCCAAACCGGTTTTATTAAAAGAACATTTCAGCGATGCAGAAAAACGTGGCACACGCCAAACACTGGTGCAGATGTTAGAAACCATTTTGCGATTAGTGCACCCCATTATGCCGTTTATTACCGAAGAGTTGTGGCAAAAAGTTGCGCCGTTAACCGGCAACACGGGCGACACCATTATGAACCAGCCCTACCCGGTTTCATCCGCTGCGATGCGAGATAAAAATGCCGAAGCAGAACTCGAATGGGTAAAATTATTTATTATGGGCGTTCGCCGCATTCGCTCCGAAAGCGATATTGCACCAGGCAAACCGTTGCCGGTTATTTTACAAAACGCCAGTGATGGCGATGCTAAACGCTTTGCCGATAACGAAGCGTTTATCATGACGCTGGCTAAACTCGAATCAGTCAACTTTATCGCCAATAATGAATCCGCCCCAGAATCCTCAACCACACTGGTTGGCGAAATGAAAATTTTAATCCCGCTGGCAGGATTAATTGATAAAGATGCAGAACTGGCACGACTCAATAAAGAGATTGGCAAGTTGCAGGTCAACATCGACAAAGGTAATGCCAAACTCAATAACGCCGGCTTTGTTGACAAAGCACCCGAAGCCGTAGTAAATAAAGAACGTGAGCGGGTTGCAGAAATGGAATCAGCCGTCATAAAACTAAAAGAGCAGCAGGTTAAAATTTCGGCGCTTTGAAAATCAAAACAAAAAGAAAACGCAAATGAACGCTAATAACCGCAAATGCACGCAAAATGATTATGAATAATACCAATTATTTTATTGCATTCATTTGCGTTTTTAGCGTTAATGTTTTTCTTTGTTAATTTAAAATAGAGAATACAGCTATGGCATTCGCACCGGAAAAACAACAACAAATCGCAAACTTTCACGCACCCTTAATTGTTAATGTGGTGAACTCACTCAGCGACACCTCACTGCGCCCCGGGCTTGAGCAAGTACTTAAAGCCTCCGCTGAAAACGGCTGGGAAAATTTAGTCGGCGCGATTCGTAAAGTATTAAAAGGCCAACGCGATAGCAGTATCTTAAAAGGCCTGGACGAAGAAGATCAAATTATTGTTGATGCCATTTTAAAAGGCATTCAAAATCCGGCAAGCATGCCTGATCCCAATCAAGAAGCCGACCCATCAAAAGCCGCACCGATGCTGGCACAATTAATTAACGAAGCCAGCAAAGGCGATTCAAATGCATTGAGCATGCTGGGACAAATGGCCGAACAAATGTCAACAACTCAAGGCGACTTAGCTCGTTTTAGCACGCTAATAAAACCGCTGGTTGATGGCGAACGCGACATAGATAAACTGTGCGATAAAATTGGCCCCAGCGGTGAATCGTTAGTGAAGTCGATTCTTGATGAGTTGAGTAAATTAGATATTCATTAAAAGTACGGTTGTTATGCAATATCACTGGTGTCCCTCACCCTAACCCTCTCCCAGAGGGAGAGGGGATCACGACGCTTATTACCCCCTCTCCCGGAATGAGATTACTCCCTCTCCCTTTGGGAGAGGGCTGGGGTGAGGGTAACAACAGCTTATCGCTTCAATTAATTAATTCAAATATCAATACGCCGCGCCCTTTACAGACCCCCTTCCTAATAAACGTGCTCGATGCGACGATTTAAAATCATTTCCAAATGTGTTTAATAGAGACTATGAACTTTCAGTCCATAGTCGTTGAGTTTAAAAACTCAACCATCAAGTAACTTATTTATTCGGTGTTCAAATTTGCGTTTAAATTTTAAAAAATGACTGATTTGAATTTCATTTTTCATAGCAACTTTTAATATTTTCAATGGCACGTTTATATCGGTTACATAAACAGCGCGCCGCCCCTCGCCTTCTTTTCTAGCTAATAAATATTGAACACATTCGTTTAATACATTATTTTTATAAATTCGATATTCAAATTTAACGTCATCACAAACTAAATTCAATTGGTCGCC
>UOFH01000124.1_pt1 | contig 35760 bp, 22 predicted proteins | sample 1988451 | NCBI WGS metagenome assembly UOFH01 (sample SAMEA4712194, study PRJEB27164) | hydrothermal vent metagenome | biome: marine basaltic hydrothermal vent biome; feature: marine hydrothermal vent; material: mineral | place: Pacific Ocean | collected 2011-06-14/2011-07-23 | depth 1689 m | reverse complement strand
GGGTCGTGTTATTGCTTTACACGTGAAGAAATGAAATTGAAAAATAGAATACCCCCAGGCGTTAAAGTGACATTGCAATAAATTTATATTACAAGTGAGTATGATATGAGGCTGGATAAATATATTTTTATAGTCGTTACTTATTAAAAATATTAAAAGCCCATTATCAACTTTATTGTCTCAGTACGCTAGTAAAAACTATGCACTTTAGTGCAAGGCTTTAGCGTTGTCTTTTTACCCTATTTCAAATAGCTATATACTAACAAGTCAGTTTAAAAGAATATTCTTTTTAAAACTGTAGGTGCGAATTTATTCGCACGCATACATACAGTACTGTGTTTTGTGCGAATAAATTCGCACCTACAATCGAGGCACGGCCATTTGAGTATTCTTTATTTCTGTCTCGGTAATAAGATAAAAAACGTCGTCATTTCCGCGTGTCCCTGTTAATTTACATGGGCGGGAATCCAGCGACTTTACAGTACTTAAGACCTCTGGATTTCGGCTCAAAATCGTAGGAGAATGACAGGTATTTTTGATTTGTACTGAAACGACTTTCAGTCGTTGTAAAGCAACCTATGAACTTTCAGTCCATAGTCGTTGAGTTTTTAGAAAATACCTTTCTTATAATTGATTCTACCTGATCGGCAGTGGGTCTTACTTTGTGGTCTGTGCTTGCATAATACCACTTTAAAATGCCTTTTTTATCAATCAGAAATAAAGAAGGGTGTGGGAGATTTTTTTCATTGCCAATGCCATATTTATTTGTTGCCTGCAAATTGACATCACTAAGAAAAATATAATTTTGCCCAAATCGTCTTTTAGTATTTTGTAAACTTGCGACTGGGTCGGGTGAAATGGCGATTAACTGGATATTGTGTTTTTCCAGTTCGGGTAATAAGGCCTGATAGTTGTCCAGTTGATCCATGCAATAAGGGCACCATTCGCCTCGATAAAATAACAGTAAAACAGCATCTTTATTTTGGTGATCCCGTAAAGAGACAAGTTGCCCTTGTGCATTGGGTAAGCTGAAATCGGGCGCTAATGAGCCGACATTAACATTGATGCCCGTAAAGTCAGCATAGCTTTTTTGCGTATCAAGTGTTTCTGGTTTTACCGGAGAAATGCTGCATGCAGTAGATAATAAGATGTAAGTTAAAAAAATAATTTTAAGGAATGAATTTTTCATTATAAATGACAGTTTGTTATTTGGTTGATTAATATAGAGCAAACCAATATAGAGCAAACCAAAGAAGAGAGCAATAGTCTTTAGTTTTTATTGTGCTTTGTGTGGACACTAAAATATTAAATTAGGGGGTAGTGTTTAAAGGCAGAAAAAAGAAAAATCATTCATCAAGTACTAATCTAATTTGTTTAGCCAATTCGGATTTTCGATAGGGTTTGCGGAGTAAGTTTTTATCTAATAAATGTGATTCGAATTTTGTCCGCGCTTTAGCGGTAAATCCTGATGCCAATAACACTTTTAAATTCGGAAATAAAAAATTGGCTTTGTCAGCTAGGTCGTATCCGCTCATGCCGCCAGGCATAACAACATCGCTAAACAATAAATCAATTGAGTTGTTTTCCTCTAATATTTTTAATGCTTCTTTTGCATTTTCGGCTTTATAAGTTTGGTAACCTAAGTCAATTAAGTAATCACTGGCTAATTCCAATAAATCAACTTCATCGTCAACGATTAAAACATGTTCATTTCCTCTGGGCAAAATAGGGTTATCTTCTTTTGTTGCGTTGGTTTGTGGTGATGATTTGCTGCGTGGTAAATATATGCGTATGGTTGTGCCAATTCCCAATTCAGAATAAAAACGAATGCTGCCATTAAATCGATTTACAAAGCTGTAAACCATTGCCAGTCCTAAGCCGGTTCCTTTGCCTTCTGGTTTTGTTGTGAAAAAGGGTTCGAAAATATGCTCTAATGTTTTTTTGTCTATGCCGAATCCGGTGTCACTAATTAATACTTGGATATAATCACCGGCACTTATATTTAGTTTTTTTAAGTTATCTGTTTTGTCTAGCGTTACATTTTCTGTTTCGAATGTGAGTTTCCCACCATTAGGCATAACGTCACGTGCGTTAATAATAATATTGATAATGGCATCTTGCAGTTCACCGTTGTCGACATCTATTAACCATAAATCCTCACTTAAATAATACTTAACTTCAACTTCTGGTGTAACCGTGCGGGTTATCATTGTTTCTAATTCTTTTAATGTATGGTTAATGTCGATCACACTATTGACGGTAGATTTACGTCGAGAAAAACTTAGAAGTTGCCGAGTTAAATCTATACTGCGTAGAGTGGCTCGGGTTGATTTGTCAATCCAGTTAAGTTGTTTTTCATCGTTCACTGTGGCTTTTAAAATATCTAAATAACCGATAACGACGCCTAACTGGTTATTAAAGTCGTGAGCAGTGCCGCCGGCGAGTTGACCTATAGCATCCATTTTTTGAGAACGCCTTAAGGCTTCTTCCTGTGTTTTTCTTTGATTAATGTCTCGTCCTTCAGCAACTAGTTGAATTGGCTCGCCATTTTCATTTATAACAGAGTGAACTGAAAACTCTATCCACAATAAACCATCAGGTGTTGATAGTGCAATGTCGCTAACGGTGATTTCGCCTTGTGCTGCTTTCAGGCAATCTTCTTTTACCTGTTGTTGTACTTGAGCATTGTAATTGCAAAAACTTAAATCCCAAAAGTTTTTCCCAAGCACATCTTCATGTTTTAAATTAAGTAATTTTAATGGTGTGTTATTAATGAATGTTAGACGACCCTTGATATCTAAGAGTGCAACCATACTTTTCATGTCGTCAAAAATATTTTGCAGTCTTTGGTTTTGTTGTTTAATTTTTTCACGTAAATTATATTCTTCGGTTACATCATTAAATACCAGTACCATTCCCAAAATTGTATTATTTGTATCAAGAATAGGTGCGGCCGAATCGGCAATTTGATGCTCTTCGCCTGTTCTACTAATAAGAGTGGTGTGATTATTGAGGCAAAAGGTTTTTCCAGTAGATAAAACTTTTTCGACTGGGTTTTCAATTTCTAAGCGAGTGTTGGAATCAATAATAGAAAAAATATTTTTAAGCGGTAAATTTTTTGCTTCGTTTAATGACCAGCCAGTGAGTTTTTGAGCGACAGGGTTCATGCGGCTTATTTTGCCGTTTACATCGGTAGCAATAACGGCATCGCCAATACTGTCTAACGTTAATGCAAGGTTTTTTTCTCGATTTTTTATGGCCTTAATCATTTCGTTAAATGCTTTCGACATTTCTTTTATTTCTTTCGTGCCGTACACACTCGTTTTTTCAGCGTATTCACCGCGTTGACTTTGCTCCATTAATGCGGATAGTTTTTCTAATGGGCGAGTCACTGTGCGTAGTGCTTGATACATGGTTAGTAAAAGTAAAATTCCTATAATAGAAGATATTGAAAAATTACGAATAAAAATATTTTTCTGACTTGCATAAATACTGGATTTGCTAATGCCTAAATTAACAAAGCCCAATGTTCTAATTAGAGGGATGTTGTTTGATAAAATAAAGTCAGTAGATAAGTTTCCATTATCAAGCTTATTTAAAACAATCGCTGAAAAGTACCAGCCGTCATCGGTTTCTATTACATCAAATGGTTTTTCTGTAGTTACATCGGGATAGGTATAAGAAATATGTTCTTTATCTGTGTGCTGAGCTAAAGTTTTATTCGAAGTCTGTATGATTTTTGCTTCTGTTATTTGTTTTAAGTCAAGCAAGGTTTTGATAATATCTTCGGCGCCGTTACTGCTATCAAATAATAATGGTGCGACACTTTCTCTGGCAAGATTGTGAGTAAAGTTTACACTTTGTTGATAGAGTGTGTCGCTCATTTCATTATATGCAACTTGTGAGCTAATGAACGAAACTAAAATAGTAAGCGTTAAAATAGTGAATGCAGTGATGCCGAGTATCAGGTGTCTGAAATTAAAATGATGTAGTTTTATGGTTTTCATTTTATATTTTACGAAATACATATTTATAGTTTATTTGTTCGAATCGGAATAACAAAATATTAATATGTGATGTTGTTATAATGATAATAATGTCTGGCGTCATATTTAAAAATGTCGATTCTATTTTGAATGGTCTATGGATGAGATTAATAAGTTATTTTCTATAAGTTGTATTTTTTATGGGTTTTTTATTATCTAAAAACCACTGAGTTATTTCCTCAGCCGGTTTGGGTTTGCTGATAAAATATCCCTGTGCAATATCGCATTGCATGTTTTCTAATTGATTTAAGTTTTCTTGTGTTTCTACTCCTTCGGCAACGACTTTCATACCAAGTTTGTGGCCGAGTAATACAACCGTTTCAACAATAGCAAGTGCTTCTGGCTCTTCGCTCATTTTCATTACGAATGAGCTGTCAATTTTTAGTTCTGAAAAAGGGATACGATGCAATTGAACGAGTGAGGAGTAACCTGTGCCAAAATCGTCAATAGATAATTGGAATCCTTTCATGCGCAAGCGAGTGAGAATGTCTAATGATTTTATTAGTTCTTGCATTAATGCGGTTTCGGTTACTTCTAAAATAATTTGTGTGGGTTGTAAATTATACTGGTTTAATAAGGTCATCATTTTTTTAGGTAGATCTAAATCTTTTAGAGTAATGGCTGACATGTTTATCGCAATTTTTATGGATAAGTTTTGATCCATCCATTTTTTAGATTGCGATAACACTTGATGGAATACCTCCCAAGTTAATTCGTCAATTAAATTGTTTTTCTCAGCAAGGGGGATAAACATGTCTGGGGGAAGTAAGCCGCGTTGTGGATGCTGCCAACGCACTAATGCTTCAACGGATAAATAGCTGTCATCATTAAGAGCTACCTTAGGTTGGTAGTGCATAATAAGTTCATGGTTTGAAATGGCTGCTTGTAATTCATCAATTGTAGGTGGCTGATTAGATTTTTGTTTGGAAGATGAGTGAGGAGTGATGGTTAATTCGCTTAAGAATTTATGTAATTCATTGGCGCGAAAAGGTTTGCTTAAACAGCCTGCAAAATTTAGTTTTTGCTCTTTTGCTAATTCTTGTGCTGAATGTAAAACGCTTTTATCGAAACCGCTCATTAAAATCAATTGAGCACGACTACTTGTTGTTGCTAAGTATCGAATGATTTCTATGCCATCCACATTGGGCATCATCAAATCTAAAATAATAACATCGGCATCGTTTTTATTTTGTTGCATAAAAAGATTGGCGTCAGTGTATTTGTCGACTGAAAAGTTAGACTGCTCTGCAACCAGACTAATGAAGTCGAGTAAGTCAACTTCATCATCTATAATAGTTAATCGAGGTGTAGTCATTGTTTGTTCTCATCTAGTTTCAATCTTACGTGTTTAGCCAGTTCTGCTTTTCTGTAAGGTTTGCTAATTAAGTTTTCGTCATAAGGAGAGGGTGATTTTTTAGTTTTCACTTTGGATGTAAAGCCTGATGTTAAAAGTATTTTTATATGTGGCCATTGTGTAGCGATTTTTTCTGCTAATTCATAACCCGTTATACCACCAGGCATTACCACATCACTAAATAATAGATCTATTGATGAATCTTCGGATAATATATTGAGTGCTTGTTGGCCGTTTTCAGCGGTTTTAATTTTGTAACCTAAGTCAGTTAAATATTGACTAGCAAGTTCTAATAAATCAACTTCGTCTTCAACTATAAGGATGCTTTCATTTCCTTTGGGAAGTTGAGTTGTTTTTTTATCTGAAGTTTTTGTGATGGACTTATATGTGCTGCGTGGTAATACTATATGAATAGTTGTACCTATGTTGACGTCAGAATGAAAACGGATGTTGCCATGGTAACGTTTGACGAAACTGTATACCATTGCCAAACCCAAGCCTGTGCCTTTTCCTTCTTCTTTGGTTGTGAAGAACGGTTCAAATATATGATTGAGTGTTTTTTTGTCCATGCCAGTGCCGGTATCAGTAATGGCGATTTGCACATAATCGCCTGCACTCGTGTCAAATTGATTTGTTGCGTAATCGCTGTCGAAAGTTTGATTGCTTGTTTCTATAATTAATTTTCCGCCATTGGGTAAGGCATCACGAGCGTTAATAACTAAATTTAAAATAGCATCTTGAAATTCGTTTTGATCTGTATCGGTTAGCCATAAATCATCATCTAGCTTGTATTGAACTTCAACTTGAGGTGTAACCGTGCGCTTTATTAAATTTTTTAAATTTTGTAATAATTTGTTTATATCTATTACAGTTTTATTTGTGGGTTTATTACGTGAAAATGTGAGTAGTTGACGAGTTAAATCTATGCAGCGTAATGTGGCGCGAGATGAATTATCAATCCACTGTAATTGTTTTTCATCGTGCAAGGTGCTTTGTAAAATGTCTAAATAACCAATGACCACACCAAGCTGGTTATTGAAATCATGTGCAATGCCGCCAGCAAGTTGTCCAATGGCATCCATTTTTTGAGATCGATGCAGTATGTTTTCCTGTTGTTTTCGTTGGTTTATATCTCGGCCTTCAGCAACCAGTTGAATAATATTTCCGCTTTCATCTAAAAGGGGGTGAATAGAAAGTTCTATCCAGAATAAACCTTTGGGTGTGGATAAGGGTATGTCATTAAATGATAGTTTACCTGAAGCCGCTTGTAAGCAGTTTTCTTTAATGTCTTTTTGTACTTTTTCGTCGTAACTACAAAAATTTAAATTCCATAATTTCTTGCCTAAAACATCATCGCTACTTAAGTTAAATAATTTTAACGGTGTTTCATTTATAAATGTTAACGTGCCATCAATGTCGAGTATGACAACGAAGCTTTGCATGCCATCAAATATGCGTTGTAATTTTTGTTGTTGTTCGTTTATTTTGTTGCGCAAAATATATTGCTCTGTTACATCATTAAATACTAAAACCATGCCTTGAATAATGCCTTTTTCATTTCGAATAGGTGCAGCAGAATCGGCTATGTGATATTCCTTTCCGTTTTTTGATATAAGGCTGGTGTGGTTTCTTAAATGAATTATTTCTCCAGTGCGCATTACTTTTTCAATTGGATTGTTAATAGGCATACGTGTTGACGCGTCTATTATAATGAAAACCTCTTTTACTGTTTTATTGCGTGCTTCCTTAAATTTCCAACCAGTCAGTTTTTCCGCTACGGGGTTCATGCGAGTGATAATTCCTTTTTCATCAGTTGCTATTACCGCATCACCAATACTGTGTAACATGAGTGATAAATATTGCTCACGCTCTTTTAGTTTTTTTAGTGATTCAATGCGATCTGTTACATCAATAAATGTAACAACTGCACCAACCAATTCATCTTTTTCTATAATAGGGTATGACCAGTATTCAGCGTGAAAATTTGTTGCGTCCTTTCGCCAAATATATTCATTATCGATATGCATTTTTTTATTGGCTATAAGTGTACTATTGATTAAGCTAATATTTTTTTCATAGGTATCCATTGTGTTTGGTGATTTATGTAATAGTTGATACATGTTCTTACCAATAATTTCAGATTTATCGGTATAGCCTAAAATTTTTAAGCATGATTTATTCACAAATGTGCAGCATCCTTCAATATCGATTCCATAAATGGCTTCTGCTGTGGAGTCTAATAATAATTCTACTTGCGATTTGTTTTTGTGTAGATCTTTGTCGGTGTTCGATAGAGCAATTGCGAGTCGGCTGTATTCATCGTGACGCTTAATTAATGAAGTTAAGTTTAATTTTCCATTGCCAATTTCAACTAATGATTTTTCAATTTTGTTAAGTGGAGCGCTAATCCATTTTCCAAAAGCAACTCCAATGAAAAGAATTAAAGTAATTGTGCTAATAAAATAAATAATAAAGCTATTTATTTTTTCTCGATTGTATTTGTCAAGTCGTGACAAATCTACTTGCAAAATAATTAAACCGCTACGGTTTCCTTGAAAAATAGCATTGCTATAAAGGCGAATGCTTGAGACGCCCTCATCGATTTGGTGAGTGATTAAAATGGACTGACTATTAATCGGTAGTTGTTCGGTTGTTGGCAAGCTTGAAGTATATTTTTTTTGTAATGGAAAATTTTCAGGTGAGCTATGTGCAAATATTTTATTTTTTTTATCGAGTATAGCAATTTCACTTATTTTAAATAACCCGCCTTCTGAAACTTGTTTTCGATTATTAATAATTTGTTTGTTAATAATTTGCCATCCACTGAAGTAGTCGTTAAACAGAAGTGGTTTGGAAATAGAAGTTTTAATGGATTGAATAAGTTGTTTGGTTAATTGTTCTGTAGTTTGATTGATTTCTTTTTTTTGTGTATTGTAAAAATAAAATGCAGGCAGCAATAATGCAATGCCTAAAATTAGCACTAAGAGTAGACTAACTTGTCTAGATATTGAATTTAAAAACCATTTTTTTAAAATGAACATACGAACTAATTACATTCCTGTTTTTATATTTACTTCTTCAAGCATTTTACTGATAGGGGTGTAAAATTCATGTTCTTTTTTTACAAAGCTATCGAGTGCAAGTTTTTTAAGTATGAGTTTTCCCTGATTATCGTTTTTCATGTTAATTAAAGTGTCAGTAATTTTTTTTATGTTGGCTTGACTAACATTTTTGTTGGCAACAATAGGCGTGAAAGGGTAAGGCCCAATGCGTTCAATTTCGTGTAATCGTTTTTTTGTTTCGGGATTGTCTTTTATGTAAGCTAGCCAGATGTATTCATCAACGGCAGCAACATCGGCTAAATTATTGAGTAATGCCTCTATGCTGCCCTCGTGATTGCCGGCATTGAGTAATAATCGAAAATGTTTTTCGATATTAATATTTTTTTTGAACAAGGTATACTTAGGCGATAAAAAACCAGAGTTTGATCGCGGGTCGGAATAAGCGAGAACGCCGTCTTTAAAATCGGCTAATGTTTTTTCAGAACGATCAATACGGGTGAGCACAATGCTGTAATAAGTTGGCCGTTGATTAAAGGTAGGGACGGCCACTAATTGTTGTTTGAACATTTTGTGGTCTTGAACATAAGGCGCACCGCAGGTCCAGCCAATGGCGTGTGGATCGTTACGCATTTTTCGCGTTAAGTCTGTGTAGTTTGAGGCGTACACTACTTTTAATGGGTAGTCTGAATGTTTAGAAATATACTGAGTGAAATCGGTAATTAATTTATCGTTGTTACTATTTTTTAACTACACCGGCCACCACAAATGAGTGGGGGGCATCATTATCATGATGAGCCTGCAAAGTGCCTGAAATACTTAAAATTAAAACGCAAAAAATCAGGTAGGGGGTGCGAAAAAATTGCATAAAAACACTCAAATAAGTTTGTAATTTGTATAGTCATTTTCTATAACGCGCTAACTCTTTTAATCGCCTTTAAGTTTAGACTATAGATTAATTATTACAGGCGGTTATGTCTGGGCTATTCATGTTTGTTTTATGCCGTTATTCATGCTGTTTTCGTATTTATTGACTAATTACTGAAAATAGCTTTATTGCGCTAATGATAATTGTTATCATTAGCGTTTTATTTGCAGCCGTTGTGGATCCCTTATTTTATGAAAGTCTTTATCTCTTCCGTGATTCTCTTTTTATTGCTTGTTACTCGCCCATTAATGGCCGATACCCAGCAATTATTACAATTAATCGATTATGTTGGTGTTGATTACAGTGGTGCCGTTGCTGACGGAATGGTGATAAATGAAGCCGAATACGCTGAAATGCAGGATTTTGCGGCAGGTATTTCGCAACAATTGGGCGATTTGGCGAATCCAGAAACAGCTGGTGATTCGTTAAAAGCGAGCCTAATTGCCGACTCCCAAAACTTATCTTTACTCGTTGAGCAAAAGGCCTCGCCGGACAAAGTTAAACAACTCACCACTAAAATGCATCAGCGCATTATCACGGCCTACCAAATTAAGGTGACACCGCGCAAACAGCCTAATCTTAAACGGGCTCAGGGTTTATATGCTGAGCACTGCGCCTCATGCCATGGTGTAACGGGTTATGGTGATGGCGTCGCGGCAACGGGCATGGAGCCTGCACCTATTAATTTTCACGATGTGCAGCGCTATCAGCAACGCACACTGTATGGTTTGCACAGCACAATTACACAGGGTGTGAGCGATACGGCGATGGGCGCTTACGATAATTTAAGCGATGCGGATCGTTGGTCGCTGGCTTTCTATGTGGGTAGCATGGCGGTTGATGTACCTGCAACGGATGCGGCAAATTTAGATATGAGTGCCAGCCCATTGTTAGATATTAATAAACTCACCATTACCACGCCCGATCAAGCTGCGGATCTTTACGGGGAAGAGGGTGCAAAAATAATGGCTTTTTTACGCTTGCACCCAGAGATGTTCTACGACAAAGCTTCTAAGCTGGATTTTGCAAAACAACGTTTGGCCGATGTCATAACCGCTTACAAAAATAACCAGCATAAAAAAGCCTATCGCTATGCGGTGGAAGCGTACCTTGAAGGGTTTGAATTAGTCGAGCAAAACATCAATGCATTTGATAAGCCGCTACGTTTAGAAATTGAAACCTTAATGACTCATTTGCGTAATAAAATTCGTAAAGGCGTTAGTGTTGAAATTATTGAAAGCGATATTGCGTTAATTAACGAAAAGCTAGATATTGCGGATGATTTACTCGGCAGCAAAAGTTTATCTGGCGAAGCCGCGTTTGCCAGTGCTTTTTTTATTCTGTTACGTGAAGGTTTAGAAGCGCTGTTAATTGTTGCCGCACTGGCGGCTTTTTTAGTGCGCACAAAACGTAAAGATGGTTTGAAGTTTATTCACTTAGGTTGGATTAGTGCATTAGCATTAGGTGTTTTAACCTGGTGGGCTTCTCTTTCAATTATTAATATTTCTGGTGCTTCACGTGAAATTACCGAGGGGGTGGCGGCGATTGTTGCAACTCTGGTTTTACTTTACGTTGGTTTCTGGATGCACGATAAAACCAGTGCAGCACAATGGAAAAAATTTATTGATGACAATATGGAAAAAGCATTAACCTCGGGAACGTTATGGACGCTAACCGGTTTATCATTTATTGCGGTTTATCGTGAAGCGTTTGAAACCATTTTGTTTTATCAAGCGTTGTGGGCACAAACAAACGAAGCAGGGCAACACATGGCATTAAGTGGTTTTGTTTCAGCCGTTGCGGTTTTGGTTGTGGTTGGCTGGTTAATTATGCGTTACAGCGTGCGTTTGCCTTTGCGACAATTTTTTGCAGTAACGGGCGGGTTAATGTTTGTGTTAGCCATTATATTTGCAGGCAAAGGTGTGGCCGCATTACAGGAAGCAGGCGTTATTGTATCTAGCCCCGTGAATTTTGTACGTATTGATTTGCTCGGTGTGTATCCGAATTTACAAGGTTTATTTGTGCAGCTTGCATTAATTGCATTGGCGATTTTTTTGTGGAATAAAAAATCAGCAAAAGTGTAAGATTTTATTTTATAAAATAATCTAGGTGCGAATTTATTCGCACCTAGATTATTAAGTGCTAAATAATATTTATTTTCAGCTTGTTAGCACTTCACTGTTTTCAAATTTCTCTAACCAATCTAATAATTCATCTTCGGGCATGGCCTCACTAAAATAATGTCCCTGAACTTTATCTACATTTAATAAACATAATTCGTCCAGTATTTCTTTCGTTTCTACGCCTTCGGCTACCACTTTGCAATTTAAGTTATGGCCTAATTCTATTATGGTTTTAACAACAGCTTTATCTTTGCTGCTTGTGTTCATATCTAAAATAAAACTTTTATCTATTTTTAACGTGTCTACGGGTAAGTTTTTTAAATAACTTAAAGAAGAAAAGCCGGTGCCGAAATCATCGATGGCAAGTTGAACGCCAATTTTATTTAATTTTTCGAGTGTTTTTCCAGCTCGATTTAAATCGGTCATTAATGTGCTTTCTGTAATTTCAAGTTCTACTTTTTTGGCGTCGATACCATATTGATTTAACATTTTTGTAAAACCATTAGGCAGTGAAAAATCCTGTAAACAATGCACAGAAAGATTAACATTGATGCCAATGTTATGGCCGCGTTTTTTCCACTCACGACAATGTTCTAAAGCGTGTTGTAAACTTTGAATTGTCAATGTACGAATAATGCCCATTTGTTCTGCCATGGGTATAAATTCATTGGGAGAAATATCGCCTAGTTCGGGGTGATGCCAGCGAGCAAGTGCTTCAACCGAAATCACTTTATTATCTACGTTGTTAATGATGGGTTGGTAAAATATTTTAATTTGATTTTTTTCAATGGCTTCGCGTAAATCATTCATTAAACGTAAACGGCGCACACTGTTTTTGTTTTGTGATGGGTCGTAAACAGCGTATCCCGTTTGTGATTTTTTTGCCTGGTACATGGCAACGTCAGCAAACTGCATAAGCATGGCGGGTGTGTTGCCGTGCTCTGGATATAAAGCAATACCAATGCTGGCTTTGCTTTCAGTTGATACGCCATTTATAACGTAATGTGGTTCCATTGCCTGAAGAATTCGCCTGGCGCAAAGTTCGGCGCCATTGATTTCTGTCAGGGGTAGTAGTACCGCAAATTCATCGCCACCTAGTCGGGCTATAGAATCATTTTCACGAATCGCATCGGAAAGTCTTTTGCTCACGTTTTTTAATAATTCATCACCAAAGTGATGCCCCAGTGTGTCGTTCACTTCTTTGAAACGATCTAAATCTAAAAGAAAAAACGCAAAGGGTTGGTTGTTTCTGGCAGCCTGCAATAAAATTTGTTCCATACGATCGGAAAGCAAAGTTCTATTTGGCAAGCCTGTTAAACTGTCGTGTAGAGCAATGTGTTTTAATTGTTTATTTTTTTCATCGAGTTCAAGAGATATTTTTGAGCTAAGCAATAAACTAATCCATACTGCGAGCCAAGTAATAATAATGCCAGAACTAATTAAACGTATACGCAGTGCATTTGCAATTTGTAGCTCTTCACTGTGTGCCGGCTCTAACATAACTAGCTGATATTCTTTGTTGGGTAACTCGCTCACTGCCCAGTAATATTGAATGCCGTCCATTTCAATTAAGCCGTGTTTGTCAGAGTCGGCATAGGCTGTATTTAAATTTTTAGATATAGTGTTTAAGTCGAGATCAGCGTTCCCTGCAATGTTGAATATTTTTTTATCTTTTTGAATAATTAAAATGGATTTGGGTGTTGAAAATTTTTCGCGTAGCTCTTCAAGATAAATTTGTGAAACATAATGGTTGCCAGGCAAGGTAATGCGCTCTGCAACTTCACGATTTAAGTATTGCAAAAATATAGTTAATTGGTCTCCACGGCTTTCAGTTATTTCACGATAAGCCAAAAAGCCAAAAACGACTTGTGCTAAAATTGTAATTCCAAGAATTGACAATAGTATTTGAGTTCTTAATTTCATATTCCTATAAACGTTTAACGTTTTGTGACGCTCCGTGGTAAGTTGTATTTATTAGTAAGTCGGTTTAAAAAAATACCCTTTTTAAAACTGTAGGTGCGAATTTATTCGCACAAAACTCCGTTCTGTATGAATTCATGCGAATAAAATTGCACCTACAACTGCACCTACAATTGGGGTACAGTCATGTGAGTATTCTTTATTTCTGTTTCGGTAATAACTCATTATTACTTGTTGCTTACTCTTTTTCATAGGTGCGGGTGTTAATGTTAGCAAACGCATATAAGGGGCAATATTGTATTAGTGCAATGACCAAACTAATAATGCCTAAAGCACCAATAATATAAGAGCTGAAATCGTCTCGAATAAACGCTTTGTCGATTAGACTTATATAAATAAGCCCTATGCTAATTCCTGTTCGTAAAATTTGATCGATACGCCCTATGTTTTTTTTCATTTTTTTTGAATCTCTAACTGTTAGGTTTAACTAATATAAAATGGTTAAGTGAAAATAGAAAAACCCGATAAAACGAGCTAATTTATAATTTGTTCAGTATAACCTGAACACCTAAATTCGGTTAAACCTTTAATCGGTATAGTTAATAAAGTGTTAATTAAAATAAATATATTTATTTATAAGTATTTTATTCGCGTTTCTTTGCATTCATTAGCGGTAAAAAATTCCGGTGTTTAAATTAATACTTAATGACTTTTGTTTTTGGTGTTTTCGGTATTAAATAAAACGCTCTTAATGCGAGCAGTAATAAACTCAACATAATTAAAATTAGTGGGTTGATTGCACCCGAAGCACCTGGTTGTGTTTCTGTTGATGCGGAATTTTCACCAACGCCGCTGCGATTAGAAATTACTTTGGCACTTGGGTTCTGATCGCTGGGGCCGCCATCGGTTAATAAAATAGTCACGCTGCGTCGATCGGCGCTAAATTCTACTTCTTCAGAAATTTCACTCCAGCCTGTTAGTGTGTTGAAATTAATGTCGTCAAAGTTTTTTGCTTTTGAGGTGTTTATCCAGCCGATGTTATTTAGGTATTGATAAAAATCAAAAATATTATTAATGTTTTCTGGAAAATATAAAGTGACTTGCACTGAACCACCGGCTGCGGATAATGCAATTTCTAAATTTTGTAATTCATAAGGAAAACTAAGTGGGCGATTATTATTGTCGACAATAATACTGTTATTTTCAAAAACTAAATTACTAATAACGGCGCTAATGTTGGGGTCTAAACTTTCTACTTTAATTGCAAGAGGCTGGTTGTTGGCGTTGTAAAAGGTAACCGTATCAGCGGGGTAAAGTTCATTAATGCCGTTGTCGATGATGGTGTATTTTGAAATGCTGGATGAAGACAAACCCACGCTGTCAGTTGCGGTAAATTCAAATTCTAAAACCAGGCCGCTTTGTGCTGCGGATATTGCTGGCGTTATAAATTCAATATGAGTTTGATTGCTATTAACTAATTCTAAACAACTTGAGCCGCAATTAATCTGTGTCCACTGCGTGCTAACAACGTCATTGTTGGGGTCGAATATTTCGGCGTGCAATTCAATTATTTCACCTTCGGTTAGCGTTTCATCTATGCCCGGTGTAATGATGGGAGGTTGATTATCTAAACTTAAAACAACACTGGTGGTGTTGGTTACCACGCCTTCATCGCCGGTAACGGTGAGCTGAATCGTAATGGTGTTGCCCACATCATTGGGTGTGGTAAAGGTGAATGTGTTCTGGTTGGTTGCGATGGGTGTAATGATGGCGGGGCCGGCAATCTGGCTCCAGCTATAGGCGGTGATCGCGCCGTCGATGTCGTTGGAGAAGTTGCCGTATATTGTGACCAGTGCATTGTTATTGAGACTGCTAATGGCAGCACCTGATGCATTGGTAATAAAGGCAACCGGAGGGGTGTCGACATCATTAACGGTGATATTGACCGAGCTGTTGGATTGCACGCCAAAATTATCGGTAACGGTTAATTTAAAAGTAATCACATCACCGGCACTGCTAACAAATGGGCTGGTAAATGTGGGTGTTGCCGTGCTGTCGTCATTCAGCGTAATGGTGTTGGTGCCGGCGGTTTGCTCCCACAAATAACTAATAGTGCCATCGTCGGTGGAGTTGCTGCCATCGAGTTGGACTAATGTGTTTTCATTAATGTTTTGGTCTGCGCCGGCATCGCTCACCGGCGCGATGTTTGCTACCAGCACATCGCGCACAAAAATACTGATGATGTCAGTGCTGGTAAAGCCGCTGTTATCGGTTGCGGTTAGTCGAAAAACCTGTTCTTCGGTTGTGTTGCTGGCCACGGCTGGTGCGGTGAAGCTGGCGACAGATGTGGTGGCATTGGCGAGTGTGCCGGCATTGGGGCCGGATAATTGCTCCCACAAATAACTCGCAATAGTGCCGTCAGCATCAAATGAGGTGCTGCCATCTAAGCTGATAAGGTCGCCTTCGGTGACCGTTTGATCGGCACCGGCGGCCACAACGGGTGGATTGTTGAGTGTGAGCGAGGCGGTAATTGAGTCTGTTGCCGAGCCTTCATCGCCGGTTACGGTTAATTGAATATCAATCACACTGCCCGGGCTGTCGGGAGTGGTGAAGCTAAAGCTGTTTTGATTGCTGGCACCTGGGCTGATAATGAGTGGGCCGGTACCGATCTGGCTCCAACTATAGGCGGTGATTGCGCCATCGGCATCGCTGGAAAAACTGCCGTGCAGGGTGACGACATTATTATTAATAATGGTGCTGATTACATTGCCATTGATATCGGTAATGCTGGCAACCGGCGGTGTGTCGAGATCATTAACGGTGATGTTAATGCTGGTGCTGTCCTGTACACCTAAATCATCGGTTACGGTGAGTTTTATCGTTAAAGTATCTAAGCTACCCGCAGCCGCTAATGTGGGGGCAGTGAAACTGGTGCTGATGGCGGTGTTGTCTACAAACGTAATGGTGTTATTGCCGGCGGTTTGTTCCCATAAATAGGCGACAATGGTGCCGTCATCGGTAGATGCGCTGGCGCTGATATTAACCGTGACACCTTCATTGACAATTTGATTGCCACCGGCATCGGCTATGGGAATGGCGTTTGTCACCAACGCATCCTGCACAAACACACTCACCGTGCTGACGCTGGTAAGGCCATAATTATCGGTAACGGTGAGTTCAAAAACCAGCTCTTCGGTGACATCATCGGCCACATTGGGGGCGGTGAAATCGGGCATGCTGATACTGGAGTCGCTCAGCGTGGCGGTGGTGCCAGTGAGTTGCACCCATGCGTAACTGGTAATTGTGCCATCGACATCGGTTGATGCGCTGCCATCTAATGTGACGGCGAGAGCGCCTTCATTAACTAACTGATCTGCACCAGCGTCAGCAGTTGGTGGTTGATTGACCAGTGTAAATGAGGCGGTGATCGTGTTTTGCGCAACACCTTCATCGCCGGTCACGGTAAGTTCAATGTCGATGCTGCCGGTATCTTCATCGGGTGTGGTAAAGGTGAAGCTGCTCGCATTAGTTACACCGGGGCTGATAACAGCGGTGCCAGCGGTCTGCACCCAACTGTATGCTGTAATCGGGCCTTCCGGGTCGCTGGAAAAACTGCCGTACAGCGTAACCTGGCTGTTATTGTTTAAGGTGTTAATCACCACACCTGCCGCATCGCTAATGACGGCGGTGGGCGGGGTGTCTACATCATTGACTGTAATGTTTACGCTGTCGGTCGATTGCACCCCTAAATCATCGGTAACAGTAACTTGAAAACTCAGCACATCGTTGCTGGCATCCACCAAAGGCGCGGTGAAGGTGGGCGACACATTGGTGTCGTCGTTTAAGGTGACACTGCTTAAGCCCGCCGTTTGTTGCCACAAATACGCGACAATACTGCCGTCATCGGACGAGCCTGCGGCCGTTAAAGTGACTAGGGTATTTTCATTGATGCTTTGGTCAAGCCCCGCATCGGCAGTGGGGGCGATATTTGATACCAGCACATCTTGCACAAAAATGCTGAGTGTTGATGTGTCGGTGAGGCCGTCATTGTCGGTGACGGTGAGTCTGAAAATCAATTCATCGGTGGTATTTGAAGCCACGGCAGGCGCGCTAAAACTGGCATTGACGGAATTGGCATTACTCAGCGTTGCGGTTGTGCCCAGGGTTTGTTCCCATAAATAACTGTTAATCACCCCGTCGACATCGCTCGATGCACTGCCATCGAGGCTCACTGCATCGCCTTCGGTTACGGTTTGGTTGCTACCGGCCTGAGCATTGGGCGGTGCTTGAACTTGAATACTTAAGGTGGTGCAGGCCACTAAGCCATCTTGTGTGCTGTGTTCACCAAATGCAGCATCGGTGCCATCGCCATTAACCGGTAAACCACAGGCTGAGAAAGTTACCGTGCCGGTAACTGCAGGAGCCTGCCAGTCGAAGCTCCATTGCACTTCATAAGCGCTGCCGGTGTCGGTGGTGAGTTTGCGGCCACTTTGCACCAGCTCGCTGTTGATAATCGTGGTTTCACCATCGGTGGAAATGAGCGTGCCTGCGGTGGTGGATAGATCAAAGCCGCCGTAATTTGAGCTGGTGGCTCGTGGGCCAATTAATTTTAAGGTGTACGTGTTGGTTGTGCCAACAATAACGGTGTTGCCGCCCGAAATTTGCACGCTGCTGGAGCCGGTAAAGGTATCGAAAATATGGCAGTCGTGACAGGAGTTAGTACCGGTCGGATCTTGAGAGTAGCCGGGGATGCCATTGTTACTGGCAAATGCCGACAATGGAAAAATCAACAGATTGAAAATAATAATATTTTTTAAAAAATCACGCATAAAATTAATGGCTCTTTATAACCTAAATCACAATATTGGTTTCTTTGAGTCATTTAATGTGTGTATTAAAAAGCACACACAATATCAAATGTAACCAATAACGCATTGAATATCTATAATTCATTCAGGTGAGTGAGTTTGTTTTCTGATTAAAGGTGGCTATTTACCTACAAAATAACGAAACTCAGCTAACACGCGAATGCCTTCCAGCGGCACATCATTTGCCAATGCCGCACCACCTGAAATACTGTTATTACCAATGCTCGGCTCGCTTAAATCGGCATCGAGCAAGTTGCGGATGCGCAGTGACGCATCCCAATTGTTATAGTGGTTCTGGTATTTCAGTGTTAAATCTAAACGGGTGCTGGACGATATTGGGGCACGAACTTCTCCCAAGGCGCGGGGGCGTTCACCAATAAAATGCAGTTCGGGCGTTAACACCCAGTAGTTGCTCATGTTCCAGATTGCCCGTGCATATAATTGCTGGCTGGGGGAGTAGGGCGTTTCAATATCTTGCTCTAATAATTTATTAAATTGCCACGCATAATTGGCCGATACGTTAAGTGATTTTGCCGCTTGCCAACTGGTTTCTGCCTCAACGCCATAACCTTCCTGCGTGCCGCTATTCTCAAAGGTAAAGGTGTTGGCGATTTGTGTGTCTTCAACGGCAAAAATTAAATCTTTTGCGCGCTGTGCAAACAGGCTAAATGTGTTGCGTATTTTTTCATTGGGGCGATGGTCAATGGCAAATTCCAGGGTGTCGATGGTTTCGGGTTGCAGTTGATTGTTTCCATTAAAGCCCAGTTGATTTTGTAAATTTAATTCTTTGTAAACCGGTGCGCGAAAGGCACGGCCATAAAGTAATTTTGTGCTCAGGTTATAACGGGTTTGCCAAACTAATGCGATGCGTGGGTTAACTGTGTTACCAAAGTCAGAATAATCGTCGTAGCGAACGCCAGTGGTGAGTGTCCAGTCGGCAGAAAAATTCCATTCATCCTGAAGCGAAGCATAAAAAATTTTTCGTTCACCATCAGGTAAAGAAAGGTTAGCTGAATTGGTAATGTTAATGGGTTGATTTAAGGCGGTACTTTGCCCCGAATCTAAAACACCGGGGCCAAAATTTCGCGCCTCGTTAGATGAATATTTTTGTAATTGATATCCGCTGGATAAACGTAAACTGTGATCGCGCCAGCCATAAAAAAAACTGGTGATATCAAAATGCGTTTGTTGTTCTTTGCTGGAATTAAAACTAATCATGCCATTGGGAAAGGTGGTGTTGCGAATGCCACTGGTAAATAAATTTCCATCATCACCCACGGGTGCAATACTACCGGCAGGTAATAAATATTGATTGCGATCGAGTGCGTAATCTAAAAAAGATAAACGCAAATTAAGCGACCAGTTTTTTGCAATGCTGTCATTAGCATATTCCACAGCAGATAAACTGGCGCGGCTGTCGAGTTGTCCGGTTGCGTCGAGTGTATCTAATGCGGGTGTGCCGTGGCCGTTAGATTGATCTTGATTCATCCACAGCCATTGATTAATATTCCAGTTGCCGTTAGCAAAATTTAATTCTAAATCCAGCGTATTGTATTCGCTTGTTAATGTGTTTGGCGCAATAGACGATGAGGTGCCGGTGACATCATCTAAAAAACTTTGTAAATCATTTTCTATTATTCTGTTTTTATCACCTTTTGCTGATTGGTATTGTAGTGAAACATGACTCTCCCATTGGCCTAATCTAAAATTATTTTGTAACCATGCACCGGCGGTGGAAAACGAGCCCGCTTGAATACCGAATGTTTGTCCCGGTTGATATTTTTTTGTAATTATATTTATTACGCCAACAAATGCATCGGCGCCGTAAACCGCAGAGCCGGGGCCGCGAATAATTTCTATTTGTTCAATGTTATTGAGCGCCATGCGCAAAGCAGAAAACCGAGAACCTTTTTCTAAAGTGTTAACCGTTGTGCCGTTGATTAAAAATAACATGCCCGCATCCGGATCTCTAAAAAAACCGCGCATACTATAAACTGCATCGCCCGAAAAATAATCTTCAGATATGTGTAAGCCGGGAATCATTTCAAGTAATTCATTTAAATTATTTGCCGATGAATTTTCAATGTCTTTTCGGGTGATGACGCTGGCAATGGCCGGTGCTTTGTAAAGGAGCTGCTCATTGCCAGTGGCAATTGAAACCATGCGCTCGTCTCCGTATACTAATTGCAATGTTTCATCTTCGTTTGCCATTTCGGCAGCGCTCGGAAAAGCGTGAGCCAATAAAAAAAGTAGGATTAAAATGTTTTTTAAAATATTCATAAAGCAGTTAATTTATTTTTGTGGTATTTAATACCTTGCTTAAGGGGGTGGGGGTGTTAATGAAATAACCTTGAGCGTAATTAATTCCGATAGCTATAGCTTCGTCAAAACTATTTTTAGTTTCAATGTGTTCGGCAATAGTTTCTATATTTAATATATGAGATATTTCATTTATTGATCTTATCATTGCGTGATTAACGGGATTGTTTGTTATGTCTTTAAATAAATCTCCATGAATTTTAAGATAGTCTACCTTCATGTTTTTAATGTGAGAGAAAGAGGTTGAATTGCAAACGAAGTCCTCGAGTGCAATAGTGCAGCCGATATTGTGTATTTGTTTTATGAAGTCATTCACTTTTTTGTTTATGCTTAAGCTGGCTGATTCGGTTATTTCAAAACAAATAAGCTCTGCTTTAATATTATAGGTTTTGAATTGTTCTTTTATAAAAGCTAAAAAATTATCATCTTTAATTGAGCTGACGCTAATGTTTATGGTGCAAAACTTTATCGTGCTAATGAAGTGTGGATTAATGCTAAGTTGTTTTAATGTTTGTGCAATCACCCATCGGTCAATGCGAGACATTAAATTATAACGCTCCGCCGATGAAATAAATTTGTCTGGCGATATGCTTTTTCCCTCATTGTCTTTCATGCGTAATAATATTTCGTATTGATGTTTAGTGTCGTTATTAGGGTTTATGCTTTTTATAGTCTGACAATATAAAACAAATTTATTGTTATCTAAGTGGTCAATGATTTCGCTGGCTATTTTTGTTTCGCCGTTAATGTTCTGAATGTCTTTGTCGTCTGCTTTTATCACGTGCACTTGGCCGCGACCATTTTCTTTTGCGATATAACACGCGCTATCGGCAAGCGACACCATGTCTCTTAATGTGCCGGCGGTTTTGTCCATTGCTATAATGCCAATACTAATTCCAATTGAAAATGTGTTGCCTTCCCAGTTGAAACGATAGTTTTCTATTTCTTTGCAAATTTCATTGCCAATCGATGCGGCTTTTTCTACAGAGCAATTTTTTAAAATTAAAGTAAATTCATCGCCGCCCACGCGGGCTAATGTGTCAGAGTCTTTTCTAATATGTTTTCCAAAAAGATGACTTATCGCTTGTAATAGTTCATCGCCAGCATTGTGTCCACAGCTGTCATTTACGATTTTAAATTTATCTAAATCCATGTAACACAAGGCATGCGTTTTGTTTAATGTTTTGCATTCTTCAATGGCGGATTCTAATAATTGTTCAAATCCTATGCGGTTAGTTAATCCGGTTAAATGATCGTGAGTCGCCTGGCTTTCAAGGTGAATGTTTTGTTTACGTAATGTTTCATCTCGCTCTTCGAGTGCTTTTATCATGCGGTTGTATGTGTCGGCAATGTGATGTACTTCTAAAGGTCCATCGTGGCTTATGTGTGGTGCATACTCGCCCTGTTCTGTTTTTTTCATGACTTCTGACATGGCGTTTAATGGCTTTGTTAATCGTTTAATGGTTTTGTGAAGCGCAAACAAAAGCAGTAAACCAATGAAGGTTATTACAATTGAATTTGTTAATAAAATTCCATTGCGCACGGATTTAAGTTTGTCTTTACTGCTAACGACTAAAACATAACCGATAAGTTTTTCTTTATCGGAAAGTTGTGAACTGAATAACTGTTCATTTATTGATTCGTTTGGGTTTTTAATAAGCACCGCAGATGAGAATTTCCAATGTTTATTATTCTCAATTAATACTTGCGAGTTATTGTTTTCGGCATTAAATAGTTCGCTAGAAAACGTAGCACTAATGTTTTCATTTGTGCGATATAGCAATGTGTAATCTGTTTTATAAATAGCAATGCCGGTAACCCCAGGAAAGGCGAGTGTTGCATTGATTGCCACTTTTGCATTTTCAGGGCTATCGTATAAAAGTGCGAGCTTACTGTTTTCAGATAAACTTGAGGTGGCTTGCATACCTTGTTTTATGAGTAGTTGACGCAGCTGTTGATTGCTAACCCAGGCGCTGGCGTAGATGGTTGAAAATAATAAAAACACGATGCCAATGGCAACCGTAATTGACAGTTGCGAGCCGATTGAGCTGGTGTTAATTAATTTGCTTATGAATTTCATATACCTATTTATAGCTTACAAATTAATGTTATTTATATGCGGGGTAAATTTGGTCGAATTTTTTTGTCATTTCGCGGCTGTAACGCATCTCTAAATGGTTTGCGGTGCGAACATTGACTGCGGTTTTTAAATCGACGGAAGGGTAGAGTTCAGCCCGTTTGATTTTTCGATTAAGGTGGCGATGCAGCAGGGCAACTAAGCGACGCCCCTGTTTATACTGATCGGGATAAAGCGCAAATAATGCGCCTCGGCGGGCGTGTAAAATATTATTGGAAAAAACAGTAATATGCTTATTCCATGAAACTTGTAAAATTTCAGGTAATAAAATATCGATGGGGGCAACGTTATCCAGTGGTATCCAGATAGCATCGGTGCGCGGCTGAACCGATTGCAAAACAATGTTGTACTGCAATGTGGCTTCTTTGACGTTACGAACCTGTAAGGGCACAAATTCTATGCCGTATTTCTGGCTGATTTTTCTGGCGCGGGGGATTAACCAGCCGTTATTTTTTTTGCTGTAAACAAAAAATATTCGTGTGATGCCCGGGTTAAGTAATTGTAACTGGCGGAAAAAAATTTCCGGGTCACCCGATAAACTAATTCCGGTAATTCCCGGCGGTGTTGCCACCATGCCACCGGCCACTAAAGGCAAATCGGTTTTCATGGTTTCGAGTAGCTTATAGGTGCTTTGTCCGAGTGCAATATATCCCGCAATTTTGTGTTGTTTACTCCACTGTTTTATGGTTTTAACGGATGTTTTCGCGTTAATTCGAAAGGTATTAAAATGAAATCCGGGGATCGACGTAATCCCGTCAATTAAGCGCTCGAACATACCGCTGTATTGCTTGCTAACGGTGGGGTATAAAATGGCAATTTCTAACGTTTTGGCATTCTGGTGATTAGCTGAAACGGGCGACTGGTATAAAAATAACAGCCCAGCAATAGTGATTAAAACGGCAAATCGGCAGGTGAAATTGGCTAAAAAACGGGTACAGCGAATAATAAAACGTCCTTCGGTACAAATATGTGTGTAATTATGAATGATAGCCACGGTTATTCAATACTTTGTTTAGGGGATAAAAGAGGCTAATTTGCATATTTAATCAATACTATATGTCTAACTTAGTATATAGATGATATTTTTGGAAAAGGGTACCGATGATTGTATATTTTGTTTTTCTAATGTTCGCTTGCGGTGTCGCAGAGCGGGTAACTCACTAAGCACATAACGAGCTAAAGCTTGGGTCTCACTTTACCCGACTTCGGATGGGATTAAACTATACAAGGCGTTGCACGCAGACCCAAAAAGTTACGCACCTTTTGTGGCGCTTGGCTACAATGCCACAAAAGTCACGTAACTCTTAGGGCAGTGTTACCCGCTTTAACTCGCAGATGAATAAATTGAATTTAGGCGTGACAGGGGATTATTTTTTGCTGGGTTCATTTAGTGGCAGCAAGTTGAATCGTTCGGCAACACGCTGAAAAGATTGCCCTCGTTGAACTTGCTGTATTGTTGATAAGACGCTGTCAGTGGGCTGTAGGTTCGTTACCGCAGATAAGCGTCGATGAAAAGGGTAACTTTTATTTTTTAGATTTTTAGCCAAAGGTTTAACATTGTTTACTGTAATTGTCTTTACATTATTTTTGTCACCAAAGTCCCAAGTTGAGCCAATATGCCCAATGGAGGTTTCAAAATCGGTAACCAGCTTAACCATTTCTTTTGCGCTGGATACATTGAGGCGTTTTTTTGTGAAATGATCGGCGCTGGGTAGAATGGTCTTCCAATGTCCAGGGCGCTTTTTACAGTGTAATCGGGCGACGACAACAATTGGCTTATCCCAACCACCAACTTCCTTCCAATTGCCAATATCACCGCGAAAAATGCCACGAACCTGTTTAGTGGACAAGTTTTTTATTGGGTTTTGTTTATTAACTAAAATGAGAATGGGCTCTTCGGCTAAGGGGTAAATTTTAAGTTTTTTGTTGTCGAGCTCTTCCTGGCTCAATGGGCAGCAAACGAAGCCAAAGGTTTGCCTGTCGGGGCTGCTTTGACTTGCTAACTTTATGCCGGCATTGCAGCCCATGCCTAAGTTGGAGTTTTTTCCGTAAAGTTGTAATTTATTTCCAGACTTTTCTTCAAGTTCCTCTTTTAATGAGTCGAAGATAACCCATGCAAAATGGGCGCCTGCACCGGTAATGGTGTTGGCCTGTTCATTCTTATGTTCCGCCATTGTTGTGTTATTGAGTAGCACAAATAAAAGCAGAGCATAAAAAAACTTAATAGAATGAGAGGGGGGTCGTTGGTGCATAATTATTTTGTGCTCTGAGTTATTGTGTGTTCTGTGAGGTTTAAAGAGTAAAAGATAAAGCCTTTGTTGTTCACTTTATTGGTTATTAATCAAATTATTCTGCTCTCTCAAATACGATAATTTGCAAAGAAGATAAAGCCAGCTCGTCTTGTATATTATAAAAGTTATTGTTAAGTCAAGGCATCGTTTCAATGCTTAAATATAGCGTATTTTGGATATTTGTCAATTCAATAGATCAATTGCTGACAGATGATTCTTCTGTAGTGTTTTGCTTAATTAAGCTTGAGTTGTGCTGTTCAAAAAATATTGAATGATTTTATTTTTTCGAGAGAGAAAATTTTTTTGTGAAAAAATTTAAATTATTTTTATTGAGTTTAAGTTTGGTTTAATAACTCGTTTTTAATCTAAGTTGTGCTTGAAATTAATGCAAATCTATTTAAATAATTAATCGGCAAAGTAAAAAAAATAATAACGAAGAATTACTTTTTTATATAAATTTTATATTTAGTTTAAAAGAAAATGCAAATTATTTTGCAACATCGGCGAATTGATTAAAGGTGAATATGCTTGACTCTTTTCATATTATGGGAAATATTTTTGTATCTAAAGTTTGTTTTTTTAGAGATAATAATAATATATATTTTATTTAAACATTAAGTGTGAACACTAAATGCATAAAGTATGCAATTAGTTGCCTAATTTATAAGCAGCCATATAGGTGACTTTTAGCACGTAGCTTGTATGGTATTCTAGTTTAGAATATCCTTAAAGAGAATCACGAAATATTGTGATCAACATAAATTATTTAAATACGAATTGCACAATGTGTTTAGAAGGTTGATAAGCGAGCCATGAAAACAATAGCTAATGTCCTTGATCAATTAAAATCACAATACCCTGAATTAGGCCAGCTCTTAAACCCTGAAGAATCTAATGTTTTTAAGTCAGCAAAGCAAGTCAGAATTCCTGTTGGCAAACGCTTATTTAGAGAGTCTGAACATTGTAAAAGCTTTATGTGGTTACTAGACGGTTCGGTGCGTGTTTTTAAAAATTCATCCGGTGGGCGTGAAATTACTCTTTACCGAGTAGATCCCGGTGAGTTGTGCGTGCTGAGTCTGCAGAGTTTGTTGTCGGGTGAAGGATTTCAGGCAGAGGCCGTTGCTGAAACTGAGCTTTTTGGCTTGTCTCTGAGTCAACCTGATTTCGATAAAGCGTTAGAAGATTCCAGCGTTTTCCGTCGTTATATTCTTCAGTTTTTGTCACAGCGCATTAGCGATGTTGTGCAGCTGGTATCCGAAGTGACTTTTCAGCGCCTCGAATTGAGATTGTCCTGTATTTTAGGCCAACTGTTTGAACGCTCTGGAAATCAACCATTATCAATTACCCACGCACAATTGGCTCGAGAGTTGGGAACAACCCGTGAAGTGATTAGCCGTATTTTAAAAGAGCTGGAATATCAGGACTGTATCGTACTGTCTCGCGGTGAAATAAGTCTGGTTTCGCGGGAAAGTCTAGAGTGGTTTAGTCGCTAACAGGTGCCGGAGTACATTAGATAACGGCAATTATCTAATGTATTGTTTTCTATATTTATGGCTTACGTTTTTTGGGTGTAGGTATAAACAAGCTTTTCGCCTTCAAATTTCTTAAGGCAATTCAATTCATACGACTCTTTTTCAAGGTAACGCTGAATAGTGGCTTGCTGACAAGCCATGTCTGTATTGCAGCGATTTATTGCATCGAGTACCGGTGATGCACGCATACATTTAACATATTCTGTGTTGGTGTCTTTAATTTTAAGTGATGATGGACTTGCTGCATGTGCGAGGTTGGTTGCGATGAATGTCAATAAAATACAGGTGATCGTGCTGATAAGGGGGAGATTTTTCATATCGAATCCTATTTCACGGGTTAAATTAAAATAGCTGGAATTCGTGATCTAACTTAAAAAGTAGCCGTATGAAGATAAAAAATTAATAAGTAAAACCCGTCATTTAGTAGTTAATTACCCGAAAGTGGTAAACAGCCCGTTTGTTCTGAAAAGAGTGGGAAAAACAACGGATGATGTTTTGGATGGCTTTATATATGAATATTTTGTTAAGAAATAGGGTTTAAATAAAATGAATGAAATAGTCAGTTTGAGTCTCGAATATTGGTGCTTTTATTTACATGTTGGCGCTGAAACTTAGACCTGACAAGCTTTTCCCGCACACTATATGACTTTGGGAAAAAATATTTTCCTTAAATCTGTTGTTAATAAAAAATCCAAATAAAAAATGTGTATTAATAAATACTTACCTGTGTCACAGACATAGTCTGTTGACTCAGTAGAATGCATAGCTTCACAATTTCGGGCTCGCTATCAACAATGAGAATATCTTTCAAGCAACTCATACCACTTAAAAATTTTAAAATTTGATTGCTTAATTGAAAATTAATTTTCGTTCAAAATCTTTTTCGAAAACTAATGTATTTAAATGATGTCGATGTGGTCTGTATTATTTTCGTTTTATTAAAATATTTTTTTCAATTCATATAGGGGACTAAAAGCAATGAAAAAATTAGTAAAGATATTAAGCGTAGGGGTCTTATGTTTGGCATCTAGCTCACTGGTTATGCAAAATGCAATGGCACGTGGCGATGGTTACAAAAAAGACTATAAAAAAGATTACAAAACATTATTACCTGTAGATAAAGTTAAAGCTGATTTAGCGGTGATGGTTTTAGGTTCGGGTGGCCCAGTTGCAACTGAAAATGGCAGAGCGGGTTCAAGCCTGCTTATTTTTGCAGACGGCAAACCTGTGCTTGTTGTTGATACAGGAAGCGGTTCATTTAAGTCGTTGGCATTAAGTGGCGCACGCTTAACAGACGTTCATCATTTTCTCTATACACACTTACATATAGATCATACGTCAGATATGTCAGCTATGGTTAAAACATTTTTCTTCCACCGTTTAGGTGCGGGTGAATTACTACCACCAGCAATTAATTTCTATGGTCCTGATTCAGATGTTCCTGCGTATGACTCAATGGAAAATTATGTTTCAGGTCACTTTGATGCAGCTACCGGTGTAGAGCGTTACTTGCACGGTTTTGCTAATGCGTTCTTCGGTGGTCAATCTCCATTTGTTCCTGTTGGAAATAACTTACCATTTGATATCACGTCTTCAGCAATTACTACCGTATTAAATGACCATAATGGATTAACAGTGAAATCAATTCCTGTGTTTCATGGTGGTACACCCAGTGTTGCATACCGTATTGAATACAAAGGTAAGAGCATTGTATGGAGTGGCGACACGAATTCAAGCACAAATAATATGATTGATATTGCAAGCGGTGCAGATGTATTAATTTATGACACAGCGATTTTAGAAAATCCTGTTCCTGAATTTTTATTATTCTTCCATACAACGCCTTCGCGTTTAGGTGAAGTTGCAGCAGCGGCGCAACCTGCAAAGTTAGTGTTATCGCATTTATCTAGCATTACCGAAGCGAATCTTTATGACATTAAAAAGACGATAAAATCGCAAGGTTACACAGGTAAAATCGTACCTGCTGAAGATTTACAGGTTATTAACGTTTGGTAAGTTAAATTTAATTTCAGTGAAAACTGTTTTTAATTATTTTGAAAAAGGACTCATATTTAATGAGTCCTTTTTTATTTACTAGTGGCAATATAGTAAAATTAATGATTAATGTGAGATTGACAAACTTTCTTATTCTTTAAATAAAAAACTATTACTGGTGAATTTATACATAATGCAGAGTAAATACCAAATATCTCACAATAATGGCTATCCCGTATGTTTGTACAAACATCCCTTTATCTGTATTATTTAGGCATTATCAGGGGGGGGTAATAAATCAGTCATATACTTTTTATTCCAAGTGTTACAAACTCCGTGTAACTATAAAATAACCACAACCTGTTATCGTGTTTCGTAGGGGAATTCATTGCCATTTTGTAAGTTAAGCTTCGTTAATCGAGTTATGTCATTATTTAGACGAAGATCTAAGCTAACGGCTTTTCGGTTGTGTCAGTGTTCGCTTAGTTTAAGTGTTTTTTTGTTTTCAGCCGATGCAGCAGCAATGGAGCTGGCTTTTATTGATTTAACCGTGTTTGATCGAAATATAGAAAAAAATGTATCAAATATAGAATCCAGTGATTTTGTACCTCGTGCAACACTTTTCTACAGTAATACATTTGGCAATACAAAATTTTTGGCTGAGTTTGCTGCAAATAGCAATCACAGTCATTTTGGGCGATTTAAATTAGGTTGGGATCTTGATTCAACCAACACTATTTGGGTTGGCCGTACACATAACCCTTCTAACTACTGGCGTGACCAATATCATCATGGCGGCTGGTTGCAACCTTCTATTAACCGACCAGCTATTGCGGAGTTTGAAGTGCCAGGTGGCATCATACCCGCACACTCGACGGGGCTATTGTACGAGGGTGGTGCCACGGTCGGTAACCAGAGAGGTTGGGCATATATTGCCAGTTACGGTTATACCGCGACTTTAGACTCCAACGGTCTGGAGCTACCCAATATTATAGATACTGAGAGAAACCGCCATAATGCGTCATTGGCCTTTAAGTTATCTTACCGTTTTGAGGCATTAGCAGGGGGCAATGAAATCGGCATATTGGGCTCAAATAACCATATAACTGATAGAGACAACGCGATTATTGAAAATGAACAATCCTTGTTTGGGGCTTTTTTTAATTGGCATTTTTCGGATCTGCACATAATTTCTGAATTGTATTTCATCGAGAATAATCTAGTGAATTTCTCGTCTGTGATAAATGGTACAGATGAATTTGTTAATGGCTATATAATGGCAGACTATGGTTTAAATGATGACTGGAGCGTTTACTCTCGACTGGAAAACACGAAGAACGAAGAGGGGAGTTTATATTTAGGTCGTTTCCTTAATTTTGTCACTAAACGAAACTTGCTGGGAATACGCTACAGTATAAATCGAAGTCAAATGCTTAAGCTTGAAATAGAAGATAGTGAAATATTTGCCGGCGATCAATACCAGCAATTATCGCTGCAATGGAGTTACGTTTACCCGTGAATATTTCACATGTAATACAAGCAATTACATTGATCTTATTACTGTCAGGTAATAATGCAATGGCGGACGAAGAAAAAATGCGCCTGTTGCTGATTACAAAATCAGAATATAAACCTTTACCCTTAAATAGAAATGAACTGCGCCGACTTTTCTTAGGTATGCCGGTGTATCGAGAAGGCAAAAAACTATCACCCTTAATTAATAAAAGTGAAGGCTTTTGCTACCAGGTTTTTTTGCAATCAATTATTGGTATGTCAGAAAAAAGGTATGAAAGAGCATTGCTTTCCGGGTTTTATCGGCAGGGAATAGCGTCGCCGATTATCTATGAAGATATGAATGCATTGTTATCAGAATTAAAAAAACAGGAATCATCTATCACTTTTTTGTTTGATCACAGTGATGCAAATAGTGGCAACGCAGACATTACTAATGATAAAAATCTAAATGTCGTTCAAGAAATATGGATATCAGGCAAGTAGTCGTTTCCTGGGCGCACAGCCTAAGTGGCAGAGTGCTGATTTCTATTTTACTGATACATCTGGTATTGCTAGCCGCATTATTCTACTCCGTTTTAAAATTAGTTGAAAATAATTACACAGAACAATTTATAGATGATGTTCGCACAGATAGTTTGCGTGTTTCACAATTAATTATTTTAGAATTAGAAAGTCGAGACCTTTCTCAATTAAAAGCATTTTCAGAAAACTTATTGCTTGGTGGGCAACTGGTTTCTATCGCAATCAGGTATCCCAACGGTAAGTCACTTTATCTTTCCAACGCATCAATGAAATCGCAGAAAAACTTCAAAGAAGATTTTTTCTTTGGTGATAATGGCGACAATTTATACTACATAAAAACACCCTTAACAACAAAACAGGGTGAATTTATAGGTGATTTGCAACTTACCTACGATGAAGTTCCAACGCTTGATGAAATTCAAAACTTATACCGAAATGGTTTAATTATCACAGCCATTTATATGTTGATAATTATTATTTTTACCGGCGCAGTGGATACCTACATTACCCAACCTTTAAGGGACTTAACAAAAGACGCAAATAGAATAGCCGCAGGAAAATACAAAGAACGCTTTGTTATCTCCACCAATATAAATGAAGTAAAGTTATTAGCAGATAGTTTGGAGTTGATGCGCAGTGAGCTGGTCGCGCGTGGAGAAAAATTAGCCGATAGAGAAAAGCGAATAGCCGCGTTAGTTGATAGCATTGCTGATGCTGTTATTGTGTGTAATAAACGCGGTTATTTAGAATCGGTTAACAGTGCTGTTACTTCTATAACGGGTTATAGCATTGAAGATTTAGCAGAAGAAAATATTTATTCACTCATTAATTTTGATGAGGTAATCAAGCGTCTTAATAAACCGCAATCGGAGCGTTTATATGAAACCGTTGCAATTGCTAAAGATGGCAAAGAAATACCGGTTGAGGTAAATGTGAGTGAATTGCGCCAGGAGCATAAAACCTTAATGTTGGTTTTATTGCGTGATATCAGAGAACGTAAACGTAGCGAAATAGAACGTTATAAATATCATAACGATATGGCGCACGCGGGGCGTTTAGGTATTATGGGTGAAATGGCAGCGGGTATTGCGCATGAAATAAATCAGCCATTAGCGGCAATTAATTTATACCTGCAAGGTTGTATTCGTCGTTATGAGCGTGAAGAAATAAGTAAGAGAGATGTTCTGTATGCAATAAAATCTGCAGATGAACAAGCAACACGCGCAGCAATAATAATTAAAAAAATGAAAAGTTTTGTGCGCAAAGAATCGGAAAATGAAAACTTTGAAGTTGTTGATATAAATGCCCTGATAAAACGTTCAGCTGATTTCATATTGCTCGACCCTAAATACTCCATAATAGAACCAGAATTTTTGTTAACCAGTTGTACATTAATGGCCAAGGTTGATAGTTTGCAAATAGAGCAGGTGTTAGTTAATTTAATTCGCAATGCGATTGAGGCTATTTTTTTCAAAATAGTAAATCCTTATTTTCTTAAAATATATTCTGAAATAAATTCGGACGGTTATATAAAAGTATCGGTAATCGATTCAGGCAGCGGCGTTGATTCAAAAAATATTGACAAAATTTTTGATACTTATTTTACCACCAAGAAAAATGGCCTGGGAATGGGGCTTGCTATTTGTCGCTCAATTATTGAAGAACATGATGGGGTTTTACAGTATGCTCCTGGTACAAATTCAGGATCAATATTTTATTTCACATTGCCCTTGCACACGTAAGGCAATTGTTGCTTATTAAATCTGTGAAGCAGGTTCATATAATTAATGTTAATAATACTATTATTCGGTGTAAATTATTAAATGATGAAACGCATAGATAAACAAAATGATACGCTACCTTAGCCTTAAGCCTCTTGTCCCTAAAAGTTTAATCGGGCGTTACACGCTTGTGTCGTCTATATTGTTTTTTATATTAATTTTTATTGCGGTAATTGGCTGGCATACGGCTCAACAGGGTGTAAAAAAACATCATAAACACATGAGTGTTTTAGGTGATCTTGAAAATTCAATTCGTGATTATTCAGTAAAATATCAAGCCGTTAAATATGCAGCTTTAGAGTTTATTATTCAGCCTGATGCTAAGCATTATGATTTGTATAAAAATAAAATTATTTTGTTTAGACAAAGTTTCACTACCTTGGAGGATGCATATCAAACACACTCGGGTGAAACAATAACGCAACAATTTAGTCAGTTAAAATTTGCGAATAATTCGCTGCACATAGAGTTGCTTAAAATAATTAGTGTTCGACAAGATGCCGAACAAACATTTCCATTTACAACTAGTATGTTGAATTTGGCAAATGACAATTCTGAAATTTTAGCGTTAATGGATCGAGTGATTGCATCCGATATATATCAGGATGAAAAGTTACCAGAAGATTTTAAATTAGTTTTTACCGACACCCAATACACTTTTGCACGTTTAATGGCAGATTACCGATTGCTGGTATCAGTGCGCTTTGGGATTTTCACGGGTGACTGGCAGCAAGCTTACACGCATCGTGTTAATAACATTGGTATCATTGTAAATAAAATTGAAGAAAATTTAAAGTTGTTACAAGAGATACAATTAAAAGTTGAACTGCCTTTTGTTGTTAGTCATGATATGAAATTATTTTATGACATGACCAATGATTCAATAAGCAGTTATCAAAATGCAATTGCATTATTAAGTGCGCCCAACTGGCGGCAAGATCTGGTGTTTTTGAGAGACAAACTACAACCTGCATTTAATGAGTTGGATAAATCATTGCAAATATTGCATTTAAAAGAAGAGGCCATTTGGGCTGAGTCAATGGGTGAGCTAACCGACGTTGCAAATGACTTGTCTGATTCGTTATGGTTTTTACTTATTATTTGTTCGGCATTAGTTGTACTGGGTTATTTTATGTTTTCAAAAACAATTTTAAATCCCATTAACCATGTTGCTCAAGCGTTAAAAAATGAAGCAATGGGTAATGCAATAGAATTTAAAAGTTATAGTTCAGCAGCGGAAATTCAAAATTTAACGGGCGCATTTAATGAAATGCGCCGACAAGTTAATTCAAGACAAAAACGTTTAGTTAATATTTTAGATAATGCCGCTGAAGCCATTATTACAATTGACAGTAGTGGCTTAATTGAAACCTTTAATGCGGCGGCAGAAAGTTTATTTAATTATCAGGCTTCTGAAGTGTTGGGTAAAAATGTAATCATGTTAATTGCAGAAGATGATCGTATTTATTATCAGGCGTTGTTTCATAAATATAAAGATACCGATAATTTTAGTTTTCAACCCACGAGTGAATATGGTTACGAAATAGAAGTTTTATGTAAGTATAATGTTTTACTGCCGGTTTCCGTTAAAGTCAGTCGAACGATAATTGATGGAAATGTTTTATATACGGGTTTAGTTATTGATATTTCAGAGCGTTTGGCAAGTGAGCTTGAGCGACAACAACATCAATCTGAAATGGCGCACATTGGGCGATTGAGTATTATGGGTGAAATGGCGGCGGGTATTGCACACGAAATAAATCAACCACTTGCGGCCATGTCACTTTATTTGCAGGGGAGTTTACGCTGCTGCGATCCCGATGCAGATAGCTGCAAAGACGTGATAAAAGCAGTAAAGTCGGCGATTGGCCAGGTTGACAGAGCGAGTGAGATTGTGCGTAAAATGCGCGGTTTTGCGCATCGAGAAACGTTTAAGCAGCAGCTTGTTGATATAAATGAACTCATTAGAAAATCAGTTGAGTTAGTTTTAATCGGCCAAACCAACATCAGCCCGCAGCCTAAACTTAGGCTTAGCGAAACACCAATTATGGTAAAAGTTGACGCATTGCAAATTGAGCAAGTGTTGGTTAACCTCATAAAAAATGCATTTGATGCCCAACTAGAGCTTGAGTCGTCGCAGCGTTCATTAAAAATAACCAGCGAAGTGAATGAAAAGGGTTTTGCGCAGGTTAAGGTTATTGATGAAGGTGAGGGAGTTTGTGCAGAGAATGTAGATAAAATCTTCAATACCTATTTCACAACCAAAGGTGATGGTTTAGGAATGGGGCTATCTATTTGTCGTTCAATTATTGAAGAGCACAATGGTGTATTGTGGTACGCACCTGGCGAGGAGAAAGGTTCCCAGTTTTGCTTTATAATACCGGTTGAAAATGCTAAAGCTTGATAACGCGCTTAAACAAAAACGTCGAAATAACAAAGGTAACTGAATGAACATAACGCAACCAACTATATTTATTGTTGATGATGATCCCGCAATGCGCGATTCATTAAGCTGGTTAATTGAAACAATAGGCTATCCGGTAAAGGTTTTTGCATCGGCACAAGAATTTCTTGATGGCTATCAACACCATGAGCCAGGGTGCTTGATACTTGATGTGCGCTTACCCGGAATGAGCGGAATACAGTTGCAGCAAAGAATGAAAATAGAGAATATTACATTACCGGTTATTATTATTAGTGGTCACGGTGATGTGCCCATGGCAGTTAAAGCGATGCAGCAAGGTGCAATTGTGTTTCTTGAGAAACCCTTTCGTGATCAAGAGCTGTTAGATAATATTCAGGAAGCGCTAGAAATTGATGCCACCAATCGCAAAAAAGAAGAAGCGTCAAAAGAAGTATTGTCGTGTGTTGAGTCGTTAACACAGCGCGAAAAAGAAGTAATGGAATTAATGGTAAAGGGCAATCCGAGTAAAGAAATTGCCAAACAATGCGGCATTAGTGTTAAAACCATTGAAATTCATCGCGCCCGAGTGATGGATAAAATGCAGGCTAATTCTTTGCCTGAGCTGGTTCACATGGTTTTGAGCTTGCGGGTTTCCTGACGGTGTAAATAATTCTGTGTAACTGCCATTTTTAAATGTAGTCAGTTAATCGTTCTTCAAACTCAATCATAAACCGATTCAGCGCCGCTTTCCAATTTCTAATGGGCATACTCCATTTTTTGGAGGCTTGTTGAATCGCTAAATACACCACCTTTTTTGCCGAGTTATCGCTGGGAAACAGTTTTCTTTTCTTCGTCGCTTTTCGCACAACACTGTTCAACGATTCGATGGCATTGGTTGTGTATATCGCTTTTCGAATATCCGGTGGGTAGCTAAACAGGGTGTTTAAGTTCTGCCAATGCGTGCGC
>UOFH01000138.1_pt1 | contig 37224 bp, 22 predicted proteins | sample 1988451 | NCBI WGS metagenome assembly UOFH01 (sample SAMEA4712194, study PRJEB27164) | hydrothermal vent metagenome | biome: marine basaltic hydrothermal vent biome; feature: marine hydrothermal vent; material: mineral | place: Pacific Ocean | collected 2011-06-14/2011-07-23 | depth 1689 m | reverse complement strand
GGCACTCAACTACTACGCCAGTGGGCAGGTGGGTGAGTCGCACTGCAGAATCGGTTTTGTTAACGTGCTGCCCGCCGGCGCCAGAAGCGCGATAAGTGTCAATGCGCAAATCAGACATGCTAATGGTGATTTCTTCCATTGCGTCTGGCTCGGGAATAATCGCAACAGTGGCAGCCGATGTGTGTACGCGCCCCTGCGATTCGGTTTCCGGCACGCGCTGTACGCGGTGAGCCCCGGATTCAAATTTCAATTTTGAATACGCTCCCTGCCCAACCACCCGCGCAATAATTTCTTTGTAGCCGCCGTGCTCGCCGTGATTCTCGCTCATAATTTCAACTTGCCAGCGTTGTGATTCTGCATAGCGGCTGTACATTCTAAATAAATCGCCGGCAAAAATAGCGGCTTCGTCTCCGCCAGTGCCAGCGCGCACTTCTAAATAAATATTGCTGTTGTCGTGCGGGTCTTTGGGCAGCAATAATTTTTGTAATTCTAATTCAAAATTTTCGATGCGCTGTTTGGCGTCTTTGTATTCTTCTTGTGCCATTTCGCGCATTTCAGCGTCGTCTTCTTTGGCCATTTCTTCGGCGGCGGCCAAGTCATCTTCGGCAGCCCGATAGTTGATAAACGTTTGCGTAACCGGTTCGAGCTGCGCATATTCTTTCGACATTTCACGAAATTTATTTTGATCAGAAATAATATCCGGGTCGCCCAATGAAATGCCCACTTCTTCGTGGCGTTCACATAAGGCTTCAAGTTTTCGGCGAATAGAATCTTTCATAAAATGTCTTTAACGGTTAATTTTTATTTTTGTTTTCGAGATGATTTAACATCGTCATTGATAAATAACTGGCGTGCAAAGTCGAGTAAATCGTGGCGCGCGTTTTCACCGGATTGGCGTAATGTGGCGCTGGGTTGGTGCAGCAACTTATTGGTGAGCGTGCGGGCTAAAAAAGCCAGTGCTTCTTCGGGCGATTTTCCCTGCGCCAGTTGGGCTTGTGCTTTTTGTAAAATTTCATTGGAAATAGCTTCGGCGTTTTCACGAATATCTCGAATCACGCCAACGGAATCTAACGAGCGTTCCCAGTTTAAAAAATCGTCTATTTGATTTTCAATAATTTCGTGCGCTTGCTCTGCCGCTTCCTGTCGCGATTCAATATTCTCTTGAATGATTTCCTGCAGGTCGTCAACCGTGTATAAAAACACATCGTCGAGATCATTAACCTCGGCCTCAACATCGCGCGGCACGGCAATATCACACATAAACATGGGTTTGTGTTTGCGTTTTTTTAAGGCTCTTTCGACCGCGCCTTTGCCTAAAATGGGCAGCGGGCTGGCGGTGGATGAAATGACGATATCGGCTTCGTGTAAATAATCGGGAATTTGTGGCAGGGCAATGGCTTCGGCAGAAAACTGATCGGCCAATGCCTGACCTTTGCCGACGCTGCGATTCGCAATAATCATGCGTTTTATATTGTTGCCTTGCAGATGTCTTGCCGCTAGCTCAATGGTTTCGCCAGCGCCAATCATCAGCGCGGTGTGGCCCGTTAAATCGCCAAAAATTTGTTTCGATAAACTCACCGCAGCAAAAGCCACGGAAACCGGGCTAGAGCCAATGGCGGTATCGGTGCGCACTTGTTTGGCGACGGAAAAGGCGTGCTGAAACAGTTTGCCCAGCAGGCTACCCATGGTGCCCTGTTCGTTGGCTTGCGCGAAAGCCTGTTTCATTTGCCCTAAAATTTGTGGCTCGCCGAGCACTAATGAGTCGAGGCCGCAGGCAACTTGCAGCGCGTGGCGAATAGAGTCTACATGTTGATGGGTGTATAAATGCGCTTTAAATTCACTGCGTTGCAGGCCGTGAAACTGGCTTAGCCATTCAACTATTTGCTCAATCGCCTGTTGGTTTAACTCTTCGTTATTTTCGGTGGCGCAATAAAGTTCGGTGCGATTGCAGGTTGAAAGAATCGCCGCTTCCTTAATATTTCCTAATGCCGACAGTGACTTAACGGCTTTCGCCAGACTTTCTGGAGAAAAAGCCAGACGCTCGCGGATGCTAACCGGTGCGGTTTTATGATTTAAGCCAAGTGTGATTATCGACATACAGTGAATGGTGGCGGGACTTTTTTGATAAAGTAGCGATTAAGCCCAGCTAATATTTAATGCCCTTGTTAAATGCTCTTGGTAGAGCCTGATTAATGAAACGCTTAATTTTGAGGCAATAAGGTTGATATTACAAGGTTTCAGTGACAGAGCTTTGGTAAGTATTCATTGGTTTTGTGATGTGAATATGTGGTAAACAGCTTGCATCGGTTATGTTTGTCGGGTGCGATTGCCATTGTTGCGGTTGCTTGAAAGGGGTTGTAAATATTATAAGCAGTTTATAATTAATCATAACGTTATAATTTATATTACTTAGTGATTGAACTTCGCCGCTTCGCACCCCATCTTAAGTATGTAACAATCAAGCAAAAATGATTATTTGGGTTATTATTAATAGTAGATATTCTGCTAGGTCTTTTTAGCCGGCAAACTACGAGGTTAGTTATTTATACATGCAACGGCTGTCGCAAAATACAGGTTTAATTTTCATCGCTTCATCGCTCATTTTTGGTTTGAGCGGTTGTAGTGGTTCATCTGTGAAAAGTCAGTTTGATGTGGCTGAGGCAGCCGTTCAAACAGAAGTGGTTCGCGATGAAAATATGGCGCATAACGCATTAGAAAAGCCGTTAGGAGAAGATTTACTGTTTAATTTGTTAGCAGGTGAATTTGCCGGTGTGCGCGGTGAAATGACGCAAGCGATTCGTTTTTACGAAAAGGCCGCTGCATTAAGTGGCGATCCTCAAATCATTTCCCGTGCGGCTTATGTTGCTTTGTATGCGGGTGATTATGCAAGAGCCATTGAGTTAACCGATCGTTGGTTGACGCTTAAATTACCAAAAAATGAAACCATTGAGCGCATTCGCGTGATTTCATTTTTGCATTTAGAAGAATTAGAATTGGCTGTTCAAGCAATAGAGCGGGTGTTAATTGTTGATGGCCTGTTAAGCGATAAAAGCATCTCGCCGATGACCCACATTTTAAGCAAAGAAACCACGCCGGTGTTTGCGCATCAAGTGGTAAAGCGCCTCGATGAAAAACATCCGCAAGAACCTTTTTTGTTAATGTTGCTAGCCAAGTTTGAAGCCAATTTAGGCGAGTATGAATCGGCTTTGCTGCACATTAATCAGTTGATAGAACTTGATAATGAATTAGCCGATGCGTATTTAATAAAAGCGCAAATCCACGCCGGAATGGGTGAGCAGTTACTGGCAATCAACGCTATTGCCAAAGCCGTTGAATATCGCCCACAAGACATTCGTTTGCGCCTTCAATACGGGCGTATGTTAGTGCGCATGAAAATGTTTGATAAGGCGCTGGCACATTTTAAAGCGTTGAACAAAACGATGCCTAACGATGAAAATGTGTTGCTGAGTTTGGGATTGCTGTCGATAGAAACCGACGACAATCATCAGGCAAAACTATATTTGCAGGAGTTGCTCGATAACGGTTATCGCAATCAGCAAGCGCGCTATTATTTGGGCAGAATTCAACAAAACGATAACGAAGACATGGCGGCCATTGCAAATTATGAGCGTGTGTTAAGCGGTGATTACTGGCTGGATGCACGACTTCGTGTGGCGGGTTTATTGGCAAAGTCGGGCGATACTGAAAAAGCGTTGCTTAAGTTAGAATCGTTAAATAAACAAGGTCAAAATGAAACCACACGGGTTAAAGTTTTTTTAGCTAAAGGCGAAGTGCTGCGTTCGGTGAGTCGAAATAAAGAAGCCTTTTCGCTGTATAACAACGCGCTGCAATTATCGCCCGAAAATACCGATTTACTTTATGCCAGAGCGCTAACTGCCGAAAAGCTCAATTTGCTGGATGTCACCGAATCGGATTTAAAAATGGTGATTATGCACGAGCCAGAAAATGCCAGTGCATTAAATGCATTGGGTTACACGTTGGCAGATAGAACCGAACGCCTAAACGAAGCTCGCGAATATATTTTTAAAGCCGCACAATTATTGCCCGACGACCCCGCTATTTTAGATAGTTTAGGCTGGGTGCATTATCGTTTGGGGCAATACCAGGCCGCCATTAAATGGTTGAACAAAGCCTTTGAACAATTAAAAGATGCGGAAATTGCCGCGCATTTGGGCGAAGTGTTGTGGATGGACGGGCAAACCAAAAAGGCAAAAAATATTTGGAATAAGGGTAAAAAACTAAATGGCAATCAAGCCATACTCGAGGCTACAATAGAGCGATTTAGAAAATAGCTGTTCGATAAAATTCGAAGGCTTACAATTAATCGCGCTGATTCAATGCAAGAATCAGAAAAATGAGTCTGACAATTCAAATATGAAATTTTCAAAATCCCCATTAATCGCCCTGTTAATTCCTTGCGTATTCTTGTTTTTAAGCGCCTGCGCCACCACCGATATTAATGAAAAAACGCCAGAATTGATAAACTGGCAACAGCATCAACTCATACTAACTAAGCTTCAACGCTGGACAATTAATGGTCGCCTGTCGGTGCAAACCGAGTACGATGGCGGACAGGCCGATTTCACTTGGCAGCAAAATACCCCCATACATTATGACATTCGTTTGCTGGCACCGATGGGTGCGGGCACGATTTTAATTCATGGTCGTGATAATGGTGTTACGCTAAAAAGCTCATCGGGTGCTGAGTTATTTGACACGAATGTTGATAGCCTCATGTTTCAATTAAAAGGCTGGCCAATCCCCGTGAGTGGTTTGCAATATTGGGTGCGCGGTTTGCCTGCGCCGAAAAGTTCGTACGAAGTGAGTCAGTGGAGCCCGCTGGGTTTTCCCGAAGTGATGTTGCAAGATGGCTGGCGAATTGAATTTAGAAAATACACAAAAATTGAAAATCACTGGCTGCCTAAAAAATTATTTATTAGTCGATTGGGCGACGAAGAGGTGGACGTGCGTTTAATTATTCGTCAGTGGCAAATTAAATCAGTGGTGAATTAAACATGTCCAGTTACCAATTTTGGCCGGCACCGGCAAAGTTAAATTTATTTTTGCAAATTACGGGGCAGCGTGAAGATGGCTATCATAACTTACAAACCGTTTTTCAGTTTTTAGATGTCGCCGACCGTTTGCGTTTTGTGGTGCGCGAGGATGAAAAAATCGTGCGTAAAACCGATAACGAAGGTATTAAGTCAGAGGATGATTTAGTGATCAAAGCCGCCAACGCATTGCAAGCGGCCAGCGGCGTAAATAAAGGGGCAGATATTTATTTGCAAAAAATACTCCCCATGGGCGGCGGTGTTGGCGGTGGCAGCTCCGATGCAGCAACCACGTTAGTGGTGTTAAATTATTTGTGGAATGCAGGCTTGAGCGAAGATGAGCTGGCTGAAACCGGTTTGAGTTTGGGTGCAGATGTGCCGGTTTTTATTCGAGGACACGCCGCTTTTGCCGAAGGCGTGGGCGAAAAGCTTGAAGCGATTTCACCGTTAGAGTCGTGGTATTTAATGGTGCAGCCAGATGTTCATGTTTCCACATCTGAAATTTTTACCCATGCGCAATTGACACGAGACAGTTCAATCATTAAAACATGCGACCTTCAAATCGGCACGGCAAATGAAGCGCAAAAATTTGCAGAGTTAGGGAATGTGTTTGAACCAATTGTGGCTAAGCAACACCCTGAAATAGCTGACGTTATTCAGTATCTTAGAAAATACACGCAGGCCAGATTAACCGGCAGCGGGGCTTGTGTATTTGGCGTATTTGAAAATAAAGAAGCCGCACAAAATGTGTTAGCACAATTACCCGATTACTGGACTGCCTTCGTGGCCAGGGGTTTGAATTGCTCCCCGCTTCACACTATGCTTGCGGCTGAAAAAAGTGGCTAAGTTTTAAGTTGCTCGACTGCCGTCAAAAGCGTAAAAGAAAACGCGCAATTATTATTTGGGAAATCGTTTGCGCGGTGCAAGTTTGGTTTTTTCAGATGCATTTAAAAATCAGTTAAGCAAGCGTGTTTCTAGTTGAAAGCTCGTTAATATAAGAGTAATCTCGTAGGTCTTCCAGTGGTATTTGTAGAATAGATTGTAGCTATGCTCCAGGCTAGTTTTGGGCTAGTTTTGGGTATGATGTGTGCTTATTATTTGTTCGGTAAAGATTTGATTTGTTGGTGTTAATCTAAAGAATAAAGTTAAACAGGTCTCTAATAAAATTAATAACAGGGAGATTTCAGGTGATTAAACTCATAATTATTTGTGATATAAAAATTTATTGCGAAGGATTAAATCAAGTATTATCGCAGACTGATTCTATCAACGTAGTGGGTGCAGAAAGCACGCTTGAAGCCGCGCTAATAAAAATAACACAGCATTCTCCCGATGTGGTCTTGCTTGATATGACAATGTCGGGTAGTAGCGCAATAGCGCAGAAGGTAATGCAAATATGCCCTGCAGCTAAAATTGTTGCCTTGTCAGTTGCTGAAAACGAAGAGAATATTATTGAGTGTGCTGAAATTGGAATAGCCGGATATGTTGCTAGAGAAGCGACCCTTAAAGAATTAATTGATACGGTTATTGGTGCCAAAAAGGGTGAGTTCTGTTGTCCGCCTAAAATTTCTGCCTATATATTTAAAAAATTTCAGAATATTGCATTAAGCGCTAAAAATAGTTGTTTGCCAAAGTTATCCAATAAGGAAAATAATTTTGCCGATAACTTAACTAAGCGTGAACGCCAGATACTGACACTTATGGCAAGTGGTTTATCAAATAAACGAATAGCCAGTAATCTTACAATAGAAGTTTCAACCGTCAAAAATCACGTTCATAACATTCTTGTTAAGTTGAATGTTACCAGTCGAATGCAAGCGGTTTCAATGTTTCAACAGATTTCTTTTATGAGCGGATCTAGATCTTTCGATCTAAACTCTGGTCTTAAGTTAACCTAGATCTTTAGTCTGATCTTGTTCTGATTCCTTTTTCATCCTTTAGATTTATTTTCTCAGCGCTATAAATCCGGCACACTATTAGTTAAAGAAAACTGTGGAGTGTTAACAGATGGAAAGTGTCCGTTGTTTAGTTGGGGATATTCCTCAGGTGATTCTTGCGGATATTATTCAGCTCGTTATCGATGACAGACCTGATATAAACGTGGTGTGCCGACTCGACGATATAAGTGGTGTTTGTGAAGCCGTGAAAGAACATGAGATTGATGTGGCGGTATTGGGAGAAAAAGCAATATCGCTGTCACAATCCGTTAATGAATTGTTATTAGCATCACCGCAGACAACGGTGGTGGCTATTTTAAATAATGGAAATCGTGCTTGTATTTGCGTAGAAAATTTTGGGCTGGATGAGTTGGTGGCGATGGTTCGGTCTGTTGATAAAAAACAAAAAGCCTAGTGTTGTGTTTTTTTAACTCAGTAAAAAATATTTAATTGCACAGTATAAATTTTATGGAGTAACGCCGTTGATCCATCATGCGATGTCATACATCACGACAGAACTTAATAGCTACCTTAATTTACGTTCGCCAGCGGATCCGTCTGACAGGGTGGTCATGTCAAGTTTGTATGATCTTGATGGTGGTGTTAATACCGTCGCTAAAGAAAAAGTTGTTTTTCTGTTGGCCAATATTGAAGAAGATCGCGTGTATCAAAGTAATGAGATATATAAAAAACGTGATGATGGGAGCAGCGCAAAAGTGAACCATGAAACAAGAGTTAATCTTTACATGTTGTTTATTGCGAACATGTCAATTTATAAAGAGTCTGTTAAAACTGTTTCTAACATAATTAGTTTTTTTCAGGCAAAAAGCTCTTTTTCCTATTCAGATATACCCGAGTTGGCAGATATTGAGGGCAGGTTTGTTCTTGATCTTTTTACCTTAACGTTTGAACAACAAAATCATCTTTGGGGAACACTTGGGGCGAAGTACGTGCCATCGGTGATGTACAAGGCATCGATGTTGAGCATACACGATGTGCGTGTTGAGGCAGAGATTCCGCTCGTTGAGAAAGTGTACATAAATGAATAGCCATGAAAAGTATTTATAAAAAATTGTTACAACTTAAAATTTCTCATTCTTATTATTCGAATGGGAAAAGTAACAATGATTTTGTGATTAAGCCAGCGCCATTATGTAAGCAACTGCTTGATGATTATGGTTTTATTTTTCGTAATCAGAATGATGGTTTTAATCTCTATGTTGAGGTTGTGCCGGACAGTGACCCGCTAACGTTGTTCAGGTCGATTGGCGCGGCATCTTTTAAATTGTGCTTTTACATGATAGCGACAAATAATAATTTACACACAATGTCCGATCTTCCGAATTACCGTTTTGGAAAAGAGATTTTCTATTTCAATAATCTGCATGATTTTTCTAATGAAGATGATGAATTGATAATGGGTGACAGTGTAGCTGAACAGGAAATAAGTGATCCGATTGTTTATGTAAATAATCAGGTATACAACTATAAATTTGCAGCACCTGTGGCAACAGCAACGTTAGAGATAAACAATATTTTTGGTGAAAATATTTACAGCAAAGTAATTCAGGCAGAGGGTGATGCCGGTGTTGTAAATGAGGTTCGAATTAACCTGAATGGTATTAACAAACTGGTGCCAGGGCGTTACAAAATCAGTGACGATCATGGTGGCGTTAAAGAATTTTATTACGACCCAGCAATGATTCCAGAATCGGTGTTTGGTGTCATGGAAATTTTTAGTGATACAACCGATTTTACTAGTGACGCATCTAATAAGGTACCCGAAATATATCAATTTATTAGCGCAGAAAATCTGCTGGGTGTTGATAGTTACATTATCGGCATGGAAACGCGAGCGACTAGGTGGCGTTACATTGTTGAAAAAAAATATCTAACCAATGGTATCAACCTGGAGGATCTGAAAATTACCGGCCCTGAAGCATTTACAGAAACTGAAGAGTCCGGCATAACGGTTTTTATATCAAACGAGTCGATTTTGTTACACGAAAATCCACTGCCCTTAAAACTGGTTGGGAGTGATGATAAAGGCATCAGCAATCTCCCGAGCCCTTCGCAAAAAACGCAATTGAAATTTAACACCGACTCAAATCAATATGAGTCTCACATGTATATATATATCTGAATAAATGACAGGAGCAAGGAATTATGGCTACTTATAAAACGCCTGGTGTCTATGTAGAAGAAATATCTCTTTTCCCGCCGTCGGTAGCCGAAGTGGCGACAGCGATACCGGCTTTTATCGGTTATACCGAAAAGGCGGTAGAGAATGGGCAGAGTCTAACGAATGTGCCAACAAAAATATCATCTCTGTTGGAGTTCAAAGAATTATTTGGTGAGGCTTATACCAATTCATCAATCACGGTTAAACTGGATGAAACGAATAATTATGCAGTGACGTCCATTACGCCGGATAAAACCTTTTATTTATACGACAGTATTCGCCTGTTTTTTGATAACGGTGGCGGAAAGTGTTACATCATTTCGGTAGGAGGCTATACCACGAATAGCACCATTAAAAACGGAGATGAGACAGATCCGGCTAACTATGGTTTTAGGCATGGAATGAAGGCGCTGGAAAAATACGATGAACCCACCATTATATTATTCCCCGATGCTGTGCTTATGCCTGACAAGGCGCATTTGAACACATTGCAGCAACTTGCTCTGGCTCAATGCGGAAAACTTCAGGATCGAGTCGCCGTGCTTGATCTTAAAGAAAACCAACCACAATCACTTGAAAAAACCGTGGCTGATTTTCGAGATGGAATCGGCATTAATGATCTTAAATATGGCGCAGCCTACACGCCGTGGCTACAAACCTCATATCAAAAAGAGGTGGATTTCAGTCTGTTCAAAAGCGTAACTAAAGACTCCGGTGGTAGCACGATTAACCTTGAGGAATTAACCTCAGATAGTGATCTCAATAAACTGGTGTTGAGTGCCACAGTGGCAATTGATGATATTACCAATCTCAACACCGTTATCGGTTTAATGCGAACAACCGTAGTAAAGCAATACAAAACCATAGCGGATGCTTATGCCAGTGTGCGAAACCCAGTGACGGCTTCAACAAATGCAACGGCTGATGCGCAATTAAATAACTTGCTCGATTATGTGCGCAGCGCGATTAAAAATATATCCGATTTAAAGTTGGGCGATGCGGCAACCAAAAAGCTGAATGGCGAAAACCTGGCCAAGGATCTGGATACCTATGCACTGGGAAAATTAAAAAAGACCCTTCATGCGCTTATCAAGCTGGAAAAAAATACCGATGTTGCAGCGATAACGACTAAATCAGAAGGCGATCTCATTACTGAATATGGTGGCGGTATCAATAAAGATACAGGCTGGCTAGCGGAATACGATACGGATGATCCGTCAGATGGTGCGATTGATGATATTGCTGGCAGTGCAACGGACTATACAAAACCCACAGACAAAGAAACCGCTCTGGCTATTGCAGTTGACGTGGATGCGTTGTTTGACGAAGTCATTAACTTCATTGCCGATATTCAAACCGCAGCTCAAACTCACAGAGTCATGTCTCAGAAAGTACTCTATGAATCGCATTCAATTATCGGAAACATTGTAGAGCACATTAAAAAAGAACAATCCAAAATCCCACCCAGCGGCGCAATGGCTGGCATATACGCGTTTGTCGATCGAACTCGGGGTGTCTGGAAAGCGCCGGCTAATGTCAGTCTTAGTGCGGTTCGCGCACCGGCAACGCCAATTGATCACTTCGATCAGGAAGATCTCAATGTTGATGTTACCGGCGGTAAATCCGTTAATGCCATTCGCACCTTCACCGGTCGCGGCATCATCGTTTGGGGCGCGCGTACGCTGGCAGGCAATGATAATGAATGGCGTTATATTCCGGTTCGACGTTTTTATAACATGGTTGAAGAGTCGGTAAAAAAATCGACGGCTTGGGCGGTTTTCGAACCCAATGCGCCCACATTATGGATAAAAGTGAAAGGCATGATTGAAAACTATTTAATTCAGAAATGGCGGGAGGGTGCCCTGTTTGGTGCAACAGCCGATCAGGCGTTTTTTGTGAAGATTGGCCTGGGGCAAACCATGACAGCACAGGATGTTCTTGAAGGAAGATTGAATGTTGAAATAGGCATGGCCGTTGTTCGACCGGCTGAATTTATCATACTCAAGTTTTCTCACAAGATGCCAGAAGCTTGATCCGTTACAGGTAGATGTACTTGAATAATAATAGTTACAGAAGGAGATAAGAACATGGCATATCCAGTTCCAGTATTTCATTTTAATGTTGATTTAGGCGGCGTGGAAGCTAAGTTTTCTGAGGTGACCGGGCTAAACGTAGAGGCGCAAATTATCGAGTATCGAGATGGTGCTAACCCGGAATTCTCAACCATCAAAATGCCAGGCCTGAAAAAATACGGCAACATTACATTAAAGCGCGGCATCTTCGCCAAAGACAATTTGTTTTTTGATTGGTATGGCGAAATCAAGATGAACAAGGCAGGGCAAAGGGATATTACGATACAACTGCTGGATGAAGAGCATGCCCCCGTTATGACCTGGAAAGTGCTTCGTGCCTGGCCGACCAAAGTGACCTCACCCGATTTAAAAGCCAATGGTAATGAAGTGGCAATTGAATCTCTGGAACTGGCGCATGAAGGCCTTAGCGGTGAAGTGTTGGCGTAAGTTTAATTAGTTTGTCAGGCGCTGTTTAAGATGTTTCGCCATTCGTAGAGGGAGATAATATGCGCGACTTTCCTGTTGTATTTCATTTTCGGGTTGAGTTTGATCAGATCAGTTCTACTGGCGAGTCGGATCATGATGTTCGTTTCCAGGAAGTGACTGGCATGGGAGCGGAAATCACAACAGAAGAGGTAAGGGAGGGCGGCGTTAACGACTACATCCATCGCATACCAACGGGCACAAAATATGGCAACCTGGTATTAAAGCGCGGCTATATTGCCAGTTCGTCTGTTACCGAGTGGTGCCGCAACACCTTGGAGAACTTTGAGTTCGAGCCAAAAGATACCACCGTGATGTTGCTCAATGATCAACATGATCCAATTGCATCCTGGCGTTTTAGTCGAGCCTATCCGGTGAAATGGTCGGTGTCAGATTTTAAAGCAACAGAAAATGCACTGGTGATTGAGTCTATGGAATTAGCCTATAGCAATTTCAGAAAGGTGTAGTGATGGCGATTGAAATTAAAGAGCTGGTGATTCGCGCAACTGTGCAGCCTGATGAAAAACGGGGGCAACAGCAAAATAAAAAAAACGATGACGAAAAAGAGGAAATTATTTCCGAGTGTGTCGAGCAAGTGCTGCGCGTGTTGGAGCGTAGCCGTGACAGATAAAACAGGACTTTATTATGAGTGGTAAGCTGGAAAAAATGATGATTGAGGCCTATAAAAAGCCGGATTACGATTTTTCGGATTCGCCTGCCGCGACCTTTATCGTTATGTTTAACCCCAACACCTATACGCAGAAGTATCAGGTTGAATACAAAGACAGGCAGGGGCAGGGCGATACCGGCAGCCCGCAAATATTCGGCAAGGTTAAACCCCAGGAATACACATTTGAATTTTTGTTTGACGGCACCGGCACCGTTATGGACAAAATTGATGTAAACCAGACGATTCAGGAATTTCTTGAAGTAACGGGTAAGCATGATGGCGACATTCATCGCCCGCTGTATTTAAAATTATCATGGGGTGCGCTGTTATCGCGGTGCGTACTTAAAGAGGCCGAAATCACTTACACGCTATTCAAAGCCGATGGCTTTCCCCTGCGCGCTAAAGTTAAGGCGACCTTTTCAGAAAATGTTGAAGATACCCTGCGCGTATCTGAAGAACGAAAAAACTCACCCGATCTCACTCACGTTTATACCGTTAACGAGGGCGAACATCTCTCTCTGCTTTCACAACGCTTTTACGGCAAGCCCTCTTTCTATTTACAGGTTGCGGCCTTTAATAATCTAAAACATTACCGAGATCTTCAACCCGGTCAGGTGGTTCTCTTTCCCCCGCTTAAGGAATTAACGGCATGAGTGAAGAGAGAATCATTCCAACCGCTGCACCCGCTGATCGACCTTCGTTCACCATTTTGGTGGATGGCACACAGATCAGTGGCGAATATCAGGTGCAGGGCATCGCCGTTTCCAGAGAATACAATCGAATCAGCAGCGCAGAAATATTTATTTTTGATGGTGATCCGGCAACAGAAGATTTCACCGTCAGCAATGCAGAGGATTTTATACCCGGTGGTGAAATAGAAATAAAGGCCGGTTATCACAGTGATGAGGAAACCATTTTTAAAGGCCTCATTCTTAAGCACGGCATAAAAGTCTACAAAGATAAGCCGTCTATGTTGCGTATTGAATGCAAAGATAAGTCAATAAAAATGACTGTGGGTCGCAAGAGTAAATATTATTATGAATCAACAGACGGCGATATTATAGAAGAAATTGCTGCCGATTCCGGCGTTGAAACCGATATTGAATCAACAAATGTTACCCATGCACAGATGGTTAAATATTATGTGAGCGACTGGGATTTTATTCTGACCCGTGCAGAAGCGAATGGCAAACTGGTGGCAACCGACGATGGTTCATTAATCGTCAAAGCGCCCGATGGCTCAGGTGAGGCGGCTTTGTCGTTGACCTATGGGGGCAATATGCTGGAGTTTGAAGCCGTTATGGACGCCAGCTATCAACTCAATTCAATTCAGTCTTATGCGTGGAATGCAGCCGATCAGGAAATGTTTCAGATCGAAGCGGCGTCTGCAACGGTGACAACACCCGGAAATATATCGGCTGATGATTTAAGCAATGTTATCGAGCTGGAAGAGTATCAGCTAAAACATGCGGGGCAGGTTAGAGATGACGAACTTCAGGCCTGGGCCGATGGCCGATCCATTCGTTCCGGCTACGGAAAAATACGTGGGCGCGCACGTATTCAGGGGTTTTCAGGTATAAAGCCAGGGCATGTTGTAGAGCTGGCAGGTGTTGGTGATCGCTTTAATGGCAAGGCTCTGGTGTCCGGCGTGCAGCATGAAATCAACAGCAAAAACTGGGAAACACAACTGACTTTCGGTTTGTCGCCGGATATTTTTAGCGAAACACAAAAAAATATTGCCGCCGCACAATGCAGTGGTTTATTGCCTGGCATCTCCGGCTTGCAGGTTGGGCTGGTCACCGCGCTCGAAGGCGACCCCGATGGCGAAGACCGCATTCAAATACGCATACCGATGATTGATCCTGCCGAGCAGGGAACATGGGCTCGAGTCGCCAGCCTGGATGCCGGTGATAACCGTGGTGTGTTTTTTCGCCCCGAAATTGACGATGAAGTTGTGGTTGGCTTTCTCAATGATGATCCACGAAATCCCATTGTGCTGGGTATGGTTCACAGCAGTGCCAAGCCCGCGCCCATAACGGCCAGCGATGACAATCACGAAAAAGGCATTTTTACGCGCAGCGAAATGAAAATGATTTTTGATGATGAAAAGGTCAGCTTCACTTTCGAGACCCCCAATGGCAACAAACTCTCTATTAGTGATGAAGATGGAGAAATTGTGCTGGCAGATGAAAATGACAATGTGCTTACCTTAAATGCAGATGGCATCACAATAGAAAGTGCTGCTGATATCAATATTAAGGCGGGTGGAGACATTAACCTTGAAGGCACAAATATCGCCTCGGCGGCCAGTGCCGAATTTAAAGCGGAAGGTAGTGCTGGAGCCAAATTTTCATCCGGAGGCAGTACCGTAATCGAAGGCTCGATCGTACAAATTAATTAGGAGAATAGATTATGCCAGCAGCAGCCAGAGTGACCGATGTCACAACACATGGCGGAACCATTATCGGGCCAGGTGTGGCCACCGTTTTAATTGGCGGTATGCCCGCCGCCGTTGCAACAGACAATCACATCTGCCCCATTCCGCCCCCCGGGCATGTGCCAACGGCCAGTATTTTTCCAATGGGGAGCGCCACGGTTTTAATTGGCGGTATGCCGGCTTTGCGCACCAGTGATACCTGCATTTGCGGCGCAGGTGCAGCAGTTGGTGAACCGACTGTAGAAATAGGTGGATAACTGATGACGGCAAGCAAATCCTTTTTGGGCACTGGCTGGGGATTTCCGCCGACTTTTGAGCGAGGCTCAAGAAGTGTCAGGATGATTTCCGATAAGGAAGATATCGAATCAAGCCTGGAAATATTACTGAGCACCGAAATCGGAGAGCGGGTTATGCAGCCCAAATACGGTTGCAATATGCACAAGCTGGTTTTTGAGCCGGTGGATACAACCCTGCAAACCTATATGCAGGATCTGATTAAAAGCGCCATTTTGTATTTTGAGCCGCGCATTATTTTAAAAAGAGTAACCCTTAAAACCACCCAGATGGAAGGGCGTATCGATATAGATATTGATTATGTCATTGCCGCAACGAATACACGATATAACTTTGTTTACCCATTCTACAAAGAAGAAGGGATAGAAATAAGCAAATGAGTTCACAGTGCAAACAACTTAATCCATTACAACGCGATGGCACTAGCCAGCGCCAGCGTCTATTAGACGCGTTAAAATCTTCCTATGTTTCTATTGATGAGCGTAGCGTAGCGGACTTGTTGGTATATGCACGCGACTACGCGCAACTGTTACGTTATTACACAGAAACCAACAGCTATGGTGGTGATTGGGTCGACTTTATAGAAAACGATGTTTCCACTCTGGTGGCTATCATTCAAAGCACCGATTACCAACAGGTAAAAAAACAAACTGACGCAATAAAACAACAAGTGATAACGGCTGACCTGCCTGCGAAAGCGCTGCATTATAATAAGCTGATTAAAAAGATCACCGAAACCGCGTTGCAGCTCGATCAGTGGTATCGAAATTCAAAGCCCGGTTTATTGTTGAACACCGCACTTAAACAGAGCCTGTCATCCATGGTCAGTGACAACGTGCGTGACCTGGCCTCATTTGCACTACGCGCCAACTCGATTGACCCCATAATCGATGCGCTGGACACAGGCTCGTTTAGTGATGTGTTTGAACTCGACAATATTCAACTGGATACATCGCTGTTTCCAGAAGACATACTGTCCGATGAGAGCTATGAAGATGCCGCACAAAGAACCATTCAGTTGTTCGATCATATCTACGAGGCTTACACTTTTATTATTAATAGCGCAGATGATTATCTGACGCAAACGCTTGAAGATTACCCCGAGCATGAGCCGCACATGGCGTTGTTTATTAGTTTTCTGATGTTATTCAAGTATGCGCAAGCGCACTTAAATACACTGACCGAAAGGCACTTGCGTTTTTACTACGAAGAAGTGTTGCAAATACAGCGAAAGCCAGCAGTGCCCGATCAGGTGCACATTATATTTGAGCTGGCTAAAAAATCTGATCCCTACTTACTGAAAAAACAAACCGAGCTTAAAGCGGGTAAAGACGCTAACGGTGCAGAAGTTCTGTACAAGCTAGATGAAGAACTTGCAGTTAACCACGGCGTGGTGGAATCCGAAACGGGATTGAAATCAATCTATGTCGACAAAGATGAAGACGGCGTGGTTAAAAATATTTATGCCGCAGTTAAAGCGAATTCTGCCGATGGTTTGGGAGCGGAGATTGAAAACGAGCAGGGCAAATGGCAAACCTTTGGCGGAGCCCAGGTGCCCTTTGCCGAAGTGGGGTTTGTTGTGGCATCGCCGATGTTTTTTCTTGCAGAAGGCGAGCGCACAATTCACATTCAATTTCGCTTTAACAAACAACAGGCGTTGTTTGCCGGCAGCTCACTCGAAGAAATTAAACAGGAACTAAAATACAACGTAAAAGTATCCGCAAGCGGAGCGCAGGCGTGGCTGGATGTGCTTGTGTTAGATGTGCAAATACGCCATGTTGCAAACGCGATTGAAATGGATTATCAACTATTGTTGAGCAGTGACCAGGATCCCGTGGTGGCCTTTGATGCGCAAACATTGTCTACAACCATTAAAACTAAACACCCGGTTATACGTTTTATTCTCGACAACGAGGGGCTTTCTGCTGCCGCAGGGTTTGATCTTTCACAGGCCGCTCATATCAGCGATTACAGTGAGCAGACTGAGGAATATCAGGCGGGTAGCTTGCTTCGTTATCAGGGAAAAGTTTATCAGGCCTTGCGTAACATTGCCGATGCCGGTGTTAACCCTGTTGATTTTAAAATTTATAGAGGTTTATTAACCTGGAAAGAAATTAAATACGCCTACCCGTATAAATATTTTCATCGACTTGAATTAGAAAAACTGACAATTAAGGTCGATGTCAAAGGCGTAAAAAATCTTATTCTGGAAAACGATGTGGGTGTGCTCAATCCCGCCAAACCCTTTTATCCTTTCGGACCGATTCCAAAGATTAATAGTAGTTTTATTATTGGCAGTGATGAAATTTTTCAGAAGTCGCTTAAATTTATTAATGTCGATATAGAGTGGGCAAACTTACCCGAAGAAAATTTTCATAATTATTACAAGGCATATAATTCTCCTCTAAAGGATGACAGTGGCAATCAGGAAGAACATCAGGTAACAGGTAACGATTATTTTAAAGCCCGAGCATCAATATTATTCGATGGTCAATGGCAGGAAAAAATCGCGGAGCTAACAACAAAAAATAATTTTGATGCGGCGTATCAGGCGCATTCGGCAGGTGTGCGAAAAATTGAATATAGTCATGATGGCAAATATATTCTGTCGACAGGTAATGATTTTGATGCGACTCTCTGGGATGCAGTAACAGAAGAAAAGCTGCCCGCTTTTGAGGCCGGTACTTTTGTTTTCGATGCGGTGTTTAATTATGATTCAAGCAAAATATTAACGGCAGATCTGTATTCTGAATTGGTGCGATTATGGAGTGTAAATAATCCAACCAATGCGCTTTTAGAATTTACTACAGGTGGTTGGGCAATCAGTGCCGATATAAATAATGCAGGTGATGAAATTGTCACGGTATCTATATACAACGACAATAATTCATTCAACGTCATTATAAAAGTTTGGAATGTAAATACCCAACAGGTTACACATGAAAAACAAGTTGATATTGTTTTATACGAGGCACGATTTCGAGCAGCTTATACACAAGTTGCACTTGTTGGGGCGGATAATAAATTGAGAATTTGGGATTATGCTTCTGATGAGATGGTTGAATATGAAGGGCACACTGAAAATATAAACAGTCTGAGTTTCGATTCACAGGGCAATCGTATTATTACCAGTTCTAATGATAAAACCGCCATAGTCTGGAATTTAATAAATAATAAAAAAACAATACTTAAAGGTCATAAAGGGAATGTACTTTCGGCAAGATTTAATAACAGTGGGCAATACATCATTACATCCAGCAAAGCGGATAAAACCACAATAATCTGGAATGCAACTAGCGGGAAAATTTTATCCTTAATTCAAATGCCCGAGGCTATTCAAAGCGGAGCCTCTAACTTTCATCCGAAAAAAAATCAAATCGCGATAGGTTATAGTGACGGTTATGTGCGCACATGGACGCTGCAAAAAACCAGCACCAGCCAGCTATTTCATTACCCGGGTAAAGACAGTGGTAAACCCGTTTCAGCGCGTAATTTTTCTTACTTTGTTGAGCCGTCTGCCTATTCGAGAATTGAAAAACCGGATGCGATAACGCGATACGATGTTACCGCCAGACAAGGCTTTATGAAATTAAAGTTATCGCAATCTTTTTTGCACGAGCTTTATCCGCGTTACATTGCCGCTTCGGCAAAGGATCAGACAAATACGCTGCCAATGCCCAATGCACCCTACACTCCGCTCATTGCATCTATTTCGGCTGATTACGTGGCGCAAGAAGAAATTGATTTTAGCGCGATGAAAAAAAATGATTTTGAAAATCGTGTTGAACAGTTAATTCATATTTATCCATTTGGTGAGCAGGAAATCTACCCCATTGCAGATGATGCTACGGCAAGTGAGTTTGAAATTAATCGTCATCTTGTGCCGGAGTTTAATGTCACGCTAACCGATTCCGATGATACAACATCCGTAGAAACAGCCGAGGGCACATTGTATATCGGCATTGATAAACTCGAGTTGCCACAAAATCTGTCGCTATTATTTCAAATTGCAGAGGGTAGTGAAGACCCCGAATTATTCGCTCAAAAAATAACCTGGTCTTATCTGGCGAATGCTCAGTGGCACGATTTTAAAACCACGCAAATCCTGTCTGAAAAAACCAATGGGCTGCTGACTTCCGGCATTATTAAATTTGATATGCCAAAGAACATGACAAACAATAACACCCTTTTGCCAGGTAAGTTACATTGGATAAAGGCAAGTGTTCACAAAGACAGCGCAGCGGTTAGCCAACTGATTGCCATACATTCGCAGGCCGCTACTGCCCGTTTTTTTAATCAAAACAATGATCCGCAGTGGCAAAAAAATGCGTTAGAAAAAGAGACGATTAGCAAACTTAAATCCAGGCTGTCAGCCATTAAATCTGTTACGCAACCTTACGCCTCTTATGATGGAGAAATGAGAGAACGAGATGAGGATTATAAAGTACGTGTTAGCGAAAGACTGCGACATAAAAATCGTGCCGTTACTATTTTTGATTATGAACGACTGGTGCTGGAAAAGTTTCCAGAAATCTACAAAGTTAAGTGCATTAATCACACGTTTAAAAAACGCAATGACCCACTGTATAAAGTTAACCCCGAATATCAACCGGGTTATGTCAGGGTTATCGTCGTGCCCGATTTAAGAAATAAAAACGCGGTGAATTTATTGCAGCCTCAGGTGAGTTTGAATAAACGAGAGGAAATAAAAAAAGCATTGCAGGCGGTTGCATCGAATTTTATTAACCTGCAAGTAGATAACCCCAATTATGAAGAAATACAGGTTAAGTTCAATGTGCGTTTTCATGCGGGGCGCGATAAAGGCTTGTACAGCACATTGTTGAATGAAGATATTATTAAATTGCTTTCGCCCTGGTTATACGATGAAGGAGCCGATCTGCAATTTGGTGGGTTGGTGCATCGTTCCGTCATATTAAAATATATAGAAGACAGGGAGTATGTCGATTTTGTAACGGATTTTAGTTTGCACCAGATTGTTAACAACACACAAACCCCCGACAGTGAATATGTGCGAGCTTCAACGTCCAGTTCCGTTCTGGTGTCAGCAGCGCAACACATTATTGGGCATAACATTATTACCTGCGATGACATCGAAACCACAGATGAGAGCGCTCGGGAAATTAGTCGTCGCCCGGAAAATCCTCAGCAGAAAATAACGCAGCGTTATCTTGGTAACCGTCATACGAAAGAAATGCATGATCTGAAAAACGAGCAGAAAAATTGTCAGCTCAATGAAATCAAAAAACATTTAAGGCTTTATTTTAAAGAAACTAAAGACGCTACCGCAATGGGCTATGACTACTGTGCTTATTGTTTTAGTCGAAAAATGTCGAAGCGATAAAATGAAATTTACGGTAAAAATGAAATTGAATAGAGGCGTGACATGCAACGTTTGTATGTAGAAGACCGTTATATTATTAAAACGCCTGATTTGGAAAAGAGTCAGGATTACGCCTTTCTGCGCGCCGATGGAATTGAACACATCGAAAAACTCGCGCACAAAATCTGGACTGATTATAACATTCATGACCCTGGCATTAGTCTGCTGGAACTGCTCTGTTATGCGATTACTGATTTGGGTTATCGAACCGACTACTCAATTAAAGATATTCTCACAGAAGAGGAAACGGGTGTCAGTGTTAACCGCAGTCATTTTCATACCGCGTTAGATATTTTAACCTGTGATCCGGTTACCTTCGATGACCTGAGAAAAATACTCATTGATATTGTTGGTGTGCGTAACGCTTGGATCGAACCTCACCGATCCATTATTTACGGCATTGATACACAAAATAAAAAACTGGTTGATTACGATTTTGATAATCAAAAAAATAATGTAGTAGCCAATCCACCCTTAAATGGTTTGTATGATGTTTATATTGAATACGAGGATTATGTTCAGAAAGAGCGTTTAATTAAATTGGGAATGAGCGCAACTAATGCGGGTAACACATCCATGATAGCGCCTGAAAATAAAGGCATATTATTTGATGTTTATTATCCGCTAACAATCAAATCAGTTACGCTTATACCCGAAAATTCTGGGGCGATTGAAATATGGGTGCTCGACAGTAACAATAATAAACTAGCGCAAAAGCGCGTAAGCGTTACACAGGCCAATCAGCCGAACGAGGTTGAACTTAATTTTTATATTTTGCCTGCGGCGGATTATCGAATGATTGTTGCAGGCAGTGCCACAAAATTAATTAGATCATCTGCTGCAGATTTTCCTTACGCCAAGGAAAATTTAATTGCCCTTCGCTCTGGCGTGGAGGGAGAGACAGAAAAAAATCTTTATTATTTCTTTTATGATTTCAATATCAGCTTTGATATTTTACCCGGTTTTTCGGGTCAGCAATTGCAGGCCAGATCATTCACGCAGGGTATTGAAAATATTGTTTTGGCAAGTGGCGGTTATATTCAGCCTCAGGAAAAAGGATTATTGTTTACGGTTGAACGCGACATGCTTCTCGATTCAGTTGATATCAATGCGCAAACAACAGGGCTGGTTAAAATTAATCTGCACGATGATGCCGGTGTGATTATAAATAATGTAGATTTTAATGTTGAGAACGCGGGTGAAACCGTAACGGTTGAGTTGGGCTTTGAGTTATTGGCCGGTTTTGATTATCGACTTAGTGCAGAAGGTACAACACTAAAATTGTTTAGAAGCATGGCCAGTGATTTTCCATATTACAATCAGGGCTTGATCAGCATTAACGCAGGAACCCCATCGCCTGCACTCTATTATTTTTTCTATAATTGGAAAATAACCTATCAAAGTTCTAATGATCCTCTGGTAGCATCAACCATTCCCACTCAGGGTGATGTGATGTTACATGTGCGAGAAAAATTATTCAAGAATAGAAATTTATGTGAAGACTTTATTAATGTTTGTTCGCTTGAAGAGGAGCAGATTGCAATATGTGCAGACATTGAAGTTTTGCCCAGCACCAATGTGGAAGTGTTGCTGGCAGAATTATTTTATCAAATCTATTTGCATGTTTCACCCGATGTTAATTTCTACAGCATTGAGCAGTTACTGGAGAGAGGAAAAACCATCGATCAAATTTTCGCGGGTCCAAAACTGGTGCACGGATTTATTGACGATGATGAATTTAAGGAAATTAAACGGCGTTGTGAAATAAGAACATCTGACATTGTTAGAGTTATAATGGATATGCAGGAACAGGGTGTTGTGTCGATTAAAAACATTTCACTGTTAAGTTTTATTGACGGACTTTTATTCAGCCATGAACCCTGGATTCTGACACTTTCTACCGACAAATTTCGCTCCCCCGTTTTTACGCCCGAGCGTTCAAAATTTGTATTTTATAAAAATGATATTCCCTACTACGCCAACCGAAAAAAAGTTTATGAGCTTTATGCAGAAAAAAAACTCAGATTTCTTAGAAATAAACTAAAAGGGCATGAAAGTGATTTGCCGGTACCCATTGGCGTGGATAAGTCTCTAGCCCGTTATTATCCCGTTCAAAATGAATTGCCCATGAACTATCAGGTCGGTCAAATTCGAGTTAAGGAATCGGCGTCTAATTTACGCAAGGCACAATCAAATCAGTTAAAAGCCTACTTGTTATTTTTTGAACAACTGCTGGCTAACTACCTGTCTCAACTGGCGAATGTTAGACAGTTATTTTCCTGGGAAAGTACAACACCGCTGCAAAGTTATTTTTCACAGCTTGTCAGTGGCATCGCCAATATTGAAGATGTTTATATTGATTACGCCAATTTACAATCCGACATAGACGACATAGGTGAAACAGACTTGCAGGCGCAAGAGCGGCGCAATCGGTTTTTAGATCATTTGTTGGCGCGTTTTTGTGAAGACTTCACCGATTACAGCATGATTATGTATCGGCTGTATAACGAAGGCGCTGCATCTTATTTGATTGACGATAAAGAGGCATTGCTAAAAAATTATCCCGCTGCGAGTAGCCGACGCCATGTTGCTTATGATTACCGCTACCCCGATGATAAAAATAATCTGAGCGGATACCAAACAAGGCTTTATTATCTGCTGGGGTTTCACGATGTTGAACGAAAAAATTTAGCGGCTGAGCGCATTCATATTGAAAGTGATACAAATGATGATGGTAATACGTGCTGGTACTTTGTAGTAAAAGATAAAACCAATACAGACAATATATTTAAAAGTAAATGCTGTGAATCAGAAGAAAGCATTAAAATATTATTGGATTTTACTTTGCAGACGGGATGTCATCTGAGTAATTACAATATAGACGAAGTTGAAAATGAGTGGCAATTCATTCGTCGCTGCAGTGATGAGTCTAAAGATGAAGCGATTGGTTACATTCCAAATGTTAATGATCTGGATGAGGTGATCACATTCTTCGGTGAATATGGAAATATGGAAGGCTTTCATCTCTTCGAACATATTCTGTTTCGTAAACGCACAACGGCCGATCCGTTTATGCCGGTGCAGTTAAATGCAAGTGATGAATGTGATTGTGTAAGTGTGAATGAACCTTATTCATTTCGCGCTTCAATCGTATTGCCTGCCTGGTCCATTCGGTTTCAAAATTTAGAATTCAGAAAATACATTGAAGAAGTTTTGCGCAGTGAGGCGCCGGCACATGTTCTGCTGAAAATATGCTGGATTAGTCACACCGAAATGCAAGAATTAGAGCAGAGTTACGATGTCTGGTCAAAAAATCTTGCGGGCATAAAAAATCACCTTGGTGGCTGCGCTTACGAGCAAAGTGTAAAAGCTTATCAGCGCACAGGGCAGTTTGAACTTGCACAACCTTTAACCGGTGGCAATGATGAAAGTTATCAAATTTCGTTGCAGGCATTAATTGATAAGTTACATAATTTAACCAACATACACCCACTGGCGCGCATGTATGACTGCGCTGAGATGGACGGGGATACGCCGCCGTTGACATTGAACAAGACTAGAATCGGTACATTCTAGAATCGTGAGGGAAACATCATGAATGATCCAAAAATATTTTATCCAGATTTTTTGCCCAATCAGATTTTAACGAATACGCAGTTGAATGACTTACGTAATTATCTGGATGTTCAAAATCTAAAAACCAGAATGCGTTTTGTTGGAGCCGGAATTGTTTGCGGTTTTAATTTTAATTTCAATCAAGCATTAAAAGAAATAAGTTTGTGCAATGGATATGGATTAACATCGGCAGGGCATCTAATTGAACTTCCCATAGATAAGTCATTAATTAAACCGAAGGAAAAAATATTTACAAAAAAGGCAACGTATATTGATCCCGATCAGGACGATAATGGAAATCCAAATTATAAATTATGGAGGGCACCGGAAGCCGGGCACAATCAGATTGAATTATTTGAATTAAAAGAAGATGGTGATGACGGCGTTGCTTTGCAGGACAGTGACTTCGAAGGTAAAGTGCTGTTGTTATATCTGCAAAAAAAAGGCGTAGATTTAAATTCCTGTTTGGTAACAGAATGTGATAACAAAGGCGTTAATATTAATCTTGAAGTTAAGGTTTTATTAGTACCTGAAAATTATTTTTCAGAAATGGATACGGGCATTAAGCCCGTGTTGAAATCGTTTAAGATACCAAGACTGCATACTGAACTGAATTTTTCTGATGTGGATGCAAGTGAAAAAATTAATTTAGCTTACGCACGAATTATTCAGCTTTATAAAAATGCATTAGCAAATAAAATTAAAACACTGTTAGATGATAACCCGTTATGCCGTGAAATAGGAAACTATGAAGCATTAATAACAAAATATAAATCTGACATCGATGCCTTAATTTCGGCAAAGGCAATCAATCAATACCACTACGATCATTTGAATGATTTGGCTGATGCCTACAATGAGCTGGTGTTGGCTTTATTAAAGTATAAACAAAACTGTTTTGAAGAAGGTGATTACCCTCGGCATTTGATACTGGGCTTATCGAATGGAACACATCTGTGTCGGCATCACTTTAAACCTGCACCCGTAATGAATGTTATTGAACACGAACAAAAATATATAAAAAGATTAGTGTTGCGCGTGTTACTGATTATGGATAAGTTTAAGTTGCCAACATCCTCACCCATTAATATAACACCCAGCAATACGCCATTGCATCCATTGGGGCATCGTGCGATTCCATATTATTACGACGACCCCGGCCTGAATGCAGCAAAATTTTGGAAACCATTTGATCGATATGAGTTCGATGAACAGTGGGCATATTCACAACACGATGCGTCCAGAGCCGGTAATGATTTTAGAAACGATTATAGCAACAGCAGTTTTATACGAATTGAAGGTCACCTGGGTAAAAACTGCAAAACGGTTGCCAATAATCTTGAACAATTAAAAAAACGCCACAATGTTGAATTCGATGTGCTTGTAACGCATCTTAACAAGCCGCCGGTTAATCAGGCGGTGATGGATGATCTGCATCAGGCGCAAGCTGCTTTAACAAAACTTTACTCGGGACTGCGTAAAGGTATTAATGAATTAATTAAACAGCCAAAAAAAGAAGGGAAAATAGTTACAGAAATACAAAAAATAAGAACACAGGCAACTGCGTATCAAAATCTTATATATGAAAATAATAAGAAATGGGCGGAACAAAATTGCGCCGTTGTTACGCAATGTAATTTAACAGAATTACAATCGCAATACCTGGAATATCGTGCCGAGCTAATTGCAATTTTGAGTCGTTTTCAGTCAAGAGTAGCCAGCTTTTCAACTGGTGATCGTTTGTTGCCGACGATTATTTTCGATAAAAAGAAAAAAGCTAAAACAAATTTCCAGATAAATGCGAATCCGCTCAGACGCTCACTTGTTTTTATTGCCAATGTATTGTTAGAACGCATTAAGAATATTTTGAAAACTTTTTTTGTTAAGGATATTTGTGAATTTAATTATGAAATATTTATTCACGAATACAAAGAAATCTACGCTGATTTTATGGCGTTCAATCTCCTGCATGGTGAGTACCTTCGATTAAGTAGAAAAAATATTGCCATCAATATTCCGCCCAGCCTGGATGAGGGTATCCCTGATTATTTGTTTGGCCATGCCAGTGTTGTTATAGATAAACTCGGCGCATTATTCGTGCTGTATGAAAAGTATCGGAGTGTTTATGGTCATGTTTTATTTAAAAACTTTGCGAATTATGTGACAGGCCTGGAGCATTTGGCGGGGGTACAACGATGTGGCACTTTCGTGCTGGTTTGTGATGATGAAAATAATATTGTTGCCGATTTTTCCCTCGCTTGCCAGCTTGCCTGTTGTTGTGATGTGAATATGTCATCGCTTTGCTTGCCGGTGATTGCCACAACGGATTATACCATTGCCAGAATTGCAGAGGGTGCAAACGGTTATAAGCCGGTAACCGCGGTATTCAATTTATTAAAAAATGATTATGACACTAACTGGGATTCCTCATTGGATTTAATTGTGCCATTGGATGAACAGCCACCTGCCGGTAAATTCGAAAAAGAAAATGCGCCTGAAAACGTAGAAAAACAAGGCGAAAAAATAACGAAAAAGAAGCGTGCAAAATCTACAGCAGCTTTAAAAGAATTGTTGCTCGAAGAACGGGCCGCTGTTTTATTTGAATCGGATAATTCTGCAAAATTTTTCCAGGAAAATAGTCAGAAAAACCCCCAGAAAAGAAACCAGGAAAATACGCAGAATAATCGCCTGAGAAAGTTACCCATACTCAGTGCAAAAGTAAGTGAAGATGCGAAAACGTTTTTATTGAAAAACGACGTAGCTGCGATTAAAGAATTTGAAATACTGCAATTCGGTAATACAGAAAAAAAACCCGCAGCGGAAAAACCCGCAACGAGAAAAGAAACATCGCCATTTATCATAATCGACATACCCGACCGGCAACTGTTTCCGAACAGAAAAAAACTGTCGATCACTTACCTGGATGAAAAAACCGAATTGGGTGGAACCATTGAGCCATTAGAGGCAAGCCCAGGTTATGTGCGATATTATCACCCTGAGCCGCAACCCTATCTGGTTGATCGTTTCAGATATGAAATTACCTGGGAAGAGCCAGGCTGTGTGCAAACCGATAACGCCTATGGTTTGATATTTCACTGGCCGACAGAAGTGGGTGAGGGGCGCATAACCGGCACGGTCTTTATTTTAAAAGATGATGAGAGAATTCCGCTTGAGAATGCCGCAGTCGTTAATGTTAATAATGATACGGTTCTTGAAACAACAGCGACAGGTGAGTTTCAATTTGCTGGTTTACAGCCCGATATTTATACCCTGCGAGTATTCAAACAGGGCTACCAAAAAGAGACAAGAGTCGTTGAAGTCGATACGGGTGAAACTGAAAAGATTGAAATAGAATTACTCCCGCTCACCCTCGGCGGCATTAAAGGTCTAGTGGTAGAGCGCCCTGAGTCGGGACAACCTGTGCCAATGGAAGAGGCTATTGTATCTATGTTCGATGGCAATGTGGAAAAAACCATTTTGACTCCGGCGGATGGCACGTTTTTCTTTTCAGATCTACAACCTGCGAAGTATAACTTAAAGGTGGGCAAGGAGGATTATAACAGTGAAGAGCGCAGCATCGAACTCAGGAATAATGAACTGCAGGAAATTGAAATTGAGCTTAAGCTTAAGCCTGTTAAGTCTTTTAAAATAACGGGCTTCGTGCAGCTGGTGAGAACCATCGGACGTGACCGACCACCTAGAGACGTCATTGAGCCACTGCCCTATATTAATATTGTGCCACTACCTGGTGCAGAAGTCGTTTTGAATGAAACTGAGGCGCGTGTTCTGACAGATAAAGACGGGCGATTTGAATTCAGTGTATCCGCTCCAGGCACATACACGCTTCGAGTAACTTCCCCTATCTCTAATGTCTCAAAATCTGTAACGGTTGAGGTAAGCAATGGTGATCCAGAAGCACTATTTATCCGGTTTTTTGGAAGTGATTTTGAGCTGCCGATACCAACTCCGACTCCGATACCAACTCCGACTCCGATACCGCTTCCGCCTGTTCCTAGCCCTACTCCTATTATTATTCCAGATAAGGATCTACCCGTGCTGAATGATTTTCTGGGTGTTATCGATCCAACACCTGCAGCGGATTTAACCGTTAACATTAACACAGGCTTGACTGCAGAAGGTGAGGTGACTAAAGCGATACGCGACACCCTGAACAATGGTGAAGTGAAACTGGTTGCAACCGATATTGCCGACAAGAACCCCAATCTGGTTGCCGTCGTTGAAGAATTTGCAGAGGTAGCACGGGTAGACGCTGATACAGACACATCAAATATTGATGCAACGTATGAAGCGGTTGCCGAAAATTTAAAAGAGGCCATCAACACAGCACCAGAGGAAGATAAAGCCACCTACGGTAAATTGCTGGAGACAACATCAAAAATTTATCTGGATTCACTGGCAACGCGCAATACCTCTGAAGTGACACCGCAAACGGAAGCCGCAGTGAAAAAAGTGGTTAACAATGTCAGTGATGCCAATCTCGATCTGGCTAAATTTAAACAGGACTGGAACGGTGAAAAACTGGCAACCGATGGCAATGTGCCCTCCGCAAAAGCCATTTCCAATTTAATCCCGTGATTGTGTGCAGGCCGGTTTTTAAAAAGTAAAGACAGTTGAAAACCATGATTTAAAACAAGAGACAAAAAATTGCATACCATAAAAAAACAGATACTTGATTTCACCATCGGTGCAGAGCTCGATAGCCACGCATTTATGCAGACGTTATCGGAGGTGAATCATGCCTCGATAATACCGATGGTTGATACGGTTTTGTCCGATATGGGGTTGGGTGACAGGGAAATTATTCTGGATCGATTAGAAATAGATTTGGGAGAATTTACCTCGGTTAATTTGCAAGAGGATTTACCCGCGCGTTTGCAAGCGGCATTGAGTGAAAATCTTTCTCAATGTCTTAATGAAACAAAAATGCGAAATGATTCGCCTGCGGTGTCGCAAATAAAGCGTTCCCAATTGTTGTCATCGTTTAATGATGACAAAACGCAAATGCGCTGTCTCGATGAACAACAATCAAACCTGAGCATACTGCAATGTTTTATTGAAACGGGATTGTTGCCCTGGTGGGCAACGCATAAAACGCAGAGTGAAATGCAAACGATTTTAAATAAAATACTCGACTCGGCAGGCGCTGAAATTGTGCAGATGTTAAGTGCGCCGAAATCAGATAACTATGTAAGGCGACTGGTGAGACAATTTGATATTCAGTCTATTCAAAAAATCATTAAGTTGTTCGATCATTCAAACAATTATCAAACAACAGGCTTAATAGAAGACTGGCAAAATATTATGGAAAGCGACAGAATCAATACGTCGCTACCCGAGCACATTTTGTATGAAGCCGTATTGAGTTGTGTGGTCGATAAAAAACAGAACACCACTGACATCACCGAATTGAATAAAAATATGGCATTAAAACTGGCCGAGTTAAGTGAGCAGCGCATTGAAGAGTTGGTCAGTAAAGTTAAACCGATTATTAATTCTATTAATTTAAATAACCCGACAATATTTAACGCGTTGGTGATGGAGATAAACGCCAAGCCTGTGTCGCCAACAGATGACACCGACCGTGAAAATCAGGCCGCACAAGTTGAGATAAATCGACCACAAATTTTTAATCAGAAAAATAAATTCAAACAGGCAGCGGAGTCGCAAACGGAGCCAGTGTTGAATGAAGCGGCAAAAGATCAAACAAAAAATATTATTACACATACGGCTGAAAAAAATCAGCCTGAAAAACAGAAATCGTCAGTTGAAAAAAAACCGGATTACGATACAACAAAGGCCAGACATCAGGTGGAAGCCGCTGGCGTATTTAATTTAAATATGGAAGGGCGAAGTTCATCGCAACCAATCGATGCTGAAAAAATAACGAACCGGCCGAGCGTGAGTGACGCAGACACATTATTGCAGGAAGCCATTTATATTGAAAATGCCGGCATGGTTTTACTGTGGCCTTTTTTGCCTGCTTTTTTTTCACAGCTCGGATTATATGCAAACAAAAAATTTAAATCAGATGCCGCGCAACAACGTGCGGTATTAATTCTGCAATATCTGGCGACGGCACAGAGCGCGTGTCTAGAGAGTGAACTATTGCTAAATAAAATATTGTGCGCAGTGGATCCGCTAGAACCGGCGCTGAATAAAATTGAATTAACGAAGCACGAAAAAGATGAATCTGCCAGCCTGCTTCAGTCAGTCATTGAGCAATGGGCAACCCTGAAAAAAACCTCAATAGCTGGTTTGCAACAGGCTTTTTTATGTCGCCAGGGTCGTCTGCTAAAACAAGACAATGGCTGGAACTTGCTAATAGAGCGTAGCGCTTATGACATGTTGCTCGATAGTTTGCCGTGGAGCATAAGCTTAATTCGAATTTCTTGGATGCAAACAACGGTGTTCGTCGAATGGTAAATAATACAACTCAAAATTTTGTTTCTGAGAATGCCACAGCACTTATGGCTGACCTTAACTGGTTTACCGAAAATCTCAATGCACGGCTGACGGAATATATAGAAGGTGAAAATCTGTCGGCGATTACGCCACCACCGGAAATAAATAATGACGATGCTCTGTACGCCAGCATTATTCAACATTATGAAATGAATGATGAAGAACGTCTGGTTTTTCTGCTGGCATTAATACCGCATATTCAACCGCAATTACTTGATCCGTTATTTCACAGCAAACAATCTATCAATCGAGGCTACAGTGAATTTGGCGGCGTGAATGGAAAAATGCACGGTGGCTTTTTACCCACTGGCGAAACGGCGTTGTTTATTCTGTCGGGTAAGGACTTGAGCAAACGTTTTTATTATCAATACCTGTTTGATCGCGATCATTTTTTTGCTCAGCATAGCATTTTACAATTGGGTGATGTGCCACTCGACGAGCCGTTACACAGTGGTCAGTTATTGTTGGGCAGAGAAATTATTGATCTGGTAACAACCGGCGAAATGAGAAAACCCGATTACAGCCGTGACTTTCCAGCCAAGTTAATTACCACGCCAATGCAATGGGACGACCTGGTTTTATCCAGCAGCACTCGTGAGCAGTTGCGTGAATTAGAAGCCTGGATAGAGCATCACCATACATTGATGAACGACTGGGAGCTAGGGCAAAAATTGCGCCCGGGTTATAAATGTCTGTTTTATGGGCCACCTGGCACGGGTAAAACACTGACGGCAACATTGTTAGGTCAACGTGTAGGTTATGATGTTTATCGTATTTCTTTGTCGTCAGTGGTGTCTAAATATATTGGCGAAACCGAAAAGAATCTGGAAAATATTTTTAACCGCGTGGAAAGTTTACGTTGTATTTTATTTTTTGATGAAGCCGATGCGCTGTTCGGTAAGCGCACGAGCGTGAGTGATGCCCATGATCGTTATGCCAATCAGGAAGTCGCTTATTTACTACAACGAATCGAAGATTTTTCAGGGCTGGCTATTCTGGCTTCAAACTTTCGCAGCAATATGGACGATGCATTTATGCGTCGTTTTCAGGCTGTGGTTAATTTTCCCATGCCCGGTGACATCGAACGAAAAAGTATCTGGCAGCAATCTTTTTCTACGCACTCAGTTATTGATGATGCGGTGAATATGGATGCCATTGCAGGAAATTATGAATTATCCGGCGGTGCCATAATGAATGTGGTTCGTTATGCCTCTTTAATGGCACTGGACAAAGGCAGTAGTGAAATATGTGAACACGACCTTATGGGCGGCATTCGCAGGGAATTGCAAAAAGAGGGTAAAACACTCTAAGCAGGAGATAAATTATGCCAGCAACAACTTTTGCATCAGGCGTTAAAAAATCATCCAGTGCCTCACGGGCAGTGGCATCGTCTGCGCAGGCCCACTCTGTGCAAACCAAACTTACGGTGGGTTCTGCAAACGACAGTTATGAGCAAGAAGCCGATCGTGTTGCGGATAAGGTCGTTAGTAAACCGGCTGCATCGTCAAAAGCCCCCGTCTCTCAATCTGCCTCTCAGTCGGTGGCCGTCGCACCCAGTATTTCCAGATTAGTTAATCGGCAAACGCAAACAAAATTGCAACGTGAAGCCGAACAGAAAGAGCCTCAGGGCGAAGCCGAAAAAGAAGAGCCGCAAGCAAAACTACAACGTCAGGAAGATAAAGAAGAACCACAGGCAAAATTACAACGCAAAGAAGACACAGAAGAGCCGCAGGCAAAACTGCAACGCAAAGAAGACACAGAAGAACCACAGGCAAAACTGCAACGCAAAGAAGACGCAGAAGAACCACAGGCAAAACTGCAACGCAAAGAAGACACAGAAGAACCACAGGCAAAACTGCAACGCAAAAAAGACGCAGAAGAACCACAGGCAAAACTGCAACGCAAAGAAGACACAGAAGAACCGCAGGCAAAACTGCAACGCAAAGAAGACACAGAAGAGCCGCAAGCAAAACTGCAACGTAGGGAAGACAAAAAAGAAGCGCGAGCCAATAGCCGTGATAAAAAACTTTATCCAGAGCTGAACCAGGTTGAGCAAAAGTTGTTTGACAATAAAGGCAAGGGCGAGAAGCTGGATGATGAAACACGGGTTGAAATGGAAACGTCTTTTGATGCCAACTTCAGTGGAGTCAAAATACACACTGGCGGCGATGCCGTGGCAATGAATCGTTCACTAAAGGCGCAGGCCTTTACCCACGGCAAAGACGTTTTTTTTAATTCGGGTAAATATGACCCCGCATCGGTTTCCGGCAAGACACTGTTGGCACATGAATTAACGCATGTAGTGCAACAGGGAGCTGCGGGGCAAAAGGTATCTGCGGAAAAAGTTGCGCAAAATAATGCTTCACGAAATCAACCCATAGCGGAACCCACCGATAAACAGGCAACACAAAAAACACAGCAAATAGAGCAAAACATTCAGGCACAGGAACCCGTGCTGGATGAAAAGGCACCGGCCTCAGCGGCCGCACTCCCTGAAGCAAAAAACGAAGTGGAAGGTGAATCAGGTAAAAGCGAAGCACAGGTTGAAGCAGGCAATGAATCAGACAAAGAAGCGGTGCAGGCTGAAGGCAAGGAGGGGGCGCAAGAGGGTAAGGCAAAGGCGAAAGCTCAGTCAAAGGGCAAAGCCAAAGCGAAAAAAGGTCAAGCCGGTGGCGGTAAAAAAGGCGGCGGTGTCGGTGCGTTTTTACGCAATGTCACCAAAGCCGCGTTTACGGCCAAAAAAGCCAAAGTCAGCCAGCTAGCCAGTAACGAAAAGAAAAAAGATCCGGCTGAGGCAAAGCTGGCGCAAAGCGAAAAATCCGTCGTGCCCCCCGCGCAAGAATCACAGTCCCGCGCCAGCGCAGATCAGGTTGAAACGGTTGATAAAGTTGAACAACCTAAACCCGATGAAGCGAAAGCGAAACAGGGGTTGAACGCGGCGATGGAAAAAGCGGTTCCGAAGAGTATCGAAGAGGCCGATGAATTTAAAGAAAAAGGTAAAGGCCGAGTGGTTGGCCTGGCGGTTAAAGAAGTGGTAACAGCAGATTCACAGGAAGTGAAATCAACCTATCAGGAAATTGAAAACACTCCGGCTCCGGCTCCAGATGAAAGCGCGGAAGAACTTCCCGAAATGGAAGAAACGGCAGAAACCGAAGCGCTCAATATGGGTGATGGAATGGTGGGTGCGGTTAAAGAAGAACACACCGATATGACGGAATTCGACAAGGGCTCAGATGATCTGATGGAGAAGGAAGGTATTAAGGATGAGCATCTGGAAATGGTGGATGAAGGGGATTTGGCTGAGGCGAACAAGGATCGGAAGCAGGTTAAGAAAACCGTTAAAGAAGGGCCAAAAGAGGTTAAGGCGCTTGAGCAGGAACAAAAGCAAAAGGTCAATCAGGATCTGCAGAAAGAGGAGCAGGCGGGTCGCCAGAAAATGCGCGATCAACGCAAGAAACAACTTGGCGGTGCAAAAGACGATCAGAAAAAAACCAAAAGTAAAATCGAAGAAAAACGCCAGAAGGTCACAGACCATATTAACGGCATCTACACAAAAGCCAACACGAGCGTTAAACAAAAACTGGATGCTCTGGAAAAGAAATCACTTAAAGATTTTGACAAAGGGCAGGCGACATCAACCAAAAATTTTGAAAATAATGTCAACCGTCGTATTAATGCGTTTAAGAGCCGGCGCTATGATCGTTTTGGCGGTGGCTTGCTGTGGGCCAAAGATAAATTGTTCGGCATGGATGATTTGCCCGAAGTCAAAAATATTTTTGATACAGAAAAGGCGTCATTTATAACGGCCATTGATAGTTTGATTGCGACTATTACAAAAGAGAATAAACGTGTAATTCAGGAATGCAAAGAAGTCATTGCTAATGCGCGAGTCGAAATTAAAAAGTTTGTAGATGGCCTCGGCCCAGAACTACAGAAAACGGGGCAGGATGCGCTGAAAGAAATGAAAGGCAAACTGGACGCGCTGGATAAAGCGGTTAACGATAAAGAAAAAGAACTCAAGAAGAAGCTGGCGGCAAAACGTGAAGCGGCGATTAAGGCCATAGAAGAAAAAATAGAAAAAATGAAAGAGGCTATGTCGGGGCTGGTTTCCAAACTGGGCAACTTGCTACTTAATGCGATGATTAAGTTTTTCAAATGGGCATTGAAAAAAGCCGGCATGGACAGCGGTCAGTTAATGGCCATCATCAACAAGGGCAAGGCAGTAATTAAAAAGATCGTTACTGACCCAGTCGGCTTTATTAAAAATATTATTAAAGCAATTAAAAATGGTATTGGTCTGTTTGTTACCAATATTAAAAAACATCTTATTGGTGGTTTGATTAGCTGGCTCACAGGAGCCATGGCCGATGTGCCGATCACGCTACCAGAGAAGTTTGATCTCAAAGGTATCTTAAGTCTGGTATTACAAATTTTGGGATTAACCTGGACGAATATCCGCGCCAAGCTGGTGAAAAGAGTGGGTGAAAAAGTGGTGAGCGTAGCTGAAAAAACAGTGGATATCGTCAAGCGAGTAATCAGAGATGGCCCCATGGCATTGTGGGATATGATTAAAGAAAAGGCCGGTGAGATCAAACAAAAGGTGATGGATGGTATTCGTAACTGGGTGATTACCCAGGTGGTTAAACAGGCAGTAATAAAATTATTAAGTTTTTTAAACCCGGCTGGTGCAATTATACAGGCGATTATTGCCATCTATAACACGGTCATGTTCTTTGTTGAAAATATAGATCGAATCATGACGTTTGTTAAAACCGTATTTAGCTCCATCGCCGATATTGCAATGGGCAAACTCTCAGCTGCATCAAAGGCGGTGGAAAATGCTCTGGGCATGACGATTCCGATTATTCTTAAATTCTTAGCCAGACTATTAGGTCTGTCCGGTATCGGCAAGGCCGTATCGAATATTATTAAAAAGATCAGAAAACCGATTGATAAGATCGTGAATAAAGTAATCGATAAAGTGGTTACGATGGCGAAAAAAATATTTAAGAGAGGTAAGGCGGCGGGTAAAAAAGCTATCCAAAAAGTAAAAGATTTTGTTTTTCCGAGTAAGGTGTTTTCGGTTGCAAAAGAATCACATAAATTGCATTTCAAAAAGCAAGGTCGTGGAGCCATATTGATGGTATCAAGTCGGCCTAAAACGTTAACAAATTTATTAAATCAATTATCGAGCAAGCCTGAAAATAAAAGCAAGAAATCAGTAATTAAGAATGCTCGTAAAAAACTAGCCTCGCTGGATAAACTTCAGGACGATGTAAAACGCTCTAAAAATAAAGCAGATAAAGAAAAGATTCGCGGCTTGATTAAAGCTAAATTAAATGAAATTACTCCTTTAGTGGTCAATTTATTGGAAGGTGAGGATTTTGGGACAAAAGCAGATCCTTTACCAGTTGATTGGCCAAAGCCTGATACATCAAAGCCTGATATATCAAAGTATCCTGTTTTATATTTTGGTCCTGAAAGTGACAAACGACTACCACAAAAAACATTGAAAAGAGCAGCATCAAATGATTCGGTCAGCATTAAAGAAATCAAAAAAAGATTAACCACAAAACAAGAGAATGACTGGAAGGCAGATTATAACGACAAGATAAATGCATACGAGCCAGAATCTCCAAAAGATTTACAAAAAAGCGGAACAAAAATTGGAATTACCAGTGAATGGAGAATTTTTGCAGGCAAAGAAATAGAAATGAAAAAGGCAAACCCAACGCCTGGAGGAGGCTCGCTGAATAATCCGCTGGCTAAATATGGCTACAGAGCAGGTGCTGAGAAAAAAGATGCAGATCACATAGTTGAAATGCAGTTAGGTGGTGTAAATGTACTTGGGAATTTATGGCCATTAAATCGTTCAGTGAACAGACGCTCTGGTGGTGTTATAAGCAGAATGATTTTTGATGTTAATCAAAAGAAAATTCCTATGTCAGTTGTTAAAAAACGGGTTAACACGGGGAAAAAAGTTTGGTTGAAAATAGTTAAAACCGCGTAGAGTCATGTAAATGTGAACAAATAAAAACATGCAATAGTGTCGTTATTTTAGGGAGGGGGGGGGTAATCTGTCAGGTATTTGTTTGTATCAGGAATGTTTTTTCTCTGTTCGTTTGACAGCTTAACACGTAGGCTAGGCGATTTTTGCATATTAATGATTGCATTTAAAATCGTTATTAATTAACATGCTCACCCTCGATTAGCAGGGCGAGTTTTTTTGCTTGCCATGACCAAAAGAGAATGGATACAGGCTTGCAGTTGAATCAGCTATAATCCTTGCAAGAATATAATTTGGAAAGAAAAATCCAAGTAGCTAAAGTTTATTGGGCCGTCGCCAAGCGGTAAGGCAACAGCCCAGAAAATAGAAAATCGATCCTGTTTGCTTTTTGACAGGATCAAAACCTGAGTCGTGAAATTATTTAATGGCATAAGGTATACAGCGTTATTGGGCCGTCGCCAAGCGGTAAGGCAACAGCCCAGAAAATAGAAAATCGATCCTGTTTGCTTTTTGACAGGATCAAAACCTGAGTCGTGAAATTATTTAATGGCATAAGGTATACAGCGTTATT
>UOFH01000182.1_pt1 | contig 39715 bp, 43 predicted proteins | sample 1988451 | NCBI WGS metagenome assembly UOFH01 (sample SAMEA4712194, study PRJEB27164) | hydrothermal vent metagenome | biome: marine basaltic hydrothermal vent biome; feature: marine hydrothermal vent; material: mineral | place: Pacific Ocean | collected 2011-06-14/2011-07-23 | depth 1689 m | reverse complement strand
ATTGCTGTCCCGTCAACTATTATTGAAGTCATTTATTAGCTTGATACAAAGGCGTTTAAAGGCCTTAACACTTCAGTTAACCATGAAAATAAAAAATCGACTCCGTCATACCTGCGCAGGCAGGTATCCAGTGCCTGCGGTCTTTCAAAATCACTGGATTATGACCCACATCCATGTGGGTCACCCTTCGGGTCAGGCATAGCCTGTTTAAATTCGTTCCAAACGAATTTATCCCGACCCATAATTATAAGCATGGGCACTCGGGAATGACGGCACTTTTTTAGTTTTTTAAACATCATCCCCAGCCAAAACCCCACTACTCCATTCATTATTTTTCTTAACAATTTCACGCCCAGGCCAATAATAAATATTTTGTCGCAAACTAATAACCGATTCACGATTAATTAAATCCAACACTTTAAGTTGCACAAATTTGTCGTCTTTATATTTTAAGATTAGTTCTTTAAACTGACTTAAGTTACTCACCGGCTCTTCGTTAAATTCGACAATGCGCAACAACGAACTTAAGTTACTGCGATCTGCGGGACTGCCGTGAAAAACAAAACTAACATAAACACCCTGGGGTTTTATGCCGCGTTGCAAAGCAATTTCACGATGCGGCGCCTGAATTAATGCGCCAGCCCACTGCACTATATTCTTTGTTCCTGCCCCATTCATTAGTTTTGTTTTAATATTTATTTCTAATTCTTTGCCTAAACGGTTTACGCTTAACACAACTTCTTTGCGTTGCGTGGCTTTTTCTACGTCTCGATAATTGCGTACAATTTCGCCGTCAACTGCTAAAATTAAATCGCCTTCCTGCAAATGTTTTTCTGCATCGGAACCCGCCACTCTTCTCGACACGGCTAACACCTGTCGTTTAGCGTCTGCAGTTTGAAATCGTTTTATCCATTTGTCAGACAAGCCCAATTCTCTTGATTGTGCAATTGATATATTTGACAATTCAATTTCTAACGAACGAATAGAAAACGCATTACAACAACGCCATTGCTCTAACAATTCTTCAACTATTTCTGCGGGCACACCCCATTCATATTGCTTTAATTTTTTTCCATCTCCATAAACAAAACTTGACCAAACCGCCAACACATTCCCATCCTCGTCGCTCAACACACCGCCTCGGCTAGCCGGTGGATTATGTAAACTGATGACTTCTAAATTGGATTCTCTAAACGTGGGAATTTTGGGCATTGAAAAATCAAGCGAATCGACTGCAGACACTTTTGTTTCTTCCACTAAAAGTTCCTGACCATTTTTTAATGCGACCAACCAAACCTTTTCACCCGCTTCGAGTTTTTTATTTTTAAATTCAACTTCACTTACCTTTGTGTCACCTAACAATGCTGGGTCATATTGAACAATTGCCATGTTATGTAACGGGTGAACAAAAATCACTTTTGCATGTACATCTAATGCGCCTGCAAATATCACTCGCACATCACCTAAACCGATTGGTACGGTATTTCTATCTGTCAAAACCAGGCCATCTTTTTTATCGATAATTAAACCCGCGCCGGTGTAGTGTGATTCTTCTACACCATTAATATTGTAGGGAATATCAAAGTGCACCGACACAATTGAAGATGATAACTTATTTGCGCGTTCATCTTTGTACTCTATAAATTTAACGGCGGCTTTATTAACTTTTTCTTTTGTTTTATTTTCGGCTAAATTTTCGCACGGCCAAATACCCAGCTTATCATCTCGATAACATTTGTTAAGCGCAAACCAACGCCTGTCCATGCGCATCAGTGAGACCTGTGTGCGTCGCGTTTCTTTAAATGTTATGTATTGCAACGATGCCTGCTGCCCGTCTGCCAACGTATTTAAAATAGCTTCAACATCATTAATGTTTTTTACGGGTTTTTTATCAATGGCTAAAATCACTGCGCCTCTGGGCACACCGGCTGCAGATAAAAGATAGCCCGACTGCGCAACATAAACGCCTTCGACGGCGCGGTTTAAATGTCGTGCCTGTTGATAAGATAAATTATGCACAATGGCCTGACCAAATGTTAAATATCGATCCGGCGTGAGCGCGTGTAAATCATCGACTTTAATATTAACTTCTACCGCGTGCCCGCTGCGCTCAACTAATAATTTTATTTTTTTATTTACGTTTTCATCAAACAAGGCTTCTAATTCTTCAAAGCGCCTTAACCATTTTAATTTTTTATTTTGCTTTGCGCCTTTAATGATAATGTCGCCAGGCTTTAATAATTTTTGCGCCTGTGTTCCAGGCAGACTGCGTCTAACCACTAACAAACCAATGCCGTGATTGACTTTGCGCAAACTCGCTTCTACTTTTGCGCGCAAACCTAAACGGCGAACTTCATCGTAAGGTTTATAATCGAACGTGGTTTGTAATGTGCCGCGACTCACAGATTTATTTTTTTGAATTAGTTTTAATGCGCGTTTCATTCGTTGCAGCGGCAGAAAAAAACTCGATGACGCTTTAACCGAACCACCCGCATTTAATGCAATCACATTGCCGTGAATATCTAACACCGGCGAGCCAGATGAACCACCCGACACACCCGATGCAGATTGATAATAAAACGTATTAAAATCATTATAACGACCGCGCCCATAATAGGGTGCCTGTCGATCCGTTCGTGCCAACGTGCCGGCTAAAATAGAAAGCTGCTCACCCGCATCATTTCCAACTACACGAATTTCTCTGCCGACAATCGCCTCTTTGGGTTTTAACGGTAAACTTTTGGGTTTAACAAATTTAAGGTCGGCGGGGTTGTATTGAAAAAAACCAAAGTCGTGAACGGGGTCGCGATAAATGGGTTTTAATTCTATTTCTTCGCGATTCGCAAATAGTGCCACCGCAATAACTGGCCCTGGCTGCACCACATGTCGATTGGTTAAAATAATGCCGCGTTTGGCATCCACCACAAAACCGGTGGCCTGCGATGAACTGCTTCGTGAGGTATCAAATGCGCGCACCGCATCCACTCTGATGGTAACGATTGAATCGGTTGCGTTGTTAATCACTTTTGACCAATCGCGTTCACGATCAGCCCAGGAAAGATTTGCTATTAACACGCCGGTTAATATCCACAGCAGTTTGTACATTTTTTTTAATTACCTTATTATCTATTGATGCTTAATAAAATTTGGGCCGGTTTAATTATAACGGGGATTGTGTTCGCACTTGGACAGGATATTCGTGACGAAATTCAAAACACGCACAACAACGGCGTGGCACAACGCTTTACTTATTTACCGGTTGCGCACTCACCAACTCAGGTTACTCTGAGCACAAAACAAGTTCAACTTAAAGCGCGCATTAAATCGCCGCAACGCATTCAAATTAATCTCAATAATTATAGCCCACAATCGTTACGCGCGATTGCATCGATAAATGGCGACAACAATGGCGACGAGACTTTTATAAACGCCAGCATCATTTCAAAAACAAAAAATGAAATCGTTATTTTATTTCCAGAAATACACTGGATAAAATTACGCGCCATTACCAATGCCGCATTCGATATGGCAAAATTCGCAGTTAAGCTTGCCATCGGTTTAATTGGCATTATGGCGCTGTGGTTAGGCTTAATGCAAATCGCCGAAAAAAGTGGCTTGATTAAAAAAATGGTGCGCGTTGTTCAGCCCTTATTATATTGGCTGTTTCCCAACATTCCAAAAGATCATCCCGCATTTGGCAGCATCAGCATGAATATGGCAGCGAATGTTTTAGGCTTGGGTAACGCAGCAACGCCGCTGGGCATTAAAGCCATGCAGCAACTACAAGCGTTAAACCCCAACAAAAATAAAGCCAGTGATGAGATGTGTATGTTTCTCGCATTAAACACATCCAGCGTGCAATTGTTGCCGCCGGTCACGTTAATTGCGTTAATGGGCACGCAGGTTTCCAGTTTAATTATTCCCATTATTTTAGCCACCAGTTGTTCAACGATTGCTGCCGTTATCGTCGCAAAATTTTATGCACGCCGTGCTAAATATCGAGGCGCATAATGCAGCAATTAACTAGCCTCATAATACCCCTGCTTATTTTGTGTATTATTGGTTATGGGCTTTTTAAAAAAGTGGCGGTATACGAAGAATTTGTTGACGGCGCAAAAGACGGTTTTAATATTGCGGTCAATATTATTCCCTACTTAGTTGCCATGTTATTTGCGATTGCGATTTTTCGCGCCAGTGGTGCATTAGATTTTATTTTAATATTACTCACGCCATTGGCAAACTTTTTAGGTTTTCCCGCAGAGGTGATTCCCATGGGCATTATTCGCCCGCTCACCGGCAGTGGCTCGGTGGGTGTGCTGGCTGAATTAATTAATACACACGGCGAAGATTCACTTATTGTAAAAATCGCGGCGGTGATGTTTGGCTCTACCGAAACCACGCTTTATGTCATCGCTATTTATTTCGGTGCGATTAAAATTAAGAATACAGCGTATGCGTTGCAGGCCGGATTAATTGCCGACTTTGCTGGTTTTATTGCAGCTATTGCGGTAACTTATTGGTACTTTTCTTAAAGTGCAGCAATCGCGATTATTCTGCGATTTAAATGCCATAAAAATATGTCGATAATTTTTAAATGATTCAACCCAACCCATTTATATTTCGCGTTTTATTTATCCTGCTCAGCGCAGCAGCACTCAGCGCCTGCGATATTGAAACCGGCAACAATTTACCCGATGTTCCCCCCGAAGGGCGTTTTGTTGCGCTCAATGCAAATCAACATAGCGGTGTTGATGAAGCACAAGTTGCCATTGCCATGTTTGAAGATGGCACACCAATTAAATTAGTCGGCGGAGATGTTGTGCAAGCCAGCACGGATAGCGACAGTATTTTATTATTAGATGAAGGCTTTTACATTGGTAGCTATGCTGCCAGTTTACCCAATGAATTAAATGTTAATCAAATTGATTTTTTAATGATTCACGATCCCATCGCCACACGTGAAGGCCGCTGGTATCCAGTCGATTTACTAAATTCAGACCCAGGGCCTGGCGAGTTTGTGGGTGCATCGGCCTCTGTTATTTTGCCGCCTGAACCCACTAATCTTGCCACAAGCAGTAGCAATTTCAGCAGCATAAACGATACCTTTACCCTAACCTGGTCTGCCGAACCCGCCCAAACACCACCCGACATTATGAAAGTACGCGCGGCCATCACCTGCACCAATAGCACAAAAACCAGCCTCTACGGAGTCGAAGCCGTACTCGCCGACGAGTCTGATGACGGCAGCGAAACCATTGGCTTAAACCAATTTATTTATGATATTGACGATGGTAACTCAATCATTAAATTTATAAGAGACGAAGCCCGCGCGTCATTACAAGAACTACTAGACAAATTAAGTAATGGTGAAATCGGTGATGATTTTCTTGCTGAGTTAGAACTCGTCAACCCCATCGATAACGATTGCGAAATTCAACTTTTTTTGTTTCGCCAACGAGATGCAAATTTTGATTCCACCGAAACAAACGGAAGCATTACTGGCAGCCGCAGCGCCGATGTCACTATTTTTTATAGCCCGAACCCATAAGAACCTTATTTAATGTTTAAATTATTTAACGCCCTGTTCGCACTAATGTGCATTACGTTTTCAAACTTTGCTCAAGCTGAAAACATGTTAATCGATAGCAATGTTTTTTACACCATTCCCGATGCAGGCGGCTCAGATAATTTTCACACGGGAAAAATAGTCAACGTAAATTTCAATTACTACACACTCCCCTGGCTAACCATTACCGGCGGCTTCTTTTTCAGTGAAGAAATTGCAGATAACACACGATCAGATATTGTTGGCACATTTCAAGCCAGCATCGAAACCCGTGGCTTAGCGCTGGGCGTACGCCCAGAATATAAATTTTCTGAACGTAATAAAATTTATAATAAAAGCGGATTTTTATATTACAACACCAAAGTTAAAGTTGATGAATTTTTTGAAGCTGGCTTACCCATTGGTAGCAGTAGCGCATCAACCAATGGCTATGGTTTTTTTATTAGCTTTGGTTGGGAGCACTCATTAACGCAAAGCGTCACCTTTCAACTTGAATTAGGCACACAAAAACAACTGGATTTGTTTGATGGCAAAACAACACCCGATCGTGTTTTTGATTTAACAACCACTGGCTTCAGTGTTGGCATAGGGTATAGATTTTAAAAACAATGACAACGCGCTCACACTCATTCGAACTAAATAAATTTATTGCAGCTCTCTTTTTAAACCTGCTAATTAGCAATACATCTTTTGCTGACATTGACGAAATTTATCGTATATCTGTCGGTGCCAATTTATCCAACTACAACACCGAGTTATCCATTAATTCTCGCGACGCATCCATCGACGCCATTGTCGATTTCGAAGATGACCTAGGTTACGATAGCGATGTAAATGTAGGCTGGATTAGCGCGCTCTATCGCGTCGGCGACCTTCATCATCTTAAGTTAACCTACACACCCTTGAAGCGATCAGCTTCGGCAACAAACACCTCAGACCTCGTTATTGACGGCACTACCATAAAAGCCGGCGCATTTATTTCATCTAGCGTACAAACTGACATTGTAGATTTTAGTTATATTTATAGCTTTTATAAAACACCTAACCTCGAAGCGGGTTTTTCAGCCGGTATATACTGGCTTTTTAATAGCACCAATATTTTTGCCGCTGGGCAAATTCAGGCCGAGGGCGAAGATCAACCGGCCTTTGTTGCCGATTATAATTCCGAACAAAAATTACAGGCACCAATGCCACTGCTAGGCCTTTCTATAAATTATGAAATAACACCTGCTTGGCGCACCCATGCATCTATACGTTTTTTAAGTGTGCAACTAAGCGAAACCGAAGGACGAATTTTTAGCGCTGATATTGGTGGTGAATATTATTTCAACGATAATTGGGGAATGGGCTTGTCACTGTCTTCTTTTGATTTAGACGTTGAAGTAAAAAACATTATTACCAGCACGTCACTTGGCTGGGCACATAATGGCATTCAAATATATGCGGTATTCAAATATTAAAACTTTTTTTATAATCATAACTTCAAAAACAAGGATTCCAATGATGAAACAAATGTTTCTGTTACTTATATTGTTAACCTCTTCACTTACACATGCAGACACCATAGAGCTCAGCAATGGAAAAACATTTGAAGGCGTTTTTTCTGGGCGCGATGGCGACAATATAAATTTTAAAGTTGATGGCATTAACATGAGTTTCAAAGCGGCTGATGTTAAAAACATTGCTATGGGTGGAAGCGCTGCAAGAAAAGAATCAAAAACCAAAACAACCACAGAAAAACCCGCTAAAAAATCAACGCCTAAATCGGCGACACTCGATGCGGGCACAAGCTTAACCATTAAACTGGGCAGCACATTAGACAGCGGAAAACACGCAACAGGGCATAAATTTTCTGCGCTACTTGAAGGCAACCTAAGTAGTAACGGCGCTATAGTTGCACCCGCAGGCAGTAAAGTGTACGGCGTTATATCTGAATCGGTTAAGGCGCGTCGCCTTGCGGGTAGCGCAAAAATAATGATCACCCTTACTGAAATCAATATTAATGGCGCTATATCACCCATTAGCACGAGCGCAATAAATGCATTAACTGAATCAACAGGAAAAAGCACAGCAGGGCGAGTGGGACGAGCAGCGGCAATTGGTGCATTGGCCGATGGTTCAGACGGCGCTAAAACAGGTGCTAAAATTGGTCTTGGTGTATCGTTATTAAGAGGCGGAAATCAAGTGGTTGTTCCTGCAGGAACATTACTCGACTTCAAATTAACCGCGCCTTTGAAAGTGAAATAAAAAAACGGATCATTTAAAAAACATAGCGTAAATATTTTAAAGTAGGTGCGACTTTATTTACACCTGTTTTTATAGCGCAGATTATATGCGAATAAATTCGCACCTACATATTTTAATTATCGTCTTTATTTATATTGTTTTATGGATCAACTAACAATATTTTTTAATCTTAACATTAACCCGAGCATAAATTTCATGTCTTATAAAAAAACCATTTTATTACGCCAAATTTATGTGTGCTGCATTTTCATATTTTCAACATCTAATGCACTCGCCGCTAACTCACCCGTTAAATCAATAGATGAATCTGGCCATGTCACTTACTCAGACAAACCCGCGGCTAATGCTGAAACCGTTTCTAAAGTAAAAATACAAGCAGGCCCTAGCGAGACTGAAATTAATAGCGCGCAACAACAAGCTAAAAAAAACATTAATACCGCAAAAGAAATTGACCAAAAAAATACCGCTGCTTTAGAAAAACAAAATAAAAAGGCAAAGCAATCAACTGCAAAAACTGAGCCCGAAACAAAACATCTTAGCGCACCGACAAACAGAAACATTCAAGGCAACCAACCTCCTAGGCCTAACCACCCAATTGAGCGCCCTGGCATAAACCCGCCTCCGTCCAATCTTCCCGCCGTTAGACCACGAGTTCTTGCAGGTGGCCGGTAAATTATTTAGTTAAAAAAACAATACCTTTTATTTGTTAGGGGAATGCCGAATAATTTATTTGCATATAGCCTGTGCAATACAAACTTGTGTAAATAAATTCGCACCTACATATTCTAATTGCCGCATTCATTTATACGATTTCATTAATGCCTAACACCCTCGGCATTTAATTTAATGTATCTGTAACCCACAAATTATTATAAACTGTCGTTTACAATAAATAGTGACAATCAAAATCATGCGTAGAACACTTGGCGTTTTAGCTCTTTTAATTTTATCATCTCAAGTAACAGCCGGTACGGAAATTAATGTTTTCAGTGGTTACAGAACCGGCGGTGATCTTGAGAATGCAACCACGGGAAATAAAGTCACACTAGACGAGTCGAACACTTACGGCATAATCATTGGCACTGATTACGGCCCCGAGCATGTAATGGAGTTTTTATATTCTCACCAACGCACCGACTTAAATGACGCAAGCAATGCCCCCAACACAAAACTGCTCGATGTTGACATTGAATATTTTCAAATGGGCGGCAGTCAAATATGGAAAGATAAAAAAATAGATAAATTCTTTGGTGCCACTTTAGGTGCAATCCACTTAAGCGACAACACCTCCAACCTGTCATCAAAATCACGTTTTGCGATGAGTCTGGGCGGCGGTATTGTTTTTAAATTTACCGAAAACATTGGCCTTAGATTAGAATTAAGAAGTTACTTTTCATCCATAGGCAGCAGCGAAGCTTTTTGTGCCGGCAGTAATTGCGTTGTTGTTGGCAGCGGTTTTATGACACAGTTTGATGCCAATGCCGGTTTGCGCATTCGATTCTAAACAATCACTTATCTCAAACTTTATTACTTTCACTGTTAATTAAAAACACCCAAGGCAAACACATGAAATCACTTATTACTTTATTAAGTTTATTTTTTTTACTAACGCTCAGCGCCTGTTCAATGATGGGAACATCTGCATCCACTAGCGACATCACATTTAAAACCGATGTTGACCCGAAGGCAAACTTTAAAGGCTATAAAACTTACGCATGGATCGGTTCAGCATCTATTTTAAATGATCCAGACAACCAATGGAAAGCACCCGGCTTTGACTCCAATGCGGAAATTAAATTTTTAATTGATAAAAATCTTCGTGACAAAAACATGAGCGAAGCCGTGCAAAACCCCGACACACTTATTGGTTACGCACTCGGCATAAATATGACGAACCTCGACTACAAAGAAAATACCGATAAAACATTTAAAACACTCGAGGCTGCACCTAAAGGAGCGCTGGTTATTATAATGGTCGACGCAAAAACAGGTGTTGTTATTTGGGCCAGTGCAGCTAAAGCAGATATACAGGGAAACACCGGAGAAGCGGCAAAAAGTCGTTTAGCTTTTGCTGTAAAAAGTATGCTCAGTTCATTACCTAAATAATTTTATTTACCGAATATTAATGGAAAATATTATGGCTTTTTCAAAAACCAATTTAATTACCTCTTTTACAGGCACGCTATTAGTTGCTAGCTTTTCTTCTGCGACAATGGCAGCGGGAATGTCATCACCAAGCAAACGCGCCGAGCGCACAGAAATTTCATTTCAAGTTCGCTACCACGATTCAGTTAGCATGACGACAAAAAGCGATATTAATATTGATGTGAATAGTGATGTTTCCTGGGCCTTTGGTGTTGGCTATAACTTCTCAGAAAATCTGGCATTTGATTTTGACGTTGGCTGGGGTGACACGGGATACACTGGCACATTTATTGACGAGAATAATACGCAACAAACCTATTCAAATCGTTTGTCTTCAAGCAACACTAATTTTGGTTTAACCTATAATTTTTTAGCTAAACGCTTCACCCCGTTTATTGGCGCATCTATTGGCTGGGCCTTTCTTGATTCGAACATTAGAGACGGCAAAGATCAAATATATTGCGAGCCCATTTTCCCCTTTTATTGTTTCGCATTCACGCCCACAAAAACCTCAACTGAATTTACTTATGGCGCAACATTAGGTGTGCGCTTTGACGTATCAAAACAAATGTTTTTTAAAGGTGGTGTAGGCACAAAATGGGTTGACTTGGGCAATGCGAGAAGCACACCTAGCGCGACCATATATCACTTTACTGTCGGCTATATGTTTTAGTTAAAAGCGATTAACCAAAGAAGATAGTTCAAACATCACAAACTTTTTACCGCAAATACACACAAATAAAATAAAGCGCTCATGTATCAAGGGTATTAGAATTTTATTCGCGTGTATTTGCGGCGAATGCTTTCTGTCACAAGCATATATTGTTTATTGGAATACATTAGAAAATAAAAGCCTATCTTATTTTACTTCTGGCAACTCATCAGAAAACTTTTCCCCACCTTCACCTCTACCATCAGATGCCTTTTTCACGCCGCCACCAAAATTAATTTTCCATTCTAAATTACTGCGCGAGTCCGCATAAGACAATGCGGTTTTAATATCTATTTTTCCATCGGTAAATAATTGATATAAAGATTGGTCAAATGTTTGCATTCCATCTGCCTCACCTTTTTCCATTATTTCTTTTATTTCATGAAAATCACCGCGGCGAATTAGTTCGGAAATGTAAGGCGAGTTAATTAAAATTTCAATCGCCGCGATACGTTTCCCATCTAACCCCACGACCAAACGCTGGGAAACAATTGCCTGTAAATTTAATGAAAGATCCATTAATATTTGATTACGTGAATCGGGCGGGAAAAAACTTAAAATACGATCTAATGTTTGATTAGCATTTACCGAGTGCAACGTGGTTAAACACAAATGACCGGTGTCGGCATATTGAATTGCCGCTTCCATGGTTTCGCGATCACGCACCTCGCCAATCATTATTACATCGGGTGCTTCACGCATGGCTTCTCTTAATGCATTTTCATACGACAAGGTATCCAACCCAACTTCGCGTTGCCCAACAATCGACTTTTGATGATCGAACATATATTCAATGGGGTCTTCTATGGTTAAAATATGCCCGGGCATATTTATACTTCGGTAATTTATCATCGACGCTAAGGTAGTCGATTTACCTGAGCCGGTTGCACCCACCACTAAAACCAAACCTTTTCGCAAGGCAACTAAATCTTTTAATTTTGCGGGCAAATTTAATTTATCGAGGGAGGGCACATCGGATTTAATGTATCGAATAACCATCGACACTTCACCGCGTTGCGTGTAAATATTAATTCGAAAACGGCCAATGTCTTTTATCGACATGCCCATGTTCATTTCCATGGTTGCCTCAAAACCCATTTTTTGATTTTCGTCCATCACGCTGTAGGCAATTTCTTTTGTCATGCCAGGTTCTAATGCGGTTTTACCAATGGGGTGCATTTTGCCTTCAATATTCATACTCACCGGCGCGCCAGTGGTAAAGAAAATATCAGATCCGCCGCGTTCGGCCATGAGTTTTAAATAGGGCTGCAAATTCACTTTAATTCAACTTTTGTTAATTAATACGGCGTAACGATTTAGCGCAAACGATTTTTATTGTCCGAGCCATTATCTTCCATTTTAAGTCCCGACACTTCTTTCATAAGATCGGTATTTTTTGCATCTTTGCCTTTTAGCTTTATACGTAATCGTAAATCGTTAATTGAATCAGCGTTGCGCAATGCATCTTCATAGGTAATATAATCTTCTTCGTATAATTCAAACAACGCCTGATCGAAAGTAATCATGCCGTATTCATTTGACTTTGCCATGAGTTCTTTCATTTCATGCACATTGCCTTTAAATATTAAGTCTGACATTAATGGCGTGTTGAGCATGATTTCTACCGCCGGCACTCGACCTTCGCCGCCTCTTAGCGGAATTAAACGTTGCGAAATTAATGATTTTAAATTCAACGATAAATCCATTAACAATTGCGCTCGCCGCTCTTCGGGGAAAAAATTAATAATTCGATCAAGCGCCTGATTAGTGCTGTTTGCGTGAAGCGTGGTTAAACATAAATGCCCGGTTTCTGCGAAGGCAATGGCGTATTCCATCGTTTCACGATCGCGCACCTCACCAATTAAAATAACATCGGGTGCTTGGCGTAATGTATTTTTTAATGCAATGTCGTAACTTTCTGTATCAACGCCCACCTCGCGCTGCGTCACAATGCAATTTCTGTGTTGATGCACAAATTCAATTGGGTCTTCAATGGTAATAATATGCCCAAATGAGTTTTCATTTCGATAGCCAATCATCGACGCCAACGAACTGGATTTACCCGAACCGGTTGCACCCACAAAAATAACCAGCCCGCGTTTTGTCATCGCAATATCTTGCAACACCAGCGGTAAATTTAATTCTTCAAAATTGGGGATTTCAGCTTTAATCACCCGCAACACCATGCCCATTGATCCGCGCTGCGTAAATGCATTAACACGATAACGAGACACGCCTGGTAGGCTAATCGCAAAGTTCACTTCTTGCTCGGCTTCGAATGCGCCGAGTTGTTTATCGTTCATAATTGAGCGCACCAATGTTTGCGTGTGCGCGGGTGACAGTACCTGATTTGATAGCGGCGTCATTTTTCCATCAACTTTCATTGACGGGGCAGCGCCGACGGTGATAAACAAATCAGAACCATCTTTTTGCACTAACATGCGCAATAAATCGTGCATGTATCGGATGGCCTTATCTCTATCCATTCCTAAACTCCGGTTAACTTATAATTTTAATTTTTTACACATTGAGAGCTTTACACGAAACACTTCCTGTCACCTGCGAATGTTTCTATCGAAAATGACGGTGTTTTTAACTATTCGTATTTCGTGCCAAGCGTTCTCATTAATAATATTATTTTGCATTTACATTGGTTGCATTTACATTGCGTCTTTATTTACCGCTTTGGTTTTCGCATCGTCTTTGGTGATAATACCACGATCCACTAATTCCTTTAGATTCTGGTCGAGGGTCTGCATTCCAATACCCTGCCCGGTTTGAATAGACGAATACATTTGTGCAATTTTATTTTCACGGATTAAATTTCGAATCGCCGGTGTGCCAATCATAATTTCGTGCGCGGCGACTCGACCGCCACCAATTTTCTTTAACAGCGTTTGTGCGATAACCGCTCGCAGTGATTCGGATAACATCGCACGCACCATATCTTTTTCGGCGGCAGGAAATACATCAACAATACGGTCAACGGTTTTTGCGGCGGAGCTGGTGTGCAAGGTGCCAAACACTAAATGACCGGTTTCGGCGGCGGACAATGCTAAACGAATGGTTTCTAAATCACGCATTTCACCCACCAGAATAACATCGGGATCTTCACGCAAAGCTGAGCGCAGCGCTTCGCTGAAACCCATTGTGTCTCGATGCACTTCACGTTGATTCATTAAACATTTTTTGCTTTCGTGTACAAATTCAATGGGGTCTTCAATAGTTAAAATATGCCCGTAATCATTTTCATTTACGTGGTTCACCATCGCCGCCAACGTGGTTGATTTACCCGAACCCGTTGGCCCGGTTACCAGCACAATGCCCCGCGGGGTGTTGGCAATCTCTTCAAAAATTTTCGGTGCGCCTAATTCTTCCAGCGTTAATATTTTAGAGGGGATGGTTCGAAACACCGCGCCCGCACCTCGATTGTGATTAAATGCGTTAACACGAAAACGCGCCAACCCAGGTATTTCAAATGAGAAATCCACCTCCCAATATTCTTCAAAGGTTTTACGCTGCTTGTCATTCATGATGTCGTACACCATGGCGTGAATTTCTTCGTGGGGCATGGCATCAATGTTGATGCGTCGCACATCGCCGTCAACCCGTATCATGGGCGGCAAAGCGGCCGACAGGTGTAAATCCGATGCGCCGTTTTTCACACCAAACGCCAATAGTTGTGCAATATCCATTCATTATCCCCTTGCATTTCACGCGCGTTGCGATGAAATTTTTAACTCACGTACACAGTGAATTTTGTTTGTTTAAACGCGCTTGCCCGCGCGACATGAGTCAGGCAAACTACAATAACATTCTATTTATAGTCAATAATTTAACAGGCTTCAATCAATGCCGTCTTTTAGCACTGCTAATATTGCAAACAATTTAGCGCAAATCCAACATAATATTTTAGAATTTTGTAATAAATATCAACGCAAACCGGAATCTGTGCAGTTGCTAGCGGTGAGCAAAACCCGACCCGCCGCTGACATACGCCAAGCATTTAACGCAGGGCAAACGCATTTTGGCGAAAACTATTTGCAGGAGGCGCTGGAAAAAATTCAAGCTTTAAATGATCTAAAAATACATTGGCATTTTATTGGCTCAATTCAATCTAACAAAACCCGCCCGCTCGCCGAAAATTTTTTATGGGTGCACAGTGTTGATCGATTAAAAATTGCACAACGCCTCAGCCAACAACGCCCCAGCACACTGCCCCCTTTAAATATTTGTTTGCAGCTCAATATTAGTGATGAGGCGACAAAATCGGGTTTAAGTGTGCATGAAGTTGAAGCGCTTGTGAATGAAATTATTTCACTGCCCAATATTAAATTACGCGGGCTAATGGCAATTCCGGCAAAAGCCGAAACCTTCGACGCACAACGCTTAATTTTTGCCCAGGTAAAAGCGTTGCTAAACCAATTGCAAATTAAGCATCCGCAACTCGATACGTTGTCAATGGGCATGAGCGGCGATATGCAGGCAGCGATTGCCGAGGGCAGCACAATGGTGCGCATCGGCACGGCTATTTTTGGTGCGCGCAGCTGAGTGGGTTATAATTTCACCCGCGCGGTAAAGCCGTAAAATTTAAATCCTAAACTACAGAATCTAAAAAATGATGACTCAACACATTTGTTTTATCGGCGGCGGCAATATGGCCGCCAGTTTAATTAGCGGTTTAATTAGCCATAAATATGCGCCGAACAAAATTACGGTAACCGATCTCGACACCGTTAAACTCGAGCAATTAAAACAACAGTATTGCGTTAACACGCAAACCGATAATTTAACCGCCGTTGCTGACGCCGATATAATTGTGCTCGCGGTAAAACCGCAGGTGCTTAACAACGTGTGTGCGACCATTAAAGATATCGCACAAAAAAATAAGCCCTTATTTATTTCGATTGCCGCAGGTATTCGCTCAACCGATATTGATCGCTGGCTGGGGGGCAATCAATCACTGGTGCGTTGCATGCCAAACACACCGGCATTAATTCAGGCAGGGGCGACGGGTTTGTTTGCCAATGCAAAAACCAGCCGCGAACAAAAAGCACAGGCCGAACATATTTTAAGTGCGGCAGGCATCACGCTTTGGGTGGATAGCGAAACACAACTCGATGCGGTCACCGCCGTTTCTGGTTCGGGCCCCGCGTATTTCTTTTTGTTTTTAGAGGCCATGCAACACGCCGGCACACAATTAGGCTTAGATGAAAACAGCGCCGCCATGCTTGCCAAACAAACGGCATTGGGTGCAGCACGCATGGCTATTGAGGGCACAGACTCACCCGCAACATTGCGCGAAAAAGTCACCTCAAAAGGCGGCACAACCGCCGCGGCCATTGCATCTTTTGAAAACAATAAGTTTAGCCAGATTATTGAACAGGCTTTAACCGCAGCACACGATCGCGCTATTGAATTAGCCGATGAATTAGGCAAAAATTAACCGGAAAATAAACGATGAATCCTTTTGTTTTTTTAATTGATATTCTGTTTCAACTTTACGCCACTGCATTATTAATTCGCGTTTTATTGCAATGGGTGCGCGCGGATTTTTATAATCCGGTTTCGCAATTTATAGTAAAAATAACCAACCCACCCGTGTTGCCAGTGCGTAAAATTATTCCCAGTTTGGGCGGTATTGATACTGCCACATTACTGCTGGCATTTTTAGTGATCGCCATAAAAATTATGCTGGTATATCAAATCATTTTGCCTGTGCCTATTGTGATTATGGCGCTTGGGCAAACCCTGGTTTTAATCATTAGTATTTTTATGTACTCGATTATTATTCAAGCGGTTTTAAGCTGGGTGAACCCCGACCCTTCCAACCCTGCGGTGAGTTTATTAAATAGTTTAACGCAACCCATTTTGAAACACTTTAGAAATTTAATTCCACCGATTGGCGGCATGGATATCTCACCGATGATTGCGATTATTGCGCTAATGTTTGTGCAGTATTCTGTTCGCTATGTTTTCGCTATGCTGGGTTTTAGTATTTAATCGCGTGTTTTACGAATGGCAAAATAATGATTTGTTGCTGCGTATAAAAACGCAACCTAAAGCCAGTAAAGATGAGTTTTGTGACGTGCTGGGCAACTGTTTAAAAGTGCGCATTACCGCACCACCGATTGATGGAAAAGCCAATCGGCATTTAATTAAATTTTTGGCGAAACAGTTTAAAGTGAGACAATCACAAGTTGAGTTATTAAGCGGTGAGACGAGTCGCGAGAAACGCTTTAAAATTTTGCAGCCTCGGCGCATTCCTGACGCTTTAAATATAAATTAACACTGCTGCCCCGTTAAGAAAATTTAGAATAACGTAAATTAAGTATATATAACGCTTATTGCAACCATTAAGTTATTAGTGACATGGCGTAGTCGTTACAAAACACATTTGTAAAGAAGCGGCTTATAAGAGCCACGGCGTAACGATATTCGAATTAATTGATTGAGACGATAACGGTTGTAACCCTCACCCCAGCCCTCTCCCAAAGGGAGAGGGGGTAATAAATTTTTTTGAAGGTGAAGACAACATCGTGATTCACTCTCCCTTTGGGAGAGGGGGTAATAGTTTTTTTTGAAGATGAAGACAACATCGTGATTCCCTCTCCCTTTGGGAGAGGGTTAGGGTGAGGGTTACGCCGATTCATTTACTTAATAAATTTGCATTACACCCAGCGTAAGCACTTAGAAATGACATTTTTTAAGTTACCGAGACACCAGTGATAAATTAAATATGAACCTGCTCTGCATTCAAAAAGAAAAACGCTGGCGCACTTTAGATAACATGAAAGTCGCTGAATTCCAGCCACAAGCAAACTCATCAACTCACTAACAACCGCAACGCCAAAAACACGCTCCACAAACCAAACAACACAACCACCGCCCCCGCCAAATTTCTCACACTGTTTTTTTGCACAAACCGTTTTAACTGATTGGCAAATAAACCCATCGCCAATAAATTAGGCAAAGTCCCCAAACCAAAACTCAACATGAATAACGCACCCTGCTGAAAACTGCCCGCAGACACCGACCAAACTAAAACGCTGTACACCAAACCGCAGGGTAACCAGCCCCATAACAAACCTAGCGTCATGGCTTGCAAAGGTGTTTTAACCGGTAGTAATTTTTGCGCCACGGGTTGAATATGTTTCCAGACAACCGCGCCGGCTTTTTCCACTTTATTTAATCCCATCCACCAGCCAGAAATATACAGCCCCATCATTAACATAAATAAACCGGCGAGCAGTTGTAAAACGATTTGCATATATCGGATATCTACCCAATGAGTAAGCAACCAACCCAGTGTTCCCATTAATCCACCGGCAAGGGTATAACTCATTAATCGACCAAAGTTATAACCCAACAGCAAACTAAATAACGGCGAAAACCCCTTGTTTTCACCTTGCTCACTGGCAAAACTTAATGCACCCACAATTCCGCCACACATACCAATGCAGTGCACGCCACCCATTAATCCGAGGGTAAATGCTGTTATATAAGTAAATTCATGCATATTTCTTTAACTTTTGTAATAAAACCCTTGTATTACAGTGCAAAAGCACTAACAATCCAGTCATTGAATAATTTTTACCATTATTCATCTAACTGATAAAACTAAACAATCTTATAGGAGCGTCCTAGTATGGCGGTTAAAAAGAAAGCTGCAAAGAAAAAAGTAGCCAAGAAAAAGGCTGCAACGTCTGCTGTTAAAAAGCCACCAACCAAAAGTGAAATTCTCAATCACATTTCTGCTGAAACAGAATTGAGTCGAAAAGAAGTCACTGCAGTATTGGATAGCCTAACGGGTTTGATTGAAAAAAATATCAAACCACGCGGCCCCGGCTTTTTTAATCTGCCCGGTCTGTTAAAAATAAAAGTCATCAAAAAGCCTGCAACGAAAGCGCGCAAAGGCACTAACCCATTTACGGGTGAAGAGATGATGTTTAAAGCTAAGCCTGCACGCAAAGTGGTTAAAGTACTTCCGCTGAAGGGCTTAAAAGATATGGTTTAAACGCCTGACTTTAAGCGTTGTAAAACGGGGTTATGTGGTTGTGTTTTTTCCGCATAATCCCGTTTTTGATTTTGTGATATCGATCCGATGTTTCGTATTATGGTGATTTAATTATATAAAAAGTAACATTTGATACACAAGGATTGCACTATTTTAAGGCATAATAAGCCTCACGTCGTTTGGAGCGTAAAATACGCCCATTCTGTATAAATTGTATAAATATGAGCACACTGGCAAATAAACTACCTAAATCTCTCAACTTGAGCGACATTAATCTGGTTAAAATTAACCGGACGCTGCCCCCTGTTGTTACCCTTTTATTGATTATCGCCTGCAGCTACACCTTGTCTCAAATTACCTGGTCGTTAATTCCCGCCGATAAAGAACAACAGGCTCCGCGTAGCTTTAAACGCAATGCCCCTAAACAACAAGCTAATAATTACCGTGAAATTACCGATGCACATTTATTCGGCTCCTTTCAACAAAGCTCGGTTAAATCGGCAAAGCAACAAGATGCTCCTGAAACCCGCTTAAACCTGGTGCTCAAAGGTGTGCTGGCGACCAATCCAATGGAGTATGGCATCGCTATTATTTCATTGGGTAAAAGCGGCGAAGAAAAAAATTATGCACCAGGCGATAAAGTATCGGGTGCAACAGTAAAAGAAATATATGCTGACCGCGTTATTTTAGAGCGCGCAGGCCGCCTTGAAACCCTGCGTATGCCCAAAGACAAAAGCGCTGATTTAATTAAATCCGTACCCAGTGCGGCACGCCCCGCCGCAACCACTAAACCCTCTACGCCTGGCGCGGTTTTATCGGATATTCGCAAACAAATATTAAAGAATCCTACCTCGTTTGGTAAATTCGCTATTCCCGTTCCCGTTAAAGAAAACGGCAAAATACGCGGTTATCGCTTACAACCTCAAGGCGATCGCACCTTATTTGATACCGTGGGCTTAGAACCCAGTGATGTTATTGTTGCGGTAAACGGCATTGATTTAAGCAATCCGGCTAAAGGCCTTAAAGCCCTGCGTGCATTACAGCGTGCTAAATCAGTCGACCTAACCATATTACGTAATGGCTCGGAAATGCCGTTGCATTTTGATGTACCTAAATAGAGATCATTATTTTGAAATTTCACGGACACCCCCACTCACACCGCCAAAGCAAAGCCTCGGCTCTTTTACGATTATTATTAATTTGCTGTCTGTCAGGCTCTGGATTATTTTTCACTCCACTTTCATTTGCCGCTGAGAATTTAATTACACTGAATTTAAAGCAGGCGGATATCCGCGCATTAATTAGCACGGTTTCTAAATTTACCGGCAAAAACTTTGTAGTTGATCCCCGCGTAAAAGCCAAAGTCACCGTGGTGTCGTCAAACACGATGTCTGAAAGCGAAGTGTATGAAGTGTTTTTATCTGTTTTACAGGTACACGGTTATGCGGCAGTTCCGGTTGGCAGCATTATAAAAATTGTCCCCGAAGTGAATGCGAAGCAAGGTCCGCTTCCGGTGGTACGTGGTTCCGATAATGTGGGCGATGAACTGATTACAAAAGTGATTACACTCGACCACGTTCCCGCCGCACAATTAGTGCCGATTCTGCGTCCACTAGTACCACAACAGGGCCACCTAGCGGCATACAATCCGACCAACACATTAATCGTTACCGACCATGCAGCCAATATAAAACGTTTGGTACAGATTATTCGCCACATAGATCGCCCAGAAAGTGACGAGCTGGAAATCATCCCACTAAAACACGCATCTGCATCTGAATTAGTGCGCATATTAAACTCACTGCAAGCCGGCGGTGGTGGCGGTAAAGCGCCTGCAACTAAAAAAATCACACTGGCCTCGGATGATCGAACCAACAGCATTTTGATGAGTGGCGAACGCTCTAGCCGTTTAAAAATTCGCGCCACTATTGCTCATTTAGATACACCACTGGCCAACGAAGCCGGCAATACACATGTTATTTATTTGAAATACGCAAAGGCCAAAGACCTGGTTACCATTCTTACCGGTGTGCAAAAAAATCAGACCAAGAACAAGAAAAAAGGCATCAAGGCCAAATCTGCGCTTAATAAAAACAAGGGCTCTGACATTCAGGCAGATGAAGCCACTAACTCATTAATTATTACCGCTGGACCCGACGTGGTTCGCCGCATGAAATCGATCATTCGCCAGTTAGATATTCGCCGCGCACAGGTGTTGGTTGAATCGATTATTGCGGAAATTTCAAATAATGTCGGCAAAGAGTTTTCCTCAGAATTTGTTGCCGCCCCCGCCGAAGGTAGCAGCAACAACGTGCCCATTGGTGTCGGCAACTTTGGTGGCGCAGCAGGTATTCTGGGTTTGATCAACGGTGACCCAACCGCTATTACCGGCGCAGTCAGTGAAGGTATTAACCTTGGATTTGGTAGCAATAGCGGAGGCACTCGATTCGCATTTCTACTTAAGGCGCTAACCTCCGATGCGGCCACCAATATTTTATCAACACCGAGCATTGTCACCATGGACAATCAGGAAGCGGAAATTGTTATCGCACAAAACGTGCCTTTTCTCACCGGCTCATTCACCACAAACGCCGCCGGTGCATCCAATCCATTCCAGACCATTGAACGACAGGACGTGGGCATCACACTTAAAGTCACTCCGCAAATTAATGATGGCGACACCATTAAGTTAGATATCAATCAAGAGGTGTCTAATGTTTCGCAATCCGCAGCAGCCAATGGCGGCATCATTACAAACAAACGCCAAATCACTACCTCAGTGTTAGTTGAAGATGGCGAAATACTCGTGCTCGGCGGTTTAATTGATGACGCCCTTCGCGATCAGGTATCCAAAGTACCGTTGCTCGGCGACATTCCTTTAATCGGCTGGTTATTCCGCTCGCATACCACATCTAAAGAAAAGCAGAACTTAATGGTATTTATGCGCCCCAGCATTATGCGCGATGCCGGTGCAGCTGCGTTTCACACTAATCGAAAATATAACTTTTTACGCGCTCAACAAATTGACGCAGGCATCAATGGCTTTGGTTTGCTCAATGAAGAGAGCAGCCCTTTATTGCCACCGCTGCAAGATATGGTTACACCGCGCAACGCAAGCAGTGACAAATTGCAATCCCCCTTAAGTAAAACCGATAAAGAGGTAGAAGAACATAACGAGCTTGACGGTGAAGACTTTGAGTAATCTTTCCGCCAACGAATTAGACAATGAGCCAATTCAACCTGTAGTGCTAACCGCACAAAGCATTTCCTACGCCTTTGCAAAACGTCACGGCGTTATGTTGGGTCAACTCAGTGAAGACAGCGCACAACTATTTTATCGCGGCGAATTAAACCCGCAGGCAATTGCCGAAGTGCGCCGTGTTATTGGCCGACGCTTAATACTCGAAAACATCACTGACGAGCAGTTCGACGCACTGCTCGCGCAAACCTACGAGCAAGATTCCGATCAGGCGATGGCCATTATGGAAGGGGTGAGCGACGAGCTCGACCTCGACCAACTCGCCGAAACCATCGAGCCCGAAGATTTGCTCGAAGCCGAAGATGATGCACCCATCATCAAATTAATTAACGCGGTGTTAACCGAAGCCATCAAAATAAGTGCGTCGGATATTCACATTGAAGCTTACGAAAATCGCATGCGTATTCGCTTTCGTGTGGATGGCGTACTGCGCGAAATTTTACAGCCGCCCAAAAACATTGCACCGCTGGTTATCTCACGAATCAAAGTTATGGCCAAACTCGACATCGCTGAAAAACGCGTGCCGCAAGATGGTCGCATCTCATTAAAAGTGGCAGGGCGCTCGGTTGATGTGCGTGTCTCCACGTTGCCTTCGGGGCACGGCGAACGTATCGTATTGCGTTTATTAGATAAACAAGCCGGTCGTTTAGATGTGCAACATTTGGGCATGTCAGATGACGACACCGAACGACTGGCCGATTTACTCGTCCACCCCCACGGTATTATTTTAGTTACTGGCCCCACCGGCTCAGGTAAGACCACCACGCTTTATGCGGGGCTTACGCGGCTCAATGATAAAAGCCGAAACATATTAACCGTCGAAGACCCCATAGAATATTATTTAGACGGCATTGGCCAAACGCAGGTTAACAACAAAGTCGAAATGACTTTTTCCCGCGGCTTACGCGCCATTTTACGACAAGACCCCGATGTCGTCATGATTGGTGAAATACGTGATTTGGAAACCGCTTCCATTGCAGTGCAAGCCAGTTTAACCGGCCATTTAGTTTTATCCACATTACACACCAACACCGCCGTGGGCGCGGTTACCCGTTTGCGCGATATGGGCGTTGAACCGTTTTTATTAGCCTCCAGTTTAATTGGCGTATTAGCACAACGTTTAGTGCGCCAACTCTGCCCACAGTGTAAAGAAGCGCACACCGCAACCGAAAGCGAATGCAAATGGTTGGGCGTTGAGCTTTCTGACGCACCGCAACTTTATGCTCCAAAAGGTTGCGAAGAATGCAGTCATTTAGGCTTTGCAGGGCGAACCGGCGTGTACGAATTAATTCCGGTTAATGACACGCTGCAACAAATGATTCACGACGGCGAAGGCGAATTAGAAATGGAAAAATACGCACGAACCTTCAGCACCAGTTTGCGTACAGATGGTAAACGCTTAGTGTTAAAAGGCACCACATCACTCGAAGAAGTGTTGCGTGTTTCCCGCGATGATTAATCTGCTCTAAACAGAATGTGTATTAAAATTTTAAAACTCATTCGAATAAATTCAAACCTACTGAAAATAAAATAATGGCTGCATTTGAATACACTGCACTCGATGCAAAAGGCAAAGAAAAAAAAGGCGTAATTGAAGGCGACACACAACGTCACGTTCGACAAATGTTACGCGACAAAGGCATGATGCCACTGCAAATTGAAAGCGCCTCCAATCAAGAAAAAAAACAACAGAACAAACCCATCAAAACATCGCGCCGCGGTATTGGCGCAACCGACTTAGCGTTGTTTACTCGTCAGTTAGCCACGCTAGTGCGCGCCGCCATTCCACTTGACGAAGCCCTTTCTGCCGTAGGCGAACAAACCGAAAAGCCGCACATAAAAAGCATGGTGTTTGCACTGCGTTCAAAAATTTTAGAAGGCCACACACTGGCCGCCGGTTTAGCCGATTTCCCCAAAATATTTCCGCAATTATTTCGCGCGACCGTCGCCGCGGGTGAATCCTCAGGTCATTTAGATATTGTTCTCGACCGCCTTGCCGACTACACCGAAGGCCGTCAACAAATGGCATCTAAAGTGGCGCAAGCCACAATTTATCCCGCCATTTTAACGGTAATGGCATTTTTAGTGGTCACCGGTTTATTAATGTTTGTTGTACCGCAAATTGTTGAAGTGTTCGACACCTCCGGCCAGGAATTACCGGGCATTACCAAAGCCATGATTTGGATCAGTGAATTTTTACAAAACTGGTGGGGGCTGCTACTTTTAACCGGCGTCGCATTATTTTTTGGCATACAAAAGTTTTTATCTATTCCCTACAACAAGCGCCGCTTTCATTTAACTTTATTAAAAATTCCCGTCGTCGGAAAATTAGTGCGCGGTTTAAACACCGCGCGTTTTTCACGCACCCTTAGCATTCTTTCATCCAGCGGCGTGCCGGTTTTAGATGCACTGCAATTAGCCGCACCAGTGGTTGCCAACGTGCCCATGCAAGAAGCAGTTCTTGATGCCGCAGACAAAGTGCGCGAAGGCTCCAGCATTTACGCCGCACTCGATCGCAGTAAATTATTTCCCCCAATGACATTACACTTAATTTCCAGCGGCGAGCGCTCCGGAAATTTAGAAGACATGTTAGACAAAGCCGCCGAACAACAAGAGCGCGAATTAGAATTACTCATTGCCACTTTTATGGGTTTATTCGAACCACTGTTAATTGTTTTTATGGGCGGCATTGTGTTGGTTATTGTGTTGTCTATTTTATTGCCGATTATTAATATGAATGATTTGATGCAGTAGGTTTAAATTTTTTATTCTGCTTTTTAAAAAACTTGTTAGCTTTTAAAAACTATCCGTTCGCGCGTATTATTGCATTCTCATGTAATTACATTATAATTACCATAATATGCATATTTTATGAGGCGCAGTTATGGCACATTTAGTTAAAATTGGTAATTCTCAAGGCATTAGAATCCCTAAACCACTAATACAGCAAGCCCATCTCGAAGGTAAAGAACTTGATATACAGGTAGTCAATCAAGGCATTCTTGTTACCCCAAGTAAAAAGCCAAGAGAAAACTGGAAAAAAGCAATTGAAACAATCCTTGCAACCAACGGACCAGAAATAACTGACGGTGAATGGCTAGATGCAGCATTAACCTCAGATGAAGACCTGGAGTGGTAATGTCATCCGTTACCCGATTTCAGGTTTGGCTCGTCAGCTTAAATCCAACTAAAGGCAAAGAAATAAACAAAACAAGACCATGTGTTGTCATTTCTCCAAATGAAATGTCTGCATTATCAACTGCACTAGTCGCACCCATGACCACCAAAGGTTTTAATTTTCCTTGCCGAATTAAATGTAAATTTAAAAATAAAACCGGGCTGATACTTTTAGATCAAGTTAGAGCCGTTGATAAGTCGAGGTTAGTAAAAAAATTAGGCTCAATTGATGAAAAAACTCAAGTGGCGTTATGCAATACTCTGCAAGAGTTATTCGCATATTAAAATTGAGCTAACAATTAGCTTAAGCGGACGTAAAAAACACGCGGCTTAGCAAGGGCGTTAACTGCAAAAGACACTTAAGTGCCAATTTAAAATATGAGAAAAATAATTTTCTTTATAATTCTTATCTTTCGGTACATTAATAATTAACTATTACTGGTTAGTTGAGGCTTATGGCAGCGGAGCGCCCTACTACTCAAGAACAACCAATATGGATAAATGGTCAAATCCAGTTCCGGTATTACTCATACTTGATATTTCAATAGTTATATTGGTTTATTTGGGTATAAGCTATATTAAAAAAAGCACTAACAAGCGTTCGAGACTTTTGTTAAATCTCGTTTTTCTACAGCCTCGTTAAGTGTAAAAATTATCATCATGGAAATAAGATGGTTTATGAAAATAAAATAGCGATCGATTTCCCTCTTCAAGGAGAATGGCAATTTTTATGTCCGCCAGGTCACCATCCTTTTGCCTTTGACTTCGTACAAGCTGATGCAAACCGAAAAAAATATTCAAGTTGCAATAGAGTAAAGTATTTTATTCATTACATTTCTGCCAATAAATATTATTGCTGGGAAAAACCTGTCTATTCCCCTATTGATGGAACTGTAGTACAGGTGGGCAATAGATACGAAGATACGCAAAAAACCAATATAGTTAAAACAATATTGAAGTGGTATAACGCAACTTTTAAATTCAAACCCAAAAAAATAAATGGCAGGCTAGACATAAGACCAAATGCAGGAAATTATGTCATGATTAAATCAAAGGAGGGTTATGTCGTTTTCCTTGCTCATTTAAGAAATAAATCAATTAAAGTAGGTGAAGGTCAATTTATAAAATCGGGTAATTTAATTGGTAGAGTAGGAAATTCAGGAAACTCAACAATGCCTCATTTGCATATTAATTTGTTTGACCAAATGAGTGATCCATTCACTGCAAAAGTTATTCCTTTTGTTTTTAACAAATACATGGAATTAAATAAAGAAAAAAACTGGGTAAAACATACGTCCAATATACCTGGAGTCAAATCATTTGTAAAAATAGAGAATGTTTCAATTAAGCAGCAAAACACTCACCCCCGCCGAAACAAATAAACCACCCCAGCAATCCCCCCATACAAATGCGCATTAATCGCCACCCGCCCATTCACCATCGACTCCGACCCGGGCAGCGCACCAAACATTTGTTCCCAAACTATTTTGCCAATGATTAAGGTTAATAAAACCACACCACTTAACGTATATCGGCGCAACTCCCAACGCCCGCCAACAATAAACAAACCGTGTAGCACGCCTGAAAAACCCACGTATTTATTTAATTGATTATCTAACAACAAACCTGCGCTGCAAAAAAGGGCAATAAAAAATAATGCGCCGAGCCAGTATTTGGTGGATTTATAATGCGAAAAAAAGATTGCGATTAAACTTAAGCCCGCCATATTTAACATAAAATGCGGCCAGTTTAAATGTGTGAGGTGTGCGCTGATTAATCGCCAAATTTGCCCCTGCACGATTAACTGGCGATCGAATCGAAGCACAGATTGCAAATCGAATGTCTGTATCAAAAGACACAAAGTAAACAGAACCAACCACAGTTTATAGCTTCTAAGTTTATGCAAAAAATTTATTGATGATAATTGTGTCATATCCGCTTAATCCTGCATCTGGTATGATATTGTAAAATTTGAAATGAAAGTTTAACCCATTAATTGACTACGGAGCTATCAGTGAAATTACCCCACCTTAAACAACAAGGATTTACCTTAATTGAAATAATCGTTGTTGTCGTTATTATCGGCATTTTAGCGACGTTTGTAGCCCCTAAATTTATGGGTAAAACTGACGACGCCCGCGTTGTAAAAGCCAAAAATGATATTCAGGCAATAGAGAGCGCGCTGGATATTTATAAGCTAGATAACTATACCTACCCCACAACAGACCAGGGGCTGGATGCACTTGTTAACCAACCCTCTACCGACCCCGTGCCAAACAACTGGCAAAAAGGTGGTTACGTTAAAAAGTTGCAGAAAGACCCGTGGCAGCGTGAGTATTTATATTTAAACCCAGGCGAGCGTAGCGAAATTGATATTTACTCTTTAGGTGCTGACGGTGTTGAAGGCGGCGAAGGCTCTAGTGCCGATATTGGTAACTGGTAGCCGCCATTAAACGCGCAATCGTTATGTCATATTATGCTCAGGCTTATCAACAAACATAAAGGCAAAACTCAGGCAAGTAAAAACCTGGGTTTTACACTCATCGAATTGCTGGTGGTGGTGGTTATCATCAGTATTTCGGTGGGGCTGGTTGTGGTTAATATTTCAACCAAAACGGAGGCCGATTTAGTTGAAGAGGAGGCTGTTCGCCTACAACAAATTTTGCGTTTTGCGCATGAACAATCGGTGGTGCGTGCGGCGGAATATGGCGTGCGATTTTTTGAAACCGGTTATCGGTTTATGATTTTTGATGAGCCCACTAGCCGCTGGGTGTATTTAAAACGAGATCGCCTGCTGCGCGGCAGAACCTTACCCGAACCCATCGAGCTGGATTTATACATTGAACAAACCCCCGTCGATCTTTTAATTTCTCCCAAAGATGATCCCGAAATTGAAGAAAAAAAAGAGGAAGAGGGTCAAGGCAAATCCAACACAGGCACAACCAATACACGAATTGGTACTCCCACAGCAGGCGAAGTTATTCTGCCACAAATCTTTTTACTTTCCAGCTCAGAGCTAACCCCGCAATTTGAAGTGCGTATTCGCATTCCAGGCAGCGATATTGAAAAGCTGCTCGAAGGTTTGCCGCAGGGCGAATATAAATTAATGGTGGATGAGTAGCACATGGCTAATTTATCCAGTCAGCGCGGCAAAGGTTTTACACTTATCGAAGTAATGGTGGCGCTCACCATTATTGCCATCGCCCTTGCCTCGGTGATTAAAGCCTCCGGCAGTCACACCAATTCGGCGGGCTATCTTAAAAGCAAACAACTGGCCCACTATGTGGCGATGAATGAAATTGCCCTGCTGCAAATCAATCGAGCCTGGCCCGATGTGGGCAGCGTAGAGAAATCAAGCGAGCTGGCAGGCATGGAGTGGTTTTGGACACGTGAAATTAAAAACACTGGCGATAACGGCAGCAATATTCGTGGCGTAAAATTTATTGTTTATTTAGATGAACGCCGTGAAAGAAACCTCGCACAGGTGCAGGCCTTTATTTCCAATCCCGCACAAAACGTTACTGCTGCCATACCCACTAATAATCCACAAAATGGTCAGGGTCAGCCCAATGCACCAGGCGCCGTACCGGGAGCAACACCAGGAGCGCGCCCCTAATGTTGCGTAATACAGCTTATAAAAATAGCGGCTTCACATTAATCGAAGTCATTATCGCCATGGCGATTTTTGCGATTGTGTCGGTTTTGGCTTACAGCGGTTTGCACTCAGTCATTAACAGCAAAACCCGCACCGAAGGCGCATTAAATCGTCTTAAAGAATTGCAAATGACGATGATCACGCTGGGCAGTGATTTTCAACAATTAAGTAGCAAAAATGCCAACGATGCATTGGGCGGGCGACTCTTAAATCTCACCACACAAAATAGCGATTTCACTGTCTCTTTTACCCGCAATGGCTGGCGCAACCCTGCCAATCGTCCGCGCAGCACCATGCAGCGCGTGGCCTACCGACTTGACGATGACAAGCTCATTCGCACTTACTGGACACACGTTAACCGTGCCGATGACGATCGCATGATCGAACGCACCTTAATCACCAATATCGAATCACTGGATATTCGCTTTTATGATGACAGAAGGCGCTGGCGTACAAACTGGCCCAGCGCGGCTAATCTGGCCTCATCCGAACCCATCCCCTTACCCCTAGCTGTGGAAGTCACCCTTAACATGGGCGATTGGGGTGAAATAAAACGCCTCTTTAAGGTTGGCCTCTAATGAAACCTAAACAAGCACAACACGGCGTCGCCTTAATTACTGCATTGCTCGTGGTTTCACTGGCCACGGTGCTGGCAGTATCACTGGTGGATCACCTCTACTACGATATTCGGCGCACCGAAAATATTATGCGCCAAGATCAATCTCAACTTTATAACAGCAATGCGGTGTCATTCGGCATGGTGATGATTCAGCAAGATCGCAGCGCCAATAATGAATTTGATAGTAAAGCTGACATCCAGCTATTTAATGATCAGGCCGCCATTTTTCCCGTAGAGGGTGGCACGGTTTCCGCTTTTTTAACCGATCTGCAAAGCTGCTTCAACGTTAATAATCTGTCCAAAGAAAATCCACAGTGGGCTAAAGCCCGCGCTCAATATGTGCGCCTGTTAACCAATTTAGGTATCGACACCAACCTGCAGGCTACACTGGCCGATAGCCTTATTGACTGGATTGACGTCGATGACATTTACGAACCACAGGGCGCAGAGTTTGACTACTACATTGGCCTGCTGCCCAACCCCTATCGCACATCTAACACGCTGATTGTCAGCATCAGCGAGCTCGCCTTAATTAAGGGTTACACGGCCAAAGTGATCGACACCATTAAGACTCAAGTTTGCGCGCTGCCCGTGAGCAACAGCTCAATCAATGTCAACATCGCCAGCGCTGAAATGTTAGACTCTATCGAAGGGTTAGCCGGCTTTGGCCAACAAATTGTTCAGGCTCGAGATGGTGATCCAAAAGACACGAATGATGACGCGCCCTTCACCGCGATAGATGACTTTAACAGCACCGCAAAAAGACTCGGTGTTAAAACCACCGCCGTGGGTGTACAGGTTTTTTCTGAGTATTTTTTACTCACCACTAGAACCCAACTTGGCGCAGGCGATGTAAAATTATTTAGCATAATTTATCGAGATAACAGTAATGCAGAAACTAAACTTATTCGGCAAACCAGCGGAGCACTATAGTGAGTGAATTTTTAATTATTCATTATAAGCCCGGTCAGCAATCACCAATGCATAATTGGGCATTGGGCGGTGATGCACATCCGTCAATCACATTGGGTCAAGGCAGCTTAGAAGAATTAACGCCCATTGCTCGCGGCAAAAAAGTCACCATTTTAATTGACGCCCATTGCACCACTTTACAATCGGTCAACATTCCCAGTAAAAATCGCAGCAAACAATTGCTGGCCATCCCCTTTGCAATGGAAGACGATTTAGCCGAAGACATCGACGACACACACTTTGCGCTGGGCAAGCAATCGGCCGACAACGCCAATGAAAATAAAATTCCTGTTATTGCTATTAAACGCACATTATTACAACAAACTTTAACTATTTTTAATCAGCAAAATATTCATGTTGATGTGATAAGTGCAGACAGTGTTGCCCTACCCGGCTCGGCAAATCAGTGGTGCCTTTTATTAGACGAAGACAGTGCACTGATTAAAACCAGTGCATCGCAAGCACACAGCTGTGACCGCGAAAACGTATATGTTATTTTGCAATCACTCCTGCAAGCAGAAGAAGAAACCGAAAGTGTACCCGAAAAAATCATCTACTATTACAAAGAAGGTGATGCCGAAGCACAGACTCTGCTCGAAGACATCGACATTGAAGTGGATGCACAATGTTATAAAAATAATAATTTAGAAATTTTTGTACAACATTTAAGTGACGTTCAATCGTTTAATTTATTGCAGGGTGAATTTGCACCGAAACGAGAAGGCAATGCCTGGTTGCAACCCTGGAAATCGGTTGCCGCCGTTGCTGCATTTTGGTTAGTTTTACAATTAGGTTTTGATGCCGTTTTGGGTACGCAACTCAAACAGGAAAATATTGCTTTAACTAAAAAAATTGAAACCGAATTTAAACGCGCTATTCCCGACGCACGAAAAATGACCAATATGCAAAAGCGCGTTGAACGTCGTTTAAATGATTTGAAATCCGGCGGCTCTGGCTCGCGTGAACACGGTTTTTTACAACTGTTATCTAAAACCTCCAGCGTACTTTCTGAAAAAGACAAAGTCAATATTAAGGCCGCAGTTTATCGCAACAACTATATTGACGTTGATTTAACTGCCAAAACATTACAAGACATCGAACAGATAAAAAACAAACTGGAAAAAGTGCCTGGCATAAAAACCGTACTTTCAACCACCGTTGAAAAAGACTCTGTTAAAGGCCGTTTACGACTGGAGGCAAAAGGATGAAAGCACTCGACGATTTATTAGCCCCCGCAACCCAATGGCTAAACACATTAGATCAGCGTGAAAAATATATTGTGATTGGCGGCGCAATTAGTTTAGCCATTATGTTGTTTTATTTAATTATTTGGGAGCCCATTACCTCGCAATACGAACAACAAAAATTACACCTCGATTCGCAACGCCAATTATATAGCTGGATGAAAAATGCAAGCGCAGAGATTCGCAGCCTTAAATCAACGGGTGGCAATAATATTGCTAAATACCGCAATCAATCAATTGCCAGTCTGGCTGATCGTAGTGCCATCACCTCGGGCATAAAATCTTATATTGAAAAAATAGATCAAAGTAAAAAAGGCGTCAAAGTCAATATTAAAGCCGCTAACTTTGATCAAATTATTACCTGGCTAACCAACCTTGAAAACAAATATGGCATCATTGCCAGCAAAGTAAAAGTTGAAACAACAAAAACAAAAGGCGCAGTAGATGCGCAAATAACTTTGGAGCGCACATCTTAAAGCAAAGTTATTTTGCTGGCGAAGTTCACTAATATGAAAAAACGTTACTACATTTTAACTGCGGTACTTTCTTATTTATTTTTTACGCTAGGCAGTGTACCCGCTGCAAAAGTAGTTTCACTAGCCCAACAAAATACAAAACTCCCAGTAAAATTATACGGCGTTCACGGCAGCATCTGGAACGGCGGTGCAAACAAAGCAATGGTGCAGGGTCAACCTCCCATCGACAATATTCAGTGGTCTATTAACCCCGCGATGTTATTGCTGGCACAACTTAGCGGCGAAGTAAAAGGCAGTATTAAAAATCAAAATATTGTAGGTGATATCAGTGCATCGGTTTTAGGCAATATCAGCGCATCCAATATTCGCGCGCGCATGGACGCGGCGGTTGTTCAAGAACTTATTCAAATGCCATTAGGCGAACTGGGTGGTGTGTTCAGTATAAATATTGATTCACTCGAAATGAGAAGCGAAGGTTTACCGAATATCACCGGCAAGCTTAAATGGAAAAATGCAAAGCTCACCGTGTTAGAAACCGTTGAACTGGGTTTTATTGATTTATCCATCGACACAGACGAAGATAATAAATTAATTGCCGTAATAAAAAATAAAAAAGGTCAACTTTTATTAGACGGCAAAGCTAGCCTTGATGATAAAAAAATGTATTCAATAAACATGCGTATAACCCCCGAAAAAAATGCCAGCGATAATATTCGCCAAAGCATCACCATGTTTGCCAAACGACAAACTGACGGCAGTTACCTTGTTAAGCGCAAAGGTAATTTAAGTGAATTGCCTTTGTGACTTTAGATTTAACGTTTTAGGTTTACCTTTTTATGTCTGTTAACATTCCGATAAAAACCGCTGTTAAAATTACCCCTGAAAACAAATGCAGCTTTTGCACTGGCTCGATTTGCTGCACCTACATTACACAACACATCGACACACCTCGCGCAAAAACCGATTTCGAACATTTGCTCTGGCAAATTTCCCACGAAAACATTCGCGTTTATAAAGACGAAGATGGCTGGACATTATTAATTGAAACTAAATGCTTGCATTTACAAATTGATGGCGGTTGTGGTATTTACGAAAACCGCCCAACAATTTGTCGCGATCACACTAATGATTATTGCGAATATGATGCGCCATCTGAGGATGGTTTCGAATTATATTTTGCAGATTATGCTGCGTTGCGCACCTATTGCAAAAAAAGATTTAAGAAGTGGGATAAGTAATTTTTTAAATTAAATATTTAAAAAATTTAACTATCGCATCGTCACCAACTCTTCCGCACTGGTTGGATGTATCGCTATCGTATCATCAAAATCTTTTTTAGTTGCACCCATGCGCATAGCCACCGCAAAGCCTTGCAACATTTCATCTGCGCCTGGGCCAATAATGTGACAACCAATTACTTTTTCCTGCACACCTATACAAATTAATTTCATCGCGGTTTTTACTTCGTGGCTTGTCATTGAGTTATACATTGCGGTGAAACGTGTTTGATAAATTTTCACACCATTACCATATTTTTTACGTGCTTCTCCTTCAGTCAAACCCACTGTGCCAATGGGAGGATGACTAAACACAACAGTTGAAATCATTTTATAATCTAAATGACGATCGGTTTGATTATTATAAAGTCGATCGCCTAAACGCCTGCCCGCAGCAATTGCAACCGGCGTTAACGGTGCGCGACCCGTAACATCACCCAGCGCAAAAATATTTTCGACGTTTGTGTTTTGATAAAGATCGGTTGTTATATAACCGGCTTCATCCTGCGTTAAATTTACCGCATCTAAATTCATGCCTTGCGTATTTGGGTGACGACCAATTGCCCAAATCACTTCTGAAAAACCCGTGTTTTTATTTCCTTTGTCATCGCACAAACTGAGCGAGCCATCACTCTCTTTTACTATTTCTTTAATCTGTGTGCGCGACATAATATCGATGCCCTGATCTGACATTTCTTCTAATAATGTTTCTCTTAACATGGCATCAAACGATCGCAATAAATGTTCTTTGCGCAAATACATGCACACATCACTGCCCAGTGCATTTAAAACACCCGCGACTTCAACCGCAATGTAACCCGAACCGATAATCGCAACTTTTTTAGGGCACTGGTCTAATGCAAAAAAACCATCGGAGGTAATGCCTAAATCAGCACCTGGAATATCAAGCACGGTTGGTGTTGTGCCTGGCGAAACCACAATATGATTTGCAGTGAATTGTTTACCGTCTACATCAATCGTGTGCTCATCGACAAACGAAGCAAAACCCTGCAACTCATCAATGTTCGAATCTTTTAAATAATTGTGATACCAGTCGTTAATGCCTGAAATATAATTTTCACGTTTAGTGACTAAATGCTTCCAGTCGAAACCTTTATTTTCGATATCGAAACCATAATCTTTTGCATCATCCATTGCGTGCGCTAAATTCGCGCCGTACCACATAATTTTTTTAGGTACGCAACCCACGTTCACACAGGTTCCACCCATTTTACCACTCTCAACAACCGCACATTTTGCACCATAGGCTGCGGCTCGCTCGGCCACCGATAAACCGCCGCTGCCCGCCCCTATTGCAATTAAATCGTAATCGTATTTTTCAGACATGATAAAACCTGTAGTGATCTATTAATTTAAGTCGGGTAATATACCAGCAAACCACCAACGGAACACCCCAGACTTATGTTGTTATTTGATATTCTCAAAAAGATTTCTTCAGCTCGAAAGTATCAGTTTGTTATTGATCGTTTAGAACAGTACAGTTTGCTCATTCGACTCGATCGACCGATCGGCATTTATTTATTACTCTGGCCCACGCTTTGGGCTTTATGGATTGCCGCAAAAGGTATGCCCGACCCACTGGTTTTATTTGTATTTGTAAGCGGTGTTTTTTTAATGCGCTCGGCGGGTTGTGCGATTAATGATTTTGCAGATCGCGATATCGACCCGCATGTTGCACGCACAAAAGACAGGCCATTGGCCGCAGGGCGCATTAGCAGCAAAGAAGCATTAGTGGTTTTTTTAAGCCTTTCGATTACGGCTTTCGCTCTGGTTTTATTAATGAACACGCTCACCATTTACATGAGTTTTGTCGGCGTAGTTTTAGCGGCAAGCTACCCCTTTGCAAAACGCTTTCACTACATGCCGCAAGTGCATTTAGGCGCGGCTTTTGGCTGGGCCGCTCCCATGGCATTTACTGCGCAGGCCAATGAAGTTACCGCCGTCACCTGGCTTATTTTTATGGCAACAGTTTTATGGGCTACTGCCTATGACACAATGTACGCTATGGCCGACAGAGAAGATGATTTGAAAATTGGTGTTAAATCAACCGCTATTTTATTTGGTGAAGCAGATAAAATTATTATTGCGTTATTACAAATTTTATTGATTTTCGATTTGATTTTAATTGGCCGTAGTTCTGAACTTGGCTTATTTTATTATTTGGGTTTAGGTGTTGCGAGTTGCTTGTCAATTTATCAACAGTTTTTAATTAAAGATCGTGATAGACAAAAATGTGTTCAGGCTTTTATTAATAACAACTGGTTTGGGTTGGTTGTGTTTGTTGGCATTTTTGTGGATTATTGGGTTTAGCGTTTTTACTGAGCATTTTTACTGTAGGCATACAAATATGCCGAATAATTTATTGCATGTTATTTTTTCATATATTAACTCGTGCGAATAAATTCGCACCTACAGCTCTGCTTGCTGGTGATTATTATGTTTTATTTTGCGTTGTTTTTTCTTATCCGTTTATTACCGACAACTCACCCGGCTGAAGATCACCCAAAGCCCACTCACCAATTTGACAACGCACCAGCCGCAAAGTCGGAAACCCAACCGCCGCTGTCATTCTTCTCACCTGCCGATTACGCCCTTCGCTAATGGTTAATTCCAGCCAACTGGTAGGGATGTTTTTTCTAAATCTGACTGGCGGATTTCTTGCCCATAATTTTTTCGGTTCAGCTATGATTTTTGCCTGTGCCGGTTTGGTTTTCCCGTCTTTTAACATTACACCTTTTTTTAATTGTTCTATTGCCTGCGTTGTAATTTCATTATCCACTTGCACCCAATAGGTTTTTCTCATTTTATTTTTTGGATCCGATATTTTATGCTGCAACTTGCCATCATCGGTTAACAGCAACAAACCTTCCGAATCGTGATCTAATCGTCCCGCAGGGTAAACCTTTTTAAGCGAAATAAATTCCGCTAAACTTTTATGTTTTTCGTGTGCACTAAACTGACAAATGACACCGAAGGGTTTATTAAATAAAATTAATTGACTCATAAAATACGCTACAACTGCAACCAACGTTTTCGTCTTTGATCGCTAACATTTAACTGATCGAATAATTTGTGAAAAATAGTTTCATCGGGTATCCCTTGCCACAAAATATTTTGATCGTGATTATCAAACACCGCATCTGTCACGATTTCGGTTAACCGTTTATTAGTAGGTAATAGTTGCTGGTGTTCTTCAACTAAATTTTGCACACGAGCCGAACCGCGAAATTTCATTTTTGAAATGTTTTCTATGTTTTCAATAATATCATTAACATCATTAAATTTACTTAATAAGTTAGATGCCATTTTATAACCCACGCCCGGAATGCCCGGAATGTTATCGACTTTGTCACCCGCTAACGCTAACAGGTCTGCAATTTTTTCTGGCGTAACGCCAAACTGTTTTTCAACGCCTTTGTAATTTAAAACATTGCTGCGTGCAAAATCCCACCACGCATCTTTTTCTCCCAGCACCAATTGCGTTAAATCTTTGTCTGCACTAACAATCGTAATATCAAAACCTTCGTTTCTTAAACGTGTGGCAAGTGTGCCAATAATATCATCGGCTTCAAATCGGTTGCTACCAAATTCGGCTATGCCCATGGCGCGACAAAATTCACGGCAGTAACGAAATTGTGCTTTCAATTCATCGGGTGCGGGTGGGCGATTGGCTTTGTATTCAGAAAATATTTCACGCCGATAGGAATTAGTTTGGTGCGCATCAAATGCGCAGGCAATATATTTTGGCTGGCGTTGATCGAAGAGTTGATATAAAAATTCGGTGAATCCATAAACGGCGTTACTGGGGTTGCCGTCTATGTCGGTAATGGCATCATCGAAAACATGCCAACCTCGAAAAATATAAATGCTGGAGTCAATTAAATAAGCGCGTTTATTCATTGGCTTATTTTAACCTGAATTTGGTTTTTTTATCAGCTTTAAAATTTGTGTATAAGATAGAAAAATATATTTTAGTCTGTAGATGCAAATGAATTCTTGTGTAAACTCGTGCGAATAAATTCGTACCTACAAAATATATTTTCTGGATTATTTTATAATTTAGCGAGCGTCATCATATCTTTTTTTACAGCTTCAACGGATTGATTAAAGTTATCTTGCTCACTTTTATTCATGTCTAAATTAATGACTTTTTCCATGCCATTTTTTCCTAATACACAGGGCACGCCAATAGCGAGTTCGTCGCAGCCGTATTCGTTTTGTAAAATGGCAACCGTGGGCAAAATGCGTTTTCGATCATTGACTATAGCATCAACCATTGCGGCAACGGCTGCAGCGGGGGCATCAAACGCGCTGCTATTTTGGCGCAGTGCTAAAATTTCTGCGCCACCATTGCGGGTGCGCGTTACGATTTCATCAATGGTTTTCTGATCCATAAACTGGCTCACCGGAATGCCTGAAATCGTTGTGTATCGCATCATCGGCACCATTGAATCGCCGTGGCCGCCCAACACCATTGCGTCGATATCTAATGCAGAGTAGCCGGTTTCCATCGCAATAAAACTGGCCATGCGAGTTGAGTCGAGCACACCGGCCTGACCAAAAATTCGACTGCGATCCCAACCGGTTTTTTGAAACGCGCGATAGGTTAAAATATCGACTGGGTTTGAAACAAATAACATTTTACTATTGGGCGCATACTTTAATGTGTTTTCAATAATGGTGTCGGTAACGCGCACATTGGTTTCCAACACATCGGAGCGTGACATGCCTGGTTTTCTGGGAACCCCGGCAGTAATTATAATGAGATCGGAATCGGCCATTAATGAATAATCGGTGCCGCCGATTAAGCGCGTATCAAAACGAAATAATGGTGCGTCTTCCTGAATATCTAACGCCGCTCCTTCTGCCGCGCCTTCGCGAATATCGATTAATACAATTTCACGACACATGTCTCTTGATGCAATAAATTGCGCGGTAGATTCGCCAACACGCCCTGCCCCCACTACTGTTATTTTTTTCATCAATAACCCCTGTGTAATTTTTTGTTTTTATGTAATTTTTTTACATCTCTGCTATCAGTTTAGACTAAATTTTCGCAGAGGGTTCAGCCTTATTTTTTATGCTTTGAGTCACAGCACCTCGTTAACTTTTTTAAAATATGTTTATAAGTGCGTTGCATCTGATTAATAGTGATTTTAACTTTCTCTGTTTTAATATTCACTCTGTGCCTTTGTGCCTCTGCGTCTAAATATTTTATTTTGTCGCAGAGCCACGGAGACGCAGAGTTTTTAGTGGTCATTACCTGCGTAGGCAGGAATCCAGTGGCTGATGTTGTGCTACTGAATTCAAAGTCACTGGGCTCCTGCCTTCGCAGGAGCGACGGGGTTAATCTTTTAATCACTTTAATGTTTTCTATTTTAATCTTTCTCTGTGCCTTTGCGCCCCTGCGTCGAAATATTTTATTTTTGACGCAGAGCCACGGAGACGCAGCGTTTTTATAGGTCATTCCTGCGAAGGCAGGAATCCAGTGGCTGATGTTGTGCTACTTACTTCAAAGTCACTGGGCTCCTGCCTTCGCAGGAGCGACGGGGTTAATTTTTTAACTACTTTAACTTTCTCTGTTTTAATATTCACTCTGTGCCTTTGTGCCTCTGCGTCTAAATATTTTATTTTTAAGTTAACTATTCATGATGGTGCTTTGAAACACCACTATCAATCGCCGCTTGCGCAACCGCCGCGGGCACACGCTCAATTAATCGCGGGTCTACGGGTTTGGGAATAATATACTCGGGGCCGAATTCTAATTTTTCTAAATCATACGCATTTAATACCGATTTTGGCACGGGGTCTTTTGCCAGTTTGCGAATTTCATTAACCGCGGCAATGTGCATATCTTGTGTAATTGTGGTTGCACCCGCATCTAATGCGCCTCTGAAAATATACGGAAAACCCAAAACATTATTGACCTGGTTGGGGTAGTCACTGCGCCCCGTTGCCATAATTAAATCATCGCGTGTTTGCTTGGCTAACGTCGGATCTATTTCGGGCGTGGGATTGGATAACGCAAACACAATGGGTTTTGGTGCCATCGCTAAAATCATTTCGGGGGTGAGCAGGTTTGGCCCGGATACGCCAATAAAAACATCCGCATCTTTCATGGCATCTAATGCCGTGCGGCGTTCTGTTTTAATGGCAAACTCGGCTTTATAAATATTTAAATCGTCACGGCCGATATGAATTACGCCGTTTCTATCAAGCAAAATTAAATTTTCTTTGCGCACACCTAAACCCTGCAATAAACGCATAGAGGCAATACCCGCCGCACCCGCACCCATGCAAACAATGCGCGCGTCTTCTACTTTTTTAT
>UOFH01000335.1_pt1 | contig 39762 bp, 39 predicted proteins | sample 1988451 | NCBI WGS metagenome assembly UOFH01 (sample SAMEA4712194, study PRJEB27164) | hydrothermal vent metagenome | biome: marine basaltic hydrothermal vent biome; feature: marine hydrothermal vent; material: mineral | place: Pacific Ocean | collected 2011-06-14/2011-07-23 | depth 1689 m | reverse complement strand
AATGCGTATGCAGACGTTGCTGTTGCTTCTACCGTGTTTTCTGCTTCGGCGCGGTGCGCTTCAAACAAAACAACAATCTCCGGCATTAACATCAGGCGGTTATTTTCTGACATGACTTTGATAAGATTTTTCTGCGTTGCAGAAAGCTTATCGCCGCAAATATCAATTAAAATTTCGCCCTTCGCATCAGCGCCCATTGCTGGGTTATCAATCACGGCTGCAAAATCATCGTTGCTGACAACAGCTTCGATAAATTGCAGTGCGTCTGACCATTCCGCTTGTTTCGATTCAGCCCCTTTCGATTCACTTTGGGCCACTTCGAACGCCGCTTTTGCGTATGGTCTTGCTTGCGTTGTGTATTCAGACATGGTGTTTACCTATTCCCAATTATATTTGGTTATATCTGGGCAATCATGTCATCAACGATTGCGCTGTGCGCTTTTTCGTCAACTTCACGATTAAGGACTTTTGCCGCACCCGCCATAGCGATGCCGGCAACCTGTAGTCTCAGCGCTTCTTTTGCACGATTGACTTCTTGTTCAATCTCCGCTTCCGCAGCCAGCTTAACGCGGCCTGCTTCTTCAGTTGCAGTGTCTTTCGCTTCTTCAACAATCTCAGATGCACGCTTTTGCGCTTGAGTCACAATATCCGACGCCTGACCTTTGGCTTCTTTAATGTGTTCAGCCGCCGCTTTTTCAGCTAGCGCCTGCTCATTCTGGCCGCGTTCTGCCGCAGCAAGTCCATCGGCAATCGTCTTTTTACGTTCGTCCAGCGCAGCAATTAGCGGTGGCCAAACATACTTCATTACGAACCATACAAACACGAAAAACGCGATTGATTGTCCGATAAGAGTTGCATTGATGTTCATGTTAGTTCCTCAGTTTATGTTAATTGTTCAGTGTGCTCGTTTGAGCGAGACTGAAATTAACCAGCAACCGCGAAGATAACGTAAAGAGCGATACCAACAGCGATCATAGGAACCGCGTCAACAAGGCCCATTACGATGAAGAATTGTGTACGTAACATAGGAATCAGTTCTGGCTGACGCGCTGCGCCTTCTAAGAAACGACCACCTAAGATGCCGATACCAACTGCTGCGCCTAGTGCACCTAGACCCATCATTAATGCGCCGGCGATGTATAGAAAAGCTTGTGCTTCAGTCATTGTTTATCTCCTATTGAGAAAGTTTTAAATTCAAATATTAATAAATTCGGTTAAAATTGTTACATTAAACATTCGCGTGAATATTTAGTGATCCTGGTGTGCCATATCGAGATATACGATGGTCAGCGTCATAAAAATGAACGCCTGCAAGGTAATAATCAAAATGTGGAATATAGCCCAACCCAATTGCAACACGCCGCCGAACAGGCCGGTGGCCAGCCCCGCTGAATACATAATTGCAATTAAGATAAAAATCGTTTCGCCGGCATACATATTGCCGAAAAGTCGTAGTGCTAATGAAATGGGCTTAGAAATTAATGACACTAATTCTAATACCAAATTAACGGGCATTCCGGCTTTGCCGAATGGCTGAAACGCCAATTCTTTAAAGAAGCCGCCAGGACCTTTAATTTTGATGCTGTAGTAAAGCATTAACCAGAACACGCCCAGCGCCATGCCGAAGGTAACATTGGGGTCTGTGCTGGGCACAACTTTGAAAAACACGTGATGCGGATCTGCACCGAAGAAAGTGGCACCTATCCAGCCCGCCAATAATGGCAGCCAGTCAACCGGCACTAAATCCATTAAGTTCATTAAGAACACCCAAGCAAATACGGTTAATGCTAATGGCGCAACAATATCATTTTTGCCACTGAAAGAGCCACGCACACTTTCATTAACAAATTCAATGATCATTTCTACGAAATTTTGAAACCCGGTTGGCACGCCAGTAGTGGCCTTTTTTGCAACACCGCGGAATAAAAAGTAAAACAAAATTGCCAGTGCAAAAGACCAGCCTAATGAATCGACATGAAAAGCCCAGAAGCCCATTTCTTTTGCTTGCTCGGCCGTTTGTGCAAACACCCAGTCGCCCTCAGGATTTTGTCCAAAGGTCATGTTCTGTAAATGGTGCTTTATATACTCGCTTGAAGTTATGCCTTCACTCGACATTCTCATCTCTCCAATTCTTGTTGGCGTCGTCTTCATCTGTATTAATGAAAAACGACACCAGCATGGGAATCATTGTAATAAACAGGTAAGCGCACATTAGTGCGATTACATTTAATTGCTTGATGGCGTTAAACGCGGTCACAAACAACATAACGGTTAAAATAATTTTACCGACCTCAGCACCGTAATAAGTGGTGAGGATTTGTGCAGGTTGTGCGTCATTTGCGGCAGACTTGGCTTTATAAAAAACCTTCCAGGCAAAATAACTATTGGCAAGGCTGGCAATTATGGCACCGGCAAATACCGACACAGCCATCGATTGACTAAAAAACAAGCCCAGCAAACCTGCAAAGCCACTCATCACAAATTGAAGGCGTATTATTTTCTTAATTTGTGCGGTACTTGTTTTTAGCATTCTTTTTACGAAAAGCAATTCAGCCTTATCTATCGCCTAGGAAAACGCGCGCAAAGTATATGAGTTTGCTTGGCTTTTATCAACCTTAATGTACGAATAAGTGGAGTTTATTTAGTGATTGCTAATTTATTAATATATGGGATTTAAAGGGGTTTTAGGGGGAAATTAGGATTTCAATTTTTTACGAATGGTGTGATTAGATTTTACGATGCACATTTGTTTCTGCATGTCTTTGATATTAAACAAATATTTTTATTCGGTTTGTTGTGGTTTGGATTTATGTGATTTGCAGCTGGTTTTTATTTGTTGCGCTTCTTCTGAGGAGGCGGGGTGAATTTGCTTGGATTAAATTTAGATGGATTCGATAAATAAAGTGTAAGGGCACATTTTTGATGATTTTTGGGTTTGAATTTTCCTGTTATTCCCGATAAATTTTTTTGGAAAAACTTAAGCAGGCTTTGCCTGACCCTTTAAAGGCGTAGGGCAGAAGCCCGAAGTCATGTTTGTGTTAGGAATCCAGAGGCTGTTCTTCCTGTCATTCCTGCGTCGGCACACTACTTGTGCCGGAATAAATAACAACCGCGCTCATAACGTTAAAATTAACAAAACAAATAACACACTTCGTCATCCCAGCATGCCTGTAGCTGGGAGCCAGTGACTTTTGTTTACACGCTTTAATCTTTATGGGAATTTGAATTTTGTGATTTCACCTTGTTGGTGATCTATTTTCCGTTGTTCACGAATGCCTGTATCGGAAGCCTCTAGTGTGCCGACACAGGAATAACAAGCGCAAATCGAAAACCATGTCACCCCCCCTAACACCAAAAAACAAAATAATCACAAGTGCAACCCCCCAATATTTGCTAAAATTGCTCGATTAATAAACAACCAACTTAAAGCCCATGTTTTACAAAGAAACCTACGACACCATCGTCATCGGCGGTGGCCATGCCGGCGCCGAAGCTGCACTCGCTGCTGCGCGCATGGGCTCAAAAACATTATTGTTAACGCACAACATCGAAACCCTTGGCATTATGAGCTGCAACCCGGCCATTGGCGGCATCGGCAAAGGCCATTTGGTAAAAGAAATCGACGCCATGGGCGGGGTGATGGCGAAGGCGGCAGACAAAGGCGGTATTCAATTTCGCACCTTAAATGCCAGCAAAGGCCCTGCGGTGCGGGCGACGCGGGCGCAGGCTGATCGCCAACTTTATCGACAGGCGATTCGCAGTGCATTAGAAAGCCAGCCAAACCTGTCTATTTTTCAACAGGCCGTTGAAGATTTGATTATCGAAAACGAGCAGGTAGTGGGCGTTGTTACCCAAATGGGTTTGAAGTTTAAATGCAAAACCGCCATTTTAACCGTCGGCACTTTTCTCGGTGGATTGATACATATCGGAGAGAGCAATCACTCCGGTGGTCGTGCGGGTGATCCGCCTTCAATCGCGCTGTCCAAACGGTTGCGAGATTTACCGTTTCGCGTTGACCGTTTAAAAACCGGCACGCCGCCGCGCATCGACACCCGCTCGATAGACTATTGCGAATTACAGGAGCAACCTGGCGACACCCCCACGCCGGTATTTTCGTTCACCGGTTCGGTGGAAGATCACCCGCCACAAATCTCCTGTCACATCACGTACACCAATGCGCGTACCCATGAAATTATTCACGGTGGGCTGGATCGCTCGCCGATGTATTCGGGTGTGATTGAAGGTGTCGGCCCGCGTTATTGCCCATCTATCGAAGATAAAATTGTGCGCTTTGCCGATAAAGATTCGCACCAGATTTTTATTGAGCCGGAAGGCCTGAACAGTTTTGAAATTTATCCCAACGGCATTTCAACCAGCTTGCCGTTTGATGTGCAATTTGATTTAGTGCGCTCGATAAAAGGCTTTGAAAATGCGTTTATTACGCGCCCCGGTTACGCTATTGAATATGATTATTTTGACCCACGAGATTTAAAGCCCAGCCTCGAAACTAAATTTATAAAAGGCTTGTTTTTTGCCGGACAAATTAACGGCACAACCGGTTACGAAGAAGCGGCAGCGCAAGGAATGTTGGCGGCCATTAATGCAAGCTTACAAGTACAGGAAAAAGAGCCGTGGTCACCGCGCCGAGATCAAGCTTACATTGGCGTGCTCGCCGATGATTTAATTACCAACGGCACGCAAGAACCTTATCGCATGTTTACCTCGCGCGCCGAATACCGTTTGTTGCTGCGCGAAGACAATGCTGATTTACGTTTATCTGAAGTCGCAAATAAAATGGGTTTGCTCAGCGAAAATCAATGGAAAATTTTTAACCAAAAACACGAAGCCATTGAGCGTGAGCAACAACGTTTACATGATCTGTGGGTACGCCCAAAAACCGCCGTTGGCAAATCATTAGAAAGTGTTTTAGCGAAACCGTTAAGCAAAGAATCGCGCGCATTAGATTTATTAAAACGCCCAGAAATGACGTATGAAAAATTAACCGGCATTGCAGAAATTGGCTCTCCAGTTAATGATGCTCGTGTTGCCGAACAGGTTGAAATTCAAATTAAATATGCGGGCTATTTAAATCGTCAACAGGAAGAAATAAATAAAGCGCAACGCTACGAAGCGAAAAAAATTCCCGAGACAATTCAATACGATCAGGTAAAAGGTTTATCGAATGAAGTGCGGCAAAAACTAATAGATCATCGGCCTGTAACGTTAGGTCAGGCGGGACGAATTTCTGGCGTGACACCGGCGGCCATTTCGTTATTAATGGTGTATATTAAAAAGTTAGGTTAAGTAGAGATCTTTGCACGAAACAAGAATAATTAAAAAACATCGTCATTCCCGACACAAGCATTCGGAGATGACGAAAAGTGTTTCGTGCAAAGGTCTCTACTCATTGTTAATCTTTAATATTGGCGATTATTAGCGTTGTCTTTATTTATCCGTGTTTTACGTGTTTTACGTGTTTATATAATTATTTTTAATAAATTTAGGAAAAAATAAAAATGAAAAATTGGCTAAAAAGTTTGTTATTAATTAGCGTGTTAATAAATGTGCAAGTGGCGCAGGCCATAGAAGAATACACAGTAAAACAAAGTCGCTTTAGTGTGGGCGAAACACTGGATCGGCTTGAAGTGGTTTTAAAAGAAAAAGGGGTAATTATTTTTAGCCGCATCTTTCATTCATTGGGCGCGAAAAAAGAAAACATCCCCATGCGCCCCACCCAATTACTTATTTTCGGCAAACCCAAAGTCGGCTCGCCGCTAATCAATGAAAACCCACTGGTGGCATTAGACTTGCCGATGAAAGTGCTCGCCTGGCAGGATGAAAAAGGTCAAACTTGGTTGGCTTATTTAAATCCGGCAGAGCTGCAAAAACGCCACAATATTCAAAATGTGGAGTTGATTAATAAAATGAAGGGCGCATTAAATAAGTTAACCAATAAAGCGTTGGGTTATAAATGAGCGTTGTAAATGCAGGCTGAACAACGATTAGAGCAAGGCATCGAAAAGCTGGGGCTGGCGATATCGGCCGATGTGCAGCAAAAACTGATCGCCTATTTACAGCTTATGTTGAAGTGGAATAAGGCCTATAACCTCACCGCGATTCGCGAACTCGATTCGATGGTGATTCGCCATTTACTGGACAGTTTAAGCATTTTGCCGTTTATTAAAAACGCTCCCATTCTCGATGTGGGCACCGGCCCTGGCCTGCCTGGCATTCCGCTGGCACTTTGTTTGCCCGATTATCGTTTTGTTTTGCTCGACAGTAATGGCAAAAAAACGCGCTTTTTAACCCAATGCAAAATCGACTTAAAGCTTGAAAACATTGACATTATTCATAGTCGTGTAGAGGATTATAAGCCAGAATATGGCTTCGAAATCATCACCTGCCGAGCCTTCGCTGCGTTAAATACTATATTGGATCGCACGCAACATCTGTTAACATCAACCACCCGAGTGCTGGCAATGAAGGGAAAGGATGAACTGCCAGAATTAATCGCGGGATATGAGCAGCTGGCGCAACATCAATTGCAGGTGCCCTGGCTGGATGAAGATCGGCAATTAATTGAAATTGCTCGGCTTCCCTAAATTAAAAATCAGAGCATCACTAAAGATAAAATACATGGCAAAAATAATAGCAGTTACCAATCAAAAGGGCGGCGTGGGCAAAACCACCACCTCGGTTAATTTAGCGGCATCGTTGGCGGTTACCCAAAAACAGGTTTTGCTGGTCGATTTAGACCCGCAGGGCAATGCCAGCATGGGCAGTGGCGTAGATAAACACGAGCTGGAAATCAGTGTTTTAGATGTGTTGCTCGGTGATGAAAATATACAAGATTGCATTCAAAAAATAGACGAAGTGGGTTTTGATGTGTTGCCCGCCAACAGTGATTTAACCGCAGCCGAAGTGGAGTTGCTGGATGTTGATGGGCGCGAATCACGGCTAAAGCACGCCCTGCAACAAATCACCGCAGATTACGATTTTATTATTATCGACTGCCCACCCTCTTTAAATATGCTCACATTAAATGCGCTGGTGTCGGCAAACAGCGTGCTCATTCCGATGCAGTGTGAATATTACGCATTAGAGGGTTTGTCATCGTTAATCGAAACCATCGAGCAAGTGAAAAGCAGCGTAAACCCCAATTTAGAAATAGAAGGGTTATTGCGCACCATGTATGACCCGCGCAATAAATTGGCCACCGATGTATCGGCACAGCTTATTGAGCATTTTGGCGATCAAGTTTATCGCACGGTGGTACCGCGCAATGTGCGATTGGCCGAAGCGCCGTCTCACGGCTTGCCGGTGTTAAATTACGATAAAACCTCGCGCGGCGCATTGGCGTATTTTTCGTTGGCGGGTGAAGTCATTCGCAAGCAGGTTACCGCTGCGGCTTAGTTGGTGTGAATGCATTCGCACAATGGGCATTTCGAGAAACACGTTCGAATGAATTCGAACCTACATTTAAAAATTATAATTTAGAGTAATCAATGGCAAAAAAGAAAAGAGGCCTAGGGCGTGGTTTGAATGCCCTGCTGGGTAACGCGGCTGAAGTTAAAGAACTCACCGATCCTAAACCCGCACCCACCGCTGCGCCCACCACTTCCTCGGTGGCAGCCGAAACCGAGCCCAATAATAAAGGCCTGCGGCATATCTCCATCGAATTAATTCAACGTGGCATCTATCAGCCCCGTGTGCATTTTGAGCCCGAATCGCTGCAAGAACTGGCCGATTCGATAAAAGCGCAGGGTGTAATTCAACCCATTGTTGTGCGGCCTATTTCGGCTGGAAAATTTGAGATTATCGCTGGCGAACGCCGTTGGCGAGCATCACAACTGGCAGGGCTGGATGAAATTCCGGCGGTTGTAAAAGAGCTAAACGATCAATCGGCGGCGGCGATTTCATTAATCGAAAATATTCAGCGCGAAGACCTAAACCCGCTGGAAGAATCCCGTGCGTTACAGCGCTTAATCGATGAGTTTGAAATGACCCATCAGCAAGTGGCCGAAGTGGTGAGCCGCTCCCGCGCCACGGTAACCAATCTGCTGCGCTTAAAAGATTTAAATGAAGATGTAAAGCACCTGGTGGATGAGCGCAAAATCGACATGGGCCACGCGCGCGCATTATTGGCGTTAACCGGTGGCGAGCAAAGTGCGCTGGCGAACAAAGTGGCGAATATGGGCTGGTCGGTGCGCGAGACAGAAAAGCAGGTAAAGCACGTATTAAACCCGCCCGCGAAGGTGTCAACGTCAAGTGCAAGTATGGATCCCGATATTAAGCGGTTGCAGGAACAGGTAAGTGAGCGTTTGGGTGCGCCGGTGCATGTGGAACATAAGAGCAATGGTAAGGGGAAGTTGGTGATTAATTATTCCAGCCTGGATGAGCTGGATGGGATTTTGGCTAAAATCCAGTAGGGGTTTTCTTGTTGTTTTTGCGGCGACATAAATTTGGTTAGATTAAATTTAAACGTGCGCTTTATAGATTAGTTGTTTCGATTTTTTTGTTGTTCCCGAATGCTTGTATCGGGAATGACAGGAAAAGTCACTGGATTCCTGCCTAAGCAAGAATAACAAAAAAAATTAAATGTTAAACAACCCCAATCCACTAATAACAATCAAAACACCCCCTACCAACCGCTTAAAAATTTCATCATTCTGCAAAATTAAATGATGCGCTTTCAAGCCCATAAAATGCCCAATGCCCGCAACCGGAAGTAAAGCCAATGCAACCCATAAGTTAAGCTCAATTCCCACCACCACAAACGCACTCATTTTTATTACCACAATAATAAACCACAAAACAAATAACGTATTACGCAATAATGCGGGAGTAACATTGCGCACAAAAACTGCAACAATTAATGGCGCACCGGTTAACGATGTTCCCGCCACATAGCCACCAATGCACAGCAAACTTTTATCGATCCACTTATTATTACTGTAAATATTTTTTCCTGTTACCCATAAAATGGCATACAGCAATGTGACTGAGTAAATAAAAATTAACAACCAGTTGGTGGGCAAATTAATTAAGCCCAATACACCCACCAACACAAATGGAATAATAATTAACATTGCTTTTTTTAAATAATGCCAATCAACTTCACCAATGCGCGAGCGTAAAGTTAAGCCTGAAAAAAATAATAAATGCGAGCCGATAATAGGCAGCCAAAAAAGTGGCTGATTATAAATAAACAACATTAATGGCAGCCCCAGCGCACCACCGCCAAACCCTAAACCACTACGTACAAAACCTGTCCAGATAAAAACCAGCAACACACTCATTAATTTCAGGAAACTAAGATCTAAAAGAATTTGCATGTTATTTCACTGCTGACCCGTTAACTTAAAAAGTGCCGTCATTCTTGCGCAGGTATGACGAAGTCGATTTTTATTTTCATGTTTAACTGAAGCATTATGGCCTTGAAGCACTTTTGTATCAAACGAATAAAATACTTCAATAATAGTTAACGGGGCAGCAGTGATATTATTCGATAAAAAACTTAGAAAAAAAGAAAAGTAATAACATTTTTAAAAACGCTATTTTATTATTTGAGTTTTATTTTGATTATTTTTTATTTGAATGATTGCCGATTACTATTTGAAAATTAACCTCGTTATTATCAATGTCACGCACACCAAATATATTATCGCCTTTTCTATACAAGCTTGAATTGTAGGTTCTTACTCCATCGCTTGTAATTATTTTATTCGCGCTTACTGAGAATTTAGCGGCGCCATCTAATAATGCAGCACGTGCATGATAATCTACATTGGTGAGCATTTTAGGGTTTTTAGATTTGATTTGCTTTTTTTCAGTTGTGCCATTTTTATGAATTTTTACTTCATATACTGCTTCCGATAATAAATCTTTTAATATGATTTTTTTACCTAATAGCATTTCACTAATATCATTACCCGACATGAGCTTGTAATTATCTTTTACTAGTTTATCTAAGGTTAAACTTGTGGGGGTTTCTGCTTTGCTAATTTGCACTAATAGTAACAATGTCGCAAATAATATTATTTTTAATTTCATTGTATTTTATTTTTTCATTATTTAGTAATTGAAATTTTAATGACCTAAAAAGTCATCGATAAGTAAAGCGAGTTTATCATTTAAATTCATTTCAAACTCGTCTAAATTTTCATTAAACAGGTGTAGATATTTCTCAGCTTTTTCGTGGCTTAGTTTTTTATTATTTAATTTATATTCCATTTCGGGTAATTGCTTATTTGTTCGGGGGACAATATTCCAGTGGACAAATTCTGCATTAATTTCATTCACCGCTTTTTGCGCTGTTGCACAAAAATCGTCAACAATGTCTTCACCCTGTGGCCCGAGGCAACCCGCTTCTACTCTAAAATAAACTTCAAGTTTTTTATCTTTTGGTATTGGCAACACAACACCTCTTTTTATAAATCAACAATGGGTTCTATTTTGGGCGGATTAGACGGTTTCGTTAAAATAAACCAAGCACCGTATAACATGAGTGCCGCGATGCTTAACTTTAACATAATTCCAACCGGTGAAAAAACAACCATGTAAATAAAGCTAATGCTCATAAAACTAATCGACATAACTTTAGCGGCAAAAGGAATCACTCGGTGCTGCTCCCACATTTGTAAAGGCGGGCCAAAGAATTTGTGGTTGTACAACCAGTTATAAAAACGTTCTGAACTGCGCGAAAATGCCCATAATGCCAGCAGCATAAAGGGAGTTGTGGGCAACACGGGCAGCACAACGCCAATTGCACCTAATGCAAAAAATAACCAGCCTAATGTGAAATAAAGTATTCTCATAATTAAATTGGGGTTTTAACCTGCTCCTTTGTTTTAAACTTTCTTACAAATTTAGCATAGCTCATTATAACGCTCACATTGGTGCATCTATAATATTATTTATATATCGCACAATAAAAAACGATATTCAAGCCATATAAAGAGATAAGTGTTTTTCTTAAATGTTTAAAGTCATTAAATAGAAACAAGGCGTATAATAAGCATTTCAAATAACTATTTTTATCGCAAGCTGTTTTTATGGATCTTCCGCAGATTGATGACTATCGGTCATTATTTTTAAACCAAACCCCATTGCTTGATGTGCGCGCACCGGTTGAATTTAGCCAGGGCGCATTTCCGCTTGCCGAAAATTTTCCGTTGATGAACGATGAAGAGCGCGAAGCCATTGGCATTGAATATAAAGAGTTGGGGCAGGACGACGCGATTAAACTAGGGCATGAATTAGTACAGGGTGAAATTAAAGCGGCGCGAGTTGCACACTGGCAGAATTTTTTTGAGCAACATCCCGATGGCGTATTGTATTGTTTTCGCGGCGGCATGCGCTCGAAAATATCTCAGCAATGGTTTTATGAAAAAACTGGACATGTTTTTCCACGCGTAAAAGGTGGCTATAAAGCACTGCGTCGATTTTTAATTGATGAGATTGAAACCGCTGCAAAGACTATTCAACCGATTATGCTTGGCGGGCGCACCGGCATTGGCAAAACGGTTTTACTGAAAAAAATAAAACAGCAAATTGATCTGGAAGGTTTGTTTCACCATCGCGGCTCAGTGTTTGGCAAACATGTTACGCCGCAGCCATCACAAATTGATATCGAAAATAATTTATCGATTCATTTATTAAAATTTCGTGCAGAGAATATTTTAACTATTTTATTTGAAGATGAAGCACCTAATATTGGCTCACGGCGCATCCCAGAGAATTTATTTAAAAAAATGCAGCAATCTCCTTTAATTCAGTTAGAGGCCAGTGTTGATGAACGAGTTGATATTACATTTCAAGAATATATTATTGAAGCACTTACCGAGCATCAAAATTTTTATGGCGATGAATTGGGATTTTCAAAATGGGCGGAACAACTTCATGAATCCATCGATAAAATTCAACGACGTTTGGGCGGCGTGCGTTATCAACAATTAAAATCTATTTTAACTGATGCCTTATCTCAACATAATGCTATCAACTCAACTGAATCGCACAAAGACTGGATTAAATTATTATTGGTTGATTATTACGACCCGATGTATGACTATCAATTTAGTAAAAAAGAAAGTCGGGTTGTTTTTAAAGGTTCGCAAGCTGAGGTTTTAAATTACTTGAATACTCAGGGTATTTATTAATGTAAATAGCGTGTGCTATTTTAATTCGTGCGAATGAATTCGCACCTACATACGCCTTTTATATTTTTTTTGTTGAAATTATTCAGAGACCTTTGCACACAACACTTTTCGTCATCTGCGACACAAGCATTCGGGAATGACGATGTTTTTTAATTATCCTTGTTTCGTGCAAAGGTCTCATTTAATATTATTTACATCTTTTTTTATTTGAAGATACGTTTTGCTGCCCTTGCTAATATTTAATTGTTTTAGCGCATACTTCCAACCTTTGGATTTATTTTTAAAATAAACCCCAGCCACATTTTGTAATGGCTCACCACTTACATCCGCAATGGAAACACTCATTAATACATCGGGTGCATTGAATTTGTAATGATTAAATAACGCTTCAACTTTACTTACCGGCACTTGAAAATCCTGCGCGATATTATCAACAAATTGACTGAGTTTTGATTTGTTTTTTCTATTTATATTTTTATGAATTAATTGCAATGCCGTATCTAATTTATCATCGCCGCTATTGGGTGAATATTTTTCTGCGGCTATAGCTTGTGTATTGATTAATAAAATACAAACTATTATTTTTAAAAAAAATTTCATTTTTATTTCCCAATACAAAAACTGGAGAAAATTTTTCCCAATAAATCATCCGAGGTAAATTCACCGGTTATTTCACTTAAATATTGCTGCACTAAACGCAACTCTTCGGCCAGTAATTCACCGGCTTTTAATTCCATTAAATTATAGCGTGATCTTTGTAAATGTTGCTGTGCATTTTCTAATGCATCAATGTGGCGACGCCTTGCCATAAATCGGCCTTCATTACTTTGCTCGTAACCCATGCATTTTTTTAAATGGGTTTTTAAAATATCAATGCCAGCGCCGGTTTTTGCGCTTAATGCAATATCGGTTTCTGCTTCGGTTTCGATTAATTGTGCTGCTCTGCCGGAGCTGTCTATTTTATTAAAAATGCGCGTAACGCCAATGTGTTTGGGCAATTTATCTTCAATATCTAAATGCTCATCTTCACGTTGCGTGTCATCCACTAATAATAAAATTCGATCGGCCTGTTCAATTTCATGCCAGGCGCGACGAATGCCTTCTTGCTCAACGGGGTCTGCGCTTTCTCTTAAACCGGCGGTGTCAATAACGTGCAATGGCAAGCCGTCTATTTGAATGTGTTCGCGCAACACATCGCGCGTGGTGCCAGGAATATCGGTCACAATAGCCGACTCTCTGCCCGCTAATTGATTTAATAAACTGGATTTTCCCGCATTGGGTCGGCCGGCAATTACTAGCGTCATGCCTTCGCGCAATAAGCTGCCCTGCCGTGCCGATTTAAATACGGCGGCTAACGCGATTTCGATTAAGCTTAATTTTGCTTCGACTTTTCCATCACTTAAAAAATCGATTTCTTCTTCGGGAAAATCCAACGAGGCTTCAACGTATAATCGCAGCTCAATTAAGCGGTTAACTAGTTGGTGGATATTGTCTGAAAATTCGCCCTGTAGTGATCTCACTGCGGCTTTTGCGGCTTCGGCCGATTCTGCTTCAATTAAATCGGCCACGGCTTCGGCTTGCGCTAAATCCATTTTGTCGTTTAAAAAAGCCTGCTCGCTAAATTCACCGGCACGGGCGGGGCGCGCGCCGAGTTCGAGTACCCGTTTTAAAATCATGTCGAGCACCACGGGGCCACCGTGAGCTTGCAGCTCTAAAATATCTTCACCGGTGAATGAGTGGGGATTTTGAAAATACAGGGCAATGCCGGTATCAATAATTTCGCCCTTTTTATCGCGAAACGATAAGTATTCTGCCGTTCTGACTTTTGGTGTTTTTCCGAGGATTTTATCTGCAATATCAGAACTTTTCGACCCCGATACCCGCACAATCCCAACGCCACCTCGCCCGGGTGCGGTGGCGATGGCGGCAATGGTTTCGGTGTTTGAGTGTGTCATGCAGGGAGTTTACGTTGGCTGTGTATAAAAATCAGAAAATTTATTTCAAATTTAAAGGCTGGAAGTTTGGACACATCTCTGTCTCCAATGCCAATAAGTTAAGGGCTGATAAATGTAGATTCAAATTCATTCGAACAACGCCTGTTATTGTTCAATCAATTGCGAATAAATTCGCACCCACATTACTTAACTTGCTAGCATTACCCCGCCCCGAGGCAGGTGCATCTAAACGGTAATTTACCGGATGACTATTTCTCCGCCTCAATGCCTTTGGTAATAAACCACTGTTGAATAATAGACAGCGTATTATTTACAACCCAGTACAACACCAGCCCTGCGGGGAAGAACAGGAAGAAAATGGTAAAGACAAAGGGCATAAACTGAAATACTTTTTGCTGCACAGGATCAACTGGCGCGGGGTTTAGTTTTTGCTGCACAAACATGGTGATGCCCATTAATACAGGCAAAATGAAATAAGGATCTTGTTCGGATAAATTTTGAATCCACAACGCAAACGGCGCATTGCGCATTTCTACCGATTCTAACAACACCCAATAAAGTGCAATGAATACGGGGATTTGTATCAAAATAGGGAAACAGCCTCCGAGAGGATTAATTTTCTCTTCTTTGTACATTTTCATCATTTCGGCAGACATACGCTGACGATCGTCACCGTAGCGTTCTTTTAGCGTTTTCATGCGCGGCGCAACTTTTCGCATACGCGCCATTGATTTATAACCTTTTGCGGATAGCCAGTAAAAACCGGCTTTAACGGAGATGGTTAAAAAGATAATTGCCCAGCCCCAGTTATCGAACAGGGTGTGATAGAACTTGAGCAACCAGAATAAGGGTTTCGCTAAAATGGTTAAAACACCGTAATCCACCGTTAGCTCTAAACCGGGTGCAATTTCTTTTAACTTATCCTGTAATTTTGGACCAACGACGAGTTGGCTTTTAAAGTGTGCCGGAGCATCTGCTGTTGCCGCCACGGCGGGTGAACGCATACCCAATATGTAGCGATCGCCGGTGGGGTGAGATGTGTAAGTGTAATTATTTTGATTTTGCTCTGGCACCCAGGCTGATAAGAAGTAATGCTGAATCATCGCAATCCAGCCCCCTTTCATATCGGCTTTAAAGCTCTGCTCGCCAATGTCATCAAAATCCAGTTTTTCGTATTTGATTTCATCGTTATAGACAACACCGCCGACATAAGTGGGAATCATCGTTGACTCACGCTCTTGCAGTGAGCGCACTAATTGACGGTATTCCGAGCCACTCCAGTCATCTGCTGAAACAATATGCTCGACATCTATAACGTAGCTATCGCGGGTGAAGGTAAATATTTTAGTGACTTTTATGCCGTCTTTTTGCCAGTAAAGATTCACTTTCAATGTATCTTTACCTTCTTGCAAACGGTATTCAGTGGCCTCGACCTGATAAATATCTTTGTGATTTGGCGCAGCATGCCCTGCCGAAACTAAACCTGATTGAGCAGTGTGATAAGCACTTTCTTTTGTTGAGAATAAACGAAACGGTTTTTCCATTTGTTCTGCGCTAAATTGATAATTACGTAAATCCAGCTGATAGAGTGTGCCACCCTGGGTATCTATCATTAAATCTAATGTATCCGTTACCACGCGAACCGATTTTCGTGAAACGTTTTCTTCAGTGGGAATCGGTGAAGCCGCCGATGTTTTTGTATCTGTTGGAATACCGGCTGTTGGCAGCGCAGATATTTCCGCATCTGAAATAGCCGCAGACCCACTAACTTGTTCAACATTGCTTTCAACAGGCTGTGGGTTATAGGTTTTTTGCCACTCTTGATAAAGTAAAAATAGGGTAAAAAAGAAGGCGAGGTATAAAACGGTGCGTTGGTTTTCCATTGATATCCTAATAACTTTTCAATATTCGTTTAATGGTTACATTTAGTTTTACGGGGTGTTTCGGCTTTTTCAGGAAGAGGATCATAGCCCCCTTTGTGCCAGGGGTGACAACGCCCGATTCGGCGCAATGCCATCCAGCCGCCACGAAACACACCAAATTCGCTAATGGCTTCTACCGCATAAGTAGAACAAGTGGGCGTATAACGACAATGCGGTGGTAAATACGGACTGATTGCGTATTGATAGAAACGGATAAGTCCGATAAAAATTTTGCGCATCATTATGCTTTAAAGTTCCGCGCCAGCTTATTCCAGTGCGCCTCTAACGATTGGAAAATCTGCGCATTATCTGCATTTTTTGTAATGGGTTTCGCCATAACGACCAGATCTATTGCAGGCAATTTATGTTTATTTTGCCGAAAACTTTCACGTATTAGTCGTTTTATGCGATTACGATCTACCGCACGTTTGGCATTTTTTTTTGAAATAGCCAAACCTAAACGCGCACTTAGCCTATCTGTGTTTTCTATTTCGATATTGTCACCGCCAGATTTTTCTCGTACCACCGCTAAAATAGTTAAATAACGGTCACTAGAGCGAAACGGCTTTTTAAATACCCGGCTAAACTCATCTGCGCTAAGTAAGCGATGCTGCCTTAAAAAAGCCTGTCTTGAGAATTTATCTGTAAAACAGGATTTATTATTTCTCATTACTTTATTCGTAACGATTTTTAAGCGTACGCTTTAAATTTAGCTTGCAAAAAACTTATGCAGACAGACGTGCTCTACCTTTTGCACGGCGTGCTTTCAATACTTTACGACCACCAACAGTGCGGCTGCGCGCGCGAAAACCATGGGTACGTGCACGTTTTATACGGCTTGGTTGAAATGTTCTTTTCATGAGTCTGAACCTAATTAATCTTGAAAAATTGGGGCGTGTATTCTAATCGCCGCGGCCTATTTAGTCAAAACTTTATTAGATAAATATTAAATAGTTTTTTACTTGTAAAAAGGTAAATCCGGCTTTATTTTAACCCTTTCAATTATTAGTAGTATCACCCTGCCACATTGCGGGTTAGAATCTCCTGTTCGCTTTTTACCGGTCGTTATTTTAGATCGGTTAGATTACAACTATTTCATTGAGGGTATTATTTCGTGTCGAGCACTTTATGGGAACAGTGTCTACAACGACTGGAACAAGAATTATCAGACCAGCAATTAAATACCTGGATTCGACCTTTACAAACTGAAGAATCGAATGATCAGTTGTCTTTGTTCGCCCCAAATAGTTTCGTAATGGACTGGGTAAAACAACACTTTTTGCAACAAATAACCACTATTTGCCAGTCAATTGATACAAATCGAAACATTTTAGTTTCTCTTGATATTGGCAGCAAGAATCCAAAACCCACATTTAAAGCAGCCGATATCAGCCCACAACCTGCAATATTAAATTCGCCTACTCCGCAAAACGAACAGGCTAAGCCGTCTAACGAAAAGCTCGAACATCATCTTAATATTGGTTTCACTTTCGATAATTTTGTAGAAGGTAAAAGTAACCAATTAGCCAAAGCGGCCTCGTTACAAGTGGTTGAAAACCCCGCCGGCTCATATAATCCCCTGTTTCTTTACGGCGGTGTAGGGTTGGGTAAAACCCATTTAATGCATGCAGTAGGTAATCAAATATTACAAAATAATCCACAAGCCAGAATTGTATACTTGCATTCTGAGCGATTTGTCACCCACATGATTAAAGCGCTGCAACACAATAATATGGACGACTTCAAGCAATTCTATCGTTCATTGGATGTTTTGCTGATTGACGATATTCAGTTTTTTGCCGGAAAAGAGCGCTCACAAGAAGAGTTTTTTCACACCTTTAATGCGCTACTTGAAGGTGGACGACAAATTATTTTAACCTGTGATCGATACCCAAAAGAAATTGATGGTTTGGAAGAACGCCTGAAATCGCGTTTTGGCTGGGGTTTACCGGTGTGTATCGAGCCACCAGAGTTAGAAACACGAGTTGCGATTTTACAAAAAAAGGCCGAAGAGTTCGGTATTGACCTACCCAATGAAGTGGCATTTTTTATTGGCAAACGCATTCGTTCCAATATTCGTGAATTAGAAGGCTCTTTGCGACGCGTGATGGCAACCGCAAATTTCACCGGCAAACCAATAACCTTAGAATTCGCAAAAGAAACATTGCGCGATTTAATTGCCTTGCACGATCGCTTAATAACCATTGAAAATATACAAAAAACCGTGGCAGAATATTATAAAATTCGAATCTCAGATTTGCACTCAAACAGCCGTAGTCGTTCAATTACTCGACCACGACAAGTTGCAATGGCTTTATCAAAAGAATTAACTAATCACAGTCTGCCCGAAATAGGCAGTGCGTTTGGTGGCCGTGACCACACAACCATTTTACATGGCTGTCGAAAAATAGCAGAATTAAGAGATTCAGATAATAAGATTGATGAGGATTACACCAACTTATTACGTATTTTAAGTAATTAAAATCGCAATATTATCCACAAAATAAGCTGTGGATAAGTACGGTATAGTGATGTGAATAAGTTTAAGAGTATGAGTTATCCACAATCTGTCTACAGTTTGCAGAAAGTATACCCACCTGTTTTTAGGTTACAAAAATGAAAATAAGTTGTTGATATAATTTACTATTTTAAAGTTATCCACAGATATTAGTGGGCTTAACTATAATAACTAAGTATATAAATATATATAATAATTAGGAACACCCATGAAGATTAAAATACGTCGAGATGATTTATTAACGCCACTTCAACAAGTCATCGGCGCAGTTGAAAAAAGGCAAACATTACCTGCATTAGCTAATGTGTTAATTAAAGCCAATGATAATAACTTCACATTAACCACAACTGATCTGGAAATTGAATTGGTTTCAACGGTTGAGCAAATGATGGATGAGCCGGGGGAAATAACATTACCGGCTAAAAAACTCTTGGATATTTGTAAAGCGTTACCAAATGATGCTGAACTGAGCATTGATGTAAATGGTGATAAAGCTTTGATTAAATCCGGTAGAAGTCGATTCAGTTTAAGCACACTCCCTGCATCGGATTTTCCTTCATTAGAAGATATCAGCAGTATTTACGAATTTAGTATTCCGCAACAAGTGTTAAAAACCTTAATTGATAAAACGGCATTTGCTATGGCGCAGCAAGATGTGCGTTATTATCTAAATGGATTAATGCTAGAAGTCGCTTCGGGTATTATTCGAACCGTAGCCACCGATGGGCACAGACTGTCTTTTTGTGAAAAAAAGATTGATGCAGATTTAACCGATAATAAACAGGTGATTATTCCTCGAAAAGGTGTGAGTGAGCTGCAACGTTTATTATCTGATTCAGAAGAAGAAATTAAAATTATTTTAGGTAACAACCACATCCAGTGTAGTTTAGCGAATCAACGTTTTACCTCAAAATTAATTGATGGTCGCTTCCCCGATTATAAACGCGTTATGCCTGAGGATTCGGGTAATAATATGCTGCTCGATAGAGAAGCGTTAAAACAGGCATTAATTCGCGCTTCTATTTTATCGAATGAAAAATACCGCGGCATTCGTATGTTACTGGAAAATAACCTATTAAAATTACAGGCTCAAAATCCGGATCAGGAAGAAGCCGATGTAGAGCTTGAAATTAATTACGAAGGACACCCAATTGAAATGGGCATTAATGTAAATTATATGATTGATGTGTTAAACACCTCTTCACAAGAAACTGTGCAAGGTTTTATAAAAGATGCAAATAGCAGCTGTTTGCTTATGTTTCCCGATGAAGGCGAGGCTAAATACGTTATTATGCCCATGCGCCTGTAATTTAAAAGCCAGTAGAAATGGGCTTATCTAGCCTGGAAATTAATCATTTTAGAAATCTGCAATCGGTGAAAATTAAACCCGATGCAGATTTAAATTTAATTATCGGCAAAAATGCTGCAGGCAAAACCAGCCTTCTCGAAGCTATTTTTTATTTAAGCTACGGACGCTCCTTTCGTAGTTCACAAATTAAGCATCTTATTGCGTATGATGAAGCATCATTCAGATTAATTTGTAATTTAGACGACACTACGACACGTATTGGTTTGCAGCGAGATTTTAAAGAACAGACAATCCGTGTTAATCGTGAACCTATCTCCCGAATATCTGAGCTCTCTACCCTGTTACCTGTTTTGGTTTTGCATCCGGATAGCCATCAACTCATTACCGCAGGCCCCGAAAACAGACGACAATTTATGGATTGGGGTGTGTTTCACGTGGAACATCATTTTATTGTTTCATGGAAAAAATACAAAAAAGCTTTAAGCCAGCGTAATGCCGCACTTCGATTACAGCAACCAGATAAGTTATGTTCTTTGTGGAATAAAGAATTAATAGAGCATGCGTTATTAATTGAAAAATATCGTAGAACCTATTTGAATGAAATTTCAGAAAAGGTCGAGCAACTTTCCAAAGAATTATTTCCAGATATTTTAATTTCACTCACTTATAAACGCGGCTGGCCAGACGATATTGATTTTGAAGATTACTTAAACCAAAGCTTATTTAAAGATCGAGATAAAGGATTTACTCAGTCAGGCCCTCACAGAGCAGATATTAAAATAACGGTTAATGGTAAATCTGCACAATCTTCGATATCCCGCGGGCAGCAAAAGAAACTGGTCAGTTTATTAAAAATAGCGCAACTCAGTTTTTTTTCAAAGTTATCCGAAAGACGCTGTATTTTACTGTACGATGATTTACCCGCTGAATTAGATGAATCTAATCAAAATAAAATACTGTCAATTTTATCCAAATTAAATATTCAGCTATTTGTTACTGCAATTGAACGCCATCAAATTAATTATAAAAACTGGAAAAGCCATAAAGTGTTTCACGTGGAACACGGTAATATTACTGAAATAGAATAACCATTTAAAAGCTAATAAATCCCCCTAAAGTCCTGATTTCAGTTATAATAATCCAACTATTTTTAGGGGATTTTTATGAGCGAAGCGGCTGCTTACGATTCATCGAGTATTAAGGTTTTAAAAGGCTTAGAGGCAGTTAGAAAACGCCCTGGCATGTACATTGGTGATACAGATGACGGCACCGGTTTACATCACATGGTATTTGAAGTTGTCGATAACTCGATAGATGAAGCGCTGGCTGGGCACTGCTCTGAAATAAATGTAAAAATCCACAGTGATGCCTCCGTATCCGTAAGTGATAATGGTCGAGGTATTCCCGTCGACATTCATGAAGAAGGCGTTTCTGCTGCTGAAGTGATTATGACCGTATTACATGCGGGTGGTAAGTTCGATGATAATTCTTACAAAGTATCTGGCGGATTACATGGTGTTGGGGTTTCAGTCGTTAATGCCCTATCCGAAAAACTGATGTTAACCATTCACCGCAATGGTGAAATTCACCAGCAAGAATACAGTTTAGGTGACCCTGTTAGCCCAATAAAAGTCATTGGCGAAACCAAAAATACCGGTACCGAATTACGCTTTTGGGCATCAGATAAAACATTCACCAATATCGAATACCATTACGATATTTTAGCCAAACGTTTACGTGAGCTATCTTTCCTTAATTCAGGTGTGCGCATCGTACTCACCGATAAACGCGTTGATGATAAACAGGATGTTTTTGAATATGAAGGCGGCATCAGCTCATTTGTAGAGCATTTAAATAAAAACAAAACGCCATTGCACGAACAGGTTTTGCATTTCGACTGGAGCAACGAGGAAGGATTAGGCGTTGAAGTGGCGATGCAGTGGAATGATTCCTATCAGGAAAATATATTTTGTTTTACCAATAATATTCCACAACGCGATGGCGGCACACACATGGCGGGTTTTAGAGCTTCGCTAACTCGCAGCCTCAACCAATACATGGAAAAAGAAGGCGTTGCGAAAAAGAATAAAGTGAACACTACTGGCGATGATGCACGAGAAGGCCTAACCGCCGTGCTTTCAGTAAAAGTCCCCGATCCTAAATTTTCATCTCAAACCAAAGATAAGCTAGTTTCATCCGAAGTGAAAACTGCGGTTGAAGCCGCAATGAATGAAAAATTTCAGGAGTTTTTAGTTGAAAGGCCGGCAGATGCCCGTGCCATTACGCAAAAAATAGTAGAAGCCGCACGTGCTCGAGAGGCTGCACGTAAAGCCCGTGAAATGACGCGTCGCAAAGGTGCGTTAGATATTGCCGGTTTACCCGGTAAATTAGCCGATTGCCAAGAAAAAGACCCAGCCCTTTCTGAATTATATTTAGTGGAAGGGGACTCTGCAGGCGGTTCCGCAAAACAGGGTCGAGATCGTAAAACTCAGGCAATATTGCCATTAAAGGGTAAAATCCTAAATGTCGAAAAAGCCCGTTTCGATAAAATGCTGCAATCCGCAGAAGTGGGAACGCTCATTACCGCACTGGGCTGCGGCATCGGCAAAGATGAATATAACCCAGATAAAATGCGCTATCACCGCGTAATTATCATGACCGATGCGGATGTCGATGGATCACATATTCGTACGCTATTATTAACGTTCTTTTATCGCCAGGTACCCGAGCTAATCGAACGTGGCTATATTTACATTGCCCAACCACCGCTCTACAAAGTGAAAAAGGGCAAGCAAGAGCGTTACGTAAAAGATGATCAGGAATTGAACAGTTATTTATTAACGCTTGCACTTTCTAATGCGCATTTACATGTGCAAAAAGATTCCCCCGCTATTTCAGAAGTGGCGTTAGAAGAACTGATTAAATCGTTTATTTCGGTACAAAATGTCATCACACGTTTATCTCGTCGTTACGAAGAAAGCATTTTAAAACAAATGCCCAACCTGCCCGCTTTGCAAAAAACAGATTTAAATGATTCTGCCAAAACACAAGAATATTTAGATAAACTATTGATTTTATTAAATAATTCAAAACCATCGGGCGTTGAATATCAGGTTGCAACGAAGCAATTAGACGATGAAGATTACTCACAACTGGAAATTACTAAAATCGTTCACGGTTTAGATCACGTCACGGCTTTCAATGCAGAATTCTTTGATAGCCCAGAATACAACTTAATAACCAATTTATATCAAAAATTAGAAGGTTTATTCACAGATAGCTCTTACATTCAACGGGGCGAAAAAATCCAATCTGTAAAAGATATTAACGATGTCAAAAACTGGCTATTCGAAGAAGCGCGCAAAGGTTTAAATATTCAACGCTACAAAGGTTTGGGTGAAATGAATCCCGAACAATTATGGGAAACTACAATGAACCCGGAAACCCGGCGTATGTTGCAGGTGCGCATAGAAGATGCCATTTCAGCAGATGAAGTGTTCACCACACTAATGGGTGATCAAGTGGAGCCACGTCGTGAATTTATAGAGGCGAATGCGCTTTCGGCGATGAATATTGATACTTGAGTTTCATATAAGGAATAAAAAATGAAATACTTTATGAGTTTATTTTTATTAATTTTATGTATAGGTAACACCAATGCAGCAGTAATATATAGTTACACTGGAAATTCGTATAATGAAGTTTTTGGTGACTATTTAACAACGATGAATATAACAGGCAGTTTAATTTTAGATACAAAGCTGCAATCTAATTTAGTTAATACAGAAGTAATGGTAAATGAATTTTCATTTTCAGACGGTATTAATAATATAAACAGTAATATGGAAACTTTGAGTAATGCTACTTTTAGTTTTTCAACAAACTCTAGTGGCGAAATAGTAGACTGGGCAATCTATTTATTTAATACCCCATTTCCCATGATATCTGTAGGCGATTATAATAATGGTATTGAAACTTTTGGAAGTAATCAATATGATTCAGCATGGGTTTATGAATGCAAAACGCTCGGTGTTAATGGAGGAGTATGCCCTGAATACCTTGATTTAGATAATGTCGGTCGGTCGTACAATACCCCAGGTACTTGGGATGTACAGACAGTACCAATTCCTATGTCTATATGGTTATTTCTTTCGGGTGGAATTACATTAATTTCATTAGGTAGAAAATTTAAGCATTAAAATATTTCTAATAAATTAACACTGACATTTTTTCTTATGGCTTAAAGATAGCTTGTAAGAAAAAATGTCAGAAGATTTAAATATTAGAAAATATTTATTTTGCAGCCTCCCAAGCCACCTCAGCAAACGCATCATCTAAAGGCGTCTTAGCTAAATGATTGGTAAAATTGCTTAAAGTTTTTTGTGCAACACCCACCAAAATATCTAATGCTTGAGAAGTTTCATAACCCGCATCTAAAAATACCTGTACATCGGCATCATCAACCCAGCCTCTTTTATCAATTAACAGGCGAGTAAAATTGCGCAGCGCTTCGAGCTTATTGTCTTTAATAATCACATTATCTCGAATGGCATTCACCACACTATTCTCCACATTTTGCATGCCGGCAATCGCGGTGTGTGCAGCCATGCAATAACCACATTCATGATAATGGCTGACAGTGAGCAAAACAATTTGTTGCTCTGTGGCGGATAAACTGGATTTGGAAAAAATATCTGCAACACTTAAATAGGCTTTGGTAACCGTAGGAGAACTCGCCATAACACCAATTAAATTAGGAATAAATCCAAAGTTTTTTTGAGTTTGTTCAAGTAATGATTTAGATGCTGATGGTGCAGTATCAATGGTTAAAACGGGGAAACTAGGCATAATATCTTCCTTTGTTGAGTGAGTGTTCAATAATAATAAACATATTTGAGCAATTGTTCAACTATTGCTAAAATAAGAATTAAGAGCAGGCTGGAGATATCCAATGGCAAGACCACAAACATTTAATGAAGAAATGGTACTAGATAGCGCAATGCAGCTATTTTGGATAAAAGGTTTTGCGAACACGTCGATTAAAGATTTAACCAAAGCCACAAATTTACAACCTGGGAGTATTTACGCTGCATTTAAAAATAAGCGAAATCTATTTTTAATGTCATTAGATTATTATTTCGAGAACTTATACGCGACAGCCAGTCAAATTCTAAAATCCGAAGAAGCCCCATTAAAACGCATTCGTCAATTCTTTGAATTTATCCTCAATCAAAAAACACAAGATAAAATGCTGAAAAGTTGTCTGCTGGTGAATACATTATTAGAAATCCCGCCGGAAGATGCGGAAATTAATCGTCGGGTTAGTGATATGTTTTTAAAAATAGAACATGAATTGTTTGCGGCTTTGCAACAGGCGCAAAAAGACGGCACATTAATTAGCGGTGGACGCCCAGAAAGTTTAGCGAAAATGTTAATGAGCGGCATTTTTGGTTTACAGGTATATAATAGAATGCAGCCGCAAACAGAGTCACTTGTGCAAATAGTTAACAATTTGCTGGCAAATATAGAAAAACAAAACTAACGCTAAAACCGACTAAAAAGACAATATGAAAAATACATTACTTGATATCTCCCCCCTGCCCAAATTCACACAAATCAAAACAGATGAAATAGAATCTACCATTAACAAAATTATTACAGAAAATAAAAACGAACTGGATAATTTTTTAAAAACAAAAGATAAAAATGATTGGCAAAAATTAATCAATCAATTAGAAAAAATAGATAATCGTTTATCCAGAGCTTGGTCACCGGTGAGTCATCTAAATTCAGTGATGAATACAGATGACTTAAGAAAAGCCCACGATGCCTGTTTGCCAAAATTAAGCACCTACTCCACTGAGCAATCGCAAAATATAGATATTTATAATGTATATAAGAATATAAAAAATAGTGAAGTTTTTAATGAACTGGATAAAGCCAATGAAAAAATAATCGATAATGCCTTGTTAAATTTTAAATTAAATGGCGTGGCATTATCCGATGAAAAGAAAAATAAATTTAAAGAAATAAAATCGAAACTATCCAGCTTAAAATCAAAATTTGAACAGAATGTAATGGATGCCACACAAGCTTTCAAAATTCATATTGAAGATAAAGATCAATTATTAGGCCTGCCTGATTATGTAAAAGACATGGCACAACAAGCTGCAAAAGAAGAAGATGTAAAAGGCTGGCTATTTACACTCGATGCGCCTTCTTATATTTCTGTAATGACTTATTCAGAAATTAGAAAATTTCGAGAAGAAATGTATATTGCCTACTCCAGTCGTGCTTCAAATAAAGGGCCTAATGCGGGTGAGTTTGATAATACAAATATAATGCAAGAGATACTAAAATTTAGAAAAGAATTAGCCAATATTTTAGATTTTAAAAATTACGCTGAAATATCCATTGCAGATAAAATGGCAGAAGAAACAAAAGATGTTTTAAATTTTTTAAATCAACTGGTAGAAAAATCAAAACCACAGGCCGAAAAAGAGTTTAATACCTTAAAGAAATTTGCAAAAAAAGAATGCGATATTATTACATTGCAAGCCTGGGACATTATGTATGTGTCAGAGAAATTAAAACAAACAGAATACGGCATTAGTGAAGAAGAGTTGAAACCTTACTTTCCTGCTCCTAAAGTGATAAACGGTTTATTTGAAATTGTAAAAAGACTTTACGCAATAGATATTAAACAAATAGACAATGTTAATGTGTGGCACAAAGATGTGACCTTTTACGAAATAAAAGATAAAGAGGGAAATGTAAGAGGGCAATTTTATTTAGATTTATACGCCAGAAATAAAAAACGCGGTGGTGCCTGGATGGATGAATGTGTGAGCCGAATGAAATGTGGAGATGAAATTCAAATACCCGTTGCCTATCTCACCTGCAATTTAACTGCGCCCGTTGGAAACAAACCTGCACTATTAACACATAATGAAGTAACCACATTATTTCATGAATTTGGGCACGGCTTGCAACACATGTTAACGCAAGTGAATCCGTTATTTGTTTCTGGAATCAGTGGTGTTGAATGGGATGCGGTAGAACTACCCAGCCAATTTATGGAAAACTGGTGCTGGCAAAAAGAAAGTTTAGAATTAATTTCAGCCCATGTAGATAGCGGTGAACCGTTGCCTGAAAAATTATATAAAAAATTAATTAAAGCGAAAAACTTTCAATCGGCAATGATAATGGTTAGACAATTAGAATTCGCATTATTTGATTTTAGATTGCATATAGAATTTGGTACTGATGAATTTAATACTATACAGTCTTTATTAAATGAAGTGAGACAAAAAGTTGCAGTTATTATACCGCCAGAAGTTAATCAGTTTCAGCACGGCTTTTCGCATATTTTTGCCGGTGGTTATGCGGCGGGATATTACAGTTATAAATGGGCAGAAGTGTTATCGGCAGATGCCTTTTCCAAATTCGAAGAAAAAGGTATTTTTGATTCGGAAACAGGAAATGAATTTTTAACGTGTATTTTAGAAACCGGCGGATCTGAAAAAGCCATGGATTTATTTACGCGTTTTAGAGGTAGAGAACCGAATACGGATGCGCTATTAAAACACAGTGGATTAGTATAAATCGTTAAAATGAATAAACCACTAAACCAGTTAAATTTTGAAAATAGTTTTGCAAAATTACCCGATATTTTTTTTACGCGACATAAAACATCGCCACTAAAAAATCAGCATATAGTGCATTTTAACCAGCAATTAGCAGAGCAAATAAATTTAGAAGTTGAATTTGAAAACATAGATCAATTTATAAAACAAATAACAAATGAGCAGAGCATTAACGGTTTTGATGCACTTGCTCAATGTTATGCGGGTCATCAATTCGGACATTTTGTGCCCAGGCTGGGTGATGGCCGTGCATTATTAATGGGTGAAATAATTACTGAAAAAAATGAACATTGGGATATACAATTAAAAGGTGCAGGCAAAACAGAATATTCAAGAGGTGGAGATGGCCGTGCCGTTTTGCGCTCAAGCATTCGAGAATATTTATGCAGCGAAGCTATGCACGGTTTAGGTATTCCAACAACAAGATCCCTATGTTTAATTGGTAGCGATGAAGAAGTTTACAGAGAACAAATCGAAAAAGGTGCAATACTCGTGCGTATGGCAAAAAGTCATATTCGATTCGGCAGCTTTGAATATTATTACTACAGCAACAAATACGAAGAATTAAAAACGTTAGTCGATTATGTTCTCGAGCAATATTTTCCGTTATTAAAAAAAGAAACCAATCCCTATTTAGCGTTATTAAATAATGTGATTCAATCCACAGCCGCATTGGTAGCAAGCTGGCAATCGGTTGGTTTTTGTCATGGCGTATTAAATACAGACAACATGTCGATACACGGTTTAACATTAGATTACGGGCCGTTTGGATTTTTAGATGAATTTGATAAAAAAATGATCTGCAATCATTCAGATCACGAAGGGCGTTATGCTTACGAAAAACAACCCGAAATCGGTTTATTTAATCTCAGTTGCTTCGCACAAACATTGCTACCGTTGTTAAATGAAGATGCAGAACAAGCCGCAAAAATAGCCATAAAAGCATTAGATAAATATCAACAAATTTATGCACAGGAATATGCAGAACACATGCGCGATAAATTGGGATTTATATCGAGCAAAAAAATTGATCAACAAATCTGTAATGAAATATTAGATTTAATGCAAAAAGATAAAGTTGATTTCACCATCTTTTTTAGAAGCCTTTCGCAAATCAACCAACAGTCTGTAGCCGATTTATTTGAAGATAAAGAAAATTACAATCAATGGTTTATTAAATACAGTAATAGATTGAAAGAAGATGAGCAGACGAATAAGCAAAGAAGTGTGCAGCAAAAGAAAAAAAATCCTAAATATATATTACGAAATTATTTAGCAGAGCAAGCTATTCAAGCAGCAAATAAAGGGGATTACAGTGAAATTGAGCGATTGTACACCGTGTTAAAAAACCCGTTTGAAGAACAGATAGAGAATGAACACTACGCGAATCCAATACCAGTATGGGCTAAAGATATTTCCGTTAGTTGCTCGTCGTAATTATGGGTAAAAACAAGCTGTATAAGAATTAAGCAAAGCAATAAATATAACGGCAATATGTTATATTACGTCAATCTTAACTGAGCGGCAGATAGGAAATATATGAAACAAAAATCATATTTAATGATAAGTGCATTGTTAATCTGTTTAGCCATGAGTGGCTGCTCTTTATATATAGATTCATTTACAAATGATTTAACTAAGGCAATAGAATCCAGCAATGATCCGCAAACAATTATGCAAGCCTTGCCAGCTTATATTGTATTAATTGATGGGATGATTGAGGGTGATCCGCAAGATGAAGATATCTTGATGGCGTCAGTCTTTTTAATGAATGCATACTCATCACTTTTAGGTTCACAAATAGATTTAATAGAAGATATGCCGGAATATCATATAAATGGTATTAAAAATCATCAAAAAAGACTCAATAAAAAAGCACTACAACGTGCAGAAAAAGCATTGTGTATTCACGATGAAATGTTATGCAATATCACAAATTTGAAATTTAATGAGCTAAGCTTAAAATTAAAATCGATAAAAGATAATGAAATAAATATTTTATATAGATTAGGCACAGCCTGGGTTTCATGGGTACAGGTTAATACCGATGACTGGAATGCGATGGCGCAATTGGCGCAAATTAAATTAATTTTACAAATCGTAATAGATAAAAATGACACAATAGATGATGGAAATGCGCACGTTTATTTAGCGGTTTTAAATAGTTTAATACCTGCTACTTTAGGCGGTAAACCAGAAGTGGGTAAACAGCATTTTGAAGCAGCCATAAAAATTTCTAACGGAAATAACTTAATGGCAAAAGCATTATATGCAGAATATTATGCGCGATTAATGTTTGATGAAAAATTACATAAAAGATTAACAGATGAAATTATTTTAGAAGAAAGTAAAAATAAATCCTTAAGTTTAATAAACACATTAGCAGTAGAAAAAGCAAAGGCATTACAGCGTAGTGCTTCAGATTACTTTTAAAAAAGAAACTTATGAAAAAAATTACATTAATAGCCGTAATATTTGCTTCAATATTCTTAACACCATTGCAGGCAAAAACATTTAAAATAGCAACAGATGTACCAGACGGAACATTCTGGATGAAACAAATGCGTGCCGCAGCTAAAGAAATTAAAAAGAAAACCGATGGGCGTGTAAAATTTAAATTTTATCCAGGTGGCGTTATGGGGTCTGAAAACATCGCCATGAAAAAAATACGCATTAATCAATTACAGGGCGCAATTGTATCCAATGGTGTTTTAGCAAAAATTTACCCAGATAGTCAAGTGTATGCATTGCCTAAATTATTTAATAATGTACAAGAGGTTGACTATATAAAAGGTCAATTTGATGAAAAAATAAAATCAGGAATAGAAAATAGCGACATGGTTAGTTTCGGTATTTCAGAAACGGGCTTTGCTTATATTTTATCAACGAAGCCGATTAATGATAAAGGTGATTTGAGCTCATACAAAGTTTGGGCACCGTCGGGAAATAAGCAAATAGAAATCACATTAAATGCCATTGGTGTAACCCCTATACCATTAAATATTGGTGATGTGCTAACAGGTTTACAGACTAATTTAATTGATACGGTCATTATTCCACCTGCGGTAGCCATTACCCTTCAGTGGCATACACAAATTGAATATTATTCTAATGTGCCGTTAATGTATATTTATGGCACATTTATTATTAGTAAAAAACAGTTTCACAAAGTGAGTGAAAAAGATCAAAAAACAGTTAAAGAAATAATGGATAAAGTGTTAGTTGCCATAGATACAAAAAATAGAAATGATAATGTTTTGGCATTCAAAGCATTAAAGCAACAGGGTATTAAAGACTCTTCACCGGCAGATGAAATGTTACATCACTGGGTAAAACAAGGTGAAGATGCACGAGAAAGAATAAAAATAAAAAATATAATGTCGCAAGAAATTATAGATAATGTAACTAAAAAATTAGATAAATTTAGAAAACAACAGGGAATGTTGGGTGCTCAAAGATAATAATATTCAGCGAATAATAAAACTTATTAATAAGATTGAAGATAGCTTAGTTGTTCTTTTTTTAGTCAGCATTTTAAGTATTGCAGTCGTACAAATAATTTTAAGAAATTTTTTTGATGGTGGACTGATTTGGGGAGATAGCTTAATTAGCATATTAGTTTTATGGTTAGGCTTATCGAGTGCAATTGTCGCAAGCAGAGAAAATAAAAATATTAATATAGATGTTTTTTCTGCACATGTTGCTGAAAAATATCAACCCATCATCAAAAAATCAGGCTTTTTATTTGCAGCAATAATATGCTTAATTATTAGTTACTACAGTTTTGTTTTTATCCATAGTGAATATTTATTTAATGAAATTGCGTTTTCAAATGTACCGGTTTGGCTAACAGAATCAATTATACCCTTAGCTTTTTTCATAATGGCAATACGCTATTTTCTGCATTTAATCATTTATAAAACAGACAATTCGAAATAATGCTAACGCTCATTGTAGTAATGGTGTTAATTGTTTTGGCTCTTTTTGGTGCGCCATTATTTTCAGTAATTGGTGCAGGTGCATTATATGGTTTTTATATTTCAGATATAGATTTACAAGTTATCGGTATCGAATTATATCGAATAGCCGAAACGCCTTTATTAATGGCGCTTCCCATGTTTACGTTTGCAGGATATATTCTTAGCGCCAGTAACACCTCAAAGAGAATGCTTAATTTAATACAATCACTTGTAGGCTGGTTTCCCGGTGGGCTGGTTATTTTTGCATTTATTTTCAGTTCAATATTTACTGCATTCACAGGTGCATCGGGTGTTACTATTGTTGCATTGGGCGCACTACTTTATCCGGCATTAAAAAATGCAGGTTATACAGAAAAATTTAGTTTAGGCATGGTAACCGCCTCAGGTAGTTTGGGTTTGTTACTTGCACCTTCTTTACCTTTAATTTTATACGGCATTATTGCGCAACAAATGGAGTTGGACGTAAAGTTTGAACTTAATGATTTGTTTATTGCAGGGCTCATGCCTGCGGCATTAATGGTTATCTTTCTATCTGTTTATTCAATTATTAAAAACAGACAATTTAAAATAGAAACGGTACCGTTTAATAAAAAGAATTTAATGACCGCGTTATGGGATATGCGCTGGGAATTACCCATGCCCTTTTTTATTGTAATAGGAATCTATTCAGGATTTTTTGCAATATCAGAAGCCGCCGCTTTAGTCGCAATATACTTTATGTTTATTGAAACTCTCATATATAAAGAAATATCATTTAAAAAATTACTTAACGTTATACATGAATCAATGGTAATGGTGGGGAGTATATTGCTTATTTTAGCGGTATCACTGGCACTAACCAATGTGTTTGTCGATGCGGAAGTGCCGGAAAAATTATTTGAATTTATAAAAAATAATGTAGACAGTAAACTGGGTTTTTTAATTTTATTAAATATATTTTTATTATTTGTAGGTGCAATTTTAGATATATTTTCTGCGTTAGTTATTATAGTGCCTTTAATTTTACCCGTGGCAATTAGCTTTGGTGTGCACCCCGTGCATTTAGGCATTATATTTTTAGCAAATATGCAGATAGGTTATTTAACCCCGCCAGTGGGTATTAATTTATTTATTTCTAGCTTTCGTTTTAAAAAACCTATTGCAGAAGTGTATAAAGCAAGTATGCCGTTTATGTTGGTTTTACTAGTTGTGCTATTGATAATTACTTATGTGCCGGTATTGAGTTTGTATTTTTTATAATGTATTAGTCTGTAAGATATAAACCTGTCTTAATTTTATTAAAGCTTAGATACTTTAAAAGAAAAAGACAACGCAAATGAACGCTAAACTCCGAAAATAAACGCCATAAAATATTCAATGGTTATTTGTGCATTTTGCATTGTCTTTTTACGTGCTCTTATATCAATTAAAAATCTGAATAACGGTAGGTTGAATATTTTTATAAGCTGGCATAGTCATCCCTGCGTTGGCATTAATATACGTGGGGTCAGTAATCACAAATCGCTTGCCGTTAATATTAATGGCATCACCATTTACTCTTTTACTAAACTTAACGGCAGTAGCAATATGCCCCGGATAATCTAGTCCAACAATTTGTAAGCCTAATAAATTATGCACAATCCAGGCAAAGAACACGGCTCGATCTTCACAATCGGAATAGGGGTAAAATAAAGTTTCTTCGGGAAAGAAATAATTTTCAATACCAAATTGCTGCTCATCTGTTTTATATTTAAATGCGGTTTGCACGAAACGTAAAATTAAATTAATGGCCTCTTCTTCAGACTTTCCTGTCACCAACGGTTTTAACTGCGCCAATATGGGGTTGGCGGTAGCCTGATTAAATTTAGAATTAAAATAAAGTGTAATATCCATTTGTGGGTAGGTTTTTAAATAACGAATCGTTTGGGCATCGTAAGCAATATTTATATTGTAGGTTTTACCTTTGTAAGTAAAATTAACAACACGTTCTTTTTGTTGTCTGCCCGTATTAAACGCATGACTTAAACTCATATCTAAAGATTTTTTAGCACCGGGATAATTTCCGTTATAAGTAAAAATTTTATTGGGTTTTTGTTTCGTGCCATCAAAGCTCAACGCATAATAACGAATATTATTAAATGTAAAATAAGGTGCGCCAAAGAGTTGTTGTTGTGAAGGCATCAATAAATAAACGCTGAGTTGGTCAAAAGCAATGCGTGCTTGATACCCCGTTTTGCTCATAAAATACCAAACAAAAAGAAATTGATCATTACGATTCGTGTGAATTTTTTTTGCTATTTCATGAGTAAGCAATGCGTAACCCCAGTCATTTAAATTTAAGGGTTTACGTTGTGCTTCAATTTGTTTTAATAAATCATCGTATTTAGCCTGACTCATTTCAGACCAAATGTGACTGATGGCAGATTCATTTATGGGTGACTGCAAATGCACTTTAAGTTTTGCATCATAATAAAAAGTTAGCGATTGGCCATAAAACGTTAAGTGTATTTTAGTGCCGCTGGGTTGTTCTATTAACGGTGCAGGTTTTATTGGTACGGGTTTAGAAACAGGTTTGATGACAGGTATATTTACAATTACCGGTGTAATGGGCGAATTCGTTTCCGGTGTTTTTGAAAGCGGATTCACTTGCGGTTTAGGCGCTTCTGGAATTTGAGTTGGCTTTGGCGTTTTGTCGCGAACTAGCCCTTGCATGGTTTGCATTTCGAGCCATTGGCTTTTTAAAAATCCGCTAAATTCTTTATCTCGTGCATCTTTATATTCTTGAAATACGGTTTTTTCCTGTTGTAACCATTTTTCAAATTCAGCATTGTTGTTGGCGCTACCGGTGAATGACAGCAAAATAAGAGGGGATAAAAAAAATAAAAGAGTGGACAGCTTTTTCATGAATAGTCCCTTAAGCTTTAGATAAAGTTAACTTCACATCCCTGTGAGGGTTAACTTAATTTAGAGATCGAGTTTAGTGCTAGTTAATCAGCTTACTTGCTGGCGTCCATTTTAGAAATTTCAGCAGCTAATTCGTCCTGTGTTTTCTGCGCCTTAAATTGCTGCCACAAAGCACGCTCATTTTTCATGCTGGTTTTAAGTGCATTTTCAGAGGCTTGTTCAAAACTACCGGAGTCCATGCCCACGAGCACATAAAGACTGCCGGTTGGGCTGGTGCGTGTTTTATAAATTTTAGAGCCAATTAAGGTTTCATTGGTAATTTGTTTAGTGACAGAAGTCAGCACTTTATCAACCGATTCCGATTTAGCTGCACCTGTGGTTTCAATATATTGTTTAACCATGCTGCGCACCTGCACTTTCATGTTCTGTGCTAATTGTATGCGGGCTGAGGTTGATGCCATCGATTTCATAAAATCATGTCCGGCACCGGATTTTTGTGCAGAGCCAACGGCGGAAAGTTCGACGCCTTCAACCGGTTCATCACAAACCCAACCCGGTGCGCTTGTGTCTGGCGCATCTGGAAATACACAATCGGCGACATCTTCTATTTTTTCCTCGCCGCTACAACCCACTAATAAAGTAGAAAATGCAGCACTTGCAATTAGGTATCCAAGCTTGTTCATTATCGTATCTCCGTTATAGATATTTTCTATATGTTTTTGACTGTGTAAACATAGCTGAGTTGACTATATATAGCAATATTATAGGATAGTTTTAAGTTAGAAAAGGTTCAATTTTTTCTAGTTCTGCAAGCAATTTAAAATGAATGATAAAAAATATTAATTAAGAGGCGAATATGTACATTAAAAAATTATGGATTGCAGTAATAGGCGTTATTTTTTTATTTGCCTGTAGTGAAAAAAATATTCACGAAAGACCGCAGTGGTTAACCAACCCAGGCGATGGTGCGGTCGCCTCTTGCAAAACACATGTGAAAGGACGCTATTATCAAGAAGAGCTAGCGATAGCTCGGGCACGTGAGCGATTGGCTGCGCGTTATGGTGTAGAGGTGAGTAGCATTCAAAACATAAAAGAAAAAATAATTAATGATAAGGCCTATGTTCGATCGAACAAGGAAGTTTTACAAAGTGTGACAAAAGTACAGGTTAAAACGCATGTAAGAAAAATTTGGTTAGATGAAAAATATGATGAGCTGTGGGTTTGGGTTTACCCTGTTTCAAATAGCGATAAATAAAATTCTAAAAACAGATCGTTATCATTTCTAACATAATTAAAAAATTAATCAGATAAACAGGCTGCAACAACGCACTGATTTCTGCCATTATCTTTTGCTTTATATAGTGCCTTATCGGCACGTTCAAAAACTTGAGTCAGTGTATCATTTTCATTAAAACTACTAACACCGCAAGATGCCGTTATTTTTACGGCATTGCCGTGGTAGTGAAAGCCGCAGCTCTCTATTTTTTCTCGAAGTTTATTGACTAAGCGTAGGGTTTCTTCCTGTTTTGTTCCAGGCAATAACATCACAAATTCTTCTCCGCCATAGCGAGCTAAAAAATCTGTTTCGCGAATGCTGTTTATTAAAAGTTGCGCGATGGTTTTTAATACTTTATCGCCGGCTTTATGACCGTAAGTATCATTAACACCTTTAAATAAATCGATGTCCCAAATAGCTAGGCTTAACGGATTCGAAAAACGTTTCCAACGTGCTATTTCTTCGGTGGCTTTTTTTTCATATGCTAATCGATTCGGTATTTCGGTTAATGCATCACACATTGCCTGTTTGTTTTTTGCGACAACTAATTTTTTTAATTTTACAGTTTCACTTTCTAACGTTTGCATTTTAGAATGCATATCAGTGATTTCTTGCTGAGATTTTTTAAATCGACTATCTTCAGATTCTCGATATAATTTTATATGCCCTGAAATCGTATCTAACTTAGTGTTTACATTTTCTTTTAAATTAGATAACTCGGTAGCCTGATTTATATCCATACGAATCTCATCAACATTTAAACCTATTTGTTTGTCAAAAGCTTGCCCCTGCATGCCGGCCTCCTGTAAATTCGATGTTTCGTTTTGTAAAAAAAGATCCATTATTTTTAATCGGTCTGTAACCTGTTGTAAAAAATTTTCAAATTCTTGTTTTTCTTTTTGCATTCGACTGCGAATAGAATTAATAAGCAACGCTACTTCTTTTAATAATGTTTTCCAGTTTTTTGGATCGGTTTCTTGCTCAAGTCGATGTTTCATTTTATCGGCTTCAGCAATGAGATCTGCGGGTACGATGAGTTGCTCTAATAAACGAATTAATAATTCCTGAATTGAAGGCTGTAACGATGCGTCTGTCGTGTGATGTGATGTTGCATTATTATTTGAAGATGGCGCTTCGATTCTGGACTGTAAAATATCAGATAACTGATCCGAAAGTTTATCTAATTCACTTTTTTGTTGAGCATCACGTGCACCCATTTTTAATGCACTGAGTTTGCCGCTGGGCGAGTTTGGGTTATCCAGTTTATGGAGCAATTCGAGAAGACAATTTTTATAGGTATTTAACTGCTGCTCATCAGCTAAGGACACAGATGATGTTGGTTTATTCTCAATGGCTGAACTAGGCGTGTCATCATCCGAACTAAACAGGCGATCAATAATGCCTTTTTTCTTTGCAGCACCCGTGTCGGTTTCAATAACGGATAATAATAAATCGAGGGTTTTTTTTAAGCAGTCATCACGTTTGTCGTCATCGGATTTAGAAAATTTTTGTAGTAATTTATCACGCGTTTTTTCAGCACTTTTTGGCAGATTTAATTTTTGTAATAATTGTTCGAGTGTATTGACGGATTGGCGATTAGGGCTGTTTTCTTTTTCTTCGAGTTTAGAAATAATGCGGGAAATATCATCAACAATAGATTCAAGACTTTGTCGGTTAATTTCTTTTTTCATTGCATTACGAAGTGTGCCGATATGTTTATCCAGCACATCGTGTTGACCTTCGGCGGCTAAGCTCAAGCGACCGATTGTGCGCTTTAAGGTTGATTCAAGTTTTTCCCAGTCCTGCTCTTTTTTTTCTAGACGATCGAGCTGGTCATAATATTTTTGTTTCCACTGCTCTAGTTCCATTTTTGGCAACCCGTCATTGAATAACTCGAAAATAGACCGCACTTAAATTGCGGTGTAAGAAATAAAAAAGGGAGCTTAAAGCTCCCCTTTATATATAGTCATCAATATGAAACTAAACAAGTTTAAGTCATGTTTTTAGCATAGATTATTTAGACTCTAGTTTGATTAAGTGATCAGCAATTTTAATCATCTCTTCATAACTGCCAGCCTGTGAGCCGGAAATAGTGTATTTACCATTTATGGTTAATTCGGGTACGCCACTTACTTTATATTCTTTTCCCAGTTTAATGGCTTGATTAACGCGCATTTCTACGGCAAATGAATCATACGTGGCGAGGAAGGTTTCTTTATCTACGCCCAGTGTGTAAAGGTAGTCTGCCACTTCAGACTTGCTGCGCAGCTTTTTCTTTTTAATATGCATTGCGGCAAAAATTTCACTGTGTTGTTTTTCGCCTTCACCCATAATTTGTAATGCATAATAGGTGCGCGTGTGTACCATCCAGCGCGGGTTCAAAGGTGCGGGTACACGAACAAACTTAACATTTTCGGGTAGCTTTTTTATCCATTTATTTATAGTAGGCTCAAAACTAAAACAGTGTGGGCAGCCGTACCAGAAAAATTCTAATACTTCTATTTTATCGCCGCTTTGTGTGGCAATGGGTTTGGCGAGTTGGGTATAAGATTTACCCGCTTTATAATCCGCAGCGTGTGCAAGTGCGGGCAGTAAAAATAGTAAACATAATAAACTGATTCTTTTTAAAAAGTACATTTTTGTATCCCCAGAACATTTAATTAGTATAATTTTGAAATATGACAGGTTGTCGGCCTAAAAATTTCATCCATTATGCCATAGCTGAAAAACGATTGGTTTAATACAAGCGTAAAAAAAGGCTACCTAAGTAACCTTTTTAAAAATAAATTAAAGCGTGATAAACACTCGATAAGTTTATTTCATTTGTGCAATGTAATTTGCAACGGCTTCAATCTCAGCGCTTGTCATTTTGTTAGCCACATTACCCATCATCCTGTTACTGTCATTTGCGCGCTTGCCATCACGAAATGCATTCAGTTGATTGATGGTATAAGTTGCGTGTTGGCCTTTTAACGATGGGAATTTAGCCGCTGGGTTGCCCGAGCCGTTTACACCGTGGCAGCCCATACATGCAGGCAATTTAGAGCTGGTGTTGCCACCGCGGTAAATGGCTTTGCCTAAGGCGACTTTCGTGTCGTCTGCCGTAGCGGGTGTGCTGGCTTTGCTAGCAAAGAAAGCCGATACATTTGCAATATCGTCGTCGGTTGCCAGTGTTGCTGCCATGCCGGTCATGGTGTCGTCCTGGCGTGCGCCGCTTTTATAATCATTCAGTTGCTTGGCAAGGTATTGTGCATTCTGCCCTGCTAATTTAGGAAACATGTCAACAACACTGTTGCCGTCAGGCATGTGGCAACCGGCACAAATAGCACCAGCAGTGGCTTCGCCTGCGGCTAAGTCCGCTGCCTGTGTTGCCCCATTTAGGCCAACAGTTAAACCAACGATTGCAAGCAGAGATTTAAAATTCATTGTGTGTGTTCTCCAAACGATAATCACGCCAATTATGTTGATGGCGTTAGAAATATAATGCCTTGTCATTCACAGGTTCAAATTGAACCTAGACAAAAAGTGGCGCAATATTACACCAGATCGCCTATTTCAGCAATTTTGCGGGGCAAATTTAACAAAATAATTCGCCGTAAAATTCGCTGTATTCCTCTAAGATTGTTAATATCCGCAAAAATTTAAGACGTAAGAGTAACTCATGGTCAATTATTATCGACGTGCATCCTTTCTAACCAGTGCCAGCCAGCCCAGCCAGTTTCCCGAACATGCGATGTTGGAGGTGGGGTTTGCAGGCCGTTCGAATGCAGGTAAATCCAGTGCAATCAACACCTTATGCGATCAAAAAGCATTAGCACGCATCAGCAAAACACCGGGGCGCACCCAGTTAATTAACTTTTTCCCGTTCGATGACGAACGCTGTCTGGTCGATTTACCCGGCTACGGCTACGCCAAAGTGCCAGAAAAAATGCGCCGAGAATGGCAAAAGCTAATGGAATCGTATTTGGGCGAACGTCAGCAATTACGCGGTCTGATTATTATTATGGACATTCGCCACCCCCTAAAAGATTACGATGTGCAAATGCTAGAGTGGTGCGAAGACATGAACACCCCCGCGCACATTTTGTTAACCAAAGCCGATAAGCTGAAAAAAG